>ENA-ORBV01004805-ORBV01004805.1-microbial-mat-metagenome-genome-assembly--contig:-NODE-4805-length-25530-cov-6.853455_pt1 | contig 25530 bp, 12 predicted proteins | sample MGYA00237777_ERZ505514 | MGnify/ENA primary metagenome ERZ505514 (study PRJEB26160, sample SAMN06269048) | microbial mat metagenome | isolation source: Oligotrophic lake microbial mat | place... | reverse complement strand
ATGATACGGCGACCACCGAGATCTACACCTCTCTATTCGTCGGCAGCGTCAGATGTGTATAAGAGACAGTCATTAAACTGATCTAAAACCTCCTTCGCAGTAAGAATCCTTGCTTCAAAGTTTTCGTTTGTTTGTATCTTTTCATTCATAAGTTGACTATACACCATCCGCTTTTATTCTTTTCTTTATAGAGGTCACATCTAAAATAAATGCCTGGGTTCGTAAACCTCAAAAGGGTATGTTGTGAAAGTGTTGCAATACAACGCTTTATTATTTGTGCTCTCACCAAGAATCGAACTTGGATCGCCAATTCCGCAAACTGGCATTCTATCCATTAAACTATGAGAGCGAATGAAAAAGTGCTAAACCACCTAGCTGAAAATCAGCTGACCTGCATCATACCCTAAAATCCAAATTTTTCCAGCAAAATCATGAATAGTGGTTCTTCGATTAATTCTTCCGTCAGCTTCTCGCGTAAAATATCCTCAACGTCATCAATGTAGTCTTCGGGCAACGGCAAGATCAGAAGCGGCATCAGTTTTTGTTTAGACAAAACCAACAGTTGAGGACCGTCTGGATGCTCCTCATCTATATGGTAGGCATGCAGTGTCGAATAAGGATAAAGCCGATCATCAATCCTGACACCTCTCACAGTTACTGAAAAAGGAATGATACTAGGTTTTTTTGTGGCCGCGAGGGCCATAGTACCTCCAGCCACCACCACCAAGAGTGAAAGTAGGATGTTATCAAACAAATACGCTGCCACAGCAATAGAAATAACCATAATAGCTAAGGCTAAAAACCAGTCCTTCCCCTTTTCACTGTGGTTATGTTCTGGGGCTTCCCAGGAAATTGCGCGTGCTGGTTCCATTACGAAAATTGTAGCACACTGCGGGTGTACTTTTTGGCTCTAATTTGCTAGTATCTGTTGCTAATGAGTTCATGTGGCTCATATATGTATAGAAGTAAAGGTCATCGAATGTAAGAGAGTTACAATTGAATACATCAGGGAGGGATGGCTGAGTGGTTGAAGGCGGCAGTCTTGAAAACTGTTAAGGGTGAAAGCTCTTCGAGGGTTCGAATCCCTCTCCCTCCGCAGTGAACGTAGTGAACGAGGAGGTGAGAAAGTGACTCAATGTCACTTTCGTAGGGATTCGAAGCCCGATTGAGATAATTTATGAGGAACGAAATAAATTATCCAATTGGGGTACTGAAACTGTAAGTTTCGAATCTCTCTCCCTCCGCATCATAGAGCTAGCACGAGACACTATGTCTGGTGCTAGTTTTTCTATATAATGACTTTATGACACTGATAATTTCAACCATCACATCGGACGGTATCGTAATGACTGCTGACAGTAGGCAAACCTATACAAACAAAGCTGGTGCAATCAGAGTTGGTTCTGATAGTGCAATGAAGCTTTTTAAGCTAAATGACAAAATAGCCGTTTCTATTTCTGGAAGAGCGTTTCTTAGTGAGGAAGGTCAGGGAGATAAGAATGTCGGATTTTTTATTAAAAGGTTCGCGAGAGAGTGTAATTTTGTCGACAAAAATATAAGGCAGGTTGCGGAGGAATTAGATGCATATTTATCAAATATATTATATGTAAAAGATACAAAAGCCCACGATGATTTATGTATACTTAAATACTAAATCAGTTTGCATTTTGCATTGCTTAGCTTAGCTTAGCTTACACGCATGCCTCCTTCATCCGTCCGTCGTTGTCTCCTTCAATTGTACTTGGGCCGAATGATGGGTTGTACTTCAACGTTTTCTATGCGCCTAAAGTCTGACAAATTCATATCTAGCTGAATAGCAGTTTCCACAGCATTGACCTGGGAAACGAAGATCCAAGATCATCGTTTAGTGTGAGTGAGTCGAGCGACAGTAAAGTCCAGAAGGCCAGATACAAATACAAAATACAGGACCGTACCTCTGTTTCTTGGTCGTTGTAATCCACCACGAGACCAACACAAAAATCCAAACTGGCACTTTCCAAACTATTGGTGGCATAAAATGGCGCAGATGAAATTCCTTCTTTGTTGATTTCAAACTCCATGTCAACCACACGAGATCCAATCCCTTGGTTGTTCAAATCAGGACCACCATCTTCCGGAAATTGGAGTTGCATAAACAAATACGAGTTTGCGTCTCCTGTGATATCCGTGGCATTGTTGCGACATCCCAATCCGTCATACAACACATACCGGAAGGCACTATCCATAATGTAGTCCGACACCGTATAGGTCAGAGTCACACGACTTTCATCCCACTTATAATCGACGGAACGAATACCATATTTTGCTTCTTCACTACTGTCCGGGGTAGACGAGTCACTATCTGCTGATATATCCACTTTAGTACTGGTACCTTCAGCGGCCGGAGTGGACTCTGTAGTCGTATTAGAGGCTTCGTTCGATTCCGTGCCATCATCGGCCGGCAAATTGACAGCTGACGTATCGCTTGCATTTGCTGTGACCGTACTGTTCCCTGATGCTCCACCGCACGGGCAGTCGCACCCACAGAGTGCGTTATCCGTTGTATTGTCACAATCAAACTCCACCGTGTCCAGACACAATTTCTCGGGTATGACACCCGTAAAGTCATTCCAGTACAGCACAAGATGAGTCAAACCATGATCGAACAATCCCACCAGCTCTTCTGGCAGCGTTCCTGTCAAAGCGTTGCCATACAACCATAACTGAGTCAAGTTCTGCAAGTTCCCCACTGTGGTAGGAATCGGGCCCGTCAGAGCATTATTAATCAATCCTAGAATGGAAAGAGATGTCATGCTACCGATTTCACTGGGAATTTTGCCGACAAGAGAATTTCCGTAGAGCATCAACTCTTTTAACAAGCTGAGGTTTCCAATCTCCGACGGGATGCTTCCAGTGAACACATTTCCATCCAATTCCAAGTTTTCAAGTTTTCCAAGTAGCCCAATCTCACTCGGAATGCTTCCTTTCATGTCATTTTCATGAAGCCGCAGTGTCCGCAGTAAGGTGCTAGAAGCAAGATTGTTTCCTGTCAAGGGTCCCTCAAGTTGGTTGTTTCCAACGTCCAAGACTTGAAGGTTTGGCAAATCAAACAACTTGTCGGAAATGGTGGTGAACCGGTTGTTACTCAAGTTCATCCTTTGTAAGGACGTCCAGAAGGCTATTTGATCAGTCACGTTGATCCCTGTAAGCCAATTGTACGATAGATTGATATCCTCGAGTCGCGGCATGTCCGATAAAAGGTTTGGCACTTGCTCGTCTCCCCCGAAAATGTCGTTGTTACTCAGATCGATCATTTCCAGATCTGACAGCAGGTACAGCTCGGGTGGGATCCGTCCAAGTAATCCATTGCCCGGGAGATTTAGTCGATGCAGGGCCCAATCGGGTCCTCGGTTGCTGCCAGCTTGCGTTGTTTGTTCTTCTTCTTGCAAACTACGCAAGAACCGACGACGACGGCGGTGGTCAAAAATATTTCCATGTCCATCCTCCTCGTCCTCGTCTACTTTGATAAATCCACCGAGTGCTGCCGCGCGTTTGCTCTCACTTGTAACAGCACCCGGTGCAGTAGTCGTGCTTTGGTTGTTGTTTTCAGATTGTGCAGTAGTAGTAACGTTTTGGTTGCTCGCATCGTCGACCACGGGATCATCGACAATGGGGACATCTCCCCAACAGTTGCTAACGCGACTGGTGGATGCCGCAATCAGTGTCCCAATCCCAGCATTCGCATCTAATTCTTCTTCTGGTTCTTGTTGAAACCAAAAACATTCCTCCGTATCATACGACAACCAATTGTTAGTAGCATCTTTGGCGGAAGTCCAATTTTCTCCTCGAAAGGCATAAAACACGGTAGCCATGGCATATCGTTGCAATCGTCTAGATTGGTCGTACTTGTCCAAATTTGGATCTGCTGCCATCCAGAGATACGCCAAAGCTTGAGGCGAGGCAGGACTGTTTTGGATCGCCTTTATCGAGTACTCTGGCAACTCGACGACGGAAGTGTTCACTGTGATGATTTGCTTGATATCATTGTTGTTACTGGAATTATCATCTTTTTTCAAGAGCACAATGGGCAAGATAATGGCCAAACAAACCGTCAAGCAACCCACCACTGCTACAACGGGCCACAACCACACGGGGGTTCCCTTTTTGTTGTTGTCCTCCGATTCCTCTTCTTCGGACAATGTCACCACGTCCTTTTCGTTGCCACCCTCGGTATCGTCAATGAACGGTGTTTCGTCATTGCCATCGTTGTCGTCATCCAAGTTGTCCGAGTTTTCTTCACTGCTACTGCCATTTTCCACATCTTGGTCCTCCTCCTCTTCTTCTTCTTTGTCCGTTTCGTCATCCTCCACTTGTTTTTCCACTGGCGTTTCTTCTTCGTTCATGACATCCTTGTCGTCGTCGTCTTCTTCTTTTACACCGTCGTCTTCAAAGGCAGACTGCTCTTCATTATTATTGGTAGCACTACCATTCTCGCTTTCTTCGTCTTCCTTCGTTTCCAACTCTTCGGGCTCGTCGCCGTCAATGACTGCCCCTTGTTGTTCCGACGTTGGCTCTCCCATGTTTCAATTCAATTATTTTCGTTTCTCTCCTTTAGGAATGGAAGATGCAGCTCAAGTCTATTTGTTGTTACAGTATGATTATTTTTTTGCTCGGAATCTTCATAATAACAAAGGTGCATTGCCCTTTGTTGCTGTGGCTAACTAGCTAGCCGATAGTGGTAGCTTGCAGACTGCTTGTACGTAATAGTTGCAGGGCGATCCGGTCAAGCCAATCATCTAATTAGGCCGCGAAAAGACCAATAATAAATGAGGCGAGAAATGGTCATCAAAGTATTTTTTAGGGAATTTTCTTGCGTAAAGTACGACTGATGACGAATGAGTCAGTCCCGAGCAACTTTGCGTCCACAAGTATCTTCGCACAAATTCGGTCTCACATGAGATCGCTAAGATAAGGGAGTGTGAGGGATGTGCGCGCAGACTACTGGTGCATGTAAACTAACGCTAATTACAAAACAGCGCAGCAACAGCACCAACACACAGCTGCAACAGGAAGACAAACATGGAAGATTTCGTTTTAGATCGACTAGCCGAGAGACTCAATGGTGCTGTGCCGGCCCTGCCCCAGCTCAATGGTTTCGCAGTGGGTGACGTGCTTATGCTTGAAAGAAATGCGAACCCTGCCCCAGACCACCTGGACCACCGTTGGTTTACACCTATGAACATCAACCTGTCCGCCCATTTCTCTGGGTTCGAGGCTCCCCAATCTCCTGCGCCAAGGACTGGTATCGTTTCTTGTGGGAAGACTAAAGTGAGCGCACTTAAGGCTGGCGCGTTGGCTAAGGCGTCGGGTTTGTTTCGGGCTGGGGGCAACTTTGCCACGAACAAGAACGAGGTGGTTACTCTGATTATTCGAGGCCTCACGCTAACCAATGGCACGAGCGAAGTAGAAGACATCATTTGGAAGGAAGACAATATGACCAGTTACTTTGATACGCCTCAGAATAAAGGACGTTTTCTCGGCAGCGGCGATTTGGCCGTTGCTGCCTTTGTCGATAAATCGTGGGCGGGTGAAGTGGTATACGAGGACGAGAAGGGTGGAACCGTTGGCTTATATGGGGAAGTCGAAGTACCCATTGCTGCAGGCACTCCTGTCACAGCGGGTGCTCATGCGGGTGGCGGTAAGGGTGCTGCCACCTCACTTGCAACCACCGGAGCGGCAGTGATCGGGTTCACAGTCCAGTTTTTTAAGTTGGCCCGTATCGACGGGGCCCTCTACAAAAGCAAGGAACCACAATTCATAACCTCCAATGCGAAGACGGAGCGAGATAAACTCGCGCATGTAGTTTCGTGGCTAAAGCTCGGGCAGGAAGAGATCGTGGCTGGAACCGAAGAGGCGCGGCGCCTGACCGCAGGTATGGTCGAACTGGCACACTTCGTTGCACCGGCACCGACAAGCGATAGCACTTGGGCATCGGGGATGAGTGCGGGTCTGAATATGCTCAAAAGGAAGTTTACCGGATTGTCTGACATGGAGACGGAACCGTCCAAGCATTCGTGCGCCTTTTCTGTAACTCCCGAGTCCGCAGACAGTGACGTAGCTCGTGCTTTTGTCACGAAACTCGCAACGGACACGAACCTCGCAACGGGGGACGTCACCATGGAGGATGCCGCGGATCAAGTGGAATACAGAGCGTCGAAGAATATTATCATGTCGTTCAGCGAGACGACTCTCTCAAATCTTTTCGAAGCGTTGAAGGAACACGAATCACTGGTGCATACGGATTTTGACGGGTTTTCTTTGAAGGGTATGCGCCCTGTTATATTGTTCAATGTGAACCGAGCGAGGCTGCTACCCGTGTTTTTGAGTTCCAGCGTCGTCGTCGACGAGGCGCCTGTCCCAGCCAAACTACTTCGAGCCTTAGAGCATGGTGGTTTGTTGATTACACCAGTGACAGGAACCCCCAAGAATTGCAAAGGCTTCGTCCTTGGAAATGGAGGGTATGACAGTGAGCGTTGGGATGTGACCAAGTCGGTGAAATATGTGGACCGATCCGATACGGCCCAGAAATCGGAGCTACAAGGATTGGACCCTCCCTTTGAGGAAGTTCAGAGACTTCAAAGCGACATCGATTTCGAACACAAGAAAGGATATCTGAAGATGGTGCGCTGTATCGTTGAACCAACATTTCCTACAGCGGCTGCTACGAATGATGACCAATGAGTCAGTCCCGAGCAACTTTGCGTCCACAAGTATTTTCGCAGAAATTCATTTTGAGATAATAGTCCATTGCATTATCCATAGTAGCTAGCTAGCTACATATCCATTAGCCATGCCTTCTTGTTCATGGAGGCGTACCATCTCGAGTCCACATTGTTATTTTACCATCCACTTTGCAAAAAGCAGAGACTTGGTACAGTACTGAAAAACTCCAACCGCTGGTGGTCTCCTATATCCTTTTCAACTAGCAAGGCGCGAGAACACAAACCAAACGCTGCAAAAAATGGTGATAGAACAGCTTCTGCTGGCTCTACTAGTCTAGTAAGCCAAATTTGCCGTCGCTCACTTCGTTTACCATTTTTTCCAGTTTATCAACTGATTTTCAGCTATGGATATCCTTCTCGGTGTAAGCTAACCACGCCTACATTCTTCAAAGACAACTCCCGGTGACGAGGTCTTTGGTCGTCTTCTTCTCTACTCTCGAAAGCCACGATGCGCTGCTGCAAATCATTCAAGGTCAAATATTTGTTGCTCCCTAGCATGGACATCTGTTTCACTGGGAAAGGAAAGGTGGTATCGTCCAGAGAGGAGATATGCATACTGGCACAAATACAAGGCAGCCAGAACCAATTATTCATAACTTGGTCACAGTGAGACTTGCCTTCTTTCAAACAAGTTTTGAATTAGCAATACTCTATAATAAGAAATCCCTAATTTATATTTTACTCATCCTCGGAGAATGGCATGGCCCATGCTCCTGGTTCTGCCCACTGTGGAAGCCATGGAATTGGAATTGGTGTATTGTTGTTGTCATTGTCTGGAACAAATGCCAACCCAGAGCTATTCTCATCGTCGTCGTCGTCGTCCTCCTCCACGGGGCCAATTTGATCCGAGAGACCCACCACAACAGCCGAACGAATCAGTGCGAATTGGGGTTCATTCTTGCCAGCTGTCTTTTCCAAATGGGTGCATCGATGATAAAGTCGGCCGGTATCCTTGGAAATCGCCAAATTAGACGCTTGGAAGGCTTGTGATTGACTTCCCGCATACATGAACATGGACTTCTCGACATCAAACGAGTGAAATACAATGGGGGTCGCCGCGGGACGAATAAAATTCAATTCTTTGCCACAGGGCGAGACAAAGGGGTATTCTTCACATGTAATATTGTGGGCCGCCAGGAGTGCTTCTTCTTTCGGCAAAATGGGACGCACCCGGCGAAAGAAAAAGTCCAAAAACCGATCGTCTTTAATGGAAGTAGCGATATTCTTGGGAAGGGTTTCCTCTAGAAAGAGTCGCCCTTGAAGATCGACATTGTAAAAGTAGCGCCGTGGATTGGATTCGGCGTGACTTTCATAAAAGGTATCGGATTTGACAATGGTGCTAAACCTACGCAAGGAATGAATGGAAATAAAATTGTGCAAGGATTCAATACGGTATTGAGCAAGCCAATGAAAGTGAAAATATTGGCCGAGCACACCTACTACAGTAACTAGGCACTGTTAGGTCCTTACCAATGGTCAATGTACGTTTGTTCTCCAACTTTGCCACTCAAAAATCGTTTTGAATTTCTAGTGCAGTCTCTTGGTCGCAGCCTTCCATAGTAACAGCATTTTTGAATCCTTGCCGGGTAAAAGAACCGTCGCATCCTAATTAGGATTCAAGCTCATGGGTGGGCAGCTCTTGAGTTCAGCGTCGGCCGCGATTGTGTTCATTCAGCGGATTGCATGTCGCCATGGTGACATTCATTCTGATTGTGATGATGCACCCGATGCTGGCTGATGCAGCGAGCGAGTCTGCCGATCGGAGCAGCTGTGCGAACTTCTCTATCGAATGGCCATCCAGTGCGTGGCAGCAGGATGGTCACTCCATCTTGCCACTCCAGGTTTGATTCACTGCATCAGCACCTGGGCAGGTGACTGGGAGTGTAGGGACAGTGGCAGAGTTCACTCGTCACTTGCAGTCCGGACAACAACAGTCTGAAAGGCTCTCACGTGGTGGCTCAAGTTGTCATGCATTGAGACCTCTTGACAGTTCTTGGTCGCGCAACTTCACCGGATTTCCGGAAGTGCCAGCAAGATGAGCACCTAGTTGAGTGTGGAGAAAATGGATTTTGAATGGTTTTGATGGTTCAATCTTGCTATGTTGAAAGTGGGTCTAGATTGATGCAGATTCATGGATTGTGCACGAAAGGGCCAATTCACACTTCCACCTTTGACACATCAAATGGGAAAAACGACAACATTGAACATCTGAGAAAGACATTGTCGACAACATGAGTCATGTCTGACAAATGATTCCTAGCACTCCTTCAGTTGAGGGTGTGAAAAGAGTGCAAGAAATCCTTGACTGCTCTGATTCTTATCACAATGAGATTTGCAATGGAGACCTGACAGACTTTCCAAAGCATTTGACAAACCAAGTTGTGAAGGTTTTTCTAGAAGTGGATGAATTTCAAATCAAAGGTGTTTCAAAATTGGCAAAAAATCCCAAGGGAAGAGTTGATTCAGAGGTGTGTCACAGCAGATGAATCCAGAGAACAACATTTAAGATCCTCTTCGCTCCACTTACACCACACAGTGCCCCCTAATTCATTGAACGGAAAAGAACTCAGGAAATGTCTCGGTAGATAGGAAAAAGGCATTATCGCGCATTTTGTTGATACCGGTTCCTACGTCGTACTGGTACAGTACATCATACTAGACTACTAGCTAGCTAGTAGGGTCTACTAGTCTAGCTACATGTAGCACTCGGAGAATTGCATCCTGTTGCTACTCGGATGCGAAGGAAATGAAAAAAAAGACTGTTCTTTGACATTTTTATCTAGCCAAGGTCTGATTGGCAACCGTTGAACCTAACACCGGTAGAGAGATATGGTAAGACTCGGGGTCATTTCCCTCCTTCAGCTTCGTGCCCCCTGGGTGTTTATCACAACCGTATAACACTGAAACATTTCGCAGGATTGTCGTTGCATAATATAATGTTCTACTGTAGTTGCAACGATGCAACAAGACAAGAAACAACAACCATAGGACCAGAAATTGCAACACCAGCATCATCACGACGATGGTCCGATATGTGTCAATAGCAACGTCACCCTCGCTTGCGACATTCCTCCTCCTCCTCCTGACCTTCTCGCTTCCAGAGCAAGCTTCTTCTATAGAATGCTCCGCCGATTTGGAATGTGAAACCTTGCTGCGTCCACCCTCAAAATGCATCGATGGTCTTTGTAGCAATCCCTTTCATGAGGGAGGTTGTTTAAAAAACTACTTGCCCGACACCTATCAAAAACCACGTATATGTCATTCCGAAGATCCTCCCGATGCTCAAGAACTGGGCTTTTGTATTCCCAGTCCTTTGGATTACCTCGAAGTTCGGATCCAAGGTACGGTCCTGTACGAGAGTTTTCTGTGGGGAGCGGTGCCCCTGCACAAGTTGATTAGATGTACCAGCCATGCAGATCACTGGTTATAAGTACACTTTTGCCGGCCCAAACCATACATCTACATCTCATTCTTTCTTTTCTTCTGCCGGGCATTTATTTCTATAGGTGGCAATTGGGAAACGGCCAACATTAATGCATGGATATTGCAAATCTTTTTGAGCGAAGTTCTCGAGGTACCCACCACGATCGAAACCGGTGAATTCGGCTTGAGCCTCGACTTTTACAATGTCGAGGCAAAATTTGATTATGGGGTATTTGGATATGATTATCCCGACTTGCTGGAGGCGCAAGACGCCGGAGGAGATTGTCGTTTGGTCAAGGCCACCAACGCCAGTGACTACAAGCCGTGTGCTCATATTTTTCCAGAAGTATGGAAGGAGGATTTGCCCGAGTTGGATACAATAAAAGCCATGGAGCCCTTGTATGATTTGGGTACACTGGCAAGACAAGGATGGTATATACCCCTCTTTACTGTACGCCATGATCCGTCACTGGCCAACTATGTCGGATTGCAAGGAGAGCAAAACAGAATCAAGCTTGCTGAAATATTCAAGCGTCCCACCAATTGGAAACAATACTGTGAAGAAGTGTCCGAGAATAACTGCACCGTTCCCGACGCCGTTGCAACCCGTCCTCCTGCGGATGAATGGGAGGAAAGCAGTTATTTTGTACAGGGCGAATTCACCGGACACTTTCGATTTACGAGCGAGAATAATTGCGCACTCAACCCCAACTGTACAGGGCATTTTGGTAAGTACCATCATCTGAATTATTTACCTATGAGGATCCACGTTCTCATTCCATGTTCTCATATCTTGCCTTTCGACACAGTGGAATATCCTTGCAACTGGGGTTCCTTTTTTTCTCAGCAAAGTTATCACCTCGGTATTGCGTTAGAGTCGAATGGACCGGAACCCAATGGAGGGTATCAGATTGAGCAAATCATGCAAATATTTGATGCTGCCAACGCAACAAAAAATCATGTCATTGGCATGTGGTCCTTTCCAGATGCTACGACTTCTCATTATGCAGGAACGGAATCGGAATTGACGCGAATATCTTTGCCAGAACCGACACAGGAATGTACCAACCATCGAATTGACCCAGCCGCGCGATGTGAAATTGATTTGGAAGCAAAGATTGGCAGTCCTGAAGGAGCATGTGATTATTCACCGTCAGTGCTCAAGAAAATGATCGGTACCGCAATGAAAAGATATGACACAACAATCCCAGAAGAGCTGACTAGCCCCGCTTACGAGTTTTTGCGGGAGTACAGAATCGAAAATCTTCAGCTGGATCAAATACTCCAGTATTGGTTTGAAGAAGACACAGATGAAATTAACTACTCTCTGCGGGAAGCTGTCTGTCGGTGGGTAGCCGAGAACGTGGAAACAATCAGCACCATGGCACCAGCGTCATACCCTCGTGTGGCTCAAGTGCACAACCGTTGGAAAAGCCCTCTCCATCTCTTTACGTTTTCCTGGGCATGCTTTGCAGCGGTATATACACTGGGAGCAGCTGTGGCTACCTACACGCATCGACAGCGTAGTGTGATGATGAAGGCCCAGCTTGATTTTCTGGCCTTGTTGCTGTTTGGACTTTTGTTAGTGTCCCTTGGATCAGTCGTCTTTGCTGGAGAACCGAGTGGCGCCACGTGCATGGTTTCAGAGTGGTTGGTCATGTTGGGATACTCCACTGAAATTATACCTTTGATCGTCAAGGTGACTGCGATCAACAAAATCATGTTGGCGGCCAAGAAGATGCGACGAGTCAGGATTGAGAAAAACCTGCTGTATAAATATGTAGCAGGATTGAGCGGCTTGACAGTTCTCTATTTGATTGTATGGACATTACTAGACCCTTCGCAAAGAGAAGGCATCTACACCATCACAGGAGATCTGACACAAGACGACGCTACAATTGTCTCCGTCTACTACCAGTGCTCGTCGACATCAAAGTTGTGGCTTATGGTGTACTTCGTTTGGCACATAATTTTGCTTGCTTGTGCAACTGTTTTGGCGGTCCAGAACCGGAAAATTCATGCAACCTTCAATGAAGCAAAAGTGTTGGCAGCTCTCACGTATAGCCACGGCGTTTTTTTGGTCGGCCGTGTCATTCTTTTTCTATTGGAAGACAGCATTGATGTGGAATATGTGTCTGTTCTTTTAAGCATGAGCTTGTCCACTGGTAAGGACGACACCATTATCATGTTGCATCTACTCTGCGTAATCTGTGTCGAATAATGAACGGCTGCTCACATTTTAGCATCCGTGTGAAAAATTGCAGATGTCATAGTGGCGATTTCTATTTACTTTATACCCAAGATTACCGCAAAAGATCCGGTAAAGAGGCAATCAATGTATTCGACGGGAGCACGCAGGGGCGATTTTTCTGGGGCCGAGTCCAATTTTTCTGGGGTCGAATCCAATATGTCAGCTATTTCAGCTGAGTTCGAAAACACAAGTTCCATTTTTGAAAAAAAGAAAAGCTCTCGCTCTTTCAATCGTCCCGGACTTTCACGCTCTCACTCTTTCAGTGCCGCAGGAGCTTCAAATATTTCCCTGCTAGATATCAGCGGCCCGGGCGAAAACAGCAATATCTGCCGTCGATGTGCGGCGAACGAGGAGGAAATGAGAAAGCTGGATGAAAAGGAAAGTTATGAACAACTATGTAATCCTGATAGACAGGAATCAGACCTCGCCCGGAAACAAGACGAGGCGAAGGACAATTTACTGAACAGACTTCTTGCGATGAAAAAAGAAAATAATGAGTTGCGGGAAACTGCGTGTAATCCTGGAAGACAGGCGGCTACGTGTCTGCCCAAACAGGACGAGGCGAAAGACAGTTTACTGAGCAGACTCATTGCGATGAAAAAAGAAAACAACGAGTTGCGGGAAACTGTGGAAAAATTCAGGAGGAAAGAGCCAACCAGCGACGAGTGCACACCCGAAGAAAGCGAATGCGGATGCTCACCTGAAGTCACCGTGTAAAGAGAATGCTTGCTGGGGTTCAATCTCAATTTCTAGCTAGAAGGAGAGTCCTCTTCAATGTGAGAGATTTCTTGAACCCTAGGTAATTCCTGAACCCACTCGCCCCTTGCTCCATTTGCAATATTTTTCTCGTTCTACGAGTCTCGTTCTACGAGACTTGCAAAAGTGAGTTCTGGTCCACGGTGGCTCGAATGGTGTACTCGCGGTCGTAGATCCCGCAAGTTACCGCGCTTGTTGTCATTGCTACTGGCAATACATTGAGCTCGTCGTCGTCGCCTCTCAACCATTGTCACGAGACGCAATTCTTACAACCAAATTTTGTTGTGAGAAGATAACCCGAGGAAAAAAAAACGAACAGAAACCTGCTTTTCCTTGCTTATTTGTCTTGTAGTTACCCCATTTCTTGTTCATTCAGAACTGAACACCCTGTTTGAACAAATTATCCACACAGCGCCGTTTTTGTTTGTCGACTCATCTTGTCGCAGCTCCTACGAATAGTTTTTCTCGACTTGCTACCATCGCACAACTGCGCCAGTGGTACTCCAGACGCAATCAATGCTGGCCAGTAGGAACAATCCTTTGTATCTAGATCCAATAGGGCAATTCTCTCATCAAAGCAAGTCCAAGCATTCGTGCCGTGCCTGTGTTTTCGTCTTTTGCCTTAATGGATCGGCTTCACTTTCGCAAATGCAGTCGTGTTGGATTGATTGTAGGATATATTGCTTCAGACGAGTGCATTGGGTTGGGCTAAACAATAGACGGGCGGATGCGTTGAGAAAAGGTTACGACGAGCGTCTTTAGACCAGCATTGGACTTGCGAGAAATCCAGGGGGCACTGGATGCACCTTAGTGTTTGGCAAGTGGTCATCCGTCTCAATGCACCTTTCGGACAAGCAGCAATAATTTTGGCTGGCGAGGTCGTTGAGAAGCTTGCCATATCTCTCTGTACAGTCCTTGCAACGGAGTGCGTCAATTGCGCTCCTAATTGCAGTCCTCCCATCACATATTTCTTCTCTTGCTCAGCTACGGTTTACAGGATTCTTTAGTATCCCGCCTCAGCCGAGCAAGGCCCCCGCCACGGGCCCCACAAAGTAGATTGCTGCGAAAAAACTGATCAAACTCCTTCTCGATTAGCCCGCTGCAATGCTAGAAACAAGCAGTTTCGCTCCCACTTCACTGTACGGCTTTCTCCTTCACCTGCCTATCCTAGCTAGTAGCTAGCTACTCAACTCACTCACTCAACTGCATGGTAGCCTATTACTATCATACCAGTAATAGTAACACTTCCCGAATTCTGTCCCGGAAACAATTGAATCCATAGTCGGTTGATGCACAGATCAAAGAAGAGACCGTGAAAGGCTGAGTCCCGTGACTGCATTTGGGTGGTAGTACGAGTACGACGTTCCGTACTACTAGCTAGTCCTACTAGCTAGCTAGCTAGTAGTAGCAACTAACTGCGGCTACCGGGTAGCTTGTGTTAGCTGTCCAGTGATAGCGACTGGGCCTAGCACCATGTGCCGGCACGCACGACTAGCTACGTAGTGCCGAAGATCAGTAGGTAGCTGCTTACTCCCACTGCAGCTGCGAGTAGAACTTGACGAGGAAACAGCCACCATTAGGAAGCTGTGGTCTAGCTAGACACATAATCGCAGCACAGGATTGAGTGTTGTCTCCGTTCGAATGTTGTCGGCCGCCCGGCCCCGGGCTCGCTCAAGCAGGTACGAAACAAAGACCGAGCTTGAATTTCAGTTCAGTTGCCGGCACGGTGGAGTGCCGCCATCAGTCAATCCGTCGATGATCTCAGTCAATCGGTCACATGAGATGTCCTCCATGGCGCAACAGTGCAGGCAGCACTAAGCTGATTGAGTCAGTTTGTGGCGTTGCTCATTCAGTTTAGTGCTTGTTTGTTTTGTGAGAGACACTCCGGTTCGACACTGGTTCGCCGCCCTGGAGGCCGGGGCCGGGTAGCCAGCTTCTACTAGTACTACACCTTTGGTAGGAGCTACAGAATCTTTCCGAGTGAGTGGTTACCGACAGGCATAGTAGTTGTAGCGCTGGCCATCGGGTGGTTATGGCAACAGGATAGGTCAGAAGGTTGCTAGCTAGACCTAGTATCGTGAGGTCGGTAGCAGTGCCAGGAACCTACTAGTAGTAGCTACTACAGTAGCTAGCTGGTAGCCTCACCAAAAGCAACCGGTGTAGGTAACTCCCGCCAACGGGGTTCCCATGATTTTCACCAGATGATACGTACCCTGTTAATACTCGATCTCCTTTAGTTCTCTCCCGGCGCATAGAACGCAGTTCTTCAACGTAGCAAGACTACCATACACGGAGTACAAGTACCAAGCTGACAAAGGTGGCTGCGCTGGCAGCTGCTCACTAGTAGCTAGTAGCCAGAATCTGTACGGAAGGGCTTCACTGGAGTTGCTCTACTGGTCACACTCTCGGAATGACCTGCCGAATCAAAAAGAATGGTTTATTCCTTCATATCTTTACAACCAAGCGGGAGCCGAGGCTTACCGTAGTAATCCAGCGGCAGCAGTTTCACAAACATGTTGTAAATCACTGCCAATTGATATTTTTCAGCCATTATGATTGGCTAAGCGCTTCCCTTCCTGTGATTATTCCATGACTGTATAGATATTTTAGTACATGCTTGTGAAATCGCGGATCCTAAATAAAGTTTGGTTTTTACAATTACTGCCGAAGGGCTATATTCGAATAACCGTCAGTTAACCGACTTTCGTCGAAAAGAAAGATACCTCGTACAAACCAGCAAACCATTTATTGGATCCAGTCGACTCAGTGACAAGAAAAATGAGTTGTGGATACATCAATCTATCAGTTTTACTCCAGTGGGATTGTTCACAAATTCATTTTGTGTGCGATTTTTCGCAGTCGGTAACGCCATCTCGTTACCATCGAGCCTCTCTCCCCAAATCAAACGAGAGAGGGCTCCTTTTAATCGATCCTTTTGCAATTCCTGCAAAGGTATTGAAGTCAGAAGTCGTCTGTTGTGGCTACCTATTTACCGGCCTCGACGACCAAGACGGAAAGATGTGGAGGATGTTTATAATGCAGATTCTTTGATTTCGGATGAACCAAGATGATTATATCATGTTCATGAGATGAGTGTCTCTTCACGGGCTGGGCGCCTTGCCTACAGTCCAGCTCGTTTCTGTTTCACTTTTTCTGATATCATGTTATGTCAAAGCCATCGATCATTCAATCAACCAATCAAAAATAAGTCGCCACCAAAAACATTATAAACACACCACATTTCTGGTCCTGATATTTCCAGCTCGAATCAAGTTTTGAATTTATTCGAGCAGTCCATTCTTCAGGTCGAGACAAAAGCATTCCGCTTCCCGGTGGTTCTTGGAAGCACGCACTTGCTACTTTTTCTGCGTGCATCCTCCCGCGGGTCAAGCCTCGCTTTTGATTCCGTCAATTCCAGCTCCTTGCTCTGTCTTATCTCGTGCAACACTCTGTTGTGCGGTAACAGGCAAGGGGCCGAACCACAAACCAACTTCAGCCCCCAACTCTCAACAGCGCAGTACTATTTTTTGGGTGCCCTCTGTGACAAACCGCGCAGAACATTTTCCTCTGTGCTCTCTGACATATGGGTGCCCCCACAAGCGCTACAATTATTACAACACGGGATGCCTCTGATGGCGTATGAGCGCTTCTATCTGCTCATCTCGTCGGCATCTGCTATCCCCTCCTACATTGTTTCTGAAATCTACAAGATGGTCCCTTTCACCGTTGGCTATTTGCTCGGTATCCTTTACACTCGAGTGATTCCATCAAGAAAGATGCGCCAATACCATTTCCTCAATTGGATCTATTTCTTTTACAAGATCCATTGGAAGGCAAACCAGCTGTGTTGCTGTTTCTACAAGACGTAGTCTTGGTTGTGTTATTTTCTGTTTATCTGGCCTGCTTGAGCAGTGCGGAATTTGCTTAGCGGATCCACCAGCGAGGGCACGTTTCGTCCTCCTGTGTTTGTTGCTATCCACAGTTATGGTGGAAAAGCTAAGCGGCTCCCATTGTTCTAGTTCAGTGTCAGAATCCAGATTCTAACAGCTCCCGAGACCTCAAGTCCCTGCAACTGCAACCGCATACCCCATGAGTTTCCTTCCTATTTTCTATCCCTCCTTAACTTCCATTCTTCCTCCAAGATTTCTCAAGTTTTGTGGGTGGTTGCCTTAGAGCAACCCCACTTTCTACAAGATTTTTCGACCCTGGGGTGTCTCTACTTTTTTGCTTTTATCCGATCTGAATTCCAAGTGTCCCCTTTCCTGGTGCGCCGAGCCACGCGCGCCCCTTGGAGTTTTGTCCGGCTCTAATAGCTCAAGAGGACGAACGCCCCCGACTGAAAAATCTCAATCCCAAAATGACTCCAATATCTTTTCATATCTTTTGGTCTTCCGAGCACTCTTTACCACATCTGCAGTGACTTCTGTTTTACGAGTTATCTACAAATGGATACGTTACTACGGGTTGTCAAATACCTTTTCTCATTTGATTGGAACCCAAGTATCTATTTTCATGCTATCTCAAGTATACTCAAGTCAGTGCACGGCAAAGAAGGCTGCCTCCAACCTCCCTATTCAACAAAAAACAAAAGAAAAATTATCTGTTTCAAAAACAAAAATATACCCTTGTGTCAGTATGCAGGGTGTTGGGAGAGCGATTGTTTCACTCTTGACGAGACGGTATATCAACCTGACTACTTTTCGGTCGCGGCCTCGCCAGCTGCTGTGTTGATATACAAGAACGTTTTGAATTGGGACTTTCGACTACTTTCATCATAGCCTGCGGTGGTTCTACATTAGTACTATCTAACTTCACTACTAGCGACAGAATCATCAATTTACCAGACTCTTAAGAGCAAAAGTTCCAAACTAGTTATTTAGATAGGTAGCTAACTAAACTGACTGTTGTCGCCATCAATTTCTATCTAGTCGCTAGTAGCTATCTGGGTGCACATTGGGGCCGGATAGCTACTCTGCTAATCAACTACCCAGTGGCGACAACAGTAGCTCCTACGTACGGGTAAGCAAAACAAAACAAACCGGCATGCATTACCGGTGTGGTAACCACAAGAGTATCCTGGAGGGTCATTTTGGGTTCGAAGCGAAGATACGTTCCATTTGTCGGCATGGTGACCATGGTGCTATGCCGAACAGTTATCCGAATGCTTTAATCCATGACTCTCTTATGTCCCGTTTGGACTGTGCCCGCGTGATGCTAAAGAACCGTGAGTCAAATTGGATCCCTGCTCAACGCTTTGTTAAGACGCACATGCCACCTCTAATTTCGATATGATAAGAGTTGTTTGGATGTGACACCGAGAACCGGCGGATGGATCTACTCGAGTATCTTTTTGTTCTCGCCCCCCTTTTGTTGTGGAGCAGATTACACAAGCTACCAGATACGATATATGTAGCAATAATTCACCTGTCCCAATTGAATTGCAGCTCACAAACTACTTGTTATCTAGAGATATCGTGTACAGTCCGGCTCTTTCCTTCATACCGTACACTGCGTCTGTTAGAGATCGACTCTCAAATCTGTTCATTGCATGGACTTCACTCGAATCGCCTCGAATCAGAATCAGAATCGATCCAAGCAATCATCATCAAAGTGTCGCCTTGATTATCCTACCACAATCACCACAACAGCATGCTTTCGTCTCCCAAAACGGCTGCCATTGTGACACAGTTTGTTGCCTGGTATCACGTTGCCTCTCATTTTGCCATTTGCATTGCCGATTATACACAAGTGGTACAATTATTGGATTTTGTGACACGACACGATGGCACTGCATCCGACCCCCAAAATTTATTGCCTCTGGAACTGATTTATGCCGGCATAACCGCAATGTCGTTTGGGACCGTGGGATTTGCCTTTGTTTTGGCTCTACTGGGTAATAAGGGAGTAAATATGAAGGGAGCCGCTTCTCTATCCGTCTTTTTTCATGGGATTTGGTTTGTCCACATGGTGTGGCGATGGGAGGCTTGGCGTGCCATGATGCATCCCAGTGGAGCGATGCAACCAGGATTCTTTTTGTTTGGACACCTCGTGTGGACAGTGCTGTCAGCGTTGGTATTAACGTTGCCGGATACTACTACTACGGAACAGCAGTCCAAAGCCAAAAACAAGTAGGAGCAAACGACGGATAATAGACAGTCGCTGGCTCGCGCTGGCCGGCCGCTTCAACCAACCACGGATAATAATTCGATGTATCTTGCTGATCGTCTTGGGTAGTCGTCGGACTTCTTGTTGAGAGGAACGTGGACGGAGTACTCCATCCTATTTTGTATCAGAAGGAACAAAATATTGATGTTATCGAACAAACGCAACAATTTCCATTCAAAAGCCAGTAGGCTGTCATGGGTATTTCTCCGTTCTTGGATCCAGTGACGAACAATGCAGCGAATGGAACTTTCAATAAATTTTGTGTACCCAGGTATAATGACGGTAATAAGAAAATCCCTAACTTGAACATGCATGGTCTTGTCGGCGGAACCAGCCTCTCAAATCATCCTAAGATTATCACTATGCACCATGCCAACTTCTTTTCTAGACTAGAAAGTCCTGTCTTAGTAGTGTGTGATTGCACAATTTGCTAACAAGATGCTTTTCACAAACATCCATACCAATCACCAGTAGCATTCATTGAAATGCCTCCTCAGTTTTGGCACTAGGTTGTGTGTGATTTTCTTGTCATCAACACAATGCCAAATCTCCTTTTAGAAAAGGAAACACCATGTGATTGGTGGGAATAAATCTGGGTCCCGAGGTCTTTTTGTCAGCAAGGCACTTCTTGGAGAAATCTCATCCGCTCAAATGAGATTTCAGATTAGTTTCTTTCTGCTCCAAGATTGATCTGTTCTGTTCCAAAAACTAGTAGCTGACACACCGCCAACAGTGCACACATGAGAAAAATCCTGATGATGCAATTGGTTATAAACAATATGTGACTCAAATGTGAATTTTTGGAAAGCAAATGCAAAACTGTCTTTCCTGACACTTTTCACATGCGTGATGTTCATGCCAATTGTCTAGTGGCATGCATGTCACCATGTGCTAATGTTATTTTGGTTTGGTGGGAGCATCTTAATTTCTATTTGACGCAGTTGCTGTCAAAGTTGTCTTCCAAACATTGAAAGAGAGACAAAAGCTTAATAAGTGGTGAACTTTGATAAACATGTTCATCTCTTTTTTATCTGCTAGACACTTTTTAGAAACTGTGCATCTAAGCATCGAGTTTTGCTTCTGAAGAAAATGGCATCTCTGCCACATGTCTGTCTCTGTGCAGTGTTTCTATTTTGACAGAAAACGCGGCAACAAATCAGACAATGTGCGGGCTTGATTCTTTCTTAGAAGAGGAAACCAACAACAGTCCAAACCAAGAGCCTCTAAAACAGATTAGCCAGCACATTTCTAAACATGGCAGACTGTGAAAAAAACTGTTGCTGTGTCTAACTGGTAGACCTGTGTGCACAGGTGGACTGATGAAAAACACCAGGCTCCACCTGGAATCTTGTCTAATGAACGCACATCGTCTCGCCTTATTTCAAGCAAATCCAGTTTGAACCTTAAGTACAAATCGGCTCGCGAGACGATTAAAAATCGTCTCTGTAAGTATAAATCGGCTCGCGAGACAATTAAAAATCATCTCTTAAATACAGAACGTCTCGCGAGACGTTTCCAGCTTTATTAGGAGAAAATGGTAGTTAAACAAATCGTCTCGCGAGACATTTTCAAATCGGCTCTTAAATTAAAATCGGCTCGAGAGACGATCAAAAATCATCTCTTAAATACAAAACGTCTCACAACGTTTTCAAATCCTCTCTTAATAAGTACAAAACGTTGAAGACGATTTACCAGTAAAAAACGGATTAGACAAGTCTCCTGTCTCCCTCACATTAACCGTCCTGAAGATGGGAGTCAATGAATCCCCAGTGAATCTTTCTTCATTCTGATTGACGGAACTACCAATGCGAACCTCGTCATTACCTGTTGATTGGCCTTGTTGTCAAACTTTTCATCCAGCCTGCTCCTCTCCGAGCGATTGCAGCGGCATTCCAACAAACGCGAACCTCTGCGATGCGAACTGCGATGTGATGGCAGGCTTTCTCACACTTATCTATCTAGCAATTTTACGCGTAACTGAGAACAACGGCGAAGATTAATTGTGCCGGCGGTCCAAACCGACAAGTTCTTTGGCTTCGCCCCTTCGGATGGTGGCAATTGTATGGTTTTGAATAACTATGAACGATTGGCAGTTGCAACCACATGCGCCATTTGTTGCACTAGCTACCACTGAGAGGGTTTCGATTCGTCACACACAATCATAACAATAATATCACAGCCAACAAATCCAAAAACAACTCCCCTCGTCCAAGCCCAAGTTTATTATTGTAACAACGAGCGATCGAGCTACTAATCAAACCTTGCAAGCCAGCTTATTATACGCGAACCGTTATCACCAAGTCTTCAGCGCAACGCACCCTCTCATCTTTTGATATTAGATACACTGCTGTTTCTGGAACAAGCAGCCTTTGGAATAATATAATTGCTAATCATCCTCCGAGTGCATTCGTATAGAAACGTGAAAGCCTACATCATTGTGTAAGTCTATCCAAAAAGGAGGCGATCTATCTGGGCCAAGCAACTCAAGAGACGGAACGAACCCATCGAATGAATTCCTGGAATTCTGACACCGGCTCAGCTGCTACAAGGAGGAAGAACAACCAGGAATGAACTCTCTTTGTGTCGGCCATTCGTACAGGCAGTGAATATGCTCCAGCAGAAGTGTGTGCGTGGTAGAAGGAGAGGGATCTGATATAAGAGGGGGTTGTTGCTTGTTTGCTGCTGTCCCACGTACCTGTAGTAGTCTTTGCAACAAAGTGTCAGATGATGCGTCTCATTTTTTGTTTGTTTTTGTGACATTAAACCATCGCTTCCTTACTCTACTCTATGTTGTATAGACGGGGAAGATAAACAAGCTACACAAACAAATCATCCAATTGTAAGTTGCATTTGAAATTGTATTTCGTTTCGACCCCGCTTTTGATCCAGCGAAGGCGAGCTTCTCTACATACCTTTTGACAATCATGTACTAATCCTTTGTGTTTCATTCTCTCTCGGGTTTCTCCTTACCTACAGAAAGGTGTTGTAACTGCGAAAGATACACCCTATCAACCAAGAAACCAACCAGACAACCAATAGAGTGTGATCATGTTGAAGACACTAAGGATCAGGACAAGTATCAATAACAAACTACACAAGAAACCAGAATCCAAATCACGTAACAACAACAACAACAGCAACAACAAAAGCGACAATACAGCATCCACAGATCCCTCCATTATGGCACCCATAAATAGTGTTATGAGAGAGAGTTCACAACCACAAGTCCAAAATGATGTCACTTCACGAACTCCAGCGACCTCAGCTGCCGGTGCGGCCAAGGCACCAGCTCCCATTATGATTGCCGGTGGTGGCATTGTGGGATTGGTCATGGCATTGGCCATTGAAAAACATACCGGTCTCCAAGCCGAGATATATGAACAGGCGCATGGCTACGATGACGAAGTTGGTGCCGGTATGGGTATGTATGCCAATGGATTGCGAGTCATTCGCGACATTTCTCCTGATCTGCTAGAAGAATTACAGGCAAATGGATATCCCTATCAATACCGACGTTGGGAACGTCACGATGGTACACTGGTGACCGAATGCGATGAACGAGCCTTGGGCGAAAAGGAAACGGAAACCATTCATGGCGTGTCTTGTGAATTGCAGACCTTGGGCATTCGACGTTGGAAATTGCAGCAGGCTTTGCACAAGGCCGTTGCCAAGGCAGGGGTTTCCGTGTATTTTAACAAGAAAGTGGAGACAGTGAAGACGCCAGAAAATGGAATGACCGAGGTTGTCTTTACCGATGGAAGCAGCCGACAAACACAGCTACTCATTGCAGCGGATGGTGGTCGATCGGCCATTCGGACATGCCAGCTTCAGAAGATGTTCAACAGCAACGATCCGGCTGCTGAGAAGAAGGAGGATGAACAGATGCCCAAGCTAGATTATACGGGTGTGACGTGTATCATGGGCGTGGCTGAAAATATCGCTTCTCGTCGAGGAATTACATTTCCAGTGGCCAATACCACTCAATGCCACGGAGCCTTTTACCCTACAGCCCCTACGGAACAATGCTTCCAGTTTCATTTTCCCGTACCAGCCAAGAAGAACGACGAAACTGGCAGTTGCACCCAAGACTCGTGTTGGGGAAATCTAAGTCAAAAAGTCAGTCGAGATGAATGCGGAAAACTGGCAGAGATTCTGGAAGCAGATGGGTGGGACGAGGAAAAGTTCTTGCGCCCTCTTCGCAACGTCACCAACGCTGTCCGAGTTGGCTTTTGCAAACTCTCGCCTTCTTTAGAGAAGTGGTCCTTTCCAAATGCTCACGGACGACCAGGAACGATTTTGGTGGGAGATGCAGCTCACCCGCCCGTCCCATACATTGGCCAAGGTGCTCAGCAAGGAATTGAGGATGCGGGTACTTTGGCGCTGCTACTCAAGAAATTCTGTTTGGATGACCAAGGCAATCTGGATTTGCAAAATTTGGACTATGCTGTCACAGTATATGAAAGTATTCGGATCCCACGCGTTCGAGAAATTTTGGACAATTGCCATAGCTGGGGGAATATGCAGCTCAAAAGAGCGCAGAATGCTGCCTATAATATCGTCAAGGAAGAGTAAGTATCGCCCTCATTTTTGTTGAAGAATCTGAGAAGAATCTAGCTAATACTCATTGTACCATTGTCCTTTTTTTCTATATGTCTCTGCGCAGAATGATCAACCGGGATGTCTTCTTCCACGAGACACTGCCAATACTCTGTCCTGGGGTCAAATACGACTACAGAAAAGAGTTGGAGAAATTTCTGGAGACGGAGGCTAAGGAACACAAAACCCCTCCGATGCGCACGATTGCCGAGACGTAGGCGTGCCTGTCTCTTTTTAATTTCCCGCGTACACGCCCGTGCCGAAGGCATTATTACTATTTTGATGGCCTGCTGCGAGACGAACTTGAGGATATAACAAATCGTTCCGCTCAGAATTCGGGAATTGGTTGAACTAGCTCTACTGTATAATTATGAGAAATCTGCCCACAACGCAAGAGCGTCCGATTGGCTGCTACACAGTCGAAATCTCGCAGCCGATCCAGAGGGGACTTATTGCTCCCCATTTCAGAATTTAAAAAGTACATGTTTTTATTATCCCAAGCGTTGAAGTTGCGCCTCCTGGATTCTTCCTACTAGTAGTTGGGGTTATTCTCAGCTTGAGAGAGCTAGCTATTATCGATCTCCAGATAGACTACTAGTAGTACGAAGGACAGTGCAGCCGATCCCCATTGGTGCAGCGGATGCCATGCCGTCGTTGTTCTGTTATCAGGGGCAGTTCGACCAATCAAGATTGGCTCAAAACCTTCTCGTCATTCCAGAGTATAACAATGGCATGTGCAACCTTGCACCGAACCTCATCACCTGCCCTTCTTTTAAAGAATGGTACATCTGCCACTCGTCAAGGTGAACTCTTCACCGTCCGTGCACTCGAGCTTATCGGTAGCAGACTTAACATTCGTCTCAATGTAGTTCCACATTTTCTTGGCGGATGGACGACCCAGAGCGCCATTACCGTTCATTTGACTGGGATTCTTAGTCCATGCAATGATTGGTTTGTCTTTGATAAATACCAATTCGGCTGGCTGCACCATTCCGTTTGGGTATCCATCCTTTTCACCCATGGCAAGATTTGGCAGATATTTCTCTTTTAAGTATTCCACAACCACATTCTCGGGATCTCCCAACACGCATAAGGTATGTTGCAATTTCCAATCCGCTACAGCGGCCTCTAGTTGCAATGGATCTTGACTTGTGATGGCGTACATCTTGACGACTTTGCCTCCAAAATCGCGATACCATTTCTCGTGGTCTACGAGATTGATTTTGCAAAAGGGTCACCAAGCTCCACGGAACAAATGAAAGATGGTCACATCGTTGGCATCAAGTTCCTTGGCGAGCCAAGTGGGGAAATTCTTGTAGAACTAATAAAGGCAACAATTCTAGCTTGAGGGGAGATATACAGGATCAAGAAGTTCTTAGCTTTGGTTTGGCATCTATCTACCGTGCTGTACTAGAGTATGTGAGGCTCTCTGGTGAAAATAATTAAACCAACAGGAATGCGCGATATTATGCCGAGATTGCCGACATCGCAATCAATGACGCCTAGTTTTGAGATCCGGAAAGGACTGTGCGGGCGCGGGATACACATGAAGCAGTGGGGGCGCAAACCACTGGAGTG
>ENA-ORBV01004803-ORBV01004803.1-microbial-mat-metagenome-genome-assembly--contig:-NODE-4803-length-25537-cov-6.086017_pt1 | contig 25537 bp, 15 predicted proteins | sample MGYA00237777_ERZ505514 | MGnify/ENA primary metagenome ERZ505514 (study PRJEB26160, sample SAMN06269048) | microbial mat metagenome | isolation source: Oligotrophic lake microbial mat | place... | reverse complement strand
GCATACGAGATTCGCCTTAGTCTCGTGGGCTCGGAGATGTGTATAAGAGACAGGCCACCAGCCAGGCAAAAAACATGTTTGTTGTGCAGCTGTTCTCATTGATGGCAGAAATGTGTTTGTCCATCTGAACTTGAAGATGGCAGTGCAAGAAGCCCCTGTAAGCATTTGAAAGAAAAGATTGTCAACTTCGTGAATTGTTTGACTCATGATGTCTTCTTCCAATCAAGCAAGTTTTCTTTTTGGTCCAAGTGTTGCATCAAACAATGCTGTAACCTTTTCTTTGTTCAAAAGAAAACTCAAGAAGATGTCATTACAAACATGCAGACAGAGTTTAGCGCAACGTTGTTTTTGTGACTAAGTGCGCCCAAATGTCTAGCGTTTGACTAGTGTTGTCAGCAACACCATGACCATTCTTCACAGGGTCATTGTGATTGGGTGCAATGCCAAACATTTTAAGGCAAAAGACAACATCATTGTTTTTGCACAGCTCTTCTCCTTGATCAAAGTAAGCCAAATTGATCGCCAGAGACAGATGTGTCATGTTTGAAGAATTTTCAAAGAGCTGCATGTACAAAAAATAGGAAACATGCAGATCATCATGCTTCAAAAGGAAAAATATTTTACTTCAGTGAGTGATCCAGATCCAATAGCTTTCTCCATTCCTAATCACTGTGATAAACACCATTGCCATGAAGGGTGTGGTGGGGCTTTGAATCACAAAATGAGCTAGTGCTTCTTTGGCGGATCGTTAGTGTCCCCATTGTCATTAGCAACATGCTAGCATGACAACATGCTGCCCAAAAAGACCACTGCAGATCCGTTGCTAGCACACTGTGGAGTGAGACAGAGTCAACTGGCTTTCCACAATGAAAAGTTGTCCTCGGTTTGGGCGATGTTAAAGTTGAAAAGACAACACAATTCTTGATCTTAAATAGAAAACAACAAACTTATGTAGAATCTGAAGCAAACAACATGTCTTAAGTGTAAAAAAACAAGAGCAACTACTTCAGTTGTTGAATATGTACAAGTCACTGTTCAATGTGAGGCTATGACTTCAAAAAGGTGCCACCGTCGACATTTTTTCCAATGACTTAGCAATTGCGTGGTTTGGGATTGCTGAAGTCAACACAGAAAGAGCCAACTACAGCATGCTGCCAACTACTGCTTTTGTCATGTCTACCCATGGACAAAAATTGTTATGTGAAAAGGAAAAGAAATCAAACTTGAAGTGTAAGACATGTGTTGTGATGAACATGGTGCTTTAGATAATTCTCGGTTGGCATCAAAGGATGTGCTAAAAACTCCTAAGAGATGTTTGCACAGACTGACTATTACTGTGTAGTATGGATCAAGACAATTTGAGACAATGTAAGGTAGGCTTCTGGAGCTGTCAGCTTGTCATATTGCTTCTAACTTTGTTATGCTGTCCCATGAGTTGAACCTCATTATGTAAAAGTAGCTCTACATACCTTTGTGGCCCACCTATAGAACGTAGCTGGCTGGTCACATTTTTTTCCTTGCTAGCAAAAAGACTCTAAGGTGTGCAGCAACCTCTGTTTCCCCGCTGCATGCTTGGGCATGACTGCGTTCACTTTCAAACAATGCGAGTCCTGTCAACCCTTCATCTTTTGATCTAGTCGAGCGCCATGAATGCGGCGCAGCGCCGAAAAAGTTGAGGATTATGATTGTAGTAGTAGGATAGAAACACGATACTGTCATCCTAAAACGACACAAGACGATGGCACGCACAACCCTCACTATGTATCTGCAGTGCAGTTACGGTCAACATAATTCTGTAATAATAGTAATAGTATAGTAGCACAATGCAATAATACTTATAATAATAGTAGTGACTCCTGCTCTCCTCGTTACTTGATGTTGTTTCCTTTTGGTTTCTAAATGATAATGATGATGTTGTGGTGCTGGCTGGCTGCCGGACGACAATATTTCTTTCGTTTTCGTTCTTCGTTTGAATTAACGCTTCTTGACCAAATGTTTCTTGACACTCTTTTGTCCTGGGTATCGCGAATACATTTGTTCTCGATCGGGGACCTTTCCCGGAGCACGATGACGAATGCCCAAGGACTGCACAATGGAAACATATCGTGTTTCATCTTCCCGCGCCAAATAATTCAACAAACGACGACGCTTGTTGACCATGGCGACCAAGCCACGACGCGTACTGAAATCCTTGGGATGCAGCTGCAAATGTTTGGTCAGGTAGGCAATTCGTTCGGTCATGCCGGCCACTTGATATTCGGGCGATCCGGTATCCTTGTCGTTGCGTCGATGGGTCTTGCGGGTTTCCTGCAAGCGTTGTTCGGAGGTGTACCATCCGGGTGGGACGCCGTCGTCTTCCATGCCGGCATCTTCTTGGTCGTCTCCTTCCAATTCACCGACCGTGACGAGGTAGTCTTCCGCGGCGGCGGTGGCCGCATCGGCTCCATTCAGCATATCATCGTCATCATCGTCGGCCATTTGGATGGGGGCGGGTTGGAATCGACTTTGCTCTTGGATTTTCTGACCCACTTGGTTCTAAAAGTGTAGAAACGAAAAGGAGATATGAAAAGTGAGAACGAGAAAGATATCTTTTTGGGGTGTCAAAATCTCGTCAGCTCAAAGGCCAAGTCATATCCATCAGCTTGTAAGTTAGCTAGCTAGCTAGTAGGTTGGTGTGTATACAGTTGGAGTGGAGCGTTGTAGGTTGGTTGCCATCTAGCTAGCTAGCTAGCAACTTGCTAGCGGCTTGCTCGTAGTGTAGGTTATCAAGAACTTGAGAATGATGGGCAAACTTCTTGGTCGATGATCAATGAGTTTCAGGGTGACGGCCAGACTCTCCACGTACCACCTGGTACTAAACCTACTAGCCAATCAAACACTGACGTATTTTGGATCTGCAACTTCAGCAGGTTGATGGCTCCTGACGAGATATCGACCATGGTGGTTTGACAAGCGACGGCGTATGCCCGACCTATCCTCCCTTTTCTTTCAAATAAGCGATGCAAATTGTTGTGTGTCTTTGGATTTTGACTTGACTTGACGCTGCGAGAGCACAAAGCAAATTGTTCATCCATCAAAACAATATCAGTGAAGTGAACCTACCGGTGATGCCCCATACGATGCAGGAGTAAAAGCCTGTGCCCCCGTGAGTGCTACTAGAAGAAGAGCTTGTGATAGATTCATATTTGTTGTGTGTGTGTGTTGTGATGTATAGGTGATGAGTAGAATAGAATAGAATCTATCTCTTGAAGTAGTAGTTTGTTAGTCGTTGTTGCTGATGTTGCGACAACGAAAACGAAAAAAGTGGGGTATCAGCAGGGGTAATTAGTAATCAGCGACGAGGTACAACGAGCGGACATCAACAAGAGCTGAGTGAATGAATCGCATGCTCATCGATCCAGGAGTTACTACTACGATTTAGCTAGTAGTAGCCATCATCGCCACCTTGATGGAAGCTCCGATTCCATAGTACCGATGGCAGCTGGCCAACGCAGCGAGTGGCTGTGGTGGATTCACTAAGTCGCAGTGACGTGGATCCTTGTTAGAATGCTGACGCACAGAATACGATTAAGTCAGTCATGGGATTCATGTATAACTGAAGGAGCTAGTGTGCGCTTTTAACGGCCTATAAGTAGCATTGGCTTTTGTGCAACCATGCGGGCAACCTACACTGTACCGCCGACAGCCGCCGACCATGATCATAGCTACCTAACCCTTGTCTACATTAGCTACCGCAACCAAGAGACAGATTCATTAGCAACAGCAAGCTACAGCAGCACTTAATACAACACAACTTAAAAAATAACAACAAGCATGAGTGACAATGACGATGGTGGTGTGGCGGCAATGGAGGTGGACGAGACCACCACCACCACAACAACCACAACAACTACGAGAACTGTCAAACAACAAGAACGACACGATCAGCTTCCTTGGGTCGAAAAATACAGGCCCGACAGGTACGTATTATGCTGTGTTGCCTTCTATATATTTGTTTTCTTGGCTCCTAACGACGCGGTTCAAAACTCTAATTTTTTTCTCATGGCAATATTCTTATTTTTATGTTTGTAGATTGGAAGATCTCGTGGCCCACGAAGATATTATTTCCATCATTACCAACCTGATTGACAGTGATCAACTTCCGCATCTCTTGTTGTATGGGCCACCAGGAACGGGTACGTTGGTTTTGATGCGGCTTTGCGTGTCTTTGTTTTCGATTTCTTTAAATCTACGCTCGTTTGTATTTATTTTTATCCCTCTTTTTTTGGAATTATTTTTTCTATTTTATAGGTAAAACGTCCACCATTGTAGCGGCTGCGAAACGCATGTACGGGAGTGCCGCAGCCTACAAAAGTATGACACTTGAATTGAATGCGAGTGATGCCAGGGGTATTGATGTACGTTTTGGGTTTTGCTAGTACTTCCATCGCTTCATCCGCGAAGCATTGTACAGCTTTCTGCATATGGAATGGTTCTATGGATTCCAAAAATCGTAGTCTCATTTTTTTCTTGATTATTTTCATTTTCATTGTTTTCATACGCACGCGAATACACAAAAAACAAATACAATACAAATCTCAACAATACGAATTTCAAAATAGGTCGTACGCAATCAAATCAAAGAATTTGCTGGGACGAAGCAACTTTTCAACACGGGCATTAAACTCATTATTTTGGATGAATGCGATGCCATGACCAGTGATGCCCAATTTGCCTTGCGGCGAATCATTGAAAAGTATACTTCCAATGCCCGCTTTTGTTTGATTTGCAATTACGTTAGTAAAATCATTCCCGCCTTGCAAAGTCGTTGTACGCGCTTCCGATTTGCGCCCCTGGCACGAGAACAAATGGAAGGACGATTGGAGGAAATTGCCAAGACCGAAAAGTGCAATACGACACAAGATGGATTGGATGCCATTATTCGATTGTCGGGAGGTGATATGCGTCGCGTTTTGAATTTATTGCAAGCGACAAGTATGTCGTCGGCGGAGGTGAATGAATCCACCGTCTACCATACCTCGGGAGCACCCCTGCCGGACGACATCACGGCCATTCTTTCCTATTTGATGAATGCCGACTTTGAAAAAGCCTACACCGAAGTTACTAAAATTTGCCAAACCGAAGGATATGCACTGGTCGATGTGCTTGCCGATTTGACCTTTTGTATTACCGCACTGGATTTGAATGGTGATACAATGGCCATGTTGCTCGATGGTATGAGCAATGTCGAACATCGATTGGCCTTTGGTACCGACGAAAAAATACAAACGGCAGCCTTGGTGGGTGTCTTTGTCAAGGCACGGCAATGCATGAAATTGGCCTCGTCCTAGACGAAACACAGACGCGCTCATACCAACCAACAAGTTTTATCCGACGACGGAATGCGGATGCATGGGAAGAAATCAAAATATATACATTCGACAACTGAATTTATTGGTGCCGTCTTGTAGTGGACTTTGTAGTGGTGCGAGTTTCGTCTCTCGATCTCCGTCAACTACTAGCGAGCAAGGATAGCAAGGACATCCCCCATAACGCGAAATACAGTTCCCATTTTCTAATATTTTACCTTGTACCTCTTGTACGACTAGCGGTCACTATTCAGAAATAGGAGTACCGTACCAGAACAAATCAACCTTGCCAGAGTTCATAGTCATAATATTGCCACTTCGTCATTCTGGACAAACATTGATAGATTCCCCAATACCATTCCACAGCTACCAGCCCGCTCTTCATCGTCTATTCTTCGTCGTGCTTCAACAGAACGAAGCTCCACTCAAAACGACGGGGAATACGAAGCGTCGTCGATTGGCCCCGCGTCGCATTCTTCCTTCTCCGACGGCAATAAGACCCACCCAAGCTGACGACACGTACAAACGAACACTGCAAGCACGAAAATATTCTATTGTCTGCTATAACTTTTACAATTACGCTGTAGAAGTATGTTTGAAACTCTGTTCGCATCATCGTCTCACCTAGACGAATCCCCCGGGTAGCAGGACGGGGACCTCGAGTTTCGGCGCTACCCATATGAACACCATTTTTGGTGTATTTATTTTACGTTGCTATTGTTGGCTGAGAAGCCCTACTATGGTTTTTTCTTCTCCACTGCTCCCAATCTGACTACGGCGCCAGACGGGATTAAATAATAAAACAGTGTCGCTGGTACCTCTTTCTGAAATCATCGTTCGCAGCCAGAACGTGATAGCGGAGGACCACTTTTCGCACGATTTCCTTTTGATGGAGCTGCTGGGAGTAATTACCCTCCCCACTGCAACGAATCTGTATCCCAGGTCCCCAGTGTCGCTGTCAATCTTCCTTTCCGAAACAACCGAAAAAGAGACCCATTTTTGCACGAAACAGTACTCCCAAAAAAGTCAATCCAACGCTGACTACACACTCTCTCTACACCAAGAGTAAGTGTAACAACCAGAAAGCCAGGATCTAACACACAATCATTCATGTGATTGTGGTGCCCTGCGATCGGTGTCGTGATGTATGCCCGTCATCTCAACCAAGTACCCTCCAACTAGAGCGTATCGGGGATGGAGCAAATCACAGTCAGCTGCAGGCAGGCATTTGGCGCCCATCTTGTCTGTGTATGTTGCGCTGGCAAACGAACAACAAACAAGAGTCATGTCGATCCCACCGAACAATCCTCCGTTAGAGGAAAGAACGTGAGAACGAAAAAAGCATGAACGAAGCATGCTGCATGATACCTACAAAGCAACGGCCAAATTCCAATCCATTGCCTCGCGAAGGAAGCAATCATTGTGAACATCATCGGATGATTGTATCATTGTGTTGTATTTTTTTTTCGGGTGATTGTATCATTGTGTTGTATGTTTTTTTTGTTAATGATGATGAACGATAAAACAACGAAAGCCTTTACGAGTCTCGCCGATATGGAATTGTGAGCCAAGAAGTGTTTTGGTTTGTTGTCGACTAGCCAGAATATTTTTCATGAACGAGCTGATGAGAAACGCCATGTCAAACCAACCTGCCGTTTCGGTCGATTAATAGCTTCCGTGGGGGTGATTAGAAACGCCATGTGAAACGAACCTGCCGTTGCGGTCGATTTGCAGCTTCCTTTGGGGTGACATGATAGGAAAGAAACGCATACACGGTCGGGGTGGTTTTAGTGTGTCGAAAACTCGAAATCGTGCAAAAAAGTGACGATGGAGAAACACTGAGGTCCGGTAGGCGCTCCAGCTTTGAGTCGTGCCATTGATTTTGATTATTATCATGACTCCAACCCTAAAGTTCCCTTTCATTGATTCCCTAGCCTAATGGTTGATCGCACAGCGCTAAGTCGTGTGTGAAACTGCGCACTTGTGTGCGTCCCTACTGACGCAACAAGACCTTCTGATTTTTGAGAATCGGCGAGAGCTCTTTTTCTTTGGCGGCAATACTCGTAACATATCGCAGCATACAGTATGTATGGATTGACTATTACCGTACTACTAAGCTACCCTTTGCTTCTGTTTCCCCACTGCTGGCACGGTAAAGATTGAGAAACTCAAACTGTGCGGTAATAGAATTGGCCTGGCAACATGGCGAAGAATAAGAAAATATGGATCAAGTATTTGTTCTTCTTTTGGCTGGGAGTCTTCGTTTCCGAGCTAGTGAATTCGGTCTCCAACAATGACAGCATACCGGCAAGGAAGTTGGATGGAAAAGTGGAACTCAAAAATGCTACCACCCGACATATAACGCGGCGCCCATTGAATGATGAGAGTTCCTTGACGACAACGAGTGACAATGTGGAACAAATGACAATAGACTTGGATCAATTGAAGAAAGAGCCAATTCTAAAACAGCTTGAGAAGCAACAATTCACAGTCGGAACCAATACAGCATCCATCAGCACAAGACAATCCGGATTTGATCAAATCGTTTCCATTGCTCAGGATATAGCCATTATCGAACAGATGCCAGCAGAACCAAGAAAGGACTTTGATATCGACTTTTGGGAAAACGAATCTGGCTTGAAAACTGGCGGGGGACTCAATTGGCAAGATCGTATGCTGTTAGGAAGGCTGTATCGGAATGCCAGTAGTGTCTTTGAATATGGTCTGGGAGAATCAACTACTATTGCCGACTATGTGGGTGTCCCGAGATTTTCCGGTATTGATTCCGATCCTATGTATATTGCCACGACACGAGATAAGGTTTCCAATCACTTTCGCTTTTATCTCGGTGACATTGGTCCCACCAGCGATTGGGGGTTTCCAACCAATCCACAACTAGATAAATTCATTTTGGACTATCAATTGTTGCCCTTAATTGTGGAACCCAAGCCCTTCGATGTCTACATGGTCGATGGACGATGGCGATTACCTTGCATGTTGGCCAGCTTTTTACATGCCAGTGCTCGTGGAGCGTCCAAAGAAGATACGACGGTGCTGATTCATGATTGTCAACTCGGTAATACGCAAGGTAGAAAGCAATACAAGCGGGCTGATCATCTGTTGCGGATGGTCAGTCACTCCGGGAATGCACTGTGTGTCTACAAACGCAAAAAAGAAACCACCGACGCACAGCTCCGAGAAACGTGGGAGCAGTACATGAATGAGAACCTTCGTAGACGACGGTAACTACGACAAGGCGATGGGCGTTGGTACTCTTCTCGGCAGAATTAAAAAAACAGGAAGCGAACACCACAAAAGACTTGTATCACGGTGTTAGCGTGAATCGATCACCCCATTCCGGGGCATCCATCGCAAACAGCTGAATAACTAGCCTAAGGGACAATCTATATAATCTAAAATCTCGGAACACATTATAGCAATGCCTAGAAGAGAAAACGGATGGAAACTAGTTGACATGAAACTTTTCTGCATTCACCTAGTGGCTGTTTTCAAACGCTTTCGTTTGTCTTGTTGTTTGATGAACTTGCTTGGTCTTTCATTATAAGCACCTTCATGGCCTTTCGTCTAGTTTACCATGGCTTCCAATATCGGTAGCAATCTCTCTCTTGTGGCCTTTGAGAGCTCCACCCACGCTTCGCCTCTCGCCATGACACACGCAGCCTACCAACACGAGCTCCAAAACACAGGACCTATGGCAGGACACGTGAACCATTCAATAGAAGCAATAGTATAAAATAGTGGTTGTCAATTTAAAGGGCACATCATGCCTCAAGTTCATTCGTCACAGTATTGTTTGTCGGGTTCTCGATACTTCAATACACGGTCGAAAGACAGAGTATGGTAAGTAATTTCGATCCGATCAATAACTTGTTACTTCCCCGGTATATATGACATCCTTTCCTCCTATAGCTGTGGGCATATTGGTCAAAGCATCGGTCAAAGTGAAGGTACCCGTTCCGACATTACCTTTCTTGACACGCTCCACATACCAGAGATGCCCCACCCCATTCATCGCATTCCTAGTATTCTTTCCGTGTTCCATGGCCCAATTTTGGTTCAAACATGTGAATTGATTCGGCAGCAGCAATTAAGATAATGGGTCGAAACTGACTGTTATATATTTCCAAACCATGACGCTGCGGATTCTTCAGAAAAAATCTAGACTGTGACAGAGAGGAATACCATTTTTCTCTTTTACGACAGAGCGACTGCTCATTGTTTATGCCGAACAACCGGGCCAGGAGTCTGGGCGTTCCCAATACCCAATCTCTCGTCCTCCGTAGTAGGAGGACAAAGCCTCGTCCAAAACGTTTTGAGTCCTGAGGGCATTCGTGCCTCGGGATACCACCGGGCCATTGTTGTTGCTAGTAGTTATTCCTCGTAAGTCATCCGTAATGAATTGGATCAGGCCTTGTGCGGTGTGCTCTGGCATTATAAATTCGTCCATGACCTTCAAGACTTTTCCATCCGGATCTAGAACTTCAATGGGACCAGCGGGGCTCATACCGGCCATTCGAAACGAACCATTTGGGCCTGTAATGATCCATTCATCCACTTCCTTTGGTGATGATGGTTGTGAAGAAAAATCCCAAGTACAAGAGACGGAGGCTCCTGCACTTGGAATCGGGGCCCAATCACATGCTCCAATGGTAGCATCGAAATGGACATAATCTTCCACCTTTTGAACATCACGGCTTGCCTTATTTTCGGCCTTGCCTTTTACCTGAAGGAGCGGCCCCAACAAATAATCCAACCGATCCACCACATGGCAGCCTACATCCATAATCAAGCCTCCTCCCGATTGTGCGGCATCCAGTCGCCACGGCATTTCTGTCGTTTCCATGCCTCTTGCTCCACCCATTCCAACCAATGTGTAAGAAACGCTGGTCACTTTGGGTCCAATGATGCCATCGAGGAGTAAATTGCGAATGGCGTGGGTTCGTTCATAGGCTCGACTAATGTAGGCCGTGTACAGAGGAACGCCCGCTGTGTCGCAGGCATCGATGATGGCTTCCGTTTCAGCAGCACACCGTCCGACCGGTTTTTCGATATACACGGCCTTGCCCGCTGCTGCCACCCTTCGAGACAGTTCCAAATGCGTACCGGGTCGTGTGGAAATGTAGACGGCATCCATGTTGGGGTGCTTCAAAAAGGCGTCTAGATTGTCGTATCCCACACACTTCTTCAATTGTTTGGCGTGCACCCATTCTTGCGCCTTGCCAGGGGTCCGTCGCATGACGGCCACCAATTCACTCCCTTGACATTTGTAAAAGGCAGGACCGGATTTGCTTTGACACACATCCCCCAATCCAACAATGCCCCATCGAATGTTGGTGCTAGTTGTGGGTGATTCTATGGAGGATGTCATTTGAGCACTCGCAGTAGTGGTTGCAGAAGAGGATGTTATCAGCGTGGTCGTTGTTGTCAAGGTCTTTTGCAGCCATTCTCGACGCGACGATGCCGACAGCAACAAAAACAATGTGGCAGTAGGGGATGTCGTAGGTGATACCAAACCCCGAGATGTCCGACAGAATATCCCCGGATAAATGGAAACTACTAGGAGGCCCAAGAAGAGTGTACTGTTTCTGGAAGCTTTCGGTAACGCAAACATAAAAAATAAAATAGTGCAACGACGTATCGACGCGAGATCTCCTCGGGGATTACTTCGCTGCTGGATTGTGACTCTCTATCATGCTAGTGCTAGTAGCTAGCTGGCTAGTAGGTCTAAAAAGACTGCACTGAAGGTAGCTTCCATGCACGCTGAATCATTATTCTACCAGCTAGCTAGCTAATAGCTAGCTCGCTATCTATCTAGTAGTAGTAGTAGTAGTCTAGATAGAGTTGTTAGGATACAACGAACAAGTGAGTGAGTGAGTGAGTGCATGAGTGCATGAGTCAGTCATCGATCTTTTTCTCAAAGATTCATTCTGTGGGTGCACATGTGCCCCAAATCGGATCATCCTGCAAAAAGTCCCAGACCCAGAACAACATCAAATTCGGTCTCACAGTGGACTGCTAAGCCACTGGAGGGAGTTTGAGGGACAAACCTCTTTGGAAAACCCTGCGCACTTACTACAGAAAGTTGAGTACAAAAAGTGCAACAGTGACGGTTTGGCACTTGATGTTTTCATTGTGATTTGTTTGACAAACATGTTCTGTGCACATGCACCAGTTTTGGTTTCAACTGAAGCCCCCTTGCTTGAACATGTTTTTGTCCTCCACAAAATGTTGATTTTGTGATTGGCACATTGATCTGCAGGAAGAATTTTGGATTTTTGCCCATTTTGCCCTTCTCATCGTTTGTTCATTCGTTCATCAGTTCATTCGTTCCACGTTGGCTGTTCTGCAGCCCTGGTGCTGAAAGCTGCTTTGCTTTGCCCTGAACAGTGCTAGCACAATGTGCCCGGCCGGGTGCTGCGTTCCAGCTAGCTGGTTGGGCTGTTCTGCAGTCTTGGCACTGAAAGCTAGTTAGCTTTGCCCCGGTTCGCCCGGGTGGAGTGAGACCCCCCACGACAAAACCAATTTTAAGAGATTCAAAAACAGGAGCTTGGCCAACTTTAGCGAAAACTCCGGTTTTCATGCAAACTTCAATTTTCATGTTCTGGCCAAATGTTTTCACACTCATGACTGTTTTCACACACAACAAGATTTCACATTTTGCCGTTGCCATTTTCACTTTTCAAGGTCATTGTTTTCATTTTTCACGGTCGCTGTTTTCACGTTTCAGGGTCTAAGTTTTCACGTTTTGCATGGCAACAAGAAGCCATGAGTTTTAACGTTTCACATTTTGTGTTCACTTGCCTCCAGCATGACAACCATGAGATTGGACTCATTGTCAAAAATGTGAGAATGAGCAGCAAATGAATTCAATGCAAGGTCCGAAAACTGTTTTCATCTCACATTTGTTGCAGGAAATGTTGTCAAATTAAAAGTGTGTTGTGGTGTGAACACAACATTGATCCACATGAATCGTTTTGATGATTTGCAATTTTTGTACATTGTGTCGCAAATTTCAATGATGTTTCACAATTTTTGTTGATGGCCTAACTTTGTTGTTCAATTTGTGTCTTTTCATGTTTTGTGACAACAAAGAACATCAAATGCAACAACGGTCCGCTGCATTCCATCAAAAGACCAATGAGACACCTCAAACAATGAGCAGAGTGACAGAGACATTGACAAAAACTGAAAGAAACTGTGACAAACAGAATGAAGCCCCAGGATGGAACAACATGCCAAGCAAATGCAATGCCCTAATTTGCCTACAGAAGATTGACAATTGGGAGACTCGCACGACAAAAAAATCAAGTTCAAACTGATGGGAGTCACAGACTGCAAAACTGGAATGACCAAAGATTTGCAGCCCTGCAGCATGCAGAGCACGATGAAAAAGCAGATGATGGTGTTGAAGGTGGAAGTGGTTGCAAGACAAATCAGAAAACACGAGCAATGCAGAGGTGGAAAAGAGTTGTGGTTCAATGAAATTTGACAAGGTCAGAGACAATGACAAAAGCAACTGCCGAGTGCATGCATCGGACACTTGCATTTGTTTGACAATGGCAGAGTCCACATAGGTTTTGTACCGGATAAGTGGTGAGGGTGGGCTACCCTCTGTTAAAAAAAAAAATGTGTTAAATTTTTGCAACACAAATTCTAGTAGCAGAGGAGTGTCCAATTTTTTGTGTTCTGTGGCTGTGGCAGCTTGCAGAAATCCTGGTCTTTCCGTTCCCACGAAATTCACCTGAACCGGCAACGGCAACTTAGAACCGCGCGAAGCCACCACAGTAGAACAGTAGATGTTTATGGTAAAGTGATCTGATGAACAAAACCGTGGGCCACGAAAGGGAACTCCGAATCAGATGCATGGTTATTAGGAACCGCTAGAGTACCACTGGTACATAATGCGAGATCTTTAAGTGCTGCGGTAGTTAAGTGCACGACGTACAGGCACCGCACTCTAGCACTGACTGTAAGGCTTCTCAATTTTACGGAGTAAAATCCACACCAGAAACATTTTCTCCACAACTTGAAATAATCAATCAATGGTACTGTATGTACAACTATTGTAACATGCTGTATGCCACCTTGCAACTCACAAAAACAATCACCACGTGAGATCCTTGAGATATCCTACTGTACACATTATTAAACCTACCCATCCGGTTTCAACACCATAATGAGGACTATTGTTACTACTACTAGTAGTAGAAAGCCCCCCAAATGGAGACTTCTGCTGATCCAAGCGTCCATGTTTCTAGGGTTGCTAGTGTTCACCTTTCATCAGCTGTATACTTTTTCCCGATTCCAGTCGTTCCTTGCGACGATGGCAGAGCAAGAATCAGGGTTTTTGTGCCCTCCAGGTGGTGGCCACCTATGTGGTGCTCGTAGTCCGGTAGCAGCCGACAGTCACGCCAGCGACGAGTTTATTTTTTGGTCCAAAGACGAGACGTACTTTGAGGAATGCCGAAAACACTTCCTGCACAACAAGACGTGGGGCGAACCGAGGTCCGCCTTTGTGGACAAAATCCAAGTCAAAGAGATTGTGCAGAAGTTGAACGTGAGTGGATTGGAGATCCCAACCACGCTTGCCATTTTGGATGAGGAAACCTTGGTGGACTTTACCCAAGAAATCATGCAAGAATTGCCACAACCCTACATTATCAAGGCGTCGCACACCAGTGGGGGTGTGTCTCGTGTGGGTGATGGAGAATACAAATGTTTCAAACGGTGCATTAAAAGCATCAACAACCGCCCGTTGCCGTTGGACAACAACCGCTATCCTGGGAGTGCCGGGGAGGCACTCGAAGCCATGAAAGCCCAAGCCACTGCAGATCTTCAACGGGACTTTATGGAGAAGCACGGCGAAACACAATACAATCAACTTCCACGCCGACTCATCATCGAAGAAGACATAATGGTGGGAGAAATACAGAATGACGTATCATTTTGGTATGTCGCCAATGGACAACCCCTCTTTGTTAGTCTGCAATGCGAGCAGACAGAAGAGCGCGACTTTGGAGCGGATCGCAAACGCTTCTTCGTCTCGACACGATACGAACGCCTGCCCATGTATTTATCCTTCGGGACGTGCGCAGCAACACCCCCGAAACCAGACAACTGGGACGATCAGGTGAGGATTGTGACGCAACTCGCCTCCATTGCTCCACCGGGAATTGTGCGTTTGGACCTCTACACAGGTGGGGACAAGATTTACTTTTCCGAGTTTACCTTTACCACAAACTATTGCGCCAAGAAGATGGGGTTCCACCCGAGAGTGGCGGATGGATTGCTCTATGCTGTGGAGCACAGTATGGTTGACCCTGCAAGAGCGACTCCCGAATTTGTCGAGCGCACTATCTCGGACAAGTCCTGGGCACTCGTGACTCTCAAGAATGGGATTCACTTGTCCAGAGAAGAGTCCAAAGTATATCCTTCCCCTGTAGATTTATGTGAAGATTTTCACAAGGAGAGAAACGTTAGATACGCTCATGGACTATGGCAGAAAAGTAACTATACCGACACTTGCTTGAATGCCACCAGGGATGCCGCACCCGAACCGTTGCGATGTCTCGTATCTTCGGGCGACGATGAGGGCACCTTGAAGCCCGTCGGTGTCCAACAACACCCAAGTTTTCAGTCGGTCATGGCACGCGTCGATTGGTGTCGTGCCATCATCTTGCTGACGATTGTGATTGCCATGACCTACACCGGAACATGCGTTCAGCCCCAAAAGAATCAGTTTGTAAACCAATTCCTTTACTATTGTGGAATGGCTGGATTCATCTACTTTGCAACAGATGCGGAAGGCCTTTGGTCCGGAAACGCTCCCTCCACGATTTTGCATGAGAGCTACAGGGCGTTTGTGTATCTCCATCCAATGGAGTCGTCCGCCATTGCAATTTCCCATTTTGCAACCTATTGGTTTTCTCTCGCCTCTTGGAACAGCAAATCCTTGAGAAACTTGTTGTTCTGGCAGTTCCTTTATGAACTTGTCACGGCTTCGGTAAATGAATTTACGCATCACAACGAACACCAAAACGATGTCCGTTGCATGAGAATTGCTTTCATTGGCGCCTTCAAGAACTATGCCATTGACAACATTTTCCGTGCTTATATTTTCCCGCCTTTTTTTGTGTACGGGTACCTGCTGCCGACATTTGTTTTTCATTGGTTTCTGAACTTTGCCCTCTGGATCTTTCCATGCTTCATCTCCCAACATCCCATTGACTGAATCAAGAAAAACTCACAACGAGAGCGACAAGCACGGAAGGAAATGACTAGAAAGCTGTATCGTGTCAGTGCCCTGTGCAGTACCTAATAATTTTACTATTAGCTACTGCGACAATCGCTAACGAGGTATAGAATCTAAATAACTGAGAGCATTATCATTAGAATAACTAATGAACCAAGTGGAACATGACCAACACATCCACTGCAAACAAAGCCGTCAAGTAGGATCACAAGATGTGGAATCAAGCTAAACAGTCAGCTAGCTAGTGAGTGTCAGTTTCATAAGACTGAAACCTTAGTGACTGAGGTTTTAAGATCCAGTGTGGGTCTACTTCCCAACCATTAACACGCGAACTCTTACTAGCTACCGGTAGTAGTCTACTATTACGTCGTACTGGAGTAGATCAGAATGTGTCAAGCGAGCCACTTCTGCTACCTGTACTAAAGCTAGAGCAATCATAGTGACAACCACAGTTTGTCTGCCTAACTAATAGTAGCTACTTTAATTAGTACACGTGCTACATTGTAGCTCTAGCTATTAGCTAGCCGCTCTGCCAATGCTGTTGCCAGTAGTAGCTACAGTAGCATGCTAATGAAATGAAATACACGTACAGATTGAAAGCATTCGTCAAGTTTGTGTTTGTTCGTGCAAACAATGCTGCAAACAGGAAAGCCATCATGTAATTATCTGTACTATTTCTCTATCCTGTCAAGAGTTCCGTTCCTGGATGAGCCCCAGAACACATGGAACGACAAGCAAATTTCTTTTTTGAATTTCATTCTTTTTAGGTTAAAACTTCTTTCCGTTATGAGGAGTCTTAATAGGAAGTATACGAGAACAGGCTGGCTTGGTCCCTAATGCACTGCACATATCAATGTTTCATAACATAATTAATTATTGTAGAATTATGTACCCCAATGACCTTCTCGTGATTCGGTAAAATTCATCTAGTCCAAAGCAACAATGCCCTCGAGACGGTCTCCAACTACTGGGAACACCTCAGTATTGAATTGTTGATCGTTCGCAGATTGATGAGGATCCTTTACATCCATGAGCGGCAATCGGTAGGGGTTGTGGATAAGGGTGCACAGTTTCAATCGATGAGCCGTGAGGATAGGGTGCAGGATATTTTCAAAAATAAAAATCAGTCTTCAAGCATTGGTGCCACGCCATTTTTCGAATCCAATCGAAATTAATAGGGACAATGCCCGTAATAGACGGGGTAGGGGACAATATCACGAACCGATGCGGCATTGGTGAGGAACATGACCAAACGATCAAATCCCATTCCCCATCCACCATGCGGAGCAGTACCATCCTTGCGGAGATCGACAAACCATTGAAGGGGTTTCATATCCATGTTCTTGGATTGCATCATATCGGACAAAACATCGTATCGCCATTCTCTCATGGATCCTCCAAAGAGTTCTCCGACCAAGGGTGCCAGCAAATCAAAACTTTCACAAGTACCGTCGCCGACTTGTTTCATGTAAAAGGATTTGATGTTGGAAGGCCAATGAGTGACAAAGACAAAGGTTCCGTATTTCTGGACGAGGTATTTTTCATGCTCGGAACCCAAATCCTCTCCTTGTTTTGGCATTTCCTTGAACTTCAGACGAACCGTCTTGCCTTGCTCGTTGACGTGCTGGACTTTGTCTTTGAGATCCTGGATCATGGCATCGATGGCATCGGCGTGTCGAATTCGAACAAATGGTTTGTCCAAGAGCGTTTTGAGGTATTCCGCATGTCCGTGAAACTCGTCTGGAGAGTTGTGTTTTTGGTTGAGGAAATTGTACTGGGGTTGGCAGCGTTCGACGACGGTAGAAACAACGTGCTTGACGAATCGTTCGGCTTGATCGACGAGATCATCCAAGGTAATAAAATATTGTTCGTATTCCACGTGAAGAAACTCGGCAAGATGTTTGTTGGTGTCTGACTTTTCGGCTCGGAAACTCTTTTGACAAGTGTAGACACTGCCCGTACCCATAGCAATGGCTTCTAGGGGAAGCTGGGAGCTGACCGTGAGACCTACTTCCGGCACCTGTTCTGGTTCCTTGGGAGGTTCCTCCTCCTCTTTGGGGGCCTCCTCTTCCTCGCCCTTTTTCTTCTTCTTTTTCTTTTTGGAGTCGTCTTCTGGCAACTTGGAGAACATTTGGGGTGCAATTTTGAAGACCTCTCCGGCTCCTTCGCAGTCATTGGCAGTCATAATGTTGGGGTCCAAGAGGGGTACTCCCTCGTTGTGGAAGAACTCGTGGACGGCAAAAATGGCCTGGGCTCGGATCTGCATGAGCTGTTGGACAAGAGGGGCACGAAAGCGAGCATGGGGATGGCCACGCAGTGCGAGGGGCTTTTTGAGGATACTCTTCTGGATGGGATAGGCGTTGGGGTCGGCCACTCCACCCATGACAAAAAGCTCCAGAATCTTGACTTCCAGTGTCTGCGTGGTGCCCTCAGGCGGCGCCGCCACGTAGCCAAGCACCATCACGGAGCAGCCCGGACTTAGGGCAGAAGCGGAGCACAACTCCTCGAAGGAAAGACGCGAGTAGGACGCCTCGTCCCCATTGGCGTCCGTCAAAAGGGATGCCACTTCCTTCTCCTTGTATTCTTTGCCGTCGCCGCTCTCGTCCACCTTGCTCGCCAGACAACGTACTGGAACCACCGTCGTTCCGTCGCCCAGGTCCACGAAAAACAGCGTTCCTGCGCCTTGCGTGCGCCCGCTGTACACCCAACCGTGCAGCTTCACGTGTTTGCCAATGTCTGCCTCGGAGAGGGCCGACAGTTTCGGGATGCGAATCACTTCTGTCATGCTTTTGTTGCGTGCTTGTGGAGTGGTTGTACTTGATTAGTGGTTGTAGTGGTGTCAACTATTAGTAGCTAGCCTAATACTGTACTAGTAATGAAGGAGGCACAATAATACACTAGTAGTAGCCTTCTCTCTTTGTGGATAAATACTTCCCTAATAGCACGGTGTAATAATATATCTCTCGTTTTATCATAAGAAATGAAGGAAACACACTGAATCCATGGATTGTCGCCGTCCATTCAAATGCGCGCAGGTTTGGACGGCCAACGTACAAATTCTTTGTCATTTTTGATTGGATAGAATTGTGACGCAAAAAAGACGACTCGATCCTCACTCAGTCACAAAATGCGACATGTCTGAACGCACAGCACCTCCGTCGTCATAAGTGTCTGGGAAGAGATCTGGGAAGAGAAATCTTGTGAAGTAAGGGGTGCTGCAAGACAAGACAGTGTGATGGATCGCAGCAACTGACTGGTGCTGAACAATTGATTTTGCTGATTTATTTGCTGTGTTCATGCATTGTCCACGAGATGTCAACAAGCAGCCAACCCAACATGATCCCTCCAACAACCAACGTTGTTCGTCATTCACCATGTCTGCTCTGACATTGCCCAGGAAGGATCCTGCTGATCAACATGTCAATGATGTCACCACTTGGCTGGAATGTGAATGCAGCTTTAGCTGTTGTCCGACATCTCCAGGATTGGATGGTGAAAACAAGCCTCACATTGGAGTTTGAGTGCATGTGGTGAGCAATGGTGCGTCATTGGTGGAACCGATGGGTCAAACATTTGGTCTGACCAGTCCATCACATTGGTTTGTGGCAATTGTTGAACCATTGGACAAGGTGGTCACTGGTAGGGCAAGCACCTTGATGTCAATGTGTGTCTGTTGGCGCCCAGTTTGGGATGCAGAGCATGTGAATTCTGCTTTTCAACTGCCTTTGTCTTGACAAGGTTCGTGACGCACTGGCCACATGAGGGCAAAGCCCTGCAAGAAACATGCAGCCCTCTGTGGCTCCACATGACAACTTGTTTGTGGGTGGGGAGCTTTTTTAGTAACTGAGCAGTGCCACTGGTGCTTCAAGTCAAAATTGAAAGCTGTTCAAGTGTGCACCTAACCTACTAGAGCTGGTAATAAGCGTTTCGCGCGACTAAGTAAATCAATTGCTACAGAATGAAGCTCTTCAACGTTCTTGGGTGCCTCAAAATGGCCTGTGGAATCTTTCGTTGGGTAGCAATTGGAGTGACGTCTGCTGAGAATCCCCTTATCACAAAAATGACAAGAAAATTGATGCTGCTCTCACAAATTCCAAAAACGCAAACAACATTAATAGATTCACTTGCTACTATTAATCCAGCAGCAAACATTCCCTTTTTTCTGCACGAAAAGGAACCACGATAAACACCATGAGGTCTCGTTATATTCCCCTACTGAGTGTTAGCATGCTTCTACAATCCGGTGCGGCCTTGCAACCCCTTTCGCCCTATTCTTCCAGTGCGCACCAAGAAGTTAATGATCCGACAGTCCAATCTGTTTTGTCATCTCGAAGAGGTTTTCTCTCGACGGCTACACTGGCGACCCTGGGTGTCATGACACCGGCTATTTTGGCACCAACCAAACCTGCCTTGGCGGTGGCACCCATTACGACGCAAGAAGCAGAAGCCGGAAAATTAGGCGGCGGCTTGTCACGCAAGATACAGCCTCCCAATCCTTCCAAGGTCCCTCGACAGCCACTGGCCTTGGACTTTGTCATATTGCTGACACGTGCGGCCTACGCCGAAACAGTCCAATTGGAAATTGTTCCCGGCAATCAACTGGAACGGGATATGTACGCGGTGCGACAAGCGGAATATCAACCCTACGTTACCCGTGTCAATCAAGCGGGTGGCGTGGTGAAACAAGGAGATTTGACCGATCCGTATTATTTTGATTATACAAGTCTGAGTCAATTTCTGACTATTAATCGTGCCATGCAATCTCCGGAACGCGATTATGAACAATTGGAAGCAATTCAAAATGACGATGGGACACAGTCAAGTGACTACAAACCAATTTCTATCCATCGAACATTGGCCGACAAGGATTTGATTCCTGCCTATGACCAACGAGTGGGTATGGGTATTCTTAATTACTTTCAAGATCGCTACAAGGGAACTGCCATTGCTTTGCCACAATTTGACGAGCCCGCCACTGAACTCTTGCCTGCCATGCAACAACTCGCCAAGCTATTTTTGATCAATGGGTTTTGTTGGGAAGCCAAGGCGGAATTAGTGTCGGACAAACCCGAGAAGGGAAGTGCTACCTTTCGATTCACACTCGACAATCCTGCCACTTTGTGGAGCAGCCAATGTTTGGAGAAATCTGCAGTACGAAATGACTTTTTGCGCAAAACAGCTCAACCCTACTTGGAGTCCATGGGCTACCAAGTGTCCTCGTATTCGGTCAAATTGCAAAACAATAAGGAAGTCACAACTATTGCCATCCAGTAAAAAAAATAAAATGGAATTCAAACAAGTGCATGTGAGATGTGCATGTGGCAGTTGTGGAGAATGAAACATTCTAGGAATGCTACTAGTACTAATTATATCATTTAAAAAAATCTGTCGCGGCTATGGAAGAATAATGACTACCCCCTACTAGGCTAGTAGAGTGACTCCTCATGAGCTCATCGCCACTCCTGTACTACTCAACTGGTCAGCTAGCTAGGTAGCTACCGGTACGCCTTTAGCTAATAGACTATAGCAGCTCTGACTTGTGGTGCAAAGTTGAGACTCTCGAAAATACCTGTCCGGGTGTCACAAGTATATCTTTTTAAACTCGGGATTGTATCTTTCTATGTCCCGCGCGGGCCGAAATAGTATGTGACAGAACTGGCCACAAATTGAGATTTTTCGCTTGATCGTGGACAAATTTGGTAGTTGTCACGGCCATGAAAGACACACCAACGCTAAAACAGATTCAACGGAATTCATTACGAGTAGTAAAGCACGCTCACGATGACACGAGACTAGGTAGTCCGACAAAAACAAAAACGAATCTTGCAACGATTCGACCAACTGTGTGGGCAGGCACATGAGCACAAGCAACGACTACAATAGTAGACATACAGTGTAACATTATCAAAACATAATTACGGGCGTTTGACCTCTGTTTGGCGCCAATTTATCGTATTATTTTGGTCTGTCCTAGTAATAAGATCTCTCGCGCAACCGTCGAGCGGGAAGACATTGTGAAGAGATAAGCTACACCGATGCGCAAGTAAAAGGTTACGCTAGTCTCTACTTTATCGACCTGACTGCACATTCACCTACAGTTGAAGCCAGAAAAGATTGATTCCTTCTAAGCTTATCCCACACATTTCTTTTCGTATCAAAGTCAGTAACAAGTTCAAAATCAACACGATGAAGCAAACGTCACGAGCCGTTCTCGTGCTGCTGCTGCTCCTTCAAGCAGCGCTGGTCCCTGTATCTGCCAAACACTCTCGTCACCTTCGGAGCTGGGGCAGCAGCAAGGGCAGCAGCAAGGGAAGCAGCAGCAGTAGTGGTAGTAGTGGGAGTAGCAGCAGTAGTGGCAGCAGCAGCAGCGTTGGTGGCCACCCCTTGGTCTTCCGGCCCGGCTGCAAGGTTTACGATGAGGGTTTCAACAAGAAAACAGGTCGCACGCACTTTAGAATCGAATGTGGCGAGGAAGGCTCCGATAGTGCTGATGAATACTATGATCAGAAAGAAGAAGCATCGTCCTCTGCCTCTGCTTCGGCGTCCGCCTCAGCCTCAGCCTCGGCTTCGGACTCGTATGACACTGATGATGCCTGGGATGATGATGGAGATTCCTCGGAGGAGGATGCTGGCAGCGTGCCAACTATGGACGCCGCGACAAGCGAAATGGATGGAAGTGATGATTATTATGATTGGCCATCGGCCAGCACGGAAGATGGCAGCGATGTGAAGCCAGAGGGCGGCGGTGGGGGCTCAACTGGTACAGAAGACGATGTCCCCATACTGGATGCGGCGACAAGCGAAATGGATGGAACGGATGATTATTATGATTGGACATCGACTAGTACGGAAGATGACAGCGATGACGATGGCGACGCAGCTATGATGGAAGACCAGGCAAGCGACACTGATGGTAATGATACCACGGAGGAGGAGGATGCCAACAGTGATGGTGGTTCCGCAAGCAGCGAAGCTGGGTCTGCCAACATCGAGACGGATGGAGAAGTCAGTCCAGTAGATAGCGATCCAGTCAGTGGTGGGGTGCCCATCGACGAGCCGTTGGTAGCGGAAGATGCCATGATTACCTCAGCAGCTTCGACGGAAGTCGTCGACCAAGCCGATGCCACTGGGACGAACAGCAGAGCAAATACAATCGTTTCCTTGCTTGCAGCTGCAGCGCTCTTGGTGATTTGCTTTTGTTGTTTTGGGGGGTGGTTCCGTCGAAACTGCCACAAGAACAACAAGACTCTACCTGATCCCCATGAAGATGGTGACAACGACGACAAGAATTTGATGGGTGGTGGCGATATCGAGGAAGCTGATTCCTTTCCAGTATTTGGCTTGGCAATTCCAAAATATCACGATGATGCTGACCCAGAGCAATACCGTCCTCCTCGCTGCGATGTTTCTAGCTTATCAAACGGCCTTGGTCGAGGACTATATGGCGCTGGTATCTTTGATGACATGGAAGACCCCAGTCAGTGGGACAGCTATGTGCACTCACTGGTCAACTACAAGACAAAGTGCGGTGATTGCCTTGTTCCTTTCAACTATACCGATCCCGAAGATGGACGACCACTTGGACGCTGGGTTGTTATGCAACGTCATTTGGCGGCCGCCAAGGAACTTCCTCAAGAGAAAATTGATCAGCTCACTGAACTTGGCTTTGTTTGGGACCTCCAAGATGGCGATCCAAGCGCAGAAAGCTTTGGTATTGTGACTGACCCTGACAAATGGCAAGAGTATTTGAAGGCGCTTGAAGATTATAAGGCAGCTAATAACGGCAGCACCAATGTGCCGCTTGACTACAAGGACTTGCAAGGAAGAGCACTAGGTGCTTGGGTGCGTCATCAAAAGCACAGGGCGAGCCGCAATACCTTGTCTCAAGAGCAGAGAGCACAACTCGATGCCCTCGGCTTTGATTGGAGCATTCCTGCCACCGGCGCCGGCGATGGGATGGAAGGAGACGATGGATTTTTGGACCCGTTTGCACATTGGGATTCCTACCTTGCCTCTCTGACTGCCTATAAAGCCGAGTATGGAAACTGTCTCGTTCCCCGTGATTATTGCGACCAAGACGGCAAGGCCCTCGGCGAGTGGGTAACGCTACAGCGCCACTTGGCCGCTGCAGGCTACCTCACCCAATCCAAAATCGACAAATTGACTGCTCTTGGTTTTGTCTGGCAACTTCAGGACGGAGATGGAACAGCTGGAGAACATGGTATCATCAGAGATCCAAAATTGCAAAAGCAGTACCTCGAGTCACTTAAGGCCTACAAGGAAAAATATGGCGATTGCCAAGTTCCTGCCTCCTACGTCGACGACGAGGGCAGACATTTAGGGGCATGGGTGCGCCACCAGAGATACAAAGCCAAACACGGCTTGTTATCAGAAGAAGAGATATCCCAGTTGAACGATCTTGGGTTCGACTGGAATCCTCACAGCATTGGTGGCTTGATCGTGGGCGGTACGGCCAAAAATACAAAGAAAGCAACGCAGCCAAAGAGGAGAAGTAGTCTGCTTCAGCGTATATTCAACCGCAAGATGGCCGCCAAAGGTTTGAGCACCTTCGGTCCAACTGGTGACGATCAGTGGGACGATTATGTGAAGTCTCTCGCAGATTACAAAGCCAACTATGGAGACTGCAACGTGCCCCATGACTATGTCGATTCCAATGGCTTGCGCTTAGGCGAATGGGTTTCCTTCCAGCGTGTGCGCAGCGCGGAAAATCGGCTACCACAGGATAAGAAAGACGAGCTCTCTGCCCTTGGTTTCAACTGGGAGCTCCAGCCAGAGGACGAGAAGTACCGAAACGGTCCCACAGCGGCAAATGTTGCTCGCGACTGGAATTTGTTTGTAAAGGCACTTGCTCAGTATAAACGCGATCACGGTGACTGCATGGTTCCTCCGGACTACCAAGACAAGAAGGGAAGACTACTTGGAGTGTGGGTGTCCAACGTTCGTGATGTAGCTGCTCAAAACGAACTATCACCGGAAAAGAGAATTGAACTCCAAGGGCTTGGCTTTCACTGGGAGACCCCTCGTGGAGATGGCTATGGCCTAGAGGGCGGTCACGGCTATGGGCGTTGGGAATCTCACTTCCTAGGTTTGGCCGACTACAAAGCGGAATACGGTAATTGCAATGTCCCGTTGCAGTACAAGGACGCCGAGGAACAAGAAGTGGGATCCTGGGCTGCGAATATGCGAGTACGTGCAGCAATGGACGAGCTTCCACTCGAGAACCGTGAACGTCTGACCTATCTTGGCTTTGATTGGGAAGCTGACAACCGCGGCGACGGTACCGATCTACCCGTGTGGGACCAGCACATTCAGGCTTTGATGGAATACAAAATAGCGCACGGCACTGCCGATGTCCCTTCCACATGGGAAGACGGAAACGCTATCGGACTAGGTTCGTGGTGCATCACCCAGAGAGAGAAAGCCGCTCAAGACGAACTTGGCCCTGAACGACTTCAGGAATTGACGGATCTTGGGTTTAACTGGTGCGACCCTCACGATGATGAGACTATTGGTGCAGAATATGGCCGACCCACTAACATGGATGTCCATAGGTGTATGTCAGCGACGTGTGACGCCTGCCAAGCAGAGAGACAGAAGGATGTTCAATTCGTGCGCTTTCCTAAGAGCTAACTTGGTGGTGCTGTACACTAATCCAAAAACATGATTCACTTGGCGATACGAGACGACACCCAACTTGGTATAAACTCGGTTCTTCTCGCCTGTTGTAGGCTGGTCTGAAACCTTTGCAGGGATGTTGGGGGTAACCTATTCGTTGTTGCCCTAAGTGGACTTCTTGCTACCATATGTATTGGGAACAGCAGGCTTAAAATTTCATTTGAGTTCACTTTAATAATAATACTAATGATATAACTAGTGTCACAAGATAGTATTAGGG
>ENA-ORBV01004802-ORBV01004802.1-microbial-mat-metagenome-genome-assembly--contig:-NODE-4802-length-25542-cov-5.326605_pt1 | contig 25542 bp, 19 predicted proteins | sample MGYA00237777_ERZ505514 | MGnify/ENA primary metagenome ERZ505514 (study PRJEB26160, sample SAMN06269048) | microbial mat metagenome | isolation source: Oligotrophic lake microbial mat | place... | reverse complement strand
TTCAAGCAGAAGACGGCATACGAGATTCGCCTTAGTCTCGTGGGCTCGGAGATGTGTATAAGAGACAGACTTTTAGTAGTTGGCTTGCTACTAGCTAGTTAGCCCGTCTGTTACCTGAATGCCAACCGGTACTACTACTAGCTAGTACTCGTACTAACTGCACTCAGTCCTGTCTCTATAGTAAACAAACCAATCCCTTAGCTAATCAACAAGCATACTGTTGTAGAAAGACCAACTCAAAGTAAGAGGAGGAAGCACAAAGTCCTTGTACTCCATATAAATAAAAATAACAACAACATGGGTTGTGGTTCCAGTAAGGGTGCAGATGCGGTGGAGGAAGGGAATGAGGAAATGGATTTGAGTTCCCGTTTTATTTTGGCAGCGCAACACAGTGCCAAACACATTGTCGAAGGAACCAAAAAAGTCGCCGATGCTACTGTGGGAGCGGTCAAGGATGGGGTCGACTTTGTAGCAGACAAAGCGGTCAAGCCAGTGGGAAAGATGACGATGCAAGTCGCTTCCTTGGCGATTGCCTTACCGCATACGCTTGGACAGAATATCAAGACACAGGCTCATCACTTGCGAAATGTCTTTGTGGCTCCACTCAATGTGGATGATTTGAAAGGATTCAAGCTTCCTGTGTATCCAAAGTCCGAAGAAGAAAGGTCCTTTATTACCAAGACCATCACGGAAAGTTTCATCTTTGCAGACTTGGGAAAGCGTGAGCTTAGCAGTATCGTCGATGCCTTTGAAAAGAAAGAATTCGCCGATGGTGCCATGATCTTGCATCAAGGAGATGCTGTGGCTGACTTTTTCTACGTGGTCTACCAAGGAGACGTGGTCTACATTGTGGACGAAAATGAAGTAGGTTCGTCTGGTGCTGGATCTTCCTTTGGGGAGCTGGCTCTGCTTTATTCCTCCCCCCGCGCTGCCACTGTCAAGGCAAAAGGAACCTGCACCACCTTTCGAGTGGATCAAAAGTCGTTTCGGTCTGTGTTACAGAAGAAGAACATGCAGTCAGCCGAACAAAAACTGGAGCTACTCAGGAAGATTACCTTCCTCAAAGACCTGGAGATTTTTGATTTGCAAAAACTCAGTTCCGCAATGACACCCGTCCCATTTGAACCAAATGACACTCTGGTCAAGAAGGGTGATGTTGGTGATGCGTTTTTCATGATCCAAGAGGGTGAAGTCAAGGTTACCGATATCACCGTAGGCCAGTCCAAATATGAAGATGCTTCCCTTGGCGAAGGAGATTACTTTGGTGAAAAAGCTCTCGTCACGAACGAACCGCGAAACGCAACTGTTATTGCCGTTACCAAGGGTATGGCCATGAAGATTGACAAGCAAACGTTCGACAAGGTCTTGGGAAACCTCGAGAGGTTGATCCTCAAAGCGGAAGAAAAACGTATTTTGGTATGTATACAAGCCAGACCAGGGCAGCGTCGAAGTTTCATTGTTTTCTTTTTGTCATCTTTTGTTTTGGCAACGCAAGTCAGTATGCCAACCCGATCTCAACAATTGTGCTCTATGTTTTCTTCTTCTCCTAACCGCATCGTGATGTGATGATAGTCTGCGATCAAGATCATTCACGACACGTACCTCGAACCTGCTGTTTTGGACGCCATGGCCGGCCAGGTACATGAAATGAAATTTCCAAAAGGAACCGTCATCATGACAGAAGGGAGTGAGACCGACGCAGCGCTCTACATGGTGCGCGAGGGAAAACTCAAAGTTACTTCTTCGTCAGGTGAAGCAAGCCATAACTTCACGGCCGAAAAAGGAACCTACTTTGGAGAAGAATTGCTTTCTCTGGACAACCAATACGCGAAATCAGCCAAAAAGAGTGGCAAAGAAATCGACAGGGAAACCGCTTCTGAGTACGTACAATCAATGCCGGTCAAGACGAAAGCGGTTCACACTGTCACCGTAGAGGAGGATACCATTTGCGGTGTCTTGGACCTTAAAGGATGTCGAGCTCTTTTCGACACAACTCGTTTCGGCCATGGGCGCCGCCCAGAAGAGGGGAGGGTCTCCCATGTCGAGCGAAGCGCAGAATTAGACGACTTGATCAGGCATGTCATGCTGGGTTCTGGTACATTTGGCCAAGTTTGGCTTATTTCGATTAAGAATGATGCTGATAGGAACAATGTATATGCGCTGAAAATTCAGTCAAAGTCGGAGTTAATACAAGCACATCAAGCCAAGGGAGTGGTGCAGGAAATGAACATTATGAAACAATTAAATCATCCTGGATTGCTGCGTTTAGTCAAGACATTCTCAGACGACGACTTTGTATACATGATGCTGGGTTTGGTCCAAGGTGGCGAGCTCTTTAATCGAATCCATTCCCCTATCTTTGATGGCGTCCCCGAAGCAACAGCAAAATTTTATGCTGCTGGAGTTTATGAGGGTCTGGCATACATGCATCGCCGCCAGATGATTTACCGTGATTTGAAGCCTGAGAATGTGTTGATTGACCACAAAGGCTATCCTGTCATCGTTGACTTTGGTTTCGGTAAGTTGTGTTGAGGGTGCCGGCTTCGATCTCGCTTGCTTTTTGGTGCTCACTATCTAACAAATGAAAACGTATGTTGCAGCGAAAAAAATTGTCGACAAAACATACACATTTTGCGGGACCCCACTGTATATTGCGCCAGAAGTCATTTTGAATCGAGGGCACAACAGTGCTGCTGATATTTGGTCCCTTGGCGTATTGATTAATGAGATGATCACCGGCGACACACCTTTCTACAAGGAAGGAATGGATCAGCTAGATCTATACCGACAGATTTGTTCCGCTAAATACGAAGCCCATCCAATCCTCCACGGAAAGGATGATGCTATTGATATTATTGGCAAGATGCTAGGCAAAGTGCCGAGCCAGAGACTGGGTCAACTGAAAAACGGTCAGAAAGATGTTTTTAATCATCCTTGGTTCGCGGATTTGCCATTTGAACAGTACCGTGCCAGAGAGATCAAGGCGCCGTGGGTACCAAAAATCAAGGACCCTCTGGACAGCTCTAACTTTGATAGCTGGAAGCACATGAAAGACAAGACCAAGCAGAAATGGCCTCCCCTCGATGCAGAAAAGCAGGCGATTTTCGCGGGGTTTTAGTGTGTCTTGGGGTGCCCATTTTATTTTCCCGTTCATGTGACAGTGCCGACAGAAAACGTCCTGTATTTATTTATGTGTTTTTGAAGCTTAAAAATGCAATGTTCTGTTACTTCTTTTCCTCATTTACACGCCTTCTCCCGTCCGGCGGCCGATTCGCGGCCCGCCTTGAAAATGTATCCAGGAAACCTCTGGCAAAGTTTGACTGAGAAGCAAGGTGTTTCCATTTAGTACTAGAAATAGAGGTGCTACATTATCGGGGATGTTTACTTCATGTCTATTCCTTTATTACTATGGTTTCAAAATTGTACTGGAATCCCCTCCTTCGTGCCAAAGATTAGATCTAGGCAGTCTTCTTTGATTGCTTTTGTTAAGCATTGATTTATCGCTGGGTATAAATGCTCGGTTTTGGTTGCTGCCCAATGTGTAATACGAGGGTCTGCAACACTGAATTTCGTTTTGAGGCCACTTTTCTCTAATATCGACAGAGTATTGGTGTCAACTCGTTGCTGGTCTTCTTCCGTGGCTTTGCGGAAGTTCAAAGAGTGGTACCGAGCGTTTTGCTGGATTCTTTCTATGGCGGCACCATTAATGTCAAGCACGTTCAGCACACCGCCGCTTCGCAAAATTCTTAATGCCTCGTCCATTACCTTAGCAATGACGCTGTCTTGAATGGATTGCGCTAGAAAAGAAACCGAAACACTCTGATAGAAGTCGTCCTTCTTACCGATCTGTGTGGCGCCAAATTGAACTGGTGGAGGAGGAGGAGTTAAAGCAGAATCTGGCGTGAAGACTTTTATTTCTCTTGATGTTGAGGTATCGTTTTCGATTTGTAATTTCCAAGTGAGCTTGTCAGAGAATCCATCGTGGTCCATGCGTTCTTCGTTGTCTTCGAGCTGCTCGAGTTCATCCCAGGAAAAGTCAAGAATGCATTTGGAAACGGCAGGTGTTTTATGCCTCTTTTGGTCATTGCCGTGGCCGAAGGTTTCTTCACTTACTGGCTTATCGCTATAGCAACGACGGAGACTTCTTGCTTGCTCTCCTTCGGGGTGATCCACAGAATTAAGCTGTTCTTTCAAAAGCAGCAAACGTGCTGCGTGTCTCATTTCCGGCAAGCGAGCAGGGTTCGACTGTGCGCGACGAAGTTTTACGTTTTGAAATGGTAGCCGACGTCGAGAAGGACTTTTCCTGGGCGAAGTGGCTACTTTACGTAATCTTCTTTGCGCTGAACGAATGCGACTTGCTTTTGCAGAAGCTTTGCTCCTTGAGCGAGGAGAAGCTGGAAGCACGATAACAGCAGGTGCTGCCGATGACTCTTTCGGGGGGCTGCTGACAACCGTTGGAAAGCTTAGATCGCTGATAGTTGAGATGTTGTCGGACACGCCGCGACCAACTACACCATAAACGTCATCGCCTTCGTTATCTATATGATCGAAGTCGAAGAACTCATAAACACCAGCCTGGCCATCAATTGTGAGAACTGTCCATTCTTCCTCATCAGACGCCAAAGTGTCATAGAAGGAATGGACGGTGATCTCGATGGTTACTTCCTCATCGCTCTCGTCTTCTGAAGAACAAATGGGCTCGCTGACAATACCTGCCATCTCTGGCGATGTATCCCAGTCGAAGGAAGAGCCTGCGCCTGATTCTATTGGGGAGAGTACACCAGTTGGCGCCACAAAGACACGCCCGCTTCGCGCATCACAGCCTGCGCCCGGTGAGGAGCTATAGCTTGTCACACTGTAGCTCTTACTACAGGTCGAGCTACCCCAGTGAGTAATCTCTGTGTTTTCAGAAGTCAGCAGTTTTTCTTGGCGACACTTCGACTTCTCGTCAAGTGTAGCTAGACCTTCAGTTTTGAAGTCTGACTTTCGGACACCCTGTTCAACACCAAAGAGTGTTTGCTTTGCATTCTCAGCAGTACTTGTAGTGGATTCTTTACTCAGTTCACGCTCGGACTCTTGACGTTGCCAGGACCGAACTTTGTGCTGAATTGAATCAGCGATGTCCGGTCCTTGAGTTTGAACATACGCCAACTCTCGAATGAGATTTTTTGCGCCAGCTTTCGCTAACGGAGACCTTGTCTCTTTAACCAAATATTTTTCTTCATCACAAATAATGGGGTTCGACGTGTCGTTCCTAGAGCGCTGCCTCAATTGTCGCTTCTGCGGTTGCTGATATTGCGCTTTAGATTCGTGATGACGCCAAGACTCAATTTTGTCAGTGATGGCGTCAAACATATCAGATCCTTGCAGCTGGACGTACCGAAGCTCTCGAATCAAAAGCCAGTTTTTCTCTGCTGCTGAGAGGGTAGCAATATCAAATGGCGTTCTTGCCGCAGGCGTAGGAGAATAGATTGGGCCGCCCTTGCTTTCACTATACGTCCGATCCTCTTCCTCGCCATTTGTCACAGCACTTCTTCGAGCAACGCGAGGTGGGCTTTTCACAGCCTGTGTTGCTGTCAACGCGGGATCAGAAGCGAGGACGTTATGCTGGACCAGCTGATACGGATCACATTCACTTCCACTTCCACCACAAGCCCCGAAACAGGGCTCTTCATCCGGGATTACATGTGATGCAATCTCATCCATGGCTTCGCTCTCTTCCTTTGCCAACGGCGAAGCAATCTCCGCATTGATATTGTCTTCCACGCATACCGTGGGCGTAGCTCTCGTCGGCTCTGACAAATCTTTTGCTCGGGGTTCCTTAAGCGATGTGATTACACTAACACCACGCCCTGCTGCGCCATCACCCGATGCATTATTATCTGGTAATTCCATGTCCGCACCACGTGTCAAACCAGATGACGCTGATATATTACCACCAGCGGCTTGCTCATGGTCATCCGGGGAATCTTCTGCTATGTCCGATTCCTTCTCATACTCCGCGATCATGGCCTTGAGGGTCAGAACGTCTTCATCTTCCGTATCCGACTGATTCAACGTCTCTGTATCCTCAGTTACAGTCTCATCAGAAGTGGTTTCAGGGTGGGAACTCTGCGTATCTACTGATAGTGAAGCATCGGAACCTTTTCGCTTCTTGGTTGTGATGTCCTCACCTGATTCGCTTTCAGCAATCAAACCCTCCTTTGTCTCTCGTGGCGACGAAAGCAAGGAAATTTTTTTACCGCTCTCCGTCGTTTCTTGTTCTGCTCGGTTGTCCTGCTGCTCCATGTAAGTCGAAATCATCGCTTCTAAGAAGAGGAATTCTTCCTCTGACTTCGACTTCTGAATATCATTTGAATTGGATGGACTGTGGTTCTCACTACTTGTCTTCGGCGCGAGACGGCTTTCCAACTGAGATTTCCTGCTTGCTACCAGTGCACCAGAATGTCGGCTACCTGAACCTTCCGAAAGGACTGGTAGGCTTTTTGCCGAATAACAATCGGCGGGTTTCATTGCCTCTCCAATTGTAGGCGCAGACGGCACACTTGCACGCGGTTTGCGGCAGTGACTCGTGTCTGGCTCCTGCTGAGCAAAGTGGGAGTCTCCCTTCAGTGAGGGGGTGCCCATGTCGTCGAGGCCAGCAACTTTCGCAAGTTCTGCTAGGGCTGTACAAAATGCGTCATCAGGCTCAATAGTACTGGAAGCAATATCATCACGACCACACGGGATATCACAATCTGCGTCTCCTCCTCTTTCTTGCTGTTCGCGTTGCCCTTCTTCATACGCTGCAATCATTTTCTGCAAAGCCATAACCCGCAACTCTTCGTCGTCGTACTCCGAGCTGGTCGTATCCTTCGATGGAGTTTCGTCGATTCTATTGTTTTGCTGTTGTTCTTCATACGCGGCCACCATTTTCTGCAAAACCATAACCCGCATTTCTTCTTCGTCCAACTGCGAGCTACTTGAGTCTTGCGATTGAATCTCGCTGACTCTGTCCTCAGATGAATCGAGACAAATGATGGCTGTAGAAGTGCTCCCATCCGTTGTTGGGTCGTACTGTTGTGCGATATCCTCCATAGATTGCGACGGATCCATTTGTAGCAGCAATGTCGGAATCGTAGATGAAGCTGTCGTGTCAGGGATAGTTTTGTGTTCCCACACGGCTGTAGTTGTTGTGGATGTCACCGACAGGTCGGGTGTTTCATCGTACGGGTAGTCTACTATTGCGTTTTGGTCATCCGTTCCTTCTGGTTGTTGTTGCTCATTTTCATACTCCGCAATCATGGCTTGCAATGCCAAAAAATCACCAGTGTATTCGCCATCTGCTTCGTCCTCTTCCTCAACACTTGGACAGTCGTCGTCGTCACCGCCCTCCGTGCAAGTAAGCTGTTGTTCCAAGAAACTCAATTGGAAGGAGACAATGTCGCCACTATCCTTCGATGCAGACCGTACAACGAGTTGTCCTTCTCCACTCCAACTGGGAGGCAGAGCGAGGCTTCCACTATGATTGTCGGAGGACCGGGATCGACACAAGGCATCCAAAAAGTTCAAATCAAACGAAGATGACTTGTCGGCTGACACGACTAGCGCTTGAAGACTTTGCTCTACTTCCTCAAACTCGGTGATTTCGGATGGTGGTTGTTCTTGTTGTGTTTCGTCACCATGATGTCGCGAGTTGGTATCCGCATGTGTGTCGTCGGAGGATGAGATAACCATAGCTGTTGTTTCTGCCTCTTGTTGGTACAGGAGGAGGTCGGGGCAGGCGGACGGCTTGTGGCTGCTGCTGTTGATAGAGGATTCCGTGTCCGAGTCTGCCGCCGACGAACTGTCTGCCAGCAGCAGTTTCAACTCTTGGATATCCTCTTGGTCTTCTTCTTGCAACAACTCGCTCGTCTCGCTCGCCTCATCCTCTTCTTTCTTGTGGTTCTCGTAGTTGAAAATCATTTCTTGCAAGGCGAGGAAGGTGTTTTGATCGATGGCATCCGGTGAGTCATCACTCATGGTAGTACTCGTATGACTCGTAATACTGTGGTCATCTCGGGACGACGATCCACCACGAAAGGACGCGGAGGATGCCAAACTGCTGCTTTGTTGTCTTTGTTCGAGTTCCACTTCGATTTCTTCTTCTTCGTGCGATGGCGGCGGCTCGGGTTGTTCCTCACACTCTTTCAAGAACCCCGCCAGAAACTCAATATCCTCCTCCTCCCGGGTGCTGCCGTCGCTACTACTGGATGTTGGAGACGTCTTGGTGGGACGATCCTCTTTCCAGTGGCTGCTGTTGCTGCTATTGCTCATGGTGCTGCTCTGGTCATCCTCCTCCTCCTCCTCTCGTGTGCCATCCGTCACCGATTCCGACGTGCTTTCTTGCATCTGGCTCGATGCTTCTTCTTCTTCTCCTCCTCCTAGGAAACCAGCCAGGAAATCAAGGACATTATCCTCGTTCGATGTGCTGCTTTCCTCTTCTTCCGTCTCTTCTTCTTCTTCTTTGCTGGTATACGAAGAACCCAGAGAAGGAAAGACCAATTCCACACCTTGATCGGCTGTGCTGGTCATGGTCGTATTGACCATGATGGAGGAGGCGGGATTCTTCTCCCCCATGTCAAAGCTTCTCGTATGTGTAGAGGAGGACGAGGATGCCGGTGACAAGAGAGATTCATCTCTAAAAAAATACTGTCTGATGCTGGGATTGTTGTGCAGGCTGGAATTGGTATCAATGTGCAACAAGGATCTTGCCGTTTTGAGCATGGAAGATGCCATTGTGTGATGGAATTGGCTGCCAAAATGAATCAGTCCTTTTCGTTGTTACAGATAAGTATAATATTATGTGCCACAAACCTTGTCGAACCTCTCTTGGTTTCTTTCTGTCTAGGCAGCTCTTGTTGTGGTGTTGGTGGTATGTGCTTCTATAGTTAGTCCTCAACTGGATGGATGGATGGATGGATGGGTGGTTCCAAGGTGTGCCACTGCTATGCTATAGTACTATTCGACAAAAATCTCAACCATGGACTTGTCAACCACTTATTTGTTCATGCGTTTGATTTGAACGGAGGCAACTGGTTAACTAAGCGGGATACAGCAAGCAAGCAAGCATCACTGCTACCGAAGGAACTAGCTTTTTACTACTAGCTACACAAGTAGCGACGAGCCTTTTTTCGTCAGTCCAAAAGTTTTCGAGAGAAAAGGACCGACTGCTGGTTTGGATCATGCATGCATGCATGGATGCATGCGGATGGATGGAGGATGCGATTTCTGGAGAGATTTTTTGTCGAGCCACCATCCCCGTTTTGCGATGGAGAGCATCCCCCGGCGATTATATGAAGTGTCCCGTCCCGGCGCGCACCTCTTCTTGGTGGCAACTTGAATCGTGCCGTAAAATTACAGGTGGACTGAATTCGTGTGCGTCTACAGTATTGAATTATTATTATTTTGAATCGGTGAAAAAATAATGTGTGGCCTTTCTGATGATTAGTTTACTACTAGTCTACTAACTTTGATGGCAGAAGCTAACGCTACTACTCGACTACAGTAGTTCCAGTACCAGTCACCAACTGACATGAGCTAAAGCTACTACTACTAATAGAGCAAACAGTGCTGAGCTAGCCTACAGATAACATGAATCAGAAAATAGCGAAAAGAAAACAAAACAAACTAAAAGGAACAAGGAAAACGCATTGCTAATAAAGCTGCTCATTTTGTAAAACAACTAGAAAGGCTCTTGCTAAGACCATGTCGAATGGGGCAGAACGAATTTTGTGGTCCGTCGGTGCGCGTGATCCAAATTGGTGGAGCTGTCGCTGCCACTGCCACTGCCAACCCAGTCACAGAAGTTAGTATGCCAAAAGACAAATTCTTTTGGTTTGAACATGTGAACACCACCCACGGAATCATCTCTCTGCTGGTCAGTATTCTGATTTTCATATGGCTCCTTTTCCCGAGTTCCAGAAAGAAACGATCGACTCTCGATGCGTCCGATGAATGTTGTCCGATGAATGTCATGGCTGGCCCAACATTTCAAGACTCAAACATGAAAGACAGTACTGTAGGTTTTGTCATTGGATGGCATCAAGTCTATTTTTCATTTGGGTCATGGTACCATTGTTTCTGTTCCGGTGGTAGTTTGAAGATACAACTTGTGGTCCAACTGTGTCATGGTGCGAATGGTGTCCATGGTGGCAACGTCCAATTCGTGTTTCGACAATGGCCGATGCCGTTGTCGACGGGTGGCAGCCACATTGGACGACGTCGTGAATGATGGATCGATCGTGGCCGTAGCCGTCATTGTCACCAGATGCGCCAGCAGTGGCAGTGTCTCGGTCGATAATCGATCGGTATGGCCCACCCAATCCATCACGGATGGATCTTGTAGTATACTGGCGACGTGGTGACAATCTTGGGCCGTCACATTATACTTCAAATCGGGTCGAAAATACGGTCGTTCACCCTTGACCAAATACAGACATTGAGGATTCCATTGCAGTGTTTGGCGTAAATTGTCCACCGTAGGTTCCATTTGAGGACCAAAGCGGGGATCCCGAAAGACATGAAAGAAATTAAAAAAGGATACGGCCAAATCGACGGGATTGCGAAGCAAGGTAAAGACAAAAAAGGGAATCTTGTGTTCCAAAGCTTGGCGTTTCCATGTGGAGAGTGTGGATTGCAATTCTACCAATGTGGGAGTATTGTGTCCATGGAGTTCCACAAAAAGAATGGGTTTTTCATAGTCACTCCTCGGGCCCGACTGCAAGCGTTGGTCCACTTCCTCTTGTGCGGCCCGAAAGTGTTTCAAACTGTACAAGGCCCAATATCGGATCTGAGGAAACCGCGTGGCATTGCTGAAAATGTCACGAATGGTAGTCCCGCCCGTTTTGGGGACATGGACAAAAATGATAATACCACCATCCCCACCATTTGCCGTCGTGCTTGTTGTCGAAGCTGTCCATTGTGAGAATAGGCGATTCTTCCACTCGTCATCTCGAGGCAATTGTAATTGCAACTGCACGTGCTGATGGCTGCTGTCTTTGGCATTGGAATATCTCTCCTGTACGAGCAGCAGTCGAATTTGAAGGAATCCAAACGTGCATAAAGATAACAGCACTATAACTTTCAAGATCTTCTTGTGTCGTCGCTGTCGCTGCATGACCCTGATTGCATTGAAGAAGGGGGACTTTTCCCTCTCTCTTGTAGAGTTACCTTCTACTAGTAGCTAGCTAGAGCTATCCATTCACGACATCCTTGCTTGCTCCGACCGTAAGCAGATTCGTCGAACGTAGACTACGGGTAAGAGGGATGGAAGGGGAAGCTACAGTACAGTGAAGTTGGTGCGCATAATTATGTTTGGGAAAGTTGATGTACACTGTAACGTTGGTTGCGGCCTGGTGGTTTGTTGGTCGTCCTTGCTCATTGTGACATCATATTAGCTGAGGATCGATCAATAGTTCGCACATTTGTCGTGTTTTTTGTGACTTGTGACTGATTGTAGTAGAGATCCAAGTATAGTACGCACACGTACTCCATACATTTACTTGGTGGATGCCGTCAAAGACGTGGCAGAACACGAGTTCGTTTTTTCATTTGAAGCGAACGTTTCATTTTTTTGTGGTTGTGAAAATGCGCCAGACACCCATCAATTTTTTGAATGGGTGGTTGAACTAGTTGCCGAAGATACCCTGCAGCTATTAGAAGCCATCAGCCATCCAATATCTGATAGATGCATGCATGGATCGATCGATGGAAGAAAATGTGTTTTAACTAGTTTTCACAAAAATACATAAAATTATTCAGAGACCCATCAACAACTTTTTTCTTGTTTCAATATTTTTTGTTGCTGCCACAAAATGAAGCTTATACTTTCACTATTTTTGACGGCAAGCCTACTAGCTTCAGAGTCCGTGTCGGCATTTGCATTTACTCCATCATCCCAAAAATCGAGCTCATCGTCTCTGTTTGTTGCTCAAGATATTGAAGCTGAAATTAAGGTCAACCAAGATAAAATCAACAATAAGAATGCCGCCGTCTTTTCCGATGCCACTCTTCCCAATGCCGCGCAAGACGAAGAACAGTTTCAGAAACTAAGAACCGATCCTCAACCTCATTCCAAACCCAAATCCTTTGCCACGCAATGTGCCAGTCTTTATCAGCCCAACCCCGGCGGTGCCCGAGGCGTCGCCACTCCCGTCTATTTTGGATCGACCTTTACCTTGGACAATGCCGGCCATGGGGCTCGTCTTCATGAAAAACGAGAATCGCCTTATACCGATGCCGATGGATTTGTCTATTCGAGATGGGGGTCGCCGACCAATGAAGCTGCCGCTTTGCAAATTGCCGCCTTGGAAGGTGTCGACGACAAGGCGCGAGGATTGGGAAAATGTTTGGTCTTTAATTCTGGCATGTCGGCCATTACCTCGTCGCTCATGGCTGTATTGCGGGCAGGAGATCATGTCGTGGCACCGTATACGGTCTATGGAGGAACGCATGAATTTTTGACGGAATTTTGTGCCAATTGGGGCATTGAAGTGACCTTTGTGGATGGTGCCGGGGCCAATGGACCCGAAAATTATCGCCAGGCCTTACGGGACAATACCAAGGTTGTCTATGCCGAAACACCTGCCAATCCCACTATGCGGTTGACGGATTTGGAAGGTGTAGCCCAAGTTGTGACGGAACGATATGGCTCCTCGGTCGAATGTGACATTCCTGGGACGTCTCCTCATGATAGGAAGAGGCCCTTTGTCATGGTGGATGGAACCTTTGCGACACCCTATCATCAGCGGGTGTTGGATATTCCGGGAGTCGATGTGTCGATTCATTCTGCTACCAAGTATCTGGGAGGACATTCGGATATTTTGGCAGGATCCGTAACATCTCGCTCGGAGCCCTTTTTGCATGGATGCTCCAAGGTTCAAAAAATCGTGACAGTTCCATTGAATCCCATGGACTCGTTCCTATTGGCACGCGGAATGAAGACACTCGACGTTCGCATGCAACGTCATGGGGAAAATGCCATAAAGGTGGCTCAAATGCTCAATGAACATCCCATGGTGGCTGAAACTTATTATCCTGGATTGGATTCTCATCCTGATCGTGCCATGGCGGATCGTATCTATCGATCTGGTTGCGACGACGAAGATGAAGATGTTGCAAAAACCTACGGAGGCATGATTTCCTTTGTGGTGATTGGGGAGGGCGAAGAAGCCTTGCGTCGTGCTCGCAATGTCTGTGAAAATCTCCGTGTTATTAATTTGGCCGTTTCCTTGGGAGGTGTCGAATCTCTTTGTGAACACCCCGCATCCATGACGCACACCATGATTCCACGGGAACAGCGATTGGCAGGAGGCCTCAAAGATGGATTGATCCGTGTGAGCATTGGTCTCGAGAAGGCCAAAGATTTGGTGGATGATTTGAAGAATGCTCTGGACAAGTGTGATGAAGATGGATGTGTGATCTAAAGAAGCTGATTCATTAGGGTCTGCTAGGGATGGATTGGATGAGATCGCAAGAAATGCAACAAAATTTGAGGATCCATTGCTCCTGCAGGTACCGGCTGCCATGCTGATGGCGCGATTGAAATATCATGCTACATAGTAATTTGCATTTATTTATTTGTTGTCTGAAGTCTGCATGTGCTATGGGGCATTGAGTCAGTCCGTATCGCCTAGTGACGCAAGGAAAAGAACTTATTCTAACACTCCAAAATACTTTCGCGGAGCCCCACCATGGGTCAAAAAATAGTTAAAAGAAGGGAGTCTAGCTCGACTTAAAGAACACCCCCGCAGCTGGCAAAGGGGCCTGAGGCCGCGGCCTTCTGTGGAATCACAAGTAGACAGAGAGACCCAGGCTTTGGCCTGGCATTCAAACAGTGAGACCAGGGGGTGGTCTACTAGTGGCAATTGTCCATAACCTTGTTCTATCTCTTGCTGTCATAGTGGTCGCTGGTGTTCTAACCAGCACCTTGGCAGGCCTCCTTACAAAAGGGTACACCAAAAGACCACTCGCGGGGCTTGTAGGTCATCATACAAGCTGATCTTTGGGAAGTGCAGTGGTGGTTTTCCAGATTTGATCAACCATGGTCCAAGAGTAACGTCTAAATATGAGTGCAAGCTGGGCCACTGCCTTCTCTAACGTGCTACTAGTAATGAAGCGATAGTTCCGACCCCCTACTAGCTAGCAGTATCTTGAAGACCGTGTACTATTTGAAGCGCGTTCTCCGCTAGCTAGTAGGTTCTTTGTGTCTGGGTAGGCCAGTCCTTGTCGAACCGTGGCAGATGGAACCATCTTTGGAGTGCCGAGAACGAAAGCTCGATTAGATCGATAGTAGTCAGTCGTAAAAGAAATACTTATGATAATTCTACTTGTATGTATGTGTCATTCGTTACTCGGCACTGTTTGTGTGATTTGCACCTTCCTGCTGCTGCTGCAATCTTGCAACATTGTGTTGGTAGTTGTCTCCGTTCCAATGATTATTTTGCAAACATATCCTTCGTATGCAAGCTCTAGATTCATTCTCACAGAAAAATGAATGGACACCACCATGTGTGTTTTTTGACGTGTTGACCTCCTTTCCAAAAACAGCAAAACGTATAAAATACACAAACACAACGAAAGCAGCCCTCTGCTACAACTTGAGTGGATGGTAACACCATGTCTTGTTCACTTTCTCTCTTTATCTTCCAACTCATTTTGAGCAATTATATCCTTCGTAAAAAACGCATCCGGCGGTATCCTAGGTAGAGCCTTCGTAGTAGATTGTGGATTCCGGGGTTTCTTCCAGTTCGCGGCCATTCCCGGAATTTTTGCCGCTAGACTGCTGTTCCTGTATTTATGTTTCCCAATTGAGACGTTCCTTGAGACCACTGACCGTCAATCGCTCCCGGGGATGAATTTCATCTTCTCCGGCGAATTCACTTTCGGAATCGTCCAACAAAAAGCCTGGATTTTGGCAAAAGGCCATGCTTTGTTTGGACGCAATGTCCACACACGTCGTAGCTCTGCGGGCATTAGGACTTCGTGATTGTGATTGCGGTTGTTTGCTTCTGGCTGTGGGTGTTTTGGTGGTATTGTTATTGTGCGACATGCTGGCCTTGCGTTGTGCATGATGATTGCTATTGTCATGATGGGAGTGTGAGTGGCGCGAGTTGGAATGGTGGTGATGATGCGCATCGGAAACTCGTCTCGAGGAAGACGATGGCGTATGCTCACTACCAGTACTGCCATGGTGTGATGAGTGGTGATGCTTGCTCCCACCACCACCGACCGACATGGATAATCGATTCTGGCCACGGGCAGACGCATGTCTTCCTCCTTCACTGCGGGATGATTTGGAAGAGTTAGAACTCATCATTGTGGCTCGCCGCGAATTCGGAGACCCTCTCCTTCTACCACCACCGCCACCACCACTACCATCATGACTGTTGCTCCGTTGCCTGCGCGATGAAACCTTCCTATCTGCTTCCTCGTTTTCATCAATATCGACATCTCCGTAAATGTCGCTGACATCATCAATATCCGCATCCCCATACACATCCTCCTCATCCTCAACATTATCATTATCTTGGGGTGGTGTGTTACTGGTACTGGCAGTAGGACGACGAGAGGCTCTTCCTTTTCGGTGGTGGTCACTTTCCTCTGGCGTAGGATCCGACGACGTTCGCGAGGAGGACGATCGTACAGGAGTCGCCCTGGTGGCGGTCACACTGCGACGATGAGGAGGATGGTCTCCATTGCTACTACTACTACTATTACTGGCCATTCCAAACGGCTTGATGGGTGTTGGTTTGATAAGGATCATCGAGTCTTGCGCGCTGCCACCAAAGGCAAAGCCTTCGACTTTTCGATTTCCCATTCGACCCATTCCGGCAAGCAATCCAATGCCTTTGAAGGGTTTGCCACCAGCACCACTATTTTCATGGTCATCATCCTCACCTCCAGGAGCAGTAGCAGTACCAGTAGCAGCGGACGTTCGCCTACTACCCGCGGGCCCTTTCAGACGCTCGAGTACCACATCGTTCTTGACGTTACAGGGCGGATGAACTGCCTTTTGGGTGGTGCCGTCGACGCTGACTTTTGCCGCTTTGCTATTGGCCAACGCCGCCTTGGTGGTCGCCAACGACAACAAGGCGTGATTCATAGAAGGAGGGACGGCGGGTTTCTTACTACTGGCGGTTGCCGTTTTCTTCTCAATCTGCCCCACACTGGTCAAAATCGAACCAATGTTCAGTTTGGAATAATCTTTGGTCGTATCATCCTGTTGCTGTGCTTTCATGAGTAGATGAGGCTTTTGGCTGTGGGCTACCTTCATAAGTAAGTAAGTAATGGAGTTAGTTGCAGGTTTGTATTAGATTTTTGTCAACTCTTGGTTGTCTGGGAGCTCTAGCTAGCTATTTGTGACTGTTTGGTGGTCTACTTTCTGTGGTCGGGTGCGTGTGGCAACGCGAATTCTTATTAGTTGTGTGAATAGTGGTGTGATTGATCAAGAAGGGGCTGAGATCGATGACCACAAGTGATAAAAATCGGCTACGAGCAAGTTGTAGTAGGATTACGAGGGAATTTTTAGACTTTCTGCGAATCAATCAATAGGCAGCCGTGTTGTGACGACGACGGACTAACCGGCAACTTACTCTTGTCGTACAATTAATAGTAGTCAAATTACGTTCGAATCAATGTCCTCTTGTTCGTCGAATGACCCTTTCAGAAATGTCTGTCTTAGATGAAGGTGCAGTGGAGCACTCGACTGCTAAGTACAGAAACAGACCTTTGAACATCGGGTCGTTGGCAAATGTCCTGGTTATTACGGGATCACGAACGGGGGACCCACGTTACATGCAAACGTGCACACTCTTTTGAATGCAGGTGTGACTCATGGCTGCAAGACCATTGCTGCCTTCCTTTGCAACAAATGGTTTTTAATGCAGAAGACAAATTGGTAAGATTCCCTGCTCTCTGGGAGCATTGCAAGACTCCAGGAAGAAGCAGAAACCCCAGAGATAATCCATTGGGGGGTGGGAAATTGGGGATGAGAGAGCCTGCCAGCTCTGTCTTGGCAGGACCAAATGGAGAATTAAGAAACATTTTTCCCAGGGTGGGAAACGTCGAGTTTTCGGAGTGTTGGAATTCTCAGTGTGAGAAAATTAGCAGTTAAACACCACATTTGTAACACAAAGCATTGGAAAACTGTCAGTTCTCCCTGTCTTCTTTTTCCCATGTGGGAAAACAATTCTCTTCTTTTCCCCAGTTGAGAAATGCGTCATCATTCAGCGATGCTCAACAGCACTGATTGATCTTGCCCTCTGATAACAAAATCTTCCCCCATGGCGTTTTTGGTTTCTGGTTCTTCCAGTGATTGTCAGAGTTTTTGCTGGAGTTGTTGTGTCATTTTCATTTTTTGTTGACACGTTTGTTGCACATGATTCCATTGCTTTTCTGCACCAATGACAATGCAATCATCAAATCCACTCATTTCGTGTCAGTGAAACAGTGATTACAAGATTGGCTGAATGTTGATTTGATTCTCAAAACAGCAAAGAATCCAGACACTAGTGAGTGCAAAAAGCTTTGCGGCTGCTCCACTGAAATCCTTGGTTTTGGCTTTGGAAGTCAGCAATCCATGTGTGATCAAGTGATTGATCGATGCGTCTTTGGCATTTGCCACACACCGACAAGCATCGGCATTTGGTGAAGAGAAATGTCTTTCCAACCTGCAAAGAGTTCAATTCTTGAACCCTGACAGACCAAGAGGAACATTTGCGTGCTCACTGGAGACATTGTTGCCAATCTAAACTGTTCAAGTGAGCATTGGAGGACCAAAGTTGCATCCTCATCTGGATGAGGATTCTGGACCCACAGGTTGTCAGCATTGCTTTCCAAATGAAATCGAAGACACAGGGTCATCCTTGATGAAACAACTTCTGACAAAATGTTTGACCCACTGGACTGATGGCAAGCAAAGGATAATGCACACCATCACACCAAGATGTCCCAGAAGTGGACACCATTCGTGTGCTCCGTCTTGCATGAATGTCTGTGTCTGTGACAAGAAATGACAATGACAAGCTCTTGCTTCAATTGTCAACCATGACGCAATCACACTGGATGCTACTAAAGACATTTCTACACTTGGAATGAACAATCAGTGTTTGGTGTCCTCATTTCTGCTTGTCTTCTCACCTGAGTTGTGATGCAGAAAACATCTGATTTGCAATGGGCAATTTTTCTGTTTTTTCCAATTGACGTTTGTTTGAACTCTTCCAAGCTGCGACAAGCAAAAGTTTCGTCTTCTTTGTGCACCCCACTCAAGCTGCAATGTTCTACATGAAGCAGTGGGTGCATGAAAACATGTTTGGTTTTGCAGTGTGTTATGGAATAAAACTGTTGTGCTACATCTGTAACCATTGCACTGTGTGGCACTTTTCTTTTGTGACGTAGAAACTACTAGTAGTAGAAAGGCTAATGAGCGAGCCACAGGCTTTGTTGATAGGGCGCACACTTGCTCAGGGCACATGCTCCTTCATGCAGTCATTGATTATTTGTCAGTCGTCAAGATTCATCGGCATATGCATGCATGCATCATGCACGTGATCAGCCCGCCAATAACATCACCATGTTTGCGTGTTCACATCACATAACATACATCGACCTTTTGTTTCCTGGCCCAATCAATTGAATCAATCGACGGCGTTGATCACCTTGCTTGCTACATTCTACTAAAGACTCCATGGACTATCGATAAGAGGGGCAACATCTAACAGTGCTGTTCGTTCGGAGTCGACGAGGTGGCCGCGTTTAATAATTCCATCCATCATCATGAGCACTACTACTACTAATAAAGAAAAGAAAATGAATAATGACCTCGCGACCGGCTTTCGAAACCGAAGAGCCATCACGGTGGCTTGTGCGATGACCATGGTCGGTGTTCTTACCTCGGCTGTTTACTACAATACGCACGCCGTTCTGTCATGTCAGCACCAACAGCAGCAGCACCAATTTCCGAGTACTCTGCCACCACAAGACGTAACGTCAACTGATCATGACAATAATAGTGAAGATGATACGAAGCAGCACGAAGAAGAAAGTGCACAACCACCACCAAAGGCGACTATTGATGTTTCTGCTTTGTCTCGCCATCTTTCTCCCATGCAACACTATTTGCAAAGCCTCCCGGAGATTCAAGTGGACCACAAGAACGCCCCGGCCGCCGGCGGCATTATTCTTTATCATCATGTCCCGAAAACGGGGGGTACGACGATTCGGGATAATTTTCAAAATAGTACGCGCTTTCCAAATGTTCGATACAAGACGGCCTTTACCAAAAAGCACTGGGGCGTCTACCTCAATGCCATTGACAAACGCTTGGAACAAACACCGAATCAACGCAAAAAGACGGTCTTTTTTGTCGAGATTCATGGACAAAAGTACGTAAGCTGTATAACGAGTACAGCTCTTTGGGCTTTTTGTGTTTCTTGGAATAACTGTCTTGGAATAATTCTCTTTCTAACTTTGATAATGTCTCTTTTCTTCTTGTGAATCCTAAAGTACGCCAAGTCTTCCCGAGATTGCTCCCAAAATACGAAAATGGCGACAACTGGCCCACGAAAAAAAGGTCCCCTTTTATGTCTTTACCGTATTGCGGGATCCCCTGGACTTTGCCGTGAGTTTTTTCAATTTCTTTCACGTGCGCGGAGATGATCGATTCGAATCTCCCTTAGAGGCATCCCTCGAGAATCTCCAGCGCACCATGCAACGCAATCCGCAATGTCTGTACTTGTTCAAGGGCGAACAAGCATACATTCGCCCCAAACGCTTTTACAATGTCACACCGTCGGATTGTGCTTGGATCCAAACCTTGTTGGAAGAATTGTTTGATTGGGTGGGAGATGCCCGCCATTTATCCTATGAAACTCTACCTCTACTAACCTATTGGGCGACCGGCAGCACCCAGCAAGCCTCCACCTTGGAATCCTCCAATGTCGCAGTGGAACGCAATACGACGGTCCAATTTTTATCCCGTCGCGCCTTGGATGAAGCCACGCGACTTATAATTCGACAAAAAATGTTTTTGGATCAAGCCTTGTATCATGGTTCCTTGACGCCAACACTATTGGCGACCAACCAATCAATCAATCAATAAATCCATGAATCGAGTCGTTCCGTGATGGGCAGGCAGGTATCCATCGATTGATCGATGAGATGGATTCTGCCGAGAATGGACGTCACCATACAGAGGCACAGTTTTGGAAGGTGTGCCTTTTTATGGCCATGCCATGAATGATATAGGTCGTGACATTGTGCTACTGCAGTGGCATTTCGAAGATTACGACGCATTTTCTAGTCGAGACTATGGAAGAACTGACAGGGCGGGAATGGAGAAGCACGCGGAAGAAGGTTGGGATGTTCGATAAGGAATGGGATAAGGACTACTCACCGTGGGCGCTGAAGAAGCCAGTAAAGGCTACGAATGATGGAAACATGACATCCTGTAGTTGTACGTACTTGCACGAGACCGTAATATCGAAACTAGCACTTAACGAGTCACCTGTGTCTCGAACGTCAAACCATTAGCTATTTTTATAAAGATACTAGAGTTACGCTGACTCAATTGCCTTTGCCCTGCTTGCAAATGTGGCCAGTAGAATTAATGGTTAAAAATTGTAGCTGCCATGGGCTGGGACGCCGAGTTTTATTATAGTCAAAGCCAGTGTATAGAGAAATGAGGCGGGTATTTACAAGAGGAAAGCTACCAAAGCAACCACACATAGTAACGCAAGATTTGCCATGGTGGATCCGCTACTACTGTTGCTTCCTGTACTAGTATCACCCTCGCTGCCGCCACTGCCTGTATCACTTTCAACTTCACTGCCGTTACCACCTCCACCTTTATTGAATTCCGTTCTCACGGCTTCCCAAGCAGCCGCGACAGCATCTGGATCCATGACGTGTTGAACAAAGACGGGACCTCCCGTGTTTTGAACATATCCACCTTCCTCTGGTACCAACGAGTCCTCACAGGGGCTCTGCAGTCCACCAAAATTGGTGTAATTGACATTGGCTTTCAACAAGGGACAAACGCATTCCATAGTGGCCTCACCATCAAAGTAGGGGTTGTTGGTAACTGGTGTCGCTAATGTACGGCAAGGCGCCAACATGCAGTTGGGAACCAAGCGTCCTTCCACACCCTGGCAGGACCACGTAGGCATACTATCATCACGGGTTCCATTCTCGTCCACGGCGACTCCATTTTCTTCTTGTAGCGCCATGGAAAAGGTGCTGACGGCGTCTGCTCCCCATAGTGCTTGATCCGCAATGGCGTGACAAATGGGGGCCACGCCATTATTGTCGGTAGTAGCACAAGTAGTAGGTTCCTTGCTGCAGGCTTCAATGGTAGCTTGTTGGATCGCCGCGTCGGGAATCACGCCAATGATTGCCACAGAAGGACCCGAAAGGCTGTAGCAAGGACAATTGGCGGTTTTCAAATCGGCATTCATGGTACAGTTGGCATAGGCACACAAAGCGTAGGTTTCCTGTTCGCAAGTGACCGTGACAGCCGGTGCATCCTGGGCCAAAATCCTTGTAATACTGGATGGCGGCGTCAACGCCAAGAACGCGAGAAGTAAGGCTTGTGTTGTTGTTGTTGAAAGGACTTTCATCGTAGTAGTAGCGGCGAGTTCAAGTAAAAGAATTTCGTCCAGTCAAGATGTAGTGCAGTATATGAGTAGTTATATTGAACATAATATATACTGTAGCATGCAAGGTCTGAACACTCCCGTTCGTGTTGTTATTGTTTGTTGCTGAAATTTAGGACGACAAACGGGGACAAGAGAGGGGCAGCAAAAATTGCCTGGGCAACCTCGCCCTTATTATTTTTCTTTCCTGGGGTAAAAAAATGACGGTGCGTTCATTTAACTTACTAGCACTCCGTGACCCATTCGATTGAGTCCCGAAAACCTTTTTTTTGGGTTGGTGGTACTGTAGCCGCCGCCAGTTTTTCTTGGCCGACTACTCTAGCTAGCTTCGTCTCAAATTTTGAAAGGTTGGGTACGAACTGTGAAGTATCAGCTTGGGCGCGGGCATGCTGCAGTCTTTCAAAGGCAACCAAATATATGCACCGCCAGCAATAAGTTTTCGCTAGCCGCACCATCGCTACGATGACTGAAGTGGAGACGCAGGAGCAACAGAAATCGAAATGGACAGTATGAGGACAAAACCACTTGCTGTGGCTTTTCGTTATAGTGATTATCTCTTGTGCTATTTACTGTCATTGCAACTGCGCAGGCCGGTACAAGAGAAAGAACATGGAAGATCAGCGAGATGCGCGCAAGAACGAAAAGCAAGATTCAGAGCGACAAAAATGCTTACATGCCGGAGTGATCGACATGCCCAGATCTGGCTATAGCGGTAGTGACACTGGGCGACGACGACAAATCAGAACAACAAATGTCTGTGGCAAAGCTGCACATCTTCGTGGAGTGATTGGCAGATCCCGACTTGGCGATAGCGGTAGTGACACTGGGAGCCGACAAATCCGACCCACACACTTCTGTGGCAAAGCCACACACATCAAAGTCAGAGCAGGGGTGACAAAATGAGGTTTGGTTGAGAGGCACACCAAAGGTAGGGTCGTCGTATTGATTTAGACATCTGGTGCCGCGGAACATGCCATCGGTCTTAGGAGGTGTTGTCTTGTCATGGAACAATGCAAAGGAACAGAGGGATTGATTGAAACTGGATGCTCCAGCAAACATAAATCCCATGCTTGTGACCTTGGAGGTATCAAAAGAGGACAATGGCTGATTGAAACTGGTAGCTAGATAAAACATATCTTCCATGTCTGTGACACTGGAGGTGTCAAAAGAGGCCAGTGACTGATTGAAACTGGAAGCTCCACTAAACATCTGACTCATGCTTGTGACACTGGAGGTGTCGAAAGAGGACAATGGCTGATTGAAACTGGAAGCTTCATGAAACATCCGAGACATGTCCGTGACCTTGGAGGCACCAAAAGAGGACAGTGGCTGATTGAAACTGGAAGCACCATTAAACATGTCCCACATTTGTGTGACACTGGAGGCATCAAACGAAGACAGTGGCTGATTGAAACTGGAAGCTCCATGAAACATGGATTGCATGTGTGTGACCTTGGAGGTGTCAAAAGCGGACAATGGCTGATTGAAACTGTTAGCATAAAGAAACATCCAAAGCATGCTTGTGACATTGGAGGTATCAAAAGAGGACAATGGCTGATTGAAACGGAAAGCCTTATGAAACATGGTAGACATGTCAGTGACTCTGGAGGTATCAAAAAAGGACAGTAACTGATTGAAACTGGAAGCTCCCTCAAACATTCCGCCCATGTCTGTGACACTGGAGGTATCAAAAGAGGACAATGGCTGATTGAAGCTGGATGCTTCATAAAACATGTCAGACATGCTTGTGACCTTGGAGGCATTAAAAGAGGACAATGGCTGATTGAAGCTGGAAGCTCCAGAAAACATCTGATACATGCTTGTGAGACTGGAGGTATCAAAAGAGGACAACGGCTGATTGAAGCTGGAAGCTACATAAAACATGCTTTCCATGCTTGTGACCTTGGAGGTATCAAAAGAGGACAGTGGCTGATTGAAACTGGAAGCATGGGCAAACATGCTGCACATGTGTGTGACATTGGAGGTATCAAAAGAGGACAGTGGTTGATTGAAACTGGAAGCATGGGCAAACATGCTGCACATGTGTGTGACATTGGAGGTATCAAAAGAGGACAGTGGCTGATTGAAACTGGAAGCCCATTCAAACATGCGTGACATGTGTGTGGCACTGGAGGTAACAAAAGAGGACAGTGACTGATTGAAACTGGAAGCTCCACGAAACATGCCATGCATGCTTGTGACACTGGAGGTATCAAAAGAGGGCAATGGCTGATTGAAACTGGAAGCTCCAGCAAACATCCACTCCATGCTTGAGACATTGGAGGTATCAAAAGACGACAGTGGCTGATTGAAACTAGAAGCATAGGCAAACATGCCGCCCATGCTTGTGACATTGGAGGTATCAAAAGAGGACAGTGGTTGATTGAAACTGGAAGCCCATTCAAACATGCTGGACATGTGTGTGACATTGGAGGTATCAAAAGAGGACAGTGGCTGATTGAAACTGGAAGCTCCATGAAACATGTATGACATGTCTGTGACAGAGCTGGTATTCCATCCATCTAAGGGTTCATTGAATGCATCTAAGGGTTCATTGAACCCTATTTCCCCAAAAAACAACTCAGAAAAGTTGGACACATGGTCCACACACCAACTACCAATGGGATGGCCATAGATGATGGAGATGCTGGAATCAGGATCTTTGAATCCGTCCGATCGAATGGCATCTCGTAGCTCCTCCCTGTCGTCAAAGCATTTGTACTTGGCGCTTTCGGTGTGGCTGAATATGTTGCTGCCTCCTGCTGCCGCGGAAGCATTGGTCTCGTTTTCAATGGCGTCGTCCACTACAGCCAAAGTTTCATTGGCGGAATTGCCAAGGAGTCCACGGACTTCGTCATGGAGTCTACGGACTTCGTCATCGGCGTAGGGATCTCCTTGTCGTTGAGCACGGGCGACGCATGCCGCGGGTAGCCAGAATCGCAGCCATCGAGACATAGATACAGTCAGGCGGATGGGACGGTAGAGCCGTGCCGCCGTAGTCTGGAGCAATCCGCAGTTGGCTTTGACGCGAGAGGCCGGAAAGTGTTGGGTGAATCCGTAGCAAAGCAAACTCGATACGGGTGATTGTTTTAGCCAAAACAGAATAATGTGCTGCTCGTTTGCGCTTGCCGATCACTAACTTGTGATTCTATGTTAACCACGTCTAGATCCGTTGTTGTATCTTCTATGAAGGATACAAGAGATGGTGTTTCTTTTCTTCCTTTTCGATGTTTCTTGTTGTGTGTGATGGGAAGGGTCATTTGGGGGTTCGGAATTTACGCTTCCGATCCAGACTTGCATAATTGTCTCTGTCAGTGCCACCATGCGCCGCTGGACTACTAGCTAGCTAGCTACAGTAGACCTAGCTAGGTTGTGTTGGTTTCGACATTCTTTTCGTCATCGTTGTCGTTCTTGGTGCTATCATGGACGTGAACGTTCTTGTTGCCGTTGTTGTTTTCATTCCTATTGTTATTGAGCTCAGATCTTGGAAATAATACAATCATTTATTCTAACTATGTTGAATACGGACATTCCAAATGCGTGTATTCCAGGTTTTTGTATTCACAATCCATATGTGCTACAGAGCATTGCCTTGACTAGATTTCTACAATGTGTTTTGGTGTGCCAGTCATTGAGGATGTGCTATTAGATAGGATGCTACATTGTTGCTAGATCATTCATAACACACATCGTTGTCGCGCATGTTGACTGGGCCATCCTCCTTTCTTGCCAAAGCCACAGCAAACACGTTCCAGAATCTAAGGTTCTTCTTCAGAAAAAGAACAGCTTCAAACAACACAGGAGACATGCCACGATGGTGTGGGGCCATGATGTGCTTCGCTTCAGAGAAGAGACGTTCACAGGCATTAGA
>ENA-ORBV01004800-ORBV01004800.1-microbial-mat-metagenome-genome-assembly--contig:-NODE-4800-length-25549-cov-7.442290_pt1 | contig 25549 bp, 18 predicted proteins | sample MGYA00237777_ERZ505514 | MGnify/ENA primary metagenome ERZ505514 (study PRJEB26160, sample SAMN06269048) | microbial mat metagenome | isolation source: Oligotrophic lake microbial mat | place... | reverse complement strand
GGTGATCTACGCCGCGCGCGCGCACGCCGCGCTTGGCGATCGACCGGCGCTCGGCGCGCTCTTCACCTCACTCGACGCCTCGCCCAGCTCGGCGACCGAACGTGGCGCGGTGCGTCTGGTGGCGGCCGCCGAGTGGAGGGCGCATGGTCATGCGGGTGCTCATGCGCTGGCGCGTGAAGTGCTGGCGTGGCTCGACTCGCTGCCGACTGATGCACAGCAGTCGCCGGAAGCGGTGCGACAACGCACGCGCGCCTTGCTGCTGGCGGGCAACGCGGATGGTAGCGCGGACGGTTACGCAGAGCGTGCGCTGCGCACGATCCGTCCGCTGATGGCGAGTGCGGCACCGCCAGCGTTTGCGACGGTGGGATTGGCCGGCGTTGCCGCGGCCGCGGCGGGAGACGCAGCGCAAGCACGACGATTGATGTCGACGCTCGAAGCGCGCGCGCAACGACTGAGCAAGGCCGCACGTGGATTGAGCTGGGGCGAGTCGTCGTACTGGCGTTCTGCCATCGCCGCGCAGCTGGGAGACTCCGCCCTCGCACTGTCGTTGATGCGACGGGCGCGGGAAGAGGGCATGGGTGTTGAGCCATCGGTGCACGCGGAGCCGGCGTTCGACGTCTTGCGCGGCTGGCCGCCATTCGCGGCGTTGTTGGTGCCGATGGCCGCGACGCAGCGAGGCGCCGCCCGCCCACCGCCGTGATCGCGTCCTGCGGGTGCGGGACGCTACCCGTTGGCCACCGTGGTGCCAACCAGTTCCTATGCTCGATGGTTCGGCGGTCTGAGGATGGAGCGTAAAGAAGGTCACCTTCGAGCAGGTCGCACGGTTCGGCCTCGCGGCACCTACCCGTATCGGTGACGGCAGGGCAGACTGCAACGAGCGTGGTCAGCTTCTCGCTCGATTCATCGCCGGCGCCGATATTCTGTTGAGAGCCGCATGCATGCCGTATTGGAGGATGATTCGATATGAGTCAGCCCTTCGGCGTTATGGCGACGAATTCCTTCACTCGGGTACTGGTAACCGATGCGCATTCTCGGACTCCTCTTCCTTGCACTTCCCCTCGGCGCGCAGGCCCGCGTCGACTCGACGGAACGACGATTTCGTTTTGCCGAAACGTTCGTTGGCGGTGACGTTCACGCCATTGGTGAAGGTCGTATCGGAGACGCGACGCTGCCGTTTCGTGCCGCCCCGCGCCTCGTCATCGGCGGACTGCACTTCTGGGGACATGCGGACTTCGCGGTTGCCATCCCGTTGGGGTTCGCTGAACGTGGCTCTGGAGATACCCGTTCGCGTGTGACGCCTGGCGTTGAAACGCGTGGCCGCTACTTCCCGATCGCCGTGCGCGACGGTGCACTGTCGCCGTTCGTCGGCGGTGGGCTTGGCACGTTGAGTGTGAGCCTCGGCGACGGCGCACGGGAGTTCCGTCCGCGACCGATCGTGCAGGCTGGCGCCGTCTGGCGCACGGGGCGCACGCTGGCCGAGGCGGGGTGGACCTATCGTACCGGCTCAACACCGTCGTATGCGACCTCGCGATCAACGTTTGCACAAGCTGAGATTCCGCGCAGCGCGTTTCATCTCGGACTCACGCGCACGTTCGAGACGACGCTTGGCGCAGCGGCATCTGTTCGCTCGGGGGCCAATGCGCGACGCATGGCGGCACTACGCGAGTCCGGGCGCCTGAGCGGCCCGTCGTTGGCGATCGGATTGTCGTCGCCCATTCTCGTTGGAGATGGTCGGTACAACGAAGTGCTGCGTCCGTGGTTACCGCCACGCCCTCGCGGTACGCCGATGCTCGACCTGGGAGTTGGTTGGTACTTTGACGGCGCGGACGCGCATGTCAACCTCGCGTATCGTCAGGCGCGATTCGATGTCGCAGGATACGACTTCGAGCAGCGCAACCGTCGTCGCTCCGTCGCGCTGGAGGCGTACAAGTTTCTCTTCGACTATCACGGCTTCGTGCCGTTCATCGGACCGGTCGTGTCGCAGGAGTGGCTGTCGATGCAGGAACGCGACCGAGGCGTTGCGGTGACGGATGCGTCGCGCCGCATGGTACGTGCGGGCCTGACGTTCGGCTGGGACATCCGGCCGACGCGCGACGCGCCGTGGATTCTGCGCACCAACCTTCGGTACCTGCCCAACCTTGCGCTGCCGGTTGGCGGAAACGTCCAACGACTCGATCAATTCGAGTTCAACTTCATCCAGTTCGTTTGGTATCCGCGACGCTAGGCGTCGGCGAGCGTCGTGCCAAGCAGCCGCTCCCGGTAGCGCCAAGCCCCCGGGATGCTCACGTGGCCGCACTCGGGCTTCCATGTGCATACGGCCGTCTGGGTGCCCGAGGACGATCGCGCCTTCGCCACCCGGGTCGCGCGCTATTGTGCCCGGAATCCGGTCGCGTTGGAGCGGCTCACGTATCACCGGTCGGCCAAGGCGGTGACCGACCGCTCTGACACGTCGGAGGGGCCCACCGCGGGCGCCGAGACCGCCGACCCGCTCGAGTTCCTCGCGCGAGTCCTGGTCCACATCCCGGACACGGGCCACGTCACCACGCGCTACTATTGGCTGTTACGCCAACCGCCCGCGCTGGATGCGGGGGAAGGTGGCGCCCGCAGCGGCGGAGACGCCGCCCGCGATCGCCCCCGCGCCACGACTGGCGCCCCCCGAGGCCACCCGCCGCTGGGCGGCGTTGCTGCAGCAGATTTTCGAGGTGGCCCCCCTCGCCCGCAGCGGGGCGGAGGTCACGCCGCCGCCCGCTCGTCGGTCCTCGCGCGGCAGGGGACAACGCCGTATACTCGACCGACCTCGATTGAATTTCCTTCTGTGAAGCGGCCCTCCCCGTCAAGCCCAGAGTTGTAGTTTCTCCGCTTGCCGTGCAGGTCGGATCAGTGGTCCGTGCGTTCCTAGAGGTGCTGCTCAGCCTTCTGTTCGCGCTCGTACGTGGGACGAGATTGGTCCCGGCGCATCTGGGTAGCGGACAACCTGTTCCAGCGACTTCAAGGCGCCGTGGAGCATGTACGACCTGGCATCGAAGGGAGTGATCCGCTTGCCGGTGTTGTCGTACGTAAAGTCGGTGAAAAGCGCCTGCAGTCCGGCGTTGGGTTGGCACGCGGAGCACAACGCTTTCCCTTCGAACAGCGCCAAGCCGCGCTGCGCGATCTCGGTCAGATACGGCGGACTCCGCGACAGGCGGTCAAGTGACGCGCTCCTGGGGCGCGACTTGAGCGATCGATCCCGCGGCCATTCCCCTACCGGTCCAACGTTTGAGAGCGATGGGAGAGCGGCGTCAAGGCACTCGTGAAACCTCCGGTCCCCCACAAACGATAGGTCCACCGGCACTGTCCCAGATTTTACACGTCGCGCCGCACTCCCCCCCCGCGCTCGCCAGGCCCATGTCGACCTTACTGCACGATCTTCGTTCGGCCCGCCGCATGCTCACGAAGAACCCGGTCTTCACTGCCGTCGCGGTCCTCACCCTCGGGCTGGGAATCGGGCTGAATACCGCGGTCTTCTCGGTGATAGACGCGCTCCTGCTCCGATCGCTGCCGGGCGTGCGAGCGCCCAACGAGCTGGTGCAACTCTATCGGAAGTGGCCGGGGATCGACTTCGGGTCGTGGGCTCCGCTCGTAGTGCAGGACGTGAGGGAACGGACCACAGACGTCTTCCAGGACCTCGCGACGTGGGCCTTCGTTCCTCTCAACCTCTCGGCAGACGGTCAGACGCAGCGGATGTTTGGGCAGATGGTCTCGGCCAACTACTTCAACGTGCTTGGGGCAACGGCGCTGCGGGGACGCACCTTCGTTGCCGATGAGGACCGGAATCCCGGCTCGCACCCGGTAGCGATCGTGAGTCATGCCACGTGGCAGGGAATGTTTGGCGGCGATCCGAAGGTGGTGGGGCGGACCGTCGTCATTAACGGCGCCCAGTATGAGATCGTCGGCGTCATGCCCCCGGACTTTCGCGGACCATTGGCGGTGATCTCGCCGACGATGTGGGTCCCGCTCGCGCAGATCGCGCAGATCGATCCGGCCAACCGTACCGCCCTGACCACCAGGGACAACAACTTCATGCAGGCGATCGCGCGCCTCAAGGCCGGGGTGACGGTCGAGCAGGCGCGATCGCGGATGAACGCGATACTGCCCCAGCTGCAAGCGGACGTTCCGGACGAATACAACCGGTCGACCTTCACCCTGGTCGCGCAGACCGAGGCGGGAATCCATCCGTCGATTCGTGGGGCCCAGGTGGGGCTGTCGGCGGTAGTGATGATCGTGGTGGTCATGCTACTGCTCATCGCGTGTGTCAACGTTGCCAACCTCTTCCTAGCCCGCGCGCGCGATCGGTGGCGAGAAATGGCGGTGCGCCTGAGTCTTGGGGCTCGACGCAGCGTCATCATCCGGCAATTGCTCACCGAGAGCCTGCTCTTCTCGCTCGTGGCCGGAGCCGTGGGACTGGGCATAGCCTGGTGGTCGATGTCGCTGCTCAACCGCATTCGCCTGCCGATGGATGTCGACTTCAACGCCGACCTTCGCTTGAGCGTGCCGGTGCTCCTCTTCACCCTGGGCGCGACGCTGGTGACCGGGGTCCTGTTCGGCCTCGCGCCGGCCCTGCAGGCGACGCGACCCGCGCTGGTTCCGGCGCTCAAGGGAGAGGCTCCGGCGGGTGACTCGAGGTCGCGGGCCAGTCGGATACTCGTGATTGCCCAGATGGCCCTCTCCCTTCTTTTGCTGGTTTGTGCCGGACTCTTTCTTCGCAACCTTCGCGCGGCGACAGCGGTTGACAAAGGATTCGAGGGAGGAAACGTCTTGCTCGCCGAGCTGCAACCCGAGCTGCAGGGATACAGCGCGGCGCGAAGCAATGAGCTGTATCGCCAGCTCACCACGCGCTTGCGGCAAGTCCCGGGGGTCGAGGCGGTGTCGCTCAGCCGCACCCTTCCGCTCGGACTCTCCAACTCGCAGAGCGGCGTGCAGATTCCGGGCTATACACCGGCCCTGGAGGAGCAGATGTCGATCGACTACGACATCGTCTCGCCGGACTACTTCACAGCGATGGGCGTACGACTCAGGAAGGGGCGCGGCATTTTGGCGTCCGACGACAGCATGAGCCAGTCGGTCGTGGTGGTCAACGAACGATTTGTCGAGAGATTCTGGCCGGGGCAGGAAGCGTTAGGCAAGACAGTGCGAGCCAACGGAAAGGATCACGTCGTGGTCGGGATTGTGCCGACGGGGAAGTACCGCAGTCTGGGTGAGGCTCCGCTGGCATACGCCTACTACGCACGCGCCCAGCGCGGCGTCCTCGACGCCGTCCTCGAAATTCGCACGATCAACGATCCAACATTACTCATCCCCGTGCTGCGCACCGAAGTCGCCGCGCTCGATCCGAATTTGCCGATCGCCAACCTCCGCACGCTCGACAACCATCTCGGTATCGCGCTCATGCCTGCGCGGCTGGCGGGCGGAGCCCTCGGCGTTTTCGGGCTGCTCGGACTCGTCCTCGCGTCGGTTGGGATTTATGGCGTGATGGCATATTCCGTCGCGCAGCGAACGCGTGAGATCGGTATTCGCATGGCCATCGGCGCCGCACGTGGCGACGTCGTGCGCCTCGTGATGCGCCAGGGACTCACCCTCGTAACGATCGGCGGCGGCATTGGCCTCGTGCTCGCCCTCGGCGCTAGTCAACTCATTCGCGGAATGCTCTACGGGAGCAACCCCGTCGATCCGTTGACCTTCATCGGAGTTCCGCTCGTCCTCTTTTCCGTGGCCGCACTCGCCATCTGGGTGCCCGCGCGACGAGCGGCAAGCGTTGACCCGGTGACGGCGATTCGGAGCGAATAGCACGCGCACTCTATCCACTTCAACACCTGGGAGGCGGGGGAACGTGTTGACTGGTCGTCATGGTCAATGTATACTGACCTACTCAACAGACCTAGAGCTGTGCTCATGCCGAACATCCCTATTTCAGACGCTAAGGCCAGGCTCGCCGCGTTGGTGCGCGAAGTCGCCGCGACCGGAGAGGCGTACGTGATAAGTGTCAACGGACGACCGATGGCCGAGCTCCGCCCTTTCGTTCCCGCGCCGACGCCGGGACGCTTCAAGGATGCGATCTCGTTCGACGACGACGCCTTCGCACCTATGCCGGATGATGAGGCCGACCCGTGGGGGATGTAGCACTCGACGAGCAACCGCTCTTGCTCGACACGGTGGCGTTGATCTTCTGGCACGCCGACAGTCCGCGTCTCACTTCCCGCGTTCGTGCGGCGTTGATGACGTCGTTGTCGCGACCGATCTATGTCAGCGTCGTATCGGCATTCGAGATCGCGACGAAGGTCCGTATTGGAAAGCTTCGCGTGCCGCCTGCGTTACTCGCAGATTTTCAGTACGTCGTCGAGTCGGACGGATTTCGCATGCTCGATCTCACTGCAGGCGCGGCGGTTCGAGCCGGACAGTTGTCGAGCGCCCATCGTAATCCGTTCGACCGATTGCTGGCGGCTCAGGCGCTGGCGCACGACTGCGCGGTAGTCACTCTCGACCCAGTGTTTGCAGAGGAGTTCGGCGCCGAGGTGTTCTGGTAGCGCGTTGGGTCGCGTCTGAGGAAAATCTTTCGAGTCCAGCTCCGGACCGCGGCGTTGTTTTCCAAACGCGTAACGCTTGAATTTCCCATCCTGCACCCATAGCGAGAGGCGACGAGCCTCAGCATACTGGTTTGCTCGAATACAAGGGGTGTTAGCCACCAGAATCGACACCGGAGATAGATCATGACTACGCAGGAAGTTGCCGATACGCTCGTCACGCTGTGCTCGAAAGGCCAATTCGAGGACGCCAGGAAGACGCTCTATTCGCCTGACATCGTCAGCATCGAGGCTGTCGCGCCTCCCGGTGGCTCGCGTGAGGCGAAGGGCATTGCTGCCGTTCAGGCCAAGGGCGAATGGTGGGTCGCAAACCACGAAGTGCACTCGATCTCGATCGGAGGTCCGCTCGTCGCGGGTGCGCAGTTCGCGGTGACGTACAAGATGGACGTCACGTTCAAGCCGGAAGCGAAGCGCATGATGATGGAGGAGGTGGCCGTCTATCAGGTCGCTGACGGCAAGGTGGTGCACGAACAGTTCTTCTACGGCACCTGAGCGGCGGCGGGAGTTCGCTGCCTAACGATAGCGCTTCCGTGGCCGCACGGAAGCGCGCGTTACGAACATGTTCGCACTCCAGCGGTCATCGCACCTTGAAGGTTAGCCCAAGATTTAGCGCTCGCGTGTCGTGCCCCGACGCGGTAGGGCGCCTGGAGAGCGCGAGATTGAGCGCCGGGCCGCGGCGGCGGGCGTTGGTCCGTCGAGCGGTGACGCCCGCATCGTAGATGCTCCACGCCCACACGCTGTAGACCGCCGCGCCACGGAGATTCTCGATCGCCGTTGATTTACAGACGACCGATGAGCTAAGTACGTCGGCTACTCAATCGCCTACCAGCAAGATCGCGGTGAGCGTCGCCAGGCCGAATATCCCGCCCACGAACCCTACTCCGCGCGTCTACTGTCCTGCGTAGACGTGTCCTGCACCGGGAATGATGCCGATCACGCGGGCCAGCGCGACGCTCTTTCCGGCGCGGCGACTTGAGCGATCGAGTCGGGTGCGGTCTGCGCGCCGACAACGAGGGGGACCAGCATAAGGGCGAAGACGAAGAAGGCGTTTCTCATGGGAACCTCGAGGGTGACGGATGGTTGTCCGATCTGCGATACCATGATCACCGCCGCCACTCCCAGTCGACATACGTCGGGTGACGTAGAGATAGGGGGACGTTGTCCGAGGGCAAGCCTGCAAGAGCTTTTCCGGCGAGCCCTGCACGCGGTTATTTGTTGGCGATCTTGACGATCCGAGCCTTCAGCAACGTTCGCACGTTGGTAGCCGGTTATGGATCGTTTGTCGCTTTCGGCGCTGCCATCTTCTGCGTCGCCTGGTGCATTGCCTCGAACCGCGCGCGCATCTCGGCGTCGCCCCACACGTTCCGGCGCTCGCCGGGGTCATGTCGCCAATCGAACAAGAACTCCGCGCCATCTATCGCCTTGATCCAGTGCCAATCGCCGACAACGATGGATTGCATCGTCCGCTGCTGCGCGAGCGGAAGCCAAGCGTCTTCATAGCTTGACGAAGACGACGCTATGGACTCCATCACAGGCGTCGCGAGGGACCCGCTCCACGCTCGCGACCACGACGTGCCCGGAAAGCTCGCTCCCGTCATCCCCGACAGGTCGACGAGGGTCGCGCCCAAATCGCGGAGCGCGACAGGATGGTCCACGCGAACGCCCGGTGGCACGCGCGCCGGATAGCGCACCACCAGCGGCACATGCAACAGCTCCATGAACATGGAGTTGCCATGCCCCCAGCGCCCATGTTCGCCGAACTGCTCGCCGTGGTCCGACGTCACCACGACGATTGTCTTGTCGAGGAGTCCCCGAACCCTAAGCGTGTCGAACATGCGATTGAGCTGATCGTCCAGATAGCGGATCGCTCCCTCGTAGCGCCGCTGCTTGCGCGTGGGTACGGCGAAGAGGGAGTCGTATTCCACCGGCGGGGCGTACGCTTCATGGGCGTCGAAGTAGTTCACGAAGGCGAAGAACGGTCGTCCGTCGGACTCGGCCTGCCAAGCCAGAAAGTCGTCGGTGACCGTGGCGCCGTTCTTCCGGTGGGAGGCGGGCATGACAGGCGAGGTCAGGTTGAACTTCTTGAGCGCAATCCACGCCTGTCGCCAGGTGCGACTCCCCGCCAACTCGGCCACCAGTTGCACCTGTGCAAAAGTCGACGAGCGAACGATCTGCTTGAATGTGGTCCGATAGTCTTCGTAGCGAACGAAACCGCGGTTGAGTCCGGAGTCGTAGCCGGTGTAGTAGGTGTTCGCCACGAATCCGGCAGTCGCGTAGCCCCGCGACCGAAACAGCTCGGCGATGGTGGGCGACGCGGTATCGAGCGGAACGCGCCAACTGGTGTTGAGCAGCTCGACGTCCCGGCCGGTGAAGATGCTACCGTGCGACGGGAGCGTCCACGGTGAGGCGACGATGGCGCGGTCGAACGCCGTCCCCTCGGCGCCTAACGCTTGCAACGCTGGTGTCGTCGGCTGTCCATATCCGTGCAGACTGACGCTCGCCGCACGGACGGTGTCGAGAATGATCAGCAGAACGTTAGGCGCACTCTCACTGGCCGCGACGAGCTGGGCAAGCGCACGCCGCTCCACGCCCCCGCGCCACACCCGGCTGCCAGTCCCGAGAAGCAGTACCACTGAAGCAAGCGCGATGGCGGTGCGGAACATGGTACGCTCGCGTACGCGGGCGAGCGGGCCACTGCCCCGCACGGCGACGCCCATGGCGAGGAAGAGTTGCGCCAGAAGGTGAAGGCCAGGCCAGAGCAGCAGGACCGCCAGCGCGCCCGAGAGGATCAGTAGCGCCGAGAGCCATCGTCGCGCGTCGAAATCGGGTCGCCGGTGTTGCACCAGGCGAGCGACCGCGTAACCGGGGACGGCCAGCACAACGAGAAAGCACAGGTACGAAATCGGCGCCATCCACAGGTGATCGCGACTCTGCCAGACGAACTCCCTCCCCACGGCAAATCGCCACCACAGCACCACGCTGTGCAACAGACCCGTGAGACAAGCGATCACCGTCGCCAGCGCCAGTACATTGAGTGACGATGTGCGTTGCGTGCCCGTCATGCCATCTTCCCTGTCCAGTCGTTCCGTTGTAACAAGTCGCCCCCGTGATGCACTTGAACCTCACAGCGCGCTCACCGTCCGGCTTCGAGGAAAGATCGGTCGCGGGACGAACCGAGGCGATGGCCGTGGCGGCCGTTCTTGCGCTCCACATCGTTCTGGTCTGGGCGCTCCGCGTGCCTTCGATGACGACGGGGAACGATCAAGCGTGGTACATGCTCCTCGCGCGGTCCCTGCGCCATCTCTCGTACGAGAATCTACAATTCGTCGAGGTCACGCCGCACACCAAATTTCCGCCGGCCTACCCCGCGTTCCTCTCTCTTCTCGGCGTCACGACATTCGACCGTTTCGACCTCGGCATAGCGGCGAATGCCATCCTCTCGGCGACGGCGCTCGCCCTCACGTATGGGATCGTGAGACGCGTCTCGCGGGTCATCGCATGGTTCGTAGTGGCCGTAAGTAGCGTAAATCCCCTCGTGGTGTCCGTCGCCGGATCGCTCCTCAGCGAGCCTCTGTTCATGGCCCTTTCCGCGCTCGCGTTTTGGGAACTCACGCGACGCGAGCAGACGAGGCAATCGGCGATTATCGCTAGTGCCGCCTTGATCGCCGCGTCCCTCACCCGTCCGATCGGCATCACGCTCATCTTCGCCGGACTGCTCCTCTGGGCGTTCCAACGGAGGTGGCGATGGATGATGGTACTCGGCCTCGCCAGTGCCCTGACCACTGGAACTTGGCTGGCATGGTCGGCGACGGCAGCTGGAAAACACCTCGCAGGCCAGTCGTATCTCGCCGATGCCATCTTCGCCGGGAAGGACGCGCAGCGTACCGATACTACGGCGCGATCGGTGGGCACGAGTTCACTTCCTGAAGTTCCCGGCGCAAGGCGGGCACGCGCCTCCGCGTCTGGCATTCTCGCTGTTGACGACCGCCGCGCGTCGGTAGGCAACGCGTCGAAGGCACCACCTCACAACTCATCGACACCTCTGCCGACCGGCGAGGCAGCGTCGATGTCGGCAGAGACAAACCCGTCAGGGGAAATGTCGCCGATTCCAACGTCCTTTACCGGCGTCCTGGCGCGACGTGCCATGCGGAACGTGAGCGCAATCTCGCTACAGTCGATTCCAGCGGTACTGGCCATTCCGCTGCGCAGTCATTCCACGACCGATCGCATATTGTGGCTGACGGCGACGGTCGTGCTGCTGGTGGCTGGCCTCGGCGTACTCGCGCTCCGACTTCCCGCGCTGGTACTGGGGACGGGCGCCTACGTCGCGCTCCTCGTCCTCTGGCCCTATGTCCTCCTCCGATACATGGGGCCTGTTATCCCGGCCATCTTCGCTCTTCTTTTTGTCGGCGCCCTCGCGTTAGGCGACCGGGCCGGACTCAAGCGAGGGTGGGGGCGGTACGCGCTTCCAGGATTGCTGGCTCTCGCGTTCACATCGTTGGCGTTGGTGCAAGACATCGCCAAGTTGCGCGCCGTCGCCGCCTGCAATCGTGCGCGCGCGGCCAGTTCACCGACGTGCTTCGGCGAGTCCCCGAACGACTTCTTCGCCGCCGTTTCGGCGGTGCGCGAGCTTCCGGACGACAGCGCGAATTTCCTCGTGTCCAAGGAGGCACTCTTTCACGCGCTGACCGGACGGCACGCCGCATGGGAAGCCGAGGCGGCGCAGATTCGCGAGCCGACACTTCTCGCCGACTTTCTACGGCGCCAGCACGTCTCGTACGTGCTGCTTTCGACGACGAACCTCAATCAGTGGTCGCTCGCCAAACCGCTAAACGGGCTCTGTACCCGCCTCCGCGTGATCGGCGAGTTCGGCCCGAAAGTCTCCCTGCTTCGAATCGTCGAGCAGGGCGCCCCTGGTACGAACGCCTGCCCGCAGGTCGCCAAGTGGGCTGCGCCTCCCTGGCCGGAGGGGCCTCCACTCATCTGGTAGGCGTGCGCAACGTCTCTCGCCACGTTCGCTGTCAGGGCCCCGCCGTCTATTCCTGCGGCCGAATCATCGCCAGGCGACGAGCGCGGTACGCATCGTTGTTGAACGCTGGAACCGACCGCAACACGTCGCTCGCCGCGATCGCCAGCGAGAGAACGATGACGACTCCCGCAGACGCGGTCAGCGGGGCCTTGAGAGAACCGTGCAGCAACGTTCCCATGCACCACGCGAGCGCCATCATCGAAGCCACGCCGATCTGCACGGGCGCGAGCGCGCGGGTGTGTGGCGCGCTCGCCACCTTCGGGGTCAGGAGATAGGCGACCTCCCGCCCCTGCAGTGCATCCGCAATCGCGCGAAGAAACACCGGCCATTTCGCCAGCTGCATCACGCTCGCTCGCCATAGGACACCGCGCTCGTGTTGTGGATCGAGATAGTATCGCTGGCGGAACCGATCCAACGCCCCGAGCAGGAGCAGCATCGTCAGCAGTGAGAGTACGGCGCGTGGCTGCAGGAACGATGGTGCGACATTGAATAGCAGCATTCCTCCGAGCAGCACGTACGCAACGGGTACGAGCAGGGCCCGCATGTAGAACACGCCGTGCGCGAGATTCATCAGTCGCTCGAACGCCGACAGTCTTGCGGCCATGTGCGGAAGGACCCGAAGCTTGAGGTCGAGTAACGAGCGCGACCATCGCAACTGCTGACGCAGATAGCTGCGCCAATCGACCGGGGTCATCCCCATGGCCAACACTTCGGGCACGAAGACGCCACGCCAACCTGCAGCCTTGTAGAGCATGGTGAGGTACAGGTCCTCGGCGTCATGCGACGGAAGTCCACCTAACGCTCGAAGCGCCGAGAGGCGATGGACCCCGTGGCTCCCGATCACGATCGTGTGGCCGAGCGCGTAACTCGCCATAAGATGGGTCGAGTAGTAGCTGTAGCTCTCCTCGGCGGCGCCGCGGGCGACGAAGCTTGCGCGTTGGTTGTAATACACCTGCGGCGGCTGCACGAACGCCACGTCGTCCTCGCTGAAAAACCCCAGCGTTCGCCACAGGTATTCCGGGTCCGGCACATGGTCCGGATCGAACATCGCCACTACATCGTAGTGATCGTAGCCAGTGTGGGCGAACCACGCATTGTAGTTCCCATGCTTCGTCGCGGCGCGAAGCGGCCCCTTGGCTTCCCGGAACTCGGGCATTCCGGCGCGCGAAAAGTGCCGCGCGCCCAAGCGCGTGCAAAGCTCTCGCACTTCCTCGTCGTCCTCTTCGTCGAGCACCCATGTATCGTGGGCGACCCGCATGTCGCACATGGCCCGCAACGTCTGCTCGAGCATTTGAATCGGCTCATGCGACGCAACAAAGGTTGTGACGGCGGCCACCCGCAGGGTCGAGGGTGCCGGAATGTGAAGTGGGCGTCTCATGCGCCAGAGGGAGAGCCATTGGGCGCTCCAGACGGCAACGAGAGCGCAGAGGAGAAGGGTGGCGACACTCGTCAGCCATAGATCGCGTCCCGTCCACGATGCCCGAATCCAGAAGCCGCCCAGCACGACTAAGCCTGCTCCAGCGACCACGCTCAGCACGACGTGTATCATACCGTCGCGCGGCCGCAACACGCGTTCGTCTACGATCATCGCCGACGTGTTTGAGACGGTCGGTGGAATTGAGTCGTCGAGGAAGCGAAGGTGCTCGGCTTCGTGCGCGTTTGGAGGGAGCAATTCTATGGGCTCCATCTCAGAAGTGACGGCAGCATGTGACGCGCAAACGCGGCTTCGACCTAAGGGAGAGCAGGATCGGCGCGCAAACTGCGGAACGACTATGCTTGAGGGACCGAACGGTGAGCCCCTTCGAAGCAAACCGCGAGCCAAGCATGTTCCATCGCATAGACGCAGAGTATTGTCTCCAAGCAACATCGGTGCTTCTCCCCTGCAAATACATCCACGGAGTCATTCTCACGTCAGATGATGACCGACGCCGCTCTGGAAGCAGAAAAAAAGGCGCGCAGTGAGCCGACGCCTCCTCCTCAGCAGGCGAAATCGACTGCGCCGTCCGCGATTCGGACGCTGGCTAACGTCGCGCGCGACGTGGTGCGATACCACGAACTCCTCTACGAACTAACGATCCGAGATCTGCGAATCCGATATAAGCAGTCCGTCATGGGCGTCCTTTGGGCGGTCCTGACGCCACTGGTGGTGGTTCTGGCGGGCGCGATAATTCGATTTGCGTTCGCATCTCTCGTTGGTCGAACGGTTGCACCGATTGAACTGGGCGGCCTAGCGGTCAAGTCCATCGGCTGGGCTTTTTTTGTCGGCGCCCTCGGCTTCGGCACCGCGAGCCTCACGGCCAATTTGCCGCTCGTCACAAAGGTGTATTTCCCCCGCGAATTGCTCCCTATTTCGGCGATGCTGACCCAAGTCGTCGATTCGGTCGTTGGAGCCATGGCGCTCGCCGTGCTGTTCCCTTTATACGGCTTGGGGCACGCCAGTGGATTGCCCTGGGTACTACTACTCAGCGTGCTGCTGCTGGCCCTGACCACCGCAGTGGCAATGATGGCAGCCTGTGCGAACGTGTTCTACCGAGACGCCAAGCATCTGGTGCAGCTTGTGACGAGTTTCGGGATATTCTTCACGCCGGTGTTTTTCGACCTGGACGCGTTTGGGCCAGAGGGCGCCTACACGTTCTCCCTCAATCCCCTCACGCCCTTGCTTGAGGGGGCTCGGCTTGCGCTGGTGACCGGCCACGACTTGCGCGAACCGCTGATCAGCGCGTCGGGCGCCGTGGTCTGGACGCCGGGACATTTGGTGTACGCCGCCGCGTGGGCCGTCGGCGGACTCTTGGTCAGCACGATTGTGTTCCGGCGAGCGTCCGGAAAGTTCGCGGAGTACGTGTGAGCGATCAACACACGGGATTCATCGAATTCGCCGGCGTCTGGAAGAAGTTCCACTATGGCGAAGTCCACAATCGCCTGCGCGATGCCATCCCGGCGCTCGCGCGGCGACTGGTGGGGCGACGGGACAAGAGCGAAGGATTGTGGCACGGGGAATTCTGGGCGCTGCGAGACCTGAACTTCAGTGTCACCCCAGGTCAGGCCCTGGGAATCATCGGACCGAACGGGGCCGGCAAGTCCACCATACTCAAGCTCCTGACCCATATCATGCAGCCCACGCACGGCACTTCTACGGTGCGGGGCCGTGTCGGGGCGCTCATCGAAGTGGCCGCCGGATTTCATCCCGATCTCACGGGAAAAGAAAATGTCTTTCTCCAGGGCGCAATCATGGGGATGCCACGGCGTGAGATCTCGCGGCGCTTTGACGAGATCGTCGCCTTTTCGGGGGTCGAGGCCTTCATCGATACCCCGGTCAAACGCTACTCCAGCGGCATGCAAGCGCGCCTTGGATTCTCCGTCGCCGCGCACCTCGATCCGGACGTGCTCGTCATCGACGAAGTGCTGGCCGTCGGCGACGCCTCCTTCCAGCGAAAGGCCTTCGCCAGGGTGCAGGAACTCGTGCGCGGCGAGATTCCCGTGGTCGTTGTGTCGCACCAGCTAGAGGCCATCACCACCCTCTGCACCAAGGCAATGCTGCTCGATCGCGGACGTGTTGTTCGAGCTGGCACACCGGACGAGTGCATCCTGGCATATCTCGGTGGGGACGCCGCGAAACCCGTCCCTACGTCTGGCGACGGCGCCATTTCCATCGAGTCGATGACGATCTCGAACACCGTGCTCAACTCGGGACAGCAGCTACGGGCGACAGTGAAGTGCGCGGTGAAAGAGGACGGATGGACCGATCCCGAGACGCTTCGTATTGGCGTCCGGTCGGCCAGCGACGGCGAACTCCTGTTCGAGACCAGCACCGAGCACCTCGGCATATCCCTTCCCACATCGGGGAGGTTCACCCTGACCTTCGACCTTCAAATGAACGTGCAGCGGGGGATCTACCTGATCGAGTGCTGCGCATGGGACCGTATCATGGGACGGAAGTCGTTCACCGGGCCGGCGACAAACGTGGATGTACGCGATGGCACCATGTTCGATGGCGTCGTGCAACTCAATGCGCGTGCGCAGTTGGCCTTCCTCACGCTCTCGGAGGGCGGTGACGTGCCGCGACTCTCCTGACCCCTCGCGACCAAGGCGTGGGTCCGCCCCCGACTGCTAACGACGACGCCTATCCCGAGTGGCTCGCATACGAGCCGCACCTCATCCCTCCCCGAGCGCTGATGCGCGAAGAGGGGATCACCATTCTCGAGGAGTGGTTTCGCTGGGGAGAAGAGTGGAGCATGCTCCTCCGGAGTCATGGAAAGCTGACCTCGAGTAGCGATGTGCTCGAGATCGGATGCGGACTCGGTCGCATCGCCTTCGCGATTCGTTATCTCGTGCGCCAGGGCACGTACACGGGGTTCGAGATCGTGCGAAGCAAGGTGGAGTTTCTCCAGGCGCAGTTCTCTCGAACCCATCCGAACTTTTCATTTGAGTGGGCCGACGTCTCGAATACGTACTACAACCCGGGCGGAAAACTCAACCCGACGCAGTATCGCTTCCCGGCCAACGATGCGTCGAAAGACCTCATCTACGCCGCATCGGTGTTTACGCACATGACGCCCGCGAACACCGCGCACTACCTGCGCGAAGCGGCCCGCGTCCTTCGGCCGGGGGGCCGCTGCGTGTTTTCCTTCTTTCTCCTCGAGCGCTACGCCCCCGGCGCCGCGCGCCCGTTCAATTTCGGCGGTCCCGCCTTCGCGTTCGAACTCCACCTTCCGCAGTGGGGGGCGGGATTCGCCTATGTAAACGCGGACAATCCCGAACAGATGACCGCGTACCGGACGTCCCTCATCGATCGCCTCGCTCTGGAGGCTGGACTCGGAATTGCAGATGTTGCCCCTGGGCTCTGGTCCGGAACCGAGCCGGCGGCCGCCCCCACGCAGGACCTGGTGGTTCTCACACGCACCTCGTAACTCCCACCAGGACGCTGCGTCGGATTCGCCCGAACCCTAAATGCCAACAGCGGTTATCCACCTCGACGCGACGCAGCTCCCCGCAGCGCTCCACTTTCCGGCGCGTTACGACCATGTGTTCGCCTTGGTGTCGTGGCACGGACGGCCAATGGGTCATGGTACCCTTCCCCTTCGCGGCGGGGCACTGGACGGCGAAGTGCTGCGCGATGGTGTGGAACGCATCGCGGGACATTCGATCACCCTTCGTCAACTCGAGGAGTGGCTGGCCTGGGAAGACAAGGTGCAGGCATCGCCTCCCCGCGCCACGATCGCCGTCTGCACGCGCGATCGGCTTGACGATCTGGAACGGTGTCTCAATGCACTCGACGCACTTCCCGACGATAGCCAGGAAGTTCTCGTGGTGGACAGTGCCTCTCGCGACGGCGCCGCCGTGCGCGCGACGGCGGAGCGCCATCGCGGGGTGCGCTACGTCCGCGAGGAGCGCCCGGGACTCGACATCGCGCGCAACCGCGCCATGCGCGACGCCTCGGGAGAAATCGTCGTTTTCTGCGATGACGATGCAGAGGTCGACACCAATTGGCTTCGTGCCGTGTCCAGCAACTTCGGCGATCCGCGTACCCTCTGCGTGACGGGGCTCATTCTTCCGCAGGAGTTGGAGACGCCCGCGCAGGAGTGGTTCGAAAACACGAACGGATTCTCGCGCGGCTATTCCCGTATCGTCCACGACGGCGTCGATCACGACCCGTTCTTCGTGTCTCGGGTTGGCGCAGGCGCCAGTATGGCACTCCGCCGCTCCGTGCTCGACCTGCTCGGCCCCTTCGACGAAGCGCTCGATGCCGGGACGCCCACCCGCTCGGGTGGCGATCATGATTACTTCACCCGCATCCTCGCGGGTGGATATCGCATCGTCTACGACCCGGCAGCGCTGAGTTGGCATCGCCACCGGCGCGAGTGGAGTGAACTGCGCTCGGCGATTCAGGGCTACGGCACGGGTGTGTGGGCATATCTCACACGTCAGCTCCTGCAAGGAGAAGGCAGGGCGTTATACGTGGCATTCGCCTGGCTGCGATGGCAGCTGGATGGTCTCTTTCGCGGAATGCTGGGGCTCCCGACGCAGTTGCCCGTCGCCCTCGCCCTGTCGGAGATTCGCGGTTGCTTCGCCGGACCACGCGCCTATCTCGTCGCGCGTCGCGCGCTCCGGGCCGCACGGACTGAGCGATGACCGAGCGCATGATGACCCCGCTCGCGCTCAGCGTGATTGTGCCGTCGCATAATCGTGTTGCCTCCGTGTTTCGCCTCCTCGGCGCATTGCAGGCCCAAGCGAATCCCGTCGACGGCGTTGCGGCTGACCGATTCGAAGTCGTGGTGGTCGCCGACGGCTGCTCGGACGACACGGTGAGCGTCCTGCGGCAGGCCATCGCGTCGAATGCGTTTCCCTTCGCGCTTCGCGTCGTGGAGCAGACGCACGCGCAAGGCGCGGGTATTGCCCGCAATGCGGGGGCCGCCCAGGCCCGCGGTGACACACTCGTCTTCGTGGATGACGACATCGAGCCGTTCGCGACGATGCTGTCAACACACGAACAGCTTCATGCCGACGCCACTAATCGGGGCGACGCCCTCGTGCTGGTGGGTGCTCCGGTTCCGCTACGCTCGTCGGACGCATCCCTACGTCACATCGCTGCCTGGGGATGGTGGGAGCAGCAGTTCGAGCAGATGAGCGCGCCCGGACATCGCTTCACCTATGACGAAGTGTTCACCGGCGTCCTCTCCATGCCGGCCCCGCTGTTTCATGCGGTCGGGGGCTTCGATGCCACGCTCGGCGACTGTCACGAAGACTCCGAGCTCGGGCTTCGGCTCTTTCGGGCCGGTGCGCGCGGCGCTTTCTCCCGCGCTGCGGGCGGCATTCATCACGAAGTGCGAGACTTGGTGCGCCTCCTTCCCCGCAAGTGGGCCGAGGGGCGGGCCGACGTGCGCATTCTCCGCCGCTGGCCGGAGTTAGTCGCGGTGCTCAAGCTCGCCGAGCGCGAGCCGCCGCGTCGCTCTTGGATGGGAATGCTGAGGCGGCCGGCGTTCGCTGCCCCTCGTGTAGCTCACCTGCTTCCGCGCGTCATGCTCCCGCTCCTGACCCTGATCGACCGCTGGCGCTGGCGCCACTCGTGGCGAAAGCTCCACGGCGGCGTGCTGGTGCAGAGCTACTGGCGCGGTGTGGCATCCGAGGTCGGATCGGAAGAGGTGCTCCGTGATCTCGTGGCTGAAAGCCGGTACGCCTGGTCGCGCTGGCGCGAGACGACCCGTCACCTCACGATAGACTTGTCGCTCGGTCTGGAAGCCGCCGAGCATTTGCTCGAGAGCGAGCGTCCCGAGCGGTTGACTGTGCGGCTGGACGAGCACCTGGTGGGAGAGGTTGCAGCGCTACCCGCCGCCGAGCGTCTGCATGGCGGGCATCTGCGCCGTATTCTGGGCACGACGCTCAACCACTCCATGCGAGTGGCGCTGGCGTTGCGCTTGGCGCGAAGGCCAAACGACACGTCGTCCTCCCGGCCAGCGCCTGACGACGCGGATCCGAGCGTTGTCGGAAGCACCTGACGTGGCGCAGGACGAAATGCAGGATCGACCAGTGCGGATTTCCGTCATCATTCCGGCGTGGAATGCCGCCGAAACTCTCGCGACGGCACTGGACTCCTTGCGTGCCCAGTCGTTCACGGACTGGGAGGCAATCGTCGTGGATGACGGCTCTACCGACGAGACCAGCGTGGTGGTCGAGCGATATGCCGCGCGCGATGGGCGCATCCGCCTGGTGAGGCAGGAGAATGGGGGGCTGAGCGCCGCGCGCAATACCGGCATCCGGCACAGTGTCCACGAATGGCTGCACTTCCTCGACGCGGATGACTGGATGGCACCGACGGCCTTCGAGCGCTTCGCCGAGGTGCTGGGCGTCGATCCCACGCTGGATGCCGTGCATTGCGGATGGGCCCGCGTTGCCGCTGACGGAACACCGATTGCCGAGTCGCGGTGTTGGGAGGATGGCGACCTCTTTGAGCAGTTCGCCGTGCGGTGTGCGTTTGCGGTGCACGCCTGTCTGGTACGGCGATCAGCCGTCGACGCCGCCGGGCGGTTCGATGCCTCGATACGGATTGCGCAGGACTGGGTGCTCTGGCAGCGCATCGCGAGGCGCGGGGCTCGCTTTGGCAGTACACCAGAAACGCTGGCCTTCTACGCCTTCAGGGCGGACTCCTTAAGTAGCGATCCCATGCCCTTGCTGCGCGAGGCACTGGCCATCATCTCCTTGGGACATGGTCGGGATGCGCGCATTCCCGATGCCGTCCACGCAGCGGGACGTCCGCGGCACGAGTTGGCCGCCGCCCAGCTGCACTATGTGTGTTGGGTTGCCGGCATGCTGCTCGGACGCGGTGAGGACGCCGTTCCGCTCTTGTCGCTGGTGACACGCCCCACCGCACTGCCCGCTCCCGCCTGGATTGCCGAGAGTCTCGTCCGGTCGGTGCCTCATTCGCTAGGTGTGGCACCGACGGAATGGCCAAGGTGGTGGCCCGCGCTTGCGCCGACGCTGCAACGCTTCCTGGACGCACTGGAACTTCATACGGGCAGCCTGGCCTTCGCGCGCGCGGTTCGGGTGGAGGTGGAGCGCAGCGTTGCCGTGTTCGTGACAAGTGATGCCACGACGCTCGGCCTTTACCATGTCGTGCAATGCGAGGTTACGGCGCCCATCGGCCCGCTCTCGATTCCACTCGGCGTCGAGCGGCTCGCCGTGAGCGTGTTGGTGCGGGGCGAGCGCATTGGGTTGGTCGAGCTGCCGGTGGTCGACGGCCATGTGCGCGACGTCGTGCTGCTGGACGCGATCGCCGATGCGCTGGCCTGGCCAATTCTCGGGCGCTTCTTCGATGGGTCCATCTATCACGCCTGCGAGTTCCGCGACGATGGGACGCGATGTTCGGCCTGGCTGGGTGGAGTGCAGCTGGCGGGAGCGCTTCCCACCGCCGGACGAGCGCGACTCGACGCCTTGCACGACGCGGTGGGATGGGAGTTGTTTCTTCGCGAGGTACGGGGGCCGTCGAACGAGAGTTCGGCGAACAACGCACCCATCGTGCCTGACGAAGATGGTTGGACCCCAGTCGAGGTGAGCCAACCCGCGGAAGGCCAGCCGCTGATGCACCCGCAGCAGCAGGCGTACCCAGAACAGCGGGCACACCCGCACCCGCTGGTCGCCATGCACGTCGGTGGTGTTGCCATCGCCGCGCTGCCGATGGAGCGAGACGAGCGCGTGATCACCCCGGTGTCGTTGCACGCTCGGTTGAGTGATGCGGTCGGATTCGAGCTCTGTCGCGCCGCCGTGCGAGAGGGGCTATTGGGATCTTCGTGGGACGGTGCGGCGACGCTCGGCGAGCGCCTCGCATACGCGGCGACGCGTGTGCGAGGCGCTCGCACGGGAAGCGGAATGGACGAGGAGACGGGAAGAAGGGAAGACGGGACGACGAGAGGCGGGGGGGCAGTGGACGCGGACGAGGTGATTGGATCGGCGGCTCGTTTTCTTGCACCTGGCTGGACTCGTCAGGTCGTGTTGGCGGACCCGAACAGGAGCGCGCGCGTTCTCCTCGCCCGGCGGGCAAATCGTTCGGTGGGTGGTAGCGGGTCGCGCTTCTACTCGATTCCGGAGCAACGCGTGCGCGCGATGCTTGACGTCGAGCAGGCCGAGGGCACGCCGATTCTGCGCCAGAGTGCGGGAGTGGGAGGATTGTACGCACCGTCGCTGCTCTGGCGGAACGATTCAATCCTGGCCTCCGTCGCTCCCTCGCGCGAACGAGTCGACGCTGACGAGTCGGCGACCGACATCCGGATACCGAACGACGACACACTTGCTCCGACGCTATCGCACCCTGAACAGCGTCTCCCGATCCTCATGTACCATCGCGTTGCACCAGACGGCGCGCCCGATCGCGTGAGATGGCGGGTGTCGCCGGAAGCTTTCGAAGCACAAATGACCGCCCTTCGCGAGCGTGGCTTTCGCACCGTCGGGCTACGGGAATGGCGACTGGCCATGGATTCGCATACGTCGCTTCGGGGGCGGCCGACGGTCATCACCTTCGACGATGGATATTCCGACCTAGCGGAATTCGCCTGGCCAGTCCTTCGTCGCCACGGCCTCGGCGCCATGGCCTTCATTGTCGCAGGAAGCGTGGGACGCTGCAATACGTGGGACACCGGAGGCGAGCAGGAGCCACTGATGGATTGGAGCACGCTGCGACGTCTACGAAACGAAGGACTGACGCTCGGTGCCCACTCCGTCACGCACCGGCGTATGACATCGCTGACCCCGGACGACATGTTCGGCGAGGCGGTGCTCTCGCGGCAGACGCTACAGGAAGAGTTAGGTGAGTCGGTGGATGCCTTCGCTTTTCCCTTTGGAGACGAGGATCCGGTGGCGCGGCATGCGATCGGGGCAGCCGGCTTCGACTTCGGTCTCTCGGTGCGAGGCGGTGCGGCGGCGCGCGGAACACCGATGCTCTCACTCCCGCGCATCGAAATCACCAACGAAGACGACGTCTCGTCGTTCATTGCCAAACTTGAGTCATGACGCGCCACATGGTACGGCCGCCTTCGCTGCCCGTTCCCGAGGAGCACTCGATGAGTCCCATCGGCGTCTTCGACTGGGAGCTTTCCGAACCGATCATGCCTATCGAGTCCTGCGGGCGATTCTTGGCGGTGCGACTTCTCGTTCGGCTTAACGGACGTCCGATCGCTTGGCTCTACCTCGATCGCCCGGGCGAGTGCATCCCCGTGGAGCGATTGCGGCGCGAGCTCGTGGCGCAGCTTGGCGTCGCCGTGGAACGGAGCGTTCTGCGCCGTCGACTCGATGCATCGGAACAGAGCGCCGCCGAGACGTCGGCGATAAGCATCGTCGTGTGCACCCGCGATCGAACCGATTCACTCGCCCACTGCCTCGACTCGTTGCTCTCGATACGCTATCCGTCGTTTGAAATCGTCGTCGTGGACAACGCCCCGTCGACCGAGCACACGGAGGCGCTCGTCGCGGAGCTCGGCCGGACCGACGCGCGGGCGCGCGGGGTGCTGCGGTACGCGCAGGAGCAACGTCCGGGGCTCGACTGGGCGCGCAATCGCGGACTCACGGAGGCTCATCACGACATCGTCGCTTACACCGACGACGACGTGCGAGTGGATCCCGGTTGGTTAGGCGCCATCGGCCGCGCGTTTGCCGATGAGGACGTGCAGCTCGTCACGGGGTTGGTGGTGCCGGCCGAGTTGGAGAGCGACGCCCAGGTGATCTTCGAGGACTGGTACGGCGGGATGGGCAAGGGGATGCGCCCTCGAGTTTTTCGTCCCGAGTGGCTGGACGAGCGGGCGCGACTCGGGGCGCACCATCTTGGCGTAGGCGCCAACATGGCGCTTCGCCGTTCGTGGCTGCATCGCCTCGGAGGGTTCGATACCGCGCTCGATGTCGGTACGCCATCACACGGCGGCGGCGACCTAGACATCATGCATCGAACACTCGCCGCCGGCGGAGTAGCGCGTTACGAACCCGCGGCGATCGTCCGGCACTACCACCGTCGTCAGTTGAAGGACTTGCGGCGGCAGCTCCGCGACAATGGCCGTGCCTTCGGCGTATTCTTGCTCTCGCGATGGCGCCGGCACGAACGACCACGCGTTCCCGTAATAAGGTACGCGGTCGGCACCTGGTTGGCCTGGCTAATCCGGCGCGTCCCGGCTCGCTTGCGAAAGCGTGAGCGGCTCCCGATTCCGCTGCAGATGGAGGAGTTGATCGGCTTGGTGCAGTCGCCGTGGGCATGGCGGTCGACGTATGCCCACGATCGGCGGTTGCGGGCCCGCGCGAGCGATGGTGTGCTTCCGGAGTAGACACGGGGGCGCCAACGTCGGCGCCCCCGTTTTTTCACACCATCAGCAGTTCACTTTTGCGTCGCATGAGGACCACCTAGCACCACTACCGCCACTCGTGAGCGCCGACATCAAAGCCCGCACCATAGGCGATCGACGCAACGTAGAAATCTATCGGGCCCACGTTGGTGCCGAACTTTTGCCGTAGATCGAGCCCAGTGTTCACCATTGGCGACCCTGCTTTCAGTTTGTAGGCGGTCAGGTTGCCTAGCTGATCGGCGTTGCCGATGGTGCCTCCACCTCCCGGGCTGACGAAATCCGGATCAATCTGGGACCCCACAGCTACCCCGCTGAGCATTTCCTGCGCGGTAGCGCTCCGCCAGGTCGCGAGGCCAGTGTACGTGGTACTCCCCCATAAGAACTTCGGCGCGGTGGAACCAGCAAAATAGTTGTTGCCCTCAAATCGCAAATCGATGGCGCCGCTCAGTTGACCGGCGGAGACGGACAGCACCTTCAGGCCGCCGGTCGTATAAAAGGTGTTGTTGCGGATATGCACGTTCTTGACATCGTGCGTCGGGATGGAAGCGTTATGCACCTTCAATGCGACCAGTGCCCCGGTAGTGGAAGGGGCGAGGTAGACCGAATTATTGTAGATCTCGGCGCCGATGGTCCTTCCCCATATGACAATGGCAGCCGCCGAATTCTTCCGAGCATCGTTCTCGCTCACGTTGTAGCGCACCGTATTGCCCGAGTGGTTCGTGTTGTCGGGTGCGTGCGCCAGCAGATAGCCAGCACCATCGTTGTCGTGCGAGTAATTGTACTGCAGCACGGAGTTTCGCGTGTTCTGGTCCAGGTCGTAGCCACCTCCGTCGGCAGGACCGTTCGTACGATTGTGATACGATTCGTTGTGCTGGATGATCACGCCGTCCGAGTCGTACGTCCAGATTCCGACCGGGCCTTCAGGGGCGTCACACAGCCACCCATTGTCGTGGGCGATGGAGCGCTCGATGACGCCGCCCGTCACGCTCCCCATGGTAATGCCGCTGCCGCTGTTCACCGTCAGTCCGGCGACTCCGGAGTTGTTGTACGACAGCAGATGACCGAAGTAGACATTCTGATGCGAGTACGGCGCTTGTGCGAATGTCGACACTCCCGCCCGGCCGTTGTCATGCGCTGACGAATACGTGATTCGCACGTCCGAGAAGCCGGTGGTATTGTTCCAGCTGCCGACCACGATACCAAACTTTCCGAAGCCGCTCGTCTCTACGCTATCGACGCGAATATAAGGGAGTTTCACATTGCCGGCGAGATCGGCATAGATATTGAGGCCACTACCAGTGTTGATGGTTCGTCCCGCTCCCACCATCATGAGATTCCGGATCTCGAATCCCGACGTGTTGTAGAGCGCGATCGCGGTGCCACTTCCACCATTGATGGTCGCGCGTCCCGACCCGTAACTGCTGACGACGATCGGACCTGCAGCGCTCCCCTTGTCGGCGGCGTTGAATGACAGCGCCCCGGCGAAGACCGACCCCCCCTGAAAAAGGATGCGATCGCCAGCGCCAAAATTCCTTCCATTCACTTTGTTGATCGTCTTCCAGGCATTGGCGATTGACGTGCCCGCGTTCCTGTCGCTGCCATTCGGACGTACGTAGTACGTCGTCCCCGCCGCGCTCATCGCCCGCAATGCAGACTCCGGTTCGACCAGACGCGAATTGCTCGTCGGGCCGACTCCGGTGATGTCGGAGCAGGCCGACAGTCCCGCCAGCAACAAGACCGCCATGACTGACCGAGCGAGTACTCGCTGCGTGCCGACACTTCTCGTGATGGGCGAGTTCGGCACGCTCCGGCGCCGATGGCTATGCCGCGCTTTACGGTACATATTCTGCTCACTTTCTAGTTGCCCATTCGACCCTCCTCCCTTGTGAGTCTCTCGGACGTGTCAGCTGGCCGACACTCCGAGTTTCACGTCGCACGTGTCGATTTGCACAAGCCTCGAAAGGTGCCGATTCTTGCCGAAGCGGGATGTGATTTCAATCACAGTCGCGCTCACTATTAACTCGGCCAGTATTTAGTTGACAAACGGCATGTTGGGTGGTATGTTTTGGAATGACGCACCCTGACGCGCG
>ENA-ORBV01004797-ORBV01004797.1-microbial-mat-metagenome-genome-assembly--contig:-NODE-4797-length-25551-cov-5.421724_pt1 | contig 25551 bp, 12 predicted proteins | sample MGYA00237777_ERZ505514 | MGnify/ENA primary metagenome ERZ505514 (study PRJEB26160, sample SAMN06269048) | microbial mat metagenome | isolation source: Oligotrophic lake microbial mat | place... | reverse complement strand
ATATAATGCGAACCAATTAGAGCGTAGCAAAATTGAGTACCGTAGCGACAAAAGTTTTGGATTCTTTCGCTGAAAGATCGCATTCGCATCCCCATGGGCATGTTTTTCGGCGATCCCTTCGCCGTTTTTCATAATAAAAAAAGACGCACACTTTAGCCAGTGTTTCATCTGATTGGCAGGTTGGCAAAAACATGAATCCATCAAATCAAAGCACCATGTTTTGTTGATAGATAGTGATGCGCTTACCGGCACCAACAGCAACAATCGAGAGTAGTTGTTGGCGTGGCCTTTTTTGCCTTGCAACTATTTATTCTGCTAGGGTAGGAACATTTTGAGCATGGCAGCAGCAACGGAAGTAGGAGCTGTGTCGCGATATCTTTTTTGGATCTTTCTATTGGGACCGACAGGATATCGAGGCGGTGGTGGCGGCGGCGGTAGAGTCCGTGCCTTTTCGTTGGATCTTCGAAAACGAATGCCTGGTATTTGGAAATTATGCATTCAAGAAACAACCCCTGATGCGGGGCCAAGGAATCGAAACATTGTGGACAGTTTGGTGGATAGTAGCGAGGTTGAACGTTCTCAAACAAGCAACGAGAGCGATGCAATTAGGGAGCAGGATATTCTTCTCAAACTGAAAGATGACGGATCCTTTCGGCAATGTGACGAAGGATATCAAGAGGGGAGATGGCTATCTGGTATATGGGAGTTGGAGGGCGAGGAGGAGGAGTCTCCAGATCATGAAAAATCCACAAAATTGTGGCTGGCAATAAACAGACAGTATGTTGGCCCACCTCTGGATAAATTGCTTACTGGATGTGTTGTGGAAGCCGCTACAAAACAACAAGAAGAAGAGTCCGAGAAGAATGACATAGGTGATGATGGAATGGTTGATAATGTTGATTTATCATTCCAGGGAGATGTATCGGTCGGGCGGTTTCGGTTCCCGAAAAGCCATTCACAATTTTTTGAAGAGCCGATGTTGACAACGCCAGAATTCACTGGTACATTTCAGTTGCAACAAAAAATCAGCTTTATCAAGTTTCTACCTAAAGAGGAAACCTCTGGTGAGGACGACCCGCCCGAACAGAACTTCCAACAATCGGACTTTTCGAATTGTAATTTTTGGGGTTGACTTGTTCTTTATTGCCGACAATTCAGTGACCATGGAGGTAACCCAAAAATTCTACGCGGGTTCTTTGAAGTCAACGAAAATGACAGCCTTTGGTTCCAGATATATCTTTTGGTCCCGGCAAGCCCATGAGAGGATTCGTCTACAACGAAGGACCAGAAATCTTACGCGCCGACAAGGTTTTTATTCTGGAAAAAATTAAATCTGAATGCTAAACTTGTTGCTAAAAGCCTCGACACGTTTCGATCAGGAGCAAAGCAAGCGGAGTGGGGACGGGAGCAGTTACCTTCTTCAATAGTACGGCGCTGGACATCTCCTCGCTAGCTAGTAGTAGATGGCGATCATCGCATGTGCATACGCACAGAAGACGACAACAAATTGATTGTATGTTAGAATGATCGCATTCATGACGGGGAGAATCCCTGCGTCCAAGCACTCGATTTAGAACATGCCTTGTGGCGCTATAGTGAGCAGTCTTGGACACCATTCCTTACTTTTTCTGGGACCAACCACACATTGAGCATGCAAGCCTACAGGGAAGACAAGAGTGTAAAGGTTGGCGACGAAGTTTGCAATCACAGATAAAAATCCAGATTCTACAGGCATTAGTGATGTCTTCCCTTCTGTAAAAAGGGTGTTTTTTTCAAGTTTGCAACAATTTATTTTTAAATTTCTTTAGCTTTTCTATTTCTATTACAAAAATGTATTGTAATAACTACATGGCATTCAACATGTCTCACTATTTGTTGTCATGGCAGATTTGGGTATCAAGGTCCTAGTCTGGTGCTTTGCAGCTGCCACCAATTGTCTGCCAGGTTTTGGTTGAAGTGACAATGCTGCACTTCAATTTACATTTTTAATTTGACAACAAAAGACAGCATCATCCACACCCTGGATGATGATGAAGGATTTCACATTCTCCAAAACCAGCACTTCAACACCATCTGCACTTCCCTCGACTTGCACCGAAAGCTTGCCAAAAGTGGGTCAAACTTGGCGAGAAATCACATGCACCAAACACTTTGCAGTCCAATTCCATAACACAAATCCATCCCCAGCCAACCAACTGGAGGAATAACCTGCAACATCATCTGGCAAGGCAACCCAATCAGTGTAGTCAAAACCTTTGCTTCCAAAAACTGTGCCCTGTGTGCCAAAAAGAGAATTGCAATTCTCAAACTGAAAAAAGTACGAAATGCGCGGGAATTGAACCAGCAGACCACTTACATTTCACTGAAATCACTGCTAATTTGGCTATAATAACCAACCATCTGTCACTCCCCTTTGTTACAGGCAAATTAGCGAACGTCGCATGTGCATCAGTTTCGTCCCAACGAATCCCGGGACGAGTCCTCAAGCAGTCACGACTCCCCTAGACGGAGTCAACGCGCGCACAGTTGCTTCCACATCGCCGGGCCAGAACCCGGTGCAGTCGGGCGAGCTCCTCACAACATACACATTCCTGCTAATTCGTAGGTAAAAACCGACACACACACAGGAATCGAACCAACGGCCTCGCAAAGAGGGTCGCAACGGACGACCAATTGCCACAGTCATTTCGCCATGAAAAAAGTACGAAATGCGCCGGAATTGAACCAGCAGACCACTTACATTTCACTGAAACCACTGCTAATTTGTCTACAATAACCAACCATCTGTCAAAACAATCCAAATCTAACCCACAACTTCTAATTGACTCTGACATCGACATTGACAGTGCATGTAGACACAGACCCCATTTCCATAGATGTGCAAATCAGACCACCCTCAGCACGGATGAGTCAATCAATGATGAAAGAGCCAGCCCAAGACATGAAGTTGCCACCGATTTTACTAGGTGCGATGTTTGCCTAGCTGATGTCTAACTGGAAGCATTGTGAGGACCAACAAAAAGAAACTATTTTCTATTTATTTCCAGGGCACTAGCCTTAGAAACAATTCCAATAATTTACTATTAATCAGTCACTCTCTTTGTTGTTTACTATGAGGAAATTATTAACTACAATAGCCACTCAAAACAGAAGATTCCTAAAACTTCACCAGGATTCTTCTCCTCCCCAGCTATTTTAGTGCATGGAATGTTCTGATTAGGGACAGTGATAGCAACGAATCAATCGTTGTTTAATTTTTGCCGTTTCCTTGATCGACTCAATCAAGCAAGTCGTATTCGTGATTACTCTATGGTACTAAGTAAAATCGATCGGCGCGCCCGCCAAGGCCTTTTTAAGTGGGACTTTACTTTCTACGACGATACAAAACTTTGAGAGTCAAACTTTCAGTAGTATGTGACTTTGGGAAGAAATAAATATAATTGGCCGAGTTCGCGCAAACGACAAAAATACTATTCACGCGAAAGAAAATGAGGCCGGCCAGGCGCCAAGATATTTGGAAGCTGTAAACTTCCGTCTCCGTTGAGGACCATCGATAGTATGTTACAGTACAGCACCAAAGAAGAGAAATATTTCATCAACAACTCCAATCAACAGGTGGTTATTGATAATCTATCAATAGAAGCGAGCGAGAATAGGTCACCACAAGAGCAAGAGAGGCCACCCCGATTGGTTGTTGTATCGTTGTAGTTTCTTATATTGGCACCGCCTGTATATCCGTTCATAGTAGTAGTAGAGATTCCTTTTGTATTTCCTTCATGTCCAGGTCAACGATTGGAACGGGAGGTAGCGACATGACAGAACCGCTAGATTTATACGACGAAGATGTCTTCGTTAACAGCTTGGAAGACCCAGCTAAGAAGTATGCTCAATATGCAAGTGCTTCGGCAGCCAGTAAAAGCCCTGCGACGGTTCCCATTATTGAAGAAGAGGAATATGTGAAACCATCATTCATTGGCTCCACTGTCTTTTGGTTTGGTCTTGTTTGGTGTGCTATTGTCATCATTATCATAGCAGTGGCTTCTGCCTTGGCCACGGGCAAAGATGACGCGACAGTGGCTCCAACTGAATTACCTGAGTTGACGTTGGGCCCCGACGTGAACGCCACGTTGGGCCCCGACCTGAACGTGACACTCGCCCCTACAGCTATTGGAGAGACTTTTGCGCCGACACTTTCCCCAGTTGTGGTGACGCTTGCACCTACAACTGTTGGAGAGACGCTTGCACCTACGACTGCCCCAGTTGAAGAGACAGGTTCACCTACAGTTACTGCCACAGTTGCAGTAACAGCTGCACCTACAGCTGCTGCCACAGAAGCCGCGACGGCTGCACCTACAGTTGCTGCCACAGAAGCTGCGACGGCTGCACCTACAGTTGCTGCCACAGAAGAAGTAGTAGTGACGGCTGCACCTACAGTTGCTGCCACTACAACTGGACCTGTGGAAACTCTCAACCCTACGGATTACGTTATTGTCGAATTCACCCTACCGCCTATTGTTACCGACGCTCCTACCGAGGCTGTCGTCACTGATGCGCCTACAGCTGCACCTGTGGAGGAAACAGGTGCACCTACTGCCGCTGAGGTGGTAGTAACAGAGGCGCCCACAGAAGCACCTGTGGTAGAGACTGATGCTCCTACTGCTGCACCGACTATTGAAGTGACGGCTGCACCCACAGGCTCGGACCCTGTGGTCCTCGAAGATATTCTCCCAGAATACACACTGGCAGCGTTTGAGGATCCACTCAGCCCACAATCGAGGGCAAGGTTGTTTATCCAATACGATCCCTTCTACGACACGAAAGGAGAGACTCAAGTAGTGCAAAGGTTTGCCTTGGCTACCCTTTACTTTGCTTTGGGCCGTGAATGGACCAATGGAGTTGCCAGCCCCACTCAAGATGAATGTGACTGGTTTGATGACACGGGATCTTTCTGCAACGAAGATGGCCTCATGGAAGGACTGTTGTTGTCGAACAACAATCTGGATTTGGGCCCAATCCCTCCCGAGATTGGCTTGTTGTCATCCCTCAAACAGCTCGACATGTCAGCCAACACTATTGCAGGTTCTATCCCCACCTACCTTGGGCAGCTTCAAATGCTGGAAACTTTGAACCTGTCGGACAATCCTTTGTTGACAGGGACCATCCCAACAGAGTTAGGCTCCATTACAACCTTGACCGACGTGGATTTGAGTGGGTTGGATCTAGTCACAGGTGAAATACCGCCCGATTTGTGTGATTTGGGATTGTTTGGTCTCAGCTTTACTTGCAGCGAAGACGGCAGTGCCGGGTTGTGTGGCTGTTATTGGTGTGAATGTCAGTAAAAAAGCATACTCTTTCTTAGTAGAGAATTAATATACTATTGTTATAATTTATTTTTGATATTGATTGATACTTCCACAAGTCTTTTCTAAGCGCAACTAGTGTGGACATCCGATGTGCTGGCATTGACTTATCGACGCCACTCAGCACAGAGTTTCCTTAGACGGGGTGTTTATTAGCAATGGATAATGCCATCACGAGAAAGTCGGAGCTTTGGGGCCACAAGCTGAGAGGTGGCAGTATCAATGATAAAAATGAAGGCCTGTTAAGTTATAGATGTCGACGATCAGGACAAAGTTGTGGACGACTGGAGGAAGATACACTTTGGCCAAAGGAAGAGTGGCTCGAGCAGCGAACCAAGGATTGCTGTCAATGCGAGGGAAATCATCAAATCAATTTTGTCCTGTACGTCTGGCTTTATCGCACTCTAGTACAATGCGGCTTCCACTTTTATATGTAGCCCTGTTATATTTCCTACCAGCTACTGTACAAAACTAATCGAGGTGCTAAATAAACATGGAAATATTTTTATTAATTACAAGATCATAAAGTCAGCCAAATGGAAAATGAAAGAATAGAAAAACACGAAGCCCACCTCCGATTCGCTCCTGACACTGTGGATTGTGTACTACTACTAGCGGCGGTTTCGGCTGTGGTCGCGCCACTGGTTGGATCTGTTTTGCCGACAGTGACATTTTCGTTTAATCCTGTGTCAATTTCGGTGTCGGTTTCTTCCACTTCCACCTCTTCCATATCCACCTCTGCTTCACCTTCTGTGATAGTAGCAGTGGTACTACCGCCATTGCTTGACAGACCAGTAGTGGGACTTCCAACGCCACCTTTGACGTTGTAAATGAGCTTTCCTTGCAAATATGTTCTTGTAATTTCTGCTGTCGCTATCTCGTTGACGGGAAGGTTGAAGATGTCCTTATCAATAACTGCAAGGTCAGCGTACTTCCCAATTGTAATGGATCCTGTCTTGTCGTCGTGCTGGAGTAACTTTGCCGGGTTCAGGGTCAGCATTGGAATCACTTCTTCTAGACTGGCAAAGGAACGTCCTGTGGGGCGACTTAGGACCGTTTGCATTTTCAATAGAGGGGATAGTTCATCGGCATCCCAGTCACTACTCAGTGTCACAGTTGCTCCAGCTTCATACATTTCCACTGCTGGAAGTAAAGTGTCAGCTCGGTCGTTGCCGAGGAAATCTTGCATGCTCTGTTGATACTCTTCGCTGACAGAGCTAGGTGCTAGCTGAAAATCCGCTACCACGCCGAGTTCCGCAAACAAGGGCCGATCCTTCTCCGCAATCAAATAGCAATGGGTGAGACGATGCGGTTCGATTTCTGGATTGCTCTGCACAGATTTAATGGCGGATAAGGCAAGCCCTGCTGCTGCGTCTCCTGTGACGTGATAGTGTAATTGAAACCCAGCGTTGGCTAAGGATTGAGACATGAAATTGAGAGTGACATTGTCTCCAAAGTACTCAAAACCAGTCCACTCTGCGTCTGACGACGAGAGCGGTGTTCTATACTCTTGAAATGGGTCAAACTCGTATTCCTCATACAGTCGGGCCGTGGCTAGAGATAAGATACCATCCACATAAACCTTGGCCTGGTTGAAGCGTACTAATTTGTCAGGGTCATTGCTGAAACGTTGTATCAAACTTGGCAGTTGCGTGCCCAAGCCTTCATCTGGGTACACGTACAGAGAATTGGATGCCCGCACCGTTAGATATCCTTCCTCCTCGGCTCTCTCCCAAGATTCTGTTTGTGCTTGATGCCAAAATCCACCGGCATCGGACACTGTCGTGACCCCATTTTTCTTCAAGGTATCCAGTGCCGAGAGCAGGCTTTTGTACGCGAGTTCTTTGTTATCATCTGTGGGAGGAAAGGCTGCTTCACGCAGTTTTTGTTGTGCATTTTCTGTCACAATCCCTAGCAAGGTGCCATTGGCATCTTTGAGAATCTGTCCGCCTCTTGGATCTACGCCATTATCGTATCCTACTGCCACCATGGCTGCCGTGTTGGCAAGGGCGCCATGTCCATACTGGTCCAGAATCACTACGGGTGTGTCTGGAAAACTCTCATCCAAAACGGTAATTGGATATCGAGCCGTCTCATTGGCTTTCAATTCTTCCATAATTGCAGCTAAATCCACACCCGCTCCCATGACCCAGCCTTGGCCTCCAAATAGCCCAAAATCGGCACAATCGGGTTCATCAAAATACAATGGAATATCTTCAATGACGGATGAATCTTCTCCTGTTACCTCGCTTCCAACATAGCAAAGCTGACTGTTAATGCCAGCTTCAACGGCATGTAAGTGGGCGTCTTGAAAGCCGGGTAATACCAATTGTCCTCGTAGATCCGTTAGTTGATAAGTTGGAAATCGATCGGATAGATTGGCAAAGGCGCCCACCCCCACAATGAAGCCCGCTTCATCAATGGCAATGGAATCGGCCTCTGGAAATCGTTCGTCTACCGTGTATACAATGGCATTGTACAAAATTTCTTGAGCTGTCGACAAGAGGGATGATGTTGATGTCAACACAATCAGGACGCCAAAGAGAAAATTGGGTTGGCGGCCCACCATGGTTGTTGTATTATTGTAGTGGTAGTAGTCGTAGTGGTAGTAGTAGTTGCTATAGTAGTAGTAGTAGTAGTAGTAGTCTTGAATCTGCCTGTCAGTGTGTTGTTGCCATCGGCGTAGCCTGAATCCCACCACTCTGACTGTTCTTAGCTAGCTAGCTTACTGGTTGGTACGAGTGGGCTCGTGCCAAAGGAAAGCTACAACAATATTAATATATATCGCCACTTTATTTGTCTTCTTTCAATATAAATTAATACTACAGTACATTGCTATTCATTCTACACAGCTGAAAATGACACTTGCACACCTTTCGCACGCACCCCACGTATTTGTCTTTGCTCAACCAAGTTACTTAGGCTCGAGAATTTTCAAGTGTTTGGATTGTTATGCCTGCCTCGGAGTAGCGCAGTAAAGTGGGATGTTGGCCGCTAATCCGTGAGTCCCCGCGCTCGGCGGTTCACAAGCCCTAACTCTATTGATGATCCACGACCTACCTACCTAGCACGATCAACTGCGCGGCAAGCGTTAAAACAAGGGTTTCAATTATTAATCCATCGTTGGTTTAGTTAGTTAGGTCTGGCACAGATAAACACCATTCTGAAGCTGTTTGATATTTACCCAGTGGCAGTGTTGTTCCCTGCCCTGACTTCGCGTGCCCGTCCAATTGCACTTGCCTTTGCTGTCGAGCATCTGTCGTGCCTACAGCCTATACTCAACTGTACCGTGACAACGAGGGCTACAGCAAGCTGGCAGCAGTGTGAGCTTTCATTCTAATAGGCATTACAATATTGCGTTGAATGTTGCAGCATTATTTTCCCTCCATGTGATTTGTCTCCCCCAGAACCTCGTGATACTTGGAATGGTGTTCCCGACTGCCGATGCGAAAGATGCTATTTTGAAACACATCGTCCCACTGACTAGTAGTACACGAGCAATTGGAAGCTCGGTCGCAACATAACCCATAGCGATGCGGACCTTCTCCCGGTCCATCTGGAACGTTCGTAGCGTTGCCGTATTCAAAGGTTGCCTTCTCCATGGCATAGGCTCTCATGATTCTCATAATGGCAGCGCTTGCTTTCGGGTTGTTCTTTGGAAGACCTTCTCCCGTACAAATAGGAAACGCCTCACTCGGGTCTTCCTCCACATTGAAAAGGAGAGGAAATTTGTCGTCATAGCGCTTAATATCGGTCTTGTTCCCTCCAAGACCAGGCGCCGTGCAGAAATGAGCTTTGTAGGGGCCGTGCCGCACGGCTGTGACACCTCGACGAGGCCACTCCCCATTGCAAAAGCCATAGATGAACAAGAAATCGTGTTTGGATTTACCATTTTCCCGCAGAAGAATATCCGTCATGTCACGACCATCCAATGTCACGTGAGGTGGCAGTGGTACACCCGCCAAGCGCGAAAAGGTTGGAAATACATCCATCGAGCTAATCGTTTCCGAGGAACGACTGAAGGGTTCAATTTGGCCCTTGAAATAGGCAAATGCCGGCTCTCGTATGCCTCCTTCCCACGTCGAAGCCTTTCCCGTCCACGGATACCCTGCACTTCGACCACTAAAGATCCCGTAACTACCGCCGTCGTTGTGTTCGGCGGCATTCCAAGGTCCATTGTCGCTTGTAAAGACTATCAATGTGTTTTCCTCAAGATCCAACTCTTTCAGTTTGTCATGAACATTGCCTACCATCCAATCAATTTCTGACAGAGCATCACCAAATGCACCACGTTTACTTTTGCCTTGAAATGGACAAGATGCATATTGTTGATGGTTGGGCTGTGGATCGAAATGTTCGTTCCTTCCAGAGGTGGCATGAACATGAGAAAACGGCACGTACAGCAAGAACGGCTCGTCTTGATGGTCTTCAGTAAATTTGGTTGCAAAGTGATTGTATTTTTCTGCCAAGGTTGTAAAATCCAAGGGTTGTTCTACGATTCTTGTGCGATTGTGTTCCTGATATACAAGTGGAAGATACCAAGATGCATAATCGCCATCGATTGGAGGCGACGGGTTTCCACGCAGCTCCTCGTCATGATTGTTGTCAGTATATACATTGTTGGTGGTCTTTGATTCAGTGTCATCTTCGCCACCCGGTCTGCTGCCAGGGTTAGGACATGACGTTTGGCGACCGTTGCCCATGTCATCGCTGCCAGCCAAAAAACAGGAAAACAGCATTGGGTGAGCGTATCATGACCTAGCAGCGCAACACAAGATGCAGTAACATGTAAATAAAAACAAGATTATAATCCATTGTTTCGAGACCTCCTACCTGTAGGGAATCCCCAGATAGTAGTCGAATCCTTGATTGCCTGGCAAATAGGCCAATCGTTGACCCAAATGCCACTTGCCCACAATGGCGGTCGTGTAATTGGCGTGCTGCCTCAATTGTTCGGCAATGGTAATTTCTTCCAGTGGTAAGCCGCCTTGTGCTACGGCATTGAAAACTTCGTGAACGCCCGTGCGGGGATATTGTCGTCCCGTCATTAATGCAGCCCGGGAACAAGAGCAGACCGAACAACCCGAATACCACGTCGTCAATATCTTGCCGTGCCAAGCGAGGCGGTCAATATTTGGTGTCGTCGTTGTGGGATGCCCTGTATAGCCCAGATCGCCATAGCCCAAGTCATCCACAAAGAATAATACAAAATTGGGCCGATCGAGGGGATCTCGCCGTTGTCGTCGTGTTGTTTGCTGGTGTTGCTGTTCTTGTCGATACTGTGGATCCGCGTGGCAAACATTTTGGAACCATGATACATGCAACAAAACGGAAACGATAGAGTATGCTTGATAGCCAAGCATTGCAAAGCGTTTCGGCATTACTGGCTAGGTGTGTGCTTTACGATTCAAGGTTGTGAAGTTCATGTACTGTACGGTGGAGATGGTGTGTTGATGGATGGATGCTGTTTGTTGCATGGTTGTTGTCAAACAGACCGTGCAAGGTGCATGGAAGATCTTCTGGAGCTACTCAGTGTCGGCCGAACAGGTGTGCTTCCCGCGTATCTTTGGAGTTTGCCCTTTTTAGCCGATTTCAGGGTACCATAATAAATCTAGCTAGCTAAGTTTGCTTCGTTGAGTTTTTCATCGCACTTGGCTGTCCTTAATCCGTCAGCAAATACTGTAATCAGAATAAGTGAAGCTCTATTGTATGATACTACTATCGTAGAAATGAATAGAAAGAGTAATATGATCTTCGTCTTGAGGTTGTTGAGCGACCCACGCTTGTATTCTTAAGAGCACACACACGCGCGCCGCCAATGACTGACTTCCAACGAATCTTCTAGCGAGTCCGAGCTAGGAAAACGTACCGGCAAGCTGGTTGTTGCTCAGACTCTAGTGACTCGTCCTTGTGCGAGGCTTGGAAGTCGTCTGTCGCTTACTATAGTACCGGTATCCTCCACACCAAGATAGCTAGCTAGTAATATCCTCCACACCAACTATCGTATCTACTAGCCAATAACTAAAGAGAAGTAACCGAAGAACACGCAATAGAGAGGAAGCATTTAAAACAACAAGTCGGACTCTTGTAGCACAGACGCAGCACAGCATCAACCACTCAAATTATATCTCAAGTAGTTAGTACAATCATCATCATGTCCACGACACACAAGCCCCTTTGTCCTTGCTGCTTTCAAGCCTACACTCATGCTGTGACGGCCGGTGAAGTCCCCAGCAAGGAAGAAGAACAGAGAGAAGGCATGCCCATTTTCTTTCCTCTTTTTTGTCAAAGTTGTTCTCCTAGTGATGTAGAGCGCGCCTTGGCCAACAAGGCCTCCTCCAAGAATAAAGACGAAGACCCCAAGCTTTCTGTACCTCCCATTACCTGGTTATTGACGGTAGCCGAAATTGAACAAGCGACTCAAAAAATCCTAGACGACACGAAAGCGAATTTGGATGCCATCGCCGCTGTCCCTCTTTCGGACGTGACGTACGACAATACCATTGCCAAATTGCAAACGCCGCCCAATTACAAAACCAATCCGCAATTGGCAGCTTGCAAATTTCTGCAACATTGCCACACGGACCCCAAGCTGCGAGAAGCCGGTAGTGCGGCTGGCAAACTCTTTTCGGCAGCTCGCGTCCAAGGCCGTATGCGTCGGGATGTCTACGAACGCGTCAAGGCCTACAGTCAAACACCCGAGGTCGTCAACCAGGAATTGGACGAGTATCGACAACACTTTGTCGCGGCGGCTCTCTTGGATTTTGAGCGCGCCGGTTTGGCGTTGGACCAGGAAGAGGCCGAACAATTGCAAGCCTGGCTCAAGGAAGATGCTGCCGTTTGTAGCGAGTATGGACAAAATTTAGGAGCCGATGCGACCAAACTCTTTTTCACGCCCGAACAACTGGAGGGATGTCCCCCGGATTTTATCAAGGATCGATTGGGAAAAGATGAAGAAGGAAAGTGTACCATTACGCTCAAGTATCCCGATATTATTCCCATTGGGCAACTCTGTGAGGTGGCCGAAACTAGACGCCTGGTCATTGATGCAAGAGAAGGTCCCAGCGCTTACAAGAACAATCTGGATTTGGTTGCCCAGGGGATTCAATTGCGCAAGAAAATTGCGTCCTTGCTGGGATTTCCCAGTTGGGCCGAATATATTTGCTCCAATCGTATGAGTGGGTCCTACAAAGCGGTCGATGACTTTTTGAACAATCTCGAGTCCAAATTGAAGGACAGTGGAAAAGACGATTACGAGACACTCCTCAAGCTCAAGGAGGAGCATTGCAAAGAAAAGGGGCAGGAATTTGACGGAAAACTCAATGCCTGGGATTCTTCCTTTTACAACAATCAGTTGCTGAAAAATAAATATGGAGTGGATGCCGAAGCCATTCGTCAATATTTTCCTCTCGATCACGTCGTGGAAACCACCTTGAATATTTACCAAGAATTGCTTGGGCTGACCTTTACAGAGCTTCCAAAGGGATCCTTTTGGAGTTGGCACCCTGAAGTTCGTTGTTTTGGCGTGGATGATACCGAATCCAACAAACGCATTGGACATTTCTATTTGGATTTGCATCCTCGCGCTGGAAAGTATGGGCATGCCGCAATTTTCCATCTCGTCAAACACAATGTCAACCAAGGTGCCGTGGACTGTATGTTGTGCAATTTGCCGGCTAGTACGGCAGAAAAACCCAGTCTGCTGCTCCACTCGAATGTGGTCACTTTCTTTCACGAATTTGGTAAGTACACTGGTGTGGATTATTATTGTTGTCTGAAATTGTGAGGGTTAGGGTTAGCATGTTTTTCTAATCACCCATTCCTTCTGACCTCCAGGGCACATTATGCACGGCCTGTGCAGCGAGGGAATTGGCAATTCAACAAGATTGGCCAAGTGCCCTCGTGACTTTGTGGAAGCGCCTAGTCAAATGCTAGAGAACTGGGTTTGGCAGAAAGAAATTTTGATGCGCTTGTCGAAACACCACGAAACGGGCAAATCGCTCCCCGATGAGATGTTGCAAAGCATGATTGTGGCCAAGCATGTGAATGAAGCCATGGCGTCACTTCGACAAATATATCTATCGCGATTGGATTTGAACATTCACGGGCCCGACCCACCCAAAGATGCAGAGGGCTTGCAGAAGTTAGTGGATGAACTTCGTCCCAAACTTACATTGATGGAGAATCCTCCTGGTAACAACATGCTAAGGACCTTTGGTCATTTGATGAACCAATACTCGGCCTCCTACTACGGTTATATGTGGGCCGAAGTGTTATCCGCTGACATGTTTGCCACTCGATTTGAAGGTTCCTGCATGGACAAAACGGCTGGCATGGAGTATCGTAAGATGGTTCTTGCTCCAGGTGGCACGCACAACATTACGGATCATTTGACCAAATTTTTAGGACGACCCCCAAGCAATGAAGCCTTTTTGAAAAGCAGGGGCATCTTGAAGGAGTAAAGTGAATGTCTAACAATTTTTAGTGCTAGCTACGGAATTATCTTAGGACAAATCTAATTTAAAACATTGAGGTATCTCCGATATTCATCCTCAGGTGGCGTGCTTGTCTATTACGGAAAACAATGCCATTAATTGTTCTTATCTTCAAACTTGTGTCTTTGGCTTGGGTATGAAAAAAGAAGTCAGCAAAGTTTGTCGTCTGGGGGTAATTTTTTCCTCGTCAGTGGCTGACATTTTTGGGGCTGGTTTCGATTGGCCAGCACCCGCGTCGTGGCTTGACAGCTCGGAGTCACAGGCCAGCTGTTCTGTCGCCTTACTACTCTTTGGGGGCCTGACTTTTTTTATGCTTGACAGCTCGGAGTCACAGGCCAGCTGTTCTGTCGCCTTCCTACTTTTTTTTTGCCTTCCTTTTTTAATGCTTGACTGCTCAGAGTCACAGGCCAGCTGTTTTGTCGCCTTCCTACTTCTTTTGGGCCTGTCTTTTTTTATCAGTTCCTCTTGCTTTCTCATATTGACACGACCCAATTTTCGGCACACTTCATCATAGCTCGGAGGGTTAGAGCAAATTTTCGTTTGGCTTTGGCTTAAATATTCTTCTAAGGATATGCTTCTATCGAAGATGAAGCCGTGGTGAGGACAGAAACACTCTTGTAGTCCCCAGTCCTTTTGGCCCAATGGCGCTGTGCTTTCGCCAAAATACGTTTCGTCAAATCTGGTTCCTGCACCAAACAACAAGAAGGCTTTACAACGACCACTTTCATCGAATGCCATGCGGGCCATTCGATCATCCTCGAAACCTTGTTTCATTCCACGAACACAGTTTGTCCACGTCTTTGGTTTTCTTTTTGCTTGGATGCTGTCCACCAAATAGACACCCTCTTCAAATACCTTGCCTGCTTCTCGATCGGATATGTCGTACCGGTGGTAGACATTGCTAATAACATAACGAGGGAGAACTGCGAATCCCAACTTCTTATGATGCTTCTGCGTTCCCTCCTCGTCTATCTCAGGACCTCCGCCTCCAGGACACCGACTGTCATTCCTGGCAATGGTATGATAAATTATTTGTCGGATTTCATAAACTGGATCCAAATCTTGGTGGCAGACAAACCAACCTCCAACAGTCTCTCCATCGTAATCGCTTCTTGTGGTCAATTGGAAAGCATTCCAAGTTCCAGCTTTGGCAACTGTGTTGCATTCCAATGCGTAGTTGCTGACAGCATTAATTGTTGTAGCAGCCACCCATTTTTCAAAGGTCATAAGAGGCTTATTGGCAGCTTGTTCAATCTCCTTTCGCCATCCAAAGCAAAATCCCCCATTCTCTTTTCCAATAACAACAGTCTGATCCGGCTTCCAATTCAATTTTTTCCAGCTGCCTTCATCGGGATGAAGTGGGGCCACTGGGTGCTCAAGAAAGGGACGGGCCAATCTTGCTATGTTCTTTAAACGGTCTTCTTTTTGCTGTTTAAGACGTTCTTGGTAGCTGTGTGGTGCTTCTGCTGGTTGGTTTTTCTTATTTTGCTGCAATTTTGGCATTTTTGGCTGACATTATACGAGGAGTAATTTCGCCACTGCCTTTTTGGTACTCTTCTGTGCCTCGTTTCTATAAGACTTGGCAGATAATATAAATTTCGCCTCTGGTCTGCCTTTTTGTGCTCTTCCTGTTGAGCTTAGTTTCCTTGAAGACAGAGATGCCAACTGCATGATGCCAATAGCTACCAGTACGACGTACTAGTATGCTATGCCAATGACAATAAATCAAATCCATCCATCAGATCGAGCCAAAAAAAATACAAAAACTTTGCGATCCAACGTGCGCCCAAACATTTTGAAATATCCTTCATTGAGTCCCTAATCCTTCTGAGTCACGTGGTATCCAGAAAGAATTTCCCAATTCTTCTGCGAAAAATGACAGCGCTGTCGCAGCGTAGCGACACTCCTAAACAAAAAAATATTGCCCACAACCCTGTGCCATAGTTAGAATAGAGGAAGAGAAAGCATGGCACAGCAGCAAAGTCTATCTGTTTTCTACCTTTGCTGCAGTTGGCTTTCGTTGTTGGTGCTGGTACTTGTAGTAGTATTGCCACCACCAACGCAGTCCTTTTCAGTACAACGAAAACATTTGGCAGGAATATGGAAGTTACAGCTTCAAAATTCGGTGCCGGCTGCGTTTCGTGACAGCAAGATCGAGGGTGACATTTTAATCAAGATTCAAGATGATGGTTCGTTTCATCAATGCAACGACGACGACAGAAATATTGGTCAACCACTGAGTGGATGCTGGGATTTTGACGACGACGATGGAGAACTCAAGCTGGCAGTAGATCGGCATTGTTCCAAACAAGACGTCTTGCTTTCGGGACTGATATCGTGCGCTCCAAAAGACGACAACAACAAGCTGTGCATGCCAAATGGAATGCTCGAGGCAGGAAAATTCATGTATCCACCAAGTCATGCAGCTTTTTTTGGTGAGAATTGCATGGCGGCCGTAGAAAGTGCTGGCAAGTTTCAATTGCAGCAAGTGATGGGATTTCAAAGTTTAATTTCCATGCCGACTTTGGGCGAGAATGAGGATGCCGGTGATGAAACAAACGCAGCAGAACCCCAATTTACAGTCTCGGACTTTTTTGGTCGAAAATTCTTCATGACCATCGAGCCACTGGAGGGTAAACTCTTTGAAGCAAACCAACAAGCCTCGGATATTCGAACCATGCCCATTCAATTCTTTACCAATTCCACCTTTGAAGCCATTGGCATCAATAAAATTTTGCGTGGACGCTTTGAAATTGCCGAGAACTCTGACGACCACAATCAGAAAAATAAACTGTGGTTTCGTGTGTCTCGGTTTGGTATGGGCCGAAGCACACCAGGATCTGTCTACAGTGAAGGGATCGGATTGTCTCATGAAGACGAACGAACTTACGTTGGTATAATAGAAGAGGAAAAAGTTGGCGATGAAAAGGATGGAAGCAAAACCGTTCTTCGTGTCCAAGGGAAAGTAACCTTTGGGAATGATTTAGGATCCGATGCAAGGTAAATAAATCTACTTTTGTGTATTGTGTTGTGGTGGAAGAGCCGTTTCGTTGTTTGGAAAGGAGGAGCAACAAGAATGTGTAGCTGTTGTACCCGAGTCACTATTTTCTCATGTTGCTTGCTCTTGACGTTTTGAACACTCACACACACTACATGGCGTGTTGTGTTACTGGTAGACCCGAACCGGTCGGGACGTTTATCATGCGCGAGGTGGACGATACGTCCCTTGAAATGATGGATGAGAGTGACTTGGAAAGCTCTACGAGTAGTGGCGGAGACAGCATATTCGATAGTGTATTCGAGTAGATCCATGATTCTTGAGACCAATAGCGGCTACGACTAGTAACAACTTTGCGGTGGATGCAATTTACCTTCTTTCTTTCTGATCCACGTGTTCGTACTACTAGTAGTCGAGAATGGAACCAACAGAGGTCGTGCCGCTCTGCGGCTCAACCATATCCATAGATGCATGTATGTGGCTTGAGCCAGTGAAGCACTAGTAGCCACTGATGTATGCTTGTACTACTTCAATATGAAAAGACTGTTTAATATGAATGTGTTATTACATGTTGTAATTATAGTGTAATAATTACAGTCTATACAAAACTGTTGTTATTAGTACAAAGGTTTGGCTTTCAGTTGGCACACACATTTACGTTGTGTGTCGTCGACCAAACCAGGACATTTTCTTCTTGTCCTTCTTCACCTTGGCTTGCCAAGGAGCTTCGTCGGCAATCTTGGCCAGTGTCGCTTCCATTTCTGCCACCGTCGGTCGTTGGGACGTACTCTTGGCCCATCCCTGTTCCAATAAGGATTTCAAAGCCCGTGGCCACGATCGTGGAATGGTGGGACGGCATCCAATGCGCGCCACACTTTCCTTGACGTCATCTCCACTCAAATTATCATAGGGTCGCTTCAGAGCCATGATTTCCCATATCACAATCGCCAAACTATACGTTTCCGACTTGGTATTGTAGGGCTTTTTGGAAATGATTTCCGGCGCTTGATATCGTACTGTCCCCGCATTGCCCAAATCATACTTGGTGGTAGGATTGGCCACATCATAATCGGCAGGCAATTCGACGGCCAATCCAAAATCAATCAATTGAAGATTGCCATTGCCATCAAAACACACATTGCCGGGTTTAATGTCCCGATGCAGGATGCGTCGTTGATGCAAATAGGCCACGGCACTGGCCAATTGTTGTGCGACACGGGCCCGCTCGATAAATAGGGTGGTAGTCTCTTCGCAGTAGGTATTCGAGTTGTTGTTGTTGGGCAATCTCTTCAAGTCGAGCGTTTGTTGTCGAATGCCACGACTTCGCCATTGGTTTAGTTTATGTAGTAAGGAGTGTTCCATGCGATCCAAAATGAGAAAAAAAGAGTGGTAATCCGCACGACGCGTTTCCAGCATACCGGCCAAAACACCGGCCGTCGCATGGTCGTTGTTGCTCGTACATGTAGTAGTAGAGTCAATCGTAGTCGTGTGAATCATACCTCGGACTTTGACAATGTTGGGGTGATCGAGACTGGACAAGACGTGCAATTCGTTGATAATGTCCTTGGCGGCCGATCGTAAGCGATGGGGATTCAAGGCCAATTCGGGTTTCAAATGTTTCACGACAAAGCGTGACGACGACGAAGACGAAGACATGTTGCTGTCATTCTCAGGCGACTGCGGCAAGGAAGAAAGTTCGTGAATGTCACTGAATCCTCCTTCCGCAATGAGCTTGCCCAATACAAGATCACTGGGTGAATATCGTGGTATGTGTGTCAAGGCTTCTTGCGAATCAAGTCGTATCCGTGGCGAATTTTCCAAAAAGGTGGCGACGCGTTGGTTGGTTTTGGTCACCACATTTTGTGCGACTCCTTGGGGCATGACAAAGACATCTTCATATTCGTAGGAATCGACATGATCACTACTGCTCTGATCTTGTTTGGTAGAGGTTCCAGCTGAGTTGGTGGTGGTTGCCGTCGAAGAACAAGACGAAGAATGATTGGTTTGGGAGAGAGCGGCAAGCTTGGCAGCGGCTGTTCCAGTTGGCTTTGGAAGAGGAGTTGTTCTGGTTAGCTTCATCGTTACTGTTGTTGCTGTGGGCTTCTTGTAGATTCAGCTTGGTTGGGTGCATAACAAGCAAGCAAGCTAGCTAGTAGCTGTAGATGGTTCACTGAAACAGGAAAATTGTGATGGTCGGAACCGTTTCAATCAGCCTAAAAATTATTCAACGAGCCACTAATTTTACTGTAGAATCACTGAATGCAGGATTTGATTGATTGTAAATACTGTACTTCTCGAGGTCTGTGCGGAAGCGTCAATAGTTTCAGCATTCACGCTAACTAGCTAAAACTTTCAAAATTAACCATGTGGGTTCTCAATGCCGGAATCGAATGCAATGCGCGACGAACAGATGCAGTCACTTCCTGGCCGTTCAAACAGCTGTGTCTCATGGCCTAACATCTGTGTCGCAGGGAAGTGGATCGTTGAGAATTCGAACTGCCCCCCATTGCTCAAAGTGTTCAAGAGAATTTGGGAACCAGTGACGAGCATTTGGCTTGATAGTGTACAATGGTGTACAGTAATACATGAATTTCCACAACCACTGACGACCTTTGGCCTATTTGTTAAATCGAAAATCAATTGCCGCGAACTGTAGTTACACTACTGTACAACAAAGGTCATCATCATCCCTTCTCAGAAGCCTTGACGTCGCCGTCAATTCAAGGAAATCTATGCTGATCGATTGGCTCGTTGACGTCAAAGATACGTCAAGACGGTGGTCAATTGGCTCCTACAAAGAAAAAGACAGGTGGCAAAGAACAAACAGCCCAACAAGTACGTGAGACTTTCTCAACATCGAACAGTAGTTTCAATGGTTAGATGCGTCGACGATAATATGGAAGACCGTACGTCATGGTCGGAAGCAGTTTGTCGAAATTTCTGGACTTGCTCAGTCACTAAAGTTAGGAACTGGGTAGCCCTCTTCGAAGATCGAGAATTAAACGCGTACGGCGGAGAGGCTGACTCACTCCCTCCGTCCATCGATCGACCACGCCAGAAATATGAGGGGACAATGACGAGACCTTCGAGGCGACGATGACAAATGAAGAAAAAGGAGGCGACCATGACAAGACTCTGAGGAGACAATGACAAACCATTCCTGCGGCACGGAGATTTCTACTCGGAATTCAAGCAACTTTCTCTCTTGCGGATAGCTACGATTCGTTGAGTCGAATCCCTCACTTCACTGAACGATGACGGAAGCTCTTATTACTACTAGCTAGCTAGCTAGAGCTTGACTACTAACACGACCGACTCAGCTAGTAGATTCGACACTCAGGACCGAGCTAATAGATTCGGTACGACCGAATTGACCGGTCACTGGTCGACTGCAGCCCAAACTGGGGAAGGAGCGAGTAGCTAGCAGCTAGTAGCTAGCCCATATCAAAATGCAACTGAAGCGCGACAGAAATTAGGAATCGGTGAAACTAGTACTGTAGAGGGAACAAGTTCCACTCCTCCGGCTCGTTATGCTAACCCTGTCGGTACTATTAAGACAGTGGTCTAGTATCACTAGCTAGCTTGGTAGACGAATAGATAGAGACGTTAGATAGTTATCGTAGAAAAAGACGCAATCAATTCAAGCTGGTAGCGGACTCCGTCGGAACATTCACTTCGCAACGACTGACTGAACACTCGGAGTGAAGCATGAAAGGCGTTGGTCGTGAAAGTCAACTATAAGCTAGTAGTAATAGATCGGACCTACAAAGTAAGACCTGACCGAAGCGATGAAGCGGAGCACTCGAACTCGTCCCCGGGTTGCACCAGAGGTCCGGGCATGCAACTTGAACAGTACAACCCGGTTCTAGTACGTTCCCGGTACTCTTTTCCGCGATTGCCAACTGAACTGATCTGGTAGCGCGATTACAGCGGCTCAGTTCCATCCGTTCTATCAAGCTCGATCGCCGCGGTTGGTTACATCACGTTCTCTCTGTGTCACTTCCTTCTGTCCGCAGAGCCCATCAACTTGCACCTTTTCGATTGCTCTCGGTACGGCTTCAAGATCTCGTACTAGCTTAAGTCAGCGAAATAGTTGCTGGAACGCCACCTCGTGGTTTCTGAACAACCCCTCTCCACTCAATCTCCAATTTGTAGTTGGATGGAATATCGAATTTCAAGTTTCGCAACAGTATGGCAAAGATCAACGTTGCTTCTTCCAACGCAAATGATTTTCCCGGGCACCGTCGTCCTCCATCCGAAAAGGCAAAAAAAGCGTCATGGGGAGCATCATCTCGGTCTTCCCACTGGCGCGTTGTGGCAGTGGTAGATGACGAACACTGCCGCTGTTGGACCCAACGATCGGGTCGAAACTCCAACGGCCGATCAAAATATTGGTCGGAGCGATGGATCAACCAAAAGGAGACACCCACGTGATCTCCCGTCGGTATCACGACTCGTCTAGTATCACTGCCGCTGCTACTTGTTGTCGTTGCTGTTGTCCCGTTCTTTCTGGCACTGCCCGCCGTGGCAACATTCTCCTTGTCGTTTCTATTGCAAGTCGTCGAAGTAGTGGGATTCTCCAAAATGAGCGGTTGACTGAGAGTCCGACTCGAGCCCGTAGCGACAGGGTATAGTCGGAGTGCCTCTAGAATGATGGAACGGCACAGGGGGAGGCGCATCGGTTCGATTGTAGTACCGGTTGATGATTGTTTCTCTCCCGCCAACAACGCTGACGGCAAATGATCGGTTTCTTCTCGACAAAGACCGAGCCAATGTCTATTTTCTGGTTGGTGAATCAAGAGCAATGCATAAGTTAGGCATGTGCTCACTGTTTCGTGTCCCGCCATCAAAATGCTCAGCAGGACGTCCACCAGCGTTTCGTCGGTATCTTCAACTGCTCTCGCTTTGTGTGCCTCCAATAGCCTGTCCAAAATATCCATGGGTGTTGTTGTTGCATGCGTGTTACCAGTAGTATTGTTGTTATCGTTTCCTTGTGGCTTCTTCTCCCGACGAGTCTGCACCATGTCTTGTAAAAAGTGTCGTACATAGTTTTGATTTTGAAGAAAAAGCCGATTTCGTGGAGTTGGAATTTGGTAGAACCAGTAGGGAGGCCACCACGGCCACCACCATGGACAGTGGATACGACCCAGGATATCTTGCTCCATAGCATCAAAGGCTCGAGCAAATTTGGACAATTCAAGACGCTTGCAAGATTCAAAGTCATGTGAAAACGCAATTTTGCCAAAAACATCCATGGTGACCATTTTCAAAAGGTGCTCAATGTTGGCCACTGGCAAGCTGGGTTTCTCGGTAGACGAGGACAAAATTTGCTGTTGAATCCCTTGTACTAAATCATTGGTCGCTTCCACGGTAATTCTTTGCAAGGCCAGGGAATGTCCATCTTGCAGAAAGAGCTGATGAAGTGCCGTTCGGAGAGGCGCTTGGTACATTTTCCACTCCCTCCCATTCAAGAGAAGCAAATTGCGTCGACCACCCAACATTTCCGAATGCCGTTGGACAATGGGGGGGCACTTTCGTACCGTATGCCGTCGCAACAATTGCTGCGCATCCGACACGGACGTCAAACTAATCGATCGAAGAAATGGTCCCAGCCAAACACTGCAGCGACCATGCCCGTCCGAGTGCTTGGCCAAATCCGATTGTTTCTCTGGATAGCTCGTCCGCAAAAACCAAAGCAGGTGACCCCATAACCAGTGCGAATTCGGTAACAGCGGAATGTTGGGGGGCCTTTCTTGGACCATCATGTTCCGTAGATCTTCTTGTCGTCGCCAATGCCAAAAGGAACAGCAGAAATCCAACAAAATAATAGCACGGCTGTGTCCCTGCTACAAGCAATGAAGCCCCCGTGGGAAAATCAGCATATGATGTACCTGCCATCTCTTGCACAATCATTTACAAGAATGCCATTTCGTTACTTGTGTTAGTTTTTGTGTGACAGTTTGTGTTTGTTGTCATTTTTTGCTAATAGGGGTCATAGTGCGTCTTAATCCTCCTCCAAGTCGAGTCGAGTCACGAACGTGTTTTTTAATCGGCTCGATTCATTCTGTCACGTTCTCGGCCTCGCGGTGCGTAAAACGCATGCCGAGAAAGACGATGATTGATTGGCGGAAATCAGCAACATCATCAACAAGCAAGAGAATGGAAATCTTACGCTTCTGTCTCATCTTTTGCTCACCTGATCATCATTACTTTTAGTTGCTAGCTAGTAGCGATACAACTGCCGGGAAAGCTTCGCCACTGGATTACTCTAGCTATCAAGCTCTTCCGCATTTCTTTTCTGGAAGCTCGACTTATCGCACCATTTAGACTTTTTCTTTGCTTGCTAGCTTCGCAGAACCAAATCAGTGTTTGTTTCTGACAAGTTCCGAAAAAGAAAACTTCCTCCCAATACTAGCAGTAGCACCGACCTGGTTCCCAGCATGTCAAAATCAAGTTTGGGCCAAGACTCCAAAGTATTGCCTGGCCGTCCTCATCGCAATGAAGATCTAGATGAAATTATGAACGCCCACTTCTCCTCCAATCGACCCTTTTTAGCACGGGTGGGTCTTTCCAGTGCGTTCGTGCCACTCCTTCTCGTGGCAGTGCTTAAGATCCAACCAGGAATGTCATTCACAGCGACAAAGATTGCAAGGTGTCCTCCCCAAGTGAGTGACTGGAAATGGAGAAGAATAAAATCCACAGCATCACTTAATCTCTTTGCCAGCAACAACAATATGGGCGGCGAACGGGAAGGCTCTTCTCGTAGAAGGGGCGACAAGACTTTTGCCAAACAAGACTCCAGCAAAAATGGCAGTGACGAAGATGACGAGAGCTTTTCAAACTTTTTAATGAGGCTCAGTCAATTGCCCCTGGTCGAAAATGGTAATTTTAAAGGTGATATTGCAGCTCTCAACGAGAAATTGAATCCTCCTCCACCTGCTTCCTCTATGGAAGATGCCAGAAATCCATTTCTCAGCCCCTTTTCAAGTCTCTTGAATTTTGATGCAGAAATTATTCCTTCCAGCGAGAAAGAGTTGATGGAGCAGAAAGCGCTAAACGTGAATTTAGATGTCCTCAAGTCATGGGACGGGTTTATGACGATTTTCAAACAATCCTTTGGTGGAAACGAAACGGCTGCTGCTCCAGCTACATCCGTAGACACCTTCAAAACTCCAACGTCAGCTCCTTCTGGACCATCCTCCTCCAAGTTGAAGGATGATATTTTAAAAAGCGCCACCACAAGTGTCGAATCGGTTCTTTCAATGGCGTCTACAGCAGTGTCGCCCGATGTCTTTAGTTCGATGATCAAACAAGCCAGGAATGTTTTGAAGTTTCAAGATGATCTCATTGCTGCTGCAAAATCGGTGGCGCGAGATCGCGGATTGGATGATTCCTTGGCAGCGGAGAGGGCTCGGAATACTACCGATTACATGGCAAGTCTTGTGGCAGTGGCAGATCAAGTCTTGCGGTCTGGGTATGTGAACAAGGAAGATCAAGCTGCTATTGGGGATCGACAGAAACGACAAGAACAAGCCAATGAAATATTGAAAGGTAGACCATCGGCCTCGACAGCTTCGTCATCTGCAACGCCTCTCTTTGGGAAAGTCCCATCGGCCCGCGCTATTTCCTACTCGGAATTCGGGCCAGCCATCAGTACCATTGCAGAAATGGCATGGCTGAGTGGCGGTATCTACGAAAATCAAATGCTCACACGAGCTCATGAGCTAGGGCATTCGATTGTTGCCGAGGGTATTTCGGCCGATGTTTATTGGATGATCACAGACTCTACCGAAAACGAGGCTGACTTTCGACACGACAGCGAGGACGTCAAGGCAGGGAAAGACATTCCAGTCCGCACGATAGTTATACGTGGCTTTGATGCTTCTGATGAGCGTGTCGATAGGGAGCAATTGTTTACGGAAATTTGCAATTTAAGGTCGCGCCCCTTTCATGAAAAGGTACCAGAGATATTGGCACACCGTGGCTTACATGAGATATCCAAAGAGGTCTATAATGATATCCAGAAGTACATTACCTGGTCAGCACCCGCTCAAAAGATCGTTTTGACTGGTCACTCTGTCGGTGGGACGATATCTATTCTGGTGACTCTCATGCTTGCGAGGGAACGAGGAGGTAAGGTCTATTGTCTGTGCAACGCTGCTTCCAGTGACGCAAAGGGCGAGGTATCTCATTATCTTTGCTGTCCTCGACTTCTCTCCACTGTCTATGTATCCTCTAGCCAATTTTGTGCGCGACAAAATCTTAAGGGTCTTTTCCTTTGGTAGCCCACCTGCACTGATGTTGAATCCTGATGTGAAAGCCAAGACGGGCAAATCAGAAGGCTGTGAAATACTCGATGTTTTTGGTCTGCCGGCATCAATTGTTTATGGTTCCATTCAACCATGGGATCCTATTCCTAGATTGTTTTCTCCCATTGATGGTTTGTATCCTCTTGTAGACGATCTTGGCGCAGACGGGATGACTCTCTATGCAAGTGGCCCGCCACGGTCACTTCGTTATGTTGCTCGGGAACTTGTAAAAGCATGGGAAGGATGGCCCCAATACCGTTCCATGCTTTTAGAAGCAGGGCCCCAATATTATCAGCATGTTGGAACACAGCATATTATCCCTGTCTCTTATACACATCTCCGAGCCCACGAGACTAAGGCGAATCTCGTATGCCGTCTTCTGCTTGAAA
>ENA-ORBV01004796-ORBV01004796.1-microbial-mat-metagenome-genome-assembly--contig:-NODE-4796-length-25551-cov-8.619965_pt1 | contig 25551 bp, 21 predicted proteins | sample MGYA00237777_ERZ505514 | MGnify/ENA primary metagenome ERZ505514 (study PRJEB26160, sample SAMN06269048) | microbial mat metagenome | isolation source: Oligotrophic lake microbial mat | place... | reverse complement strand
TTTTCAAGCAGAAGACGGCATACGAGATTCGCCTTAGTCTCGTGGGCTCGGAGATGTGTATAAGAGACAGGAGCGAGCCACGCGCCTGGTCGTGGGCATGGTACGGCGCCTGGAGAGCGAGCCGTAACTTGCACGTGCAGCACGATGGTGTTAGGATCCGGCTGCCCGACTGCGCTCCCTGTACCCTGTACCCTGTACCCTGTACCCTCTGCATGCTCTATCTACTCCACGGCCCCGACGAATACAGCCGCAGCGAGGCGCTCGCCGCCATGCGCGCCGCCGTGCCGCAGGATGTGGCCGACCTGAACATCAGCCGGCTGGAGGGGCGCCGACTCAAGCTCGACGCCCTGGCCGCCGCCTGTGAGGCCGCCCCTTTCCTGGCCGAGCGCCGCCTCGTGATCGTGACCGACGCCCTTAAGCACACCAAGGCCGGCAAGGAGCGCGAGGAGCTGAAGGCCTACCTTGAGCGCGTGCCGCCCGGCTGCGACCTTGTGTTCGTCGAGAGCGAGGACGTAGACCGGCGCAGCATCCTTTTTACCCAGCTGAAGAAGAGCGGCGAGCTGCGCGAGTTTCTGCCCCCGCAGGGCGGCGAGCTTACGCGCTGGGTGGCCGAGCGCGCGCGGCGCCTGGGCGCGAAGCTGGAGCCAGCCGCTGCCCAGCGTCTGGCGGAGCTTGTGGGCAACGACACGCGCACCCTGGCCACCGAGCTCGACAAGCTGGCGACCTATGTCGGCAGGGGCGGCGCCATCAGCGCGCAGGATGTGGATCTGCTGGTGCAGGACAAGCAGGAGCAGAACCTCTTCGCCTTCATCGACGACCTGAGCGCCCGCCGCCTTGGCCCGGCCCTGCTTGGCGCCCGCACGCTGCTAGAAGATGGGCAGGCCGCGATCTATGTGCTGTTTATGCTCGCGCGCCAGGTGCGCATCCTGCTCGGCGTGCAAGAGCTGGCGGCCAAACGCATGCGCCCCGACGACATCGCCGCCGAGCTAGGCCAGAAGCCCTTTGTGGTGCGCAAGGCGATCGACCAGGCCCGCGCCTTCGCCCCCGGCGAGCTCGGCCTGCTCCACGACCGTCTGCTTGAGCTCGACCTGGCCACCAAGACCGGGCGCATCCAGGCCGAGACTGCCCTGGAGCTGTTTGTGGCCGAGGCGTGCCGACGGAGCGCAGAGCGTAAAGCGTAAAGCGCAAAGCGGCGAGCGCAAGCGCAAAGCGCTGCACACAATAACACGGCCTACCGGGTGCGCCGACAGGCCGTGCTATGCGTTGCGTTCTGCGCTTTGCGCTTTGCGCTTTGCGCTTAGAGGGCGGCCGCTGCTGCGTTGAGCTTCTTCATCAGGCGGGACTTGCGGCGGGCGGCGTTGTTCTTGTGAAGAATGCCCTTCCCGGCGGCCTTGTCCAGCGTGCTGATCGCCTCGCGGATGGTGGCCTCGTCTGGGGTGCCAGTGAAGATCGACTGCTCGGCCTTCTTCACGGCTGTCTTTACGCGTGAGCGGTACATGGTGTTGCGTACACGCTTGCGCTCGTTGCTGCGGATGCGCTTCTTCGCCGACTTTGTGTTCGCCAAGGGGGCCTTCCTCCGGTATAATCAACCGCTGTTGTGCTGCTCTCAGGGGGCGTAGATCGCATGCGCTCCCGCCAACCACTAACGCGCAAGTATACCAGAAGGGCGCCCCCCGTGCAACTCGCCTCGCTGCTGCGCCGCGCCCAGTCCGGTGCGCTTCGCAACAGCCTGATCGTGATGGGCGGCTTTGTGCTGAGCCGCGTGATCGGCCTGCTGCGTGAGGCGATCACCTCGTACAGCTTCGGCACCTCACCAGACTACGGCGCCTACGTGCTGGCCTTCCGCATCACCGATCTGCTCTACCTGGTCTTTATCGGCGGCGCTCTGGGCAGCAGCTTCATCCCGGTGTTCATCGAGGCCTGGGAGCGCAACGGGCAGGCGCGGGCCTGGCGCGTGGCCAGCGCGGTGGTGACGTGGGCGCTGCTGCTGCTCACCCTCGCCAGCGCCGCGCTGTTCGCCCTGGTGCCCTGGATCGTAGGGCTACTCTACAGCGGCCCCGACGTGAGCGCCGCCACGCTCGATCTGATCGCCGCACTCTCGCGGCTCTTCCTGCTCTCGCCGCTGCTGCTCGGCCTTGGTGGCCTCGCTATGGCCGCGCTCAATGCGCGTGATCGCTTCGCCCTGCCGGCGCTCGCGCCGTCGATCTATAACCTGGGCATCATCGGCGGCGCCTTGATCGGCCAGGCTGTGCCCGGTCTGGGCATCTGGGGCATGGCATGGGGCGTGGTGGTGGGGGCGCTGCTCTACCTGCTGGTGCAGATCCCTGGACTGTGGACGATCGGCATGCGGCTGCGGCTGGAGCTGGGGCGCGATCTGGCCGAGCTGGGGCAGGTCGCCCGACAGATGGGGCCGCGTGTGCTTGGCCAGGCGGCGGCCCACGTAAGCGCGGCGGCCACCTTGGCGCTGGCCACGCAGCTCCCGGCGGGCGTGGCCAAGGCCGCCGCCCTCAACTACGCCTTCCAGCTTATGCTGCTGCCCTACGGCGTCTTTTCGCTGAGCCTGAGCCAGGTGGCCTTCCCGCGCCTCGCCCGCCTGGTGGCCGAGGGCCGCCGCGACGAGCTGGCCGCCGATGTGCGCCGCACGCTCGGCACGATCCTCTGGCTTACGCTCCCCGCCACGGCTGCCCTGCTCGTGCTCGGCCTCCCAGCCGCCCGCGCGCTCTTCCAGCGCGGCGCGTTCGACGCCACCTCGCTTAGCTACACGGTGAGCGCCCTGAGCGGCTACGCCCTCGCGCTGCCCGCCTTCGCCGCCTCGGAGATCCTCATCCGCACGTTCTATGCGATGCAGCGCACCTGGACGCCAGTGATCGTCGGGTTGCTCCAGGTAGGCCTGAACCTAGCCCTCGGCGCAACGCTGCTGCGCGCCGGCAACGATGTGGCGGCCCTGGCGCTGGCCTTCAGCCTGGCGAACAACCTGGAGGCGCTGCTGCTGCTCGTGCTGCTTGGCGCCGCCCTGCCGGGCATCTGGCGCGACCGGCCGCTCTGGCGCACGCTTGCGGCCTCGGCTGTGGCGTCGCTCGTGCTCGGCGCGGCGCTCCTAGCCTTCAGCGCGGCCTCACGCGGCCTGGTGCCCGCCCTCGCCGCAGAGCACGCCTATGTCTGGACAAGCGACCTCCCCGCGCTGCTGGCGTGGCTAGCCTGCGCAGGGCTGCTCGGCACGGTACTCTACCTGGCGCTCACCGCGCTGCTCGGCGCCGCGCCCGCGCGGGCGGTCTTGGCGCGGCTACGGCGTTAGCAAGCGCGATGGGGGACGGTGGACGGTGGATGGAGGAGCGAAGCGCAAAGCGTTTGAGCGCAAAGCGCAAAGCGGAAGCGTATTGTAATGCGGGCCGCAGGCCAAGCTCAGGCGCAACGGTTCTGCCCACCTCTCTGCGCTCTACGTTCTACGCTCTACGTTCTGCGCTCTACGCTTTACGCTTTATGTTTGCCCGAGCAGCCGCTCGTAGAGCGCGCGGAAGCCGTTGCCCAGCTGGTCGTAGCCGAAGCTGCGCACCACCTTGTCGCGGCCGTGCTCGCCGAAGCGCCGACGCAGGGCCGCGTCCTCGCCCAGGGCGCGCACCCGCTCGATATAGCCCGCCACGTCGTCACGGGGCACCAGGAAGCCGTTGAGCCCGTCGTCCACCACCTCGGGCAGCGCAGAAATGTTGGTTGTCACCACGGGGCGCCCGCAGGCCAGCGCCTCGGCGGGCGCGATGCCGAAGCCCTCCAGGCGCGACGGGAAGAGCAGGATGTCGCAGCTCTGGTAGGCCGCCACGAGCCCCGCCCGGTCAGGCGAGCCGATCGGCTGCATGCGCGGGTGTGGTGGGCCCTTGCCATGCCCCTGAAAGCCGCCGGTATAGTAAAGCGTGTAGCTGTCCGGCAGCCCATCCATGATCTGGGGTAGCAGGTCGAACCCCTTACGGCGGGTGCGGTTGCCCACAAACAGCAGCCGGATGCGTGCGTCCGAGCGGGGCAGGCCATCATCGCGCCGCGCCAGGCCTGGCGTGGGCACAAACACGTCGGTGTCGATGCCGTCGAAGATCAGCTGGCTGTCGGCGCGGCCGTAGGTGGCCTCCACCTGGCGCTGCGTAAAGCGGCTCACGCAGACCACCGCGTCTGCGTAGGCCACCGAGAGCCCGTCGTAGCGCGACTCCACCAGGCGGTAGAAGAGCCGCTGCGCGAACGAGCTGTAGGGCTGCAGGTCGGGGTCGCTGGTAAGGTGGTGGACCGTGGTAACGACCGGGAGGCCAGTGCTGCGCAGGCTGAAGGCCACCCGCGAGCGGCCCTGGAGCAGATCGAAGCCGCGCCACCAGCCGTCGGGCAGCCCGCGCGGGATCAGCGGCGGCAAGAAGTTGTAAAGCTCGGGGAGGCGCAACAGCTCCGGTCGCAGCCCCACGGCGCGCACCGAGCGTGCGATGTTCTGGATGCCGAAGTCGACGCCCCCGCGCCCCACCGGCGAGATGTAGAGTGGGCGGATGCTCATGGGAATGACCGGGTGACAAGGTGACAAGGCGACAAGGTGACAAGGTGACAAGGCGACAAGGTGACCAGGTGACCGGGTGACAAGGTGACAAGGTGACAAGGTGACAAGGCGACAAGGTGACAAGGTGACAAGGTGACCGGCTGCGCTCAATCCAAAATCCATTAGCTCCGCACCAGCGGCAGGGCGACGCGCTGGCGCGGCGCTGGTGGCGCGCCGTTCACGCTGAGCGTGGACTCGACGATGGCGAGGGTAGCGGCCTTGATGGCCTTGCCGCCAACCAGCCCGCGCACGCTGGTGCCGACGGCCTCCTGCATGCGGATGTCGGTGGCGACGGAGATGCGGGCGCCTTCGATGAACTGCCCAGGCGGCACAGCGATCTCAACGTCGAGCGTGTCGCTGTCGGCCACCTGGCCGGCCCGCATGCGCCAGCGCTTGCCGGTGATCTGGGGCGTTGGGGCTCCGGGGATGGCCTGGTAGTCGAGGATGCTGATGGCAAGCGGCTGCCTGCCGCTGAAGCCGCTGTCGCTGCCGATCAAGGCGACCTGCCAGCTCGCCCCGCGCCCTGTCGCCACGGTGACGCCCCAGGCGATGCTGCTGCCTGCAAGGATCTGCCAGCCTGAGACCCAGGCAGGGGTGTCGTCCTCCAGCGTGACGGCGAGGGCGAACCAGTGGTGCGAGAAGCCCGCAGACCCGCTGCCGCTGAAGTTGGGGCGGAGCGTCTGCATGTCGAGGCGCCCCAGGCCCAGCTCACTCCCGCCGCTGCTCAGCGTCGCCCAGTCGGCGTAGTAGTCGGACAGGGCCACCACCGGGACGCCGTTGTAGCTGAAGCTGCCCGAGCTCACAATGCCCGTGCCGCCCTCAGGGATCAGCTCGCCCTGCGGTGTGATCAGCAGCTCGCTGAGCGTGAGCTCCGGCGAGGCCACGCTCAGTGAGTAGCGCTGCGTTGCCGTGTCGAGGCGCCAGCTGGCGCTTACGGCGGGGTTGCCACTGATACTAAAGCTGTAGGTGGCCGTGGCGGCGTCGTAGGCAAGCGTGCCGTCGTAGGTGCGGGTAGCGTGGGGCTGCGCGCCCGTGAGATCCTCGCGCATCACCAGCAGCTCGGCGCGGCTCACATTGATGAATGGCGGCAGCGGGTTGTAGTCTGCCAGCGAGACGACAAAGCCAAAGTCCTCGGCGCCGCGCGTGATCCGTCCGGCGAGGTAGCGCCACTCCAGGGCGACAAAGTCAGGCGGGAGCTTGCCGCCTGCGGCAGGTTCCCACCATTCCAGGCGCGTAGGGGCGGCGTGGGCAATCAGGGCGCGCTGGGCGGCAAGGCCACCGGCGGCGAGGGCGCCCACGAGGCCGAGAAAGGTTCGTCGCTGCATGCTTATCCCCGTGCTAGAAAAAATCGCAGCAGAATGGCGCGAGGCCGACAAAGGCGCGCTCCGCGAGCTCAAGCGCAGCGCGGCTCTGGGCCTCCATCAGGCCGAAGGCCACAGCGGTGCGGGGGCGCAGATAGCGGCTGTAGAGCTGGGCGAGCGTAGACACGTCGCAGCTCAGGTCGGCGCTGCTCCCGGCGGGCAGGCGGCGCACCTGGCAGCGGCCCGCGGCAAACTCCAGCTCGTAGACGCCCTGGTTCTCCGCGATCCAGGCGTCGCGCACGGCGATGGTGAGGCTGCCCGCCAGATCGGGTGGGAACGTGTGGCCCTCCAGGGCGGCGGGCACATCGAGCAGGCGCAACATAAAATGCGGCTCGACAGCGCACTCCAGCGGGTCGGGCAGCAGCAGGTTCACGGGGGCGTCGGCGGGGGCGGGGAAGCGCACCGTCGCCACCTGATCCTGGTGGCCGGCGAGAAAGGCGAAGAGCTGGGCGCGGGCCTCGGGGTCGAGCGCGGCGATCTCGCGGCACTGGAGGCGCCGCTGCTCGCCCTCGCCCTTGATCTGGTAGATCAGGTAGGCGCGGCCCTGGCCCTGGGCGTCGCGCCAGATGAAGGCGTGGCAGGGGCGGTGCTCCCAATCCTGGAGCACCTGCTCGCGCCACCAGGCCGCGTCGCGGATCAGCGGCCCAAAGCGGCCGCGCAGGGCACCGCTGTAGATTCGGTCGAGCTCGGGGATGTCGGTGGGGCCAGCGGCGACAAAGCCGCCCTGGCCAGGCCTGAACGGCGCGAAGCGGGCGGGGACACCGCTGTAGACGCGCCGCTCAAAGAAGGTGGCCCAGCCGTAGCGGGCGTAGAACGAGCGCTTGAAGGGGTACAGGATCGCGAGGGGCACGCCGTCGGCCCGCAGCTCGTCCGCCAGGTGGCGCATCAGCGTGTCGACGTGGCCGCGCCGACGGGTCTCGGGGGCGCTGGCAACAGAGCCGATCCCGGCGGCCGCGATCTCGCCGTAGCCCGTCCGCACCCGCAGGGGCAGGCGCTCCAGCTGGGCCAGCAGCGTCGGCCCATCAAAGAGGCCACGGAACTGCGCCAGCTTGCCCTGGGCCAGATTCGAGCGATCAGGGTTCACCTGGAAGGCGTACGCCTCCAGGGCAATACAGCGTTCAATATCCTGCTCGGTGAGGGGGCGATAAAGCATAGTGCTGAGTGCTGAGTGCTGAGTGCTGAGTGCTGAGTGCTGTCACCTGTCAAGGGACACTGGCTTCTCAACAAGAATAAAATAGCTGCCGCAGCGCATCCAGCCAAACAGCCAGAGGTCGAGCTCCATCAGCAGGGTTACGGCCATAAGTGCCAGGTAGACAGGGCTGCCTGGGCGCAGCTGGCCGCGAATGCGGCGGCGGGCGCGGATCTCGCGGGCGATGCCGTCGGGCGACGCGCCGGGAACCACGCTGCTCAGTGGCGTGTTTTGCGCTTTGCGCTTTGCGCTTTGCGCTCGCCCAAGGATCGCCTCGCCCAGTTTCATGAGCACATGCTCCACAAAAGTGGTGAAGAGGCTGTTCCAGAACACCACCTTGACGGGGCGCAGGCCGGCGCGCTCGAAGGCGGCCAGCACGTCCTCCCAGGTCTCCAGCGCCTTGAGGTGGTCGGACTTACGGCGGGCCTCACGTGAGAAGTCGTAGAGACCGGCGCGCACAAAGCGCCGCCCGAGCCGCCGGCTCAGGTTGATCAGCGGCTGGATGGGCGACATCTCGCGGGTGTTGGAGAAGGCGAGCATGCGACCGCCGGGGCGCAGCACGCGGGCCGTCTCGGCAAGGTAGTCGTCGATCACGTCCAGCGGGAAGTGCTCAAGGATGTCGATCGCGAAGGCCTTGTCGAAGCCGCCGTCGGCGAAGGGGAGGCTGCGCGAGTCGGCCTTGGCGAGCGCCACCTGCGCCACGGCGGCGTCGGCGAAGAGCGTTGCGGGGTCGCTGCCCACCATCAGGCGCACCTGGTCGGCGTTCCAGACGGCGTGCTTGGCCGTGCCGCAGCCATTGTCGAGCACCACGTCGGAGCGGCGGAAGCGCAGCATACGGCGCAGCGCGCGGTCGCGCACACCGGCGGCGAGCAGGGCGGGGGCCAGCTCGCGGTAGTCGAGCTCCTCGGCGAGCTCGGCCTCGTCGGTGACATATTTGGAGACATAATCGTACGCGGCGGCGCGGGGCATCAGGTCGATGTAGCCCGTGTGGAAGCCGTAGCAGCTGGCGCAGCTGGCACAGTGGACGCCGTCGTCGGCCACGTAGAGCTGGCGCGAGCGGCAGGTGGGGCACTGAAGCAGCGGGAAGAGCTCGCGTGTGATCATGAGGGTACAGGGTACAGGGTACAGGGTACAGGGTACAGGAGCGGCGGGCTACCGCAGCGAATCATCGTTCGCGACGAAGCGCCGCCCCACGTCCCAGGCGAAGAGCACATCATAGATCAGGAGGAAGAGGCCCTGGACGGCGATGCCGATCCCGAGGCCGCGCCGGTCGGGGCGCTGCGCGAAGCGACGGGCTACAAACAGGCCGCTGGCGATATAGAGCACGTCGAGGCCGGCGTTGACGCGCAGGACGGTGCGCAGCTGCTCGGCCTCGCGGGCGGCCACGGCCTCGTCGATGGCGTGGGACGCCAGCGCCTCGGCCTGGAGCAGGGCGCGGCGGCGCCCGACAATAGCGAGCAGCACGTCGATAACACCCCAGGCAATGGCCTGGAGGCCGAAGTGGCGCCAGAAGCCCGCAAATGGCGCCAGCAGTGCGCCGATCACGCTGCTGCCAATGCCCCAGACGAGCAGCGGGCGCAGCGCCCGGCGCTGGTAGACAAAGAAGTTCTCTTCCATAGTGGCGTATCTTACCCGATCTGGGCGCGCCGTCAATGGGGGGCACCTGCGCGGTGGGGCTACGTCATGGTCGGCAGGCGGGCGCGTGAACGCGCGCCGTGGTGGCGCGGTGCGCCGGGCGCCCGCCTGCGCGGGCGTGTCCAGATGCGTCGGCGCAGGCCGATGTGCGGCCGCAGGCCCGGCCGCCGCGGTTTCAACCGCCGGGCTCTGGCAACCGCGCCGACCATGACGTAGCCCTAGGCAGCGCCCCGCCCGCAAGCCTTGCGCAAAGAAAGTGCTACACTACAGGCGCCCCCGCCGTGCCGCCGGGTTGGAAAGGAAACATATCTTATGTCTGCCACCTACAGCGCCGCCGGCGTCAGCATCGCCGCCGCCACCCGCGCCAAAGAGCTGATGGGCGCCGCCGTCCGCTCCACCCACAGCCCCGCTGTGCTCGCCGGCATGGGCGCCTTTGGCGGCTGCTTCGACGCCGCCCTCGCGCTCCAGGGCCTCGCCGCGCCGGTGCTCGTGAGCAGCGCCGACGGCGTGGGCACCAAGACGCTCGTCGCTGCTGCCCTCGGTCGCTACGACACGGTTGGACAGGATCTTGTCAACCATTGTGTCAACGATATTCTTGTGCAGGGCGCCCGCCCGCTCTTTTTCCTCGACTATGTGGCCGCAGCCACGCTCGACCCCGAGCAGGCGGCGGCGATCGTCGGCGGCGTGGCGGTCGCCTGCCGCGCCGTGGGCTGCGCCCTGCTTGGCGGCGAGACCGCCGAGATGCCCGATGTCTACCTTGCCGGCACCTTCGACCTCGCCGGCACCATCGTGGGCGTGGTGGAGCGGGCCGCCATGCTCCCGCGCCCCGAGCTCGCCCCCGGCGACGCGCTGCTCGCCCTGCCTTCCAGCGGCCTCCACACCAACGGCTACTCGCTGGCCCGCCGCGTCGCCGCCCGCGAGGGCTACGACGCTCGCCCTGCCCTGCTCGGTGGCCAGACGCTCGGCGAGGCCCTGCTCGCCATCCACCGCTGCTACCTGCCCGAGGTCGAGGCGCTGCAGGCCGCCGTGCCGCTGCGGGCCCTCGCCCATATCACCGGGGGCGGCCTGTTCGACAACCTGCCGCGCGTGCTGCCCGAGGGCATCGGCGCCGAGATCGAGCGCGGCAGCTGGGCCATCCCGCCGATCTTTACCTATCTGGTGGAGCAGGGCCAGATCGCCGAGCACGAGGCCTTCCACGCCTTCAACATGGGCCTCGGTATGCTCGCCGTCGTCCCAGCCCACGCCGTCCCCGCCGCGCTGGCAGCTGTCCCCGAGGCACGCAGGGTAGGCCAGCTCACCGCCGCGCCCGGTGTGCGGCTCATATAGTTGCCTGGAAATAAGCCGGTACTCTGTGTAATCTGTGGATAACGTTGGTATGTCAGCCACAACCACCTCGGCGGCAGAGCTCTCACTGGAGGCACTGGCCGACCTGTTCACCCGCTCGTTCGAGGCCTACTTCTACCCCGGCATCACCTCGGCCCACACCCTGGCGCGGCGCGTGGCGAGCGAGAACATCGATCTGCTGCGCTCGCTGGTGCTGCGCGTGGATGGTGCGCCCGCCGGGGTGGCGCTGCTCGCCCATCGCGGTGAGCGCGCCTGGTGCGGCGGCTTCGGCATCACGCTACCCCATCGCGGCCAGGGCCACGCTCACACGCTCGCCCGCGCCCTGCTCCACGAGGCCCACGAGGCCGGCGCCGATCAGCTCGCCCTGGAGGTGCTTGCGCGCAACACCCCGGCCCTGCACGTGTACGAGCGGGCTGGCATGCACATCGCCCGTCGGCTGCTGATCCTCTCCTGGCGCCCTGCCGAGGAGCCGCTCGCCCAGGGCGACACAGCCCAGCTAGAGCAGGCCGACCCCACGGCGCTTGTGCTCGGCCACTTCGCCGCCATGCACCCCCACCCCGCCGCCTGGCAGCGCGAGCCCGCCGCGCTCCTGGTTCTGCCCGAGCTGCGCGGCCTCGCCCTGCGCGAGGCGGGCCAGATCAGCGCGTATGCCCTGGTGCAGGGCGAGGAGTCGCTGCGGCTCCAGGACTTTGGCGCCCGCGACGAGGCCGCCGCCGCCCGGCTGCTCGCCGCGCTCCAATCCCAGGCCCGCAGCATCACTAGCGTGAACGAGCCCGCCGACAGCCCGCTTACGCCCGCCTTCCTGCGCGCCGGCTTTCTTGTGGCCGACGAGCAGCACGAGCTAGTTGCCGCCCTGGTTGGCCCATGAGCAGAGGCGCCCCCGCGGATGATCCGCTTGATCCAGCGACCATCGCGGCCGATCTGGGCACCGCGCTGCTGCCGCGCACGATCAGCTGCCACGCCGCCGTTGGCTCCACGATGGACGTGGCACGCGACTTGCTTAGAACACTTGATGACGCCCAGCTCCCACTTCTTATCACCGCCGATGTGCAGACGGCGGGGCGCGGGCGCATGGGTCGCCGCTGGGAGGCGCCCGCGGGCAGCGCCCTGCTGCTCTCGCTGGCCTTACGGCCAACCTGGCTGCCGCCCGAGCGCGGCGTGGCTTTGGTCTGGATGGCGGCCGTGGCGCTCTGCGAGGCCGTGGAAGACGTGACGCCCTTGCGCGCCGCGCTGAAGTGGCCGAACGACCTGCTGCTGCCCACGCCCGACGGCTGGGCCAAGGCGGCAGGTATTCTACTAGAGGTAAGCATTGGCCATCGCGCCTTTGAATGGGCCATCATCGGCTGTGGTGTGAACGTGAGCGATGCGCCTCCGCCAGGCGCCACGCCCTATCCCACAACGAGTCTGGCCGCCGCGACGGGCGGCTCGGTCTCGCGCCTAGTACTGCTGAGGGCGCTGCTGCGTCGACTGGACTACTGGTATACGCAGCTGGGCCTCGGTCAGCAGGGAGAGCTTTTCGCGGCGTGGAGTGGGCGGCTGATCACGCTCGGCCAGCAGGTGCGCGTGGAGGCGCCGGACGGCCAGATCATGGGCTACGCCGAGGGGGTTGAGCCGAGCGGGGCGCTGCGCATCCGCGACGCCGCAGGCGCCGTGTATGTCATTACAGCGGGCGATGTGGGGCTTGGGGTCTGAGCTGGAGCTCATAACATCCTCAGCCCAATCTCAGGGGCGCCGCCGTTGGCGCCAAATGACTTATGGTATAGTATGCGCCAGAATGTGCTTATAGGTGGGAGATCCGGAGGTATGTCGCTCTTTCGCAGGCGCCTTGTGCTAGGCGCCGCTTTTGCAATTAGTCTGATAGTGGTGGCCACGATGCTGCGCCTCGCCCTCGAATGGCGACAGGCACTCGCAGACATCGACTCTATGATCGTCACCCCTGCTACGATCAATCTGCCCGCCGACGCGCCCCCCCTCACTACCCAAGATCCAGCCAGCGCCCCTCAGTCGCCCGGCGCCATCGGTCCGGCCCCCGCCTCGTCGCAGCCTGCGGGTGGGCAGATTGGTGCTGTAAGCGCCGACACGCCAACGCTCAGCCAGGCGACGCTCAACATCCTGCTGCTCGGCACCGACGCCCGCCCCAGCGATGCTGGCCCCACCCGCACCGACGCAATGGTGCTTGTGCGACTCGACCGCGCCACGGGCCGCGTGAGCATGCTCTCCATCCCGCGTGATCTCTGGGTGAGTTACGCGGGCGGCGGCGAGGGTCGCATCAATGGCGCCTATGCCGCAGGCGAGAAGCGCCACCCTGGCTATGGTCCCACCGTAGCCAAGGCCACGGTCGGTCGCCTCGTGGGCGTGGATGTCGATCACTTCGTGCTAATCAACTTCCAAGGCTTCGAGACGCTGATCGACCAGCTGGGCGGCGTGAGCGTGAATGTGCCCGAGGCGATCTACGACCCGGTCTATCCCACCCAGGACTACAACACCATCGAGGTGCGCTTTCGCAGCGGCCCGCAGCTGCTAAGTGGCGAGCGCGCCCTAATCTACGCTCGCACGCGCCACGCCGACAGCGATTTCGGGCGCAACCAGCGCCAGCAGCTCGTGCTCGTGGCGATCTTCAACCGCGTCCGCGAGCGCGGCCTCTTCGAGCAGCTCACCAGCCTCGACGACTACACCCGCGCCCTGCGCGACTACGTGCGCACCGACATGGACCGCAGCCGGATGCTAGAGCTCGCCGGCTTTGCCAAGGATCTGAGCGCCGACGCTGTGCTGCGCTACGCGATCGACTCTACTGTAGTTGTCGATCTGCGCGACCCCGCTACCTTCGCCGTCGAGCCCAAGGCCCTGCACAAGATCGTCAGCCAGTTCAAAGGCGAGGCGCTCTCCTCGGCGGGCGGCGAGTGAGCGTGACAGGGTGACACCTGAATGTGACAGGGTGACCAGGTGACACCTAACGGTACCGTAAGGTGTCATCCGGTTACCCTGTCACTCTGTCACCTGCTCACATCGCGGGCCGCCCATCTTTGCCGACAGGTGTCACCGTGTCACCCCCTCACCCTGTCACCCCCTCACCCTGTCAATCTATGAGCGAAGCGTTGCCCACTGAAGGCTCACGCCCCCTGCCCAGCATGGCCGCCGCCGCCCTGCTGATCGCGCTCGGCGGTGTGCTCAGCCGCGTCGTGGGCTTCGTGCGCGAGCCGATCATCGCCTACTACTTTGGGCGCGGTGTGCAGGTGGACGCCTTCCAGATCGCCTGGACGGTGCCCAGCACGGTCTATGATCTGCTGATCGCGGGCGCGGTGAGCGCCGCCCTGGTGCCTGTCTTCTCCGAGTACGCCGAGGGCGAACCCGACGAGTTCTGGCGCATCGTCTCCGGTGTCCTCACGATAGCCCTGGCTGCGCTCACCGCGCTTACGGCGCTCGCCGTCTGGCAGGCGCCCGCACTGGTGGCCCTGCTCACCCCGCCAGGCCAGGCCGAGCTGCGCACCATCGCCACGCCCTTGATGCGCCTGCTGCTGCCAGCCGTCCTGCTTATGGGCATCTCGGGCCTGGCCACGGCGGTGCTCCACGCTCAGCGGCGCTTCCTGCTGCCCGCCTTCGTGATGGTGGTCTTCAACCTGGGGATGGTGCTAGGGGTGGTGCTGCTGCATGAGCGGCTCGGCGTTGCCAGCCTGGCGGTTGGCGCTTTCATCGGCGCGCTGGGCCAGGTTGCGCTCCAGCTGCCAGGGCTGCGCGGGGCGCGGCTGCGGGGTGGGCTGAGCGGCGCGCACCCGGCGGTGCGCAGGATCATGCGGCTCTACGGGCCGGTGGCGCTGGGGATCGGCTTCTCGATTATAGGCACCCTGATCGACCGGCGACTCGCCGCGGGCTTCCCGGCGGCCCTCGGCACCATGCGCTACGCCACCACTCTGATCCAGTTCCCGCTCGGGCTCGTAGCCTCGGCTGTGGCGCTGGCAGTGCTGCCCACGCTCTCGCGCCAGAGCGCCAGCGCCGACGAGGCAAGCTTCCGCGCGACGCTGGCTATGGGGCTCAAGGTGGTGCTGCTGCTCATCCTGCCCGCCACAGCGGGCCTGGCCGCGCTGGCGGGGCCGATCACCGGGCTGGCCTTCCAGCGCGGCCTCTTCACCGCCGAGGATACCGCGATCACCGCGCTGGCCCTGCTCTGCTACCTGCCGGGGCTGCCCGCCGCCGCCATCGACCAGCTGCTGCTCTTCGCCTTCTACGCCCGCAAGAACACCCTCACGCCCAATCTGATCCAGGGCGTGGCCATCCTCTGCTACCTTCTGGTCGCCCTGCCGCTGCTGCTCTTCACCCGCCTCGGCTTCCTGGCGCTGGTGCTCGGCAACTCGGCCCAGTGGATCGGCCACGCCCTGATCACCTACTTCATGCTGCGGCGCGCGGTGCCACTCGGCGGGCTGCGGCTCGGCGAGGCCACGGGTAAGGGCCTGCTCGCCAGCGCCCTTATGGCCGGCGCCGTGCTCGGCCTCGCCACCCTCGGCGCGGACATGCCGCCCCTACTGCTCGTGCCCCTGGCCGGCAGCGCCGGCGCGCTGCTCTACTTCGCCGCCTGCGCCGCCCTGCGCGTCGAAGCGCTCGGCTTCTTCATCGGCGCCGTGCGGGCGCGCCTGGGGCGCTAGACGGTGGACGGTAGACGGTGGACGGTGGACGGTGGACGGTGGACGGTGGACGGTGCGCTGTTGGGGACAGCAATAGGCTGGAAATCTGTGTCATCTGTGGATAACGTGCCCTACCCCAGACGCTCGATCAACGCCTCCATCCGCCCCACAAAGCGCCGCACAAACTCGGGCCCGTCGAACTGCTCCACCAGGCGCACATTCGGCGCCCGCCCCAGCATGCCATTGAAGTCGCCCACCGTCTTGCCCATCGTCAGCTCGCTCGTGGTCTCCACGGCCATGTACAGCTCGCGCGTCTGCGCCAGCTCCGGCCACCAGACCAGGGCGAGGGCAGCTGGGTCATTGATCGAGCAAGCGGCCCAGCCAAACTGTTTGAGGTGAAACTCGATGTAGAAGCGCGTCGCCGCCGCGATGAAGGCCGGGATCGGGCCGCCGCGCGCCAGCAGCTGATCGACGTGGGCCTGGGTAAACTGCACATCCTTGGTGATGTCCCAGGGCATAATCGTGATCGGCATGCCGCTCTCTAGCACGATCTGGGCGGCGTGCGGGTCGGCGTACACGTTGAACTCGCCGAGCGGCGTGGTGTTGCCATCGGCGCGCAGGGCGCCCCCCATAAAAAAGCACTCGCGCACCGCCCCAGCCAGGCGCGGCTCCTTGCGCAGCGCCAGGGCCACATTGGTGAGCGGCCCCACAGCTACAAGTGTCACCTCGCCGGGGGCCGCCATGATCTCCCGGATCAGCAGATCTACGGCGTGCTCGGCCACGGGCTTGGCGGCGGCGCGTGGGAGCGTAGCGTAGCCCAGGCCTTTGTCGCCGTGGGTCTCGAGCGCAGTGTGGGGCGGCCGCAGCAGTGGCCGGTCGCAGCCGCTGGCGACAGGCAGCGCGGGCGCACCGCCGAGCTCCAGAACCGCCAGGGCGTTGATCACGCCGTCGGCGAGCGGGCAGTTGCCGTGGACAACGCTCAGGCCAACGAGGTCGATCTCGGGCGAGGCAAGGGCGAGCAGAATGGCGAGGGCGTCGTCGATGCCCGGGTCTGTGTCCAGCAGAACACGCCGGGGGGTGGTCGCGGCCATGAGCGATCTCCAAGGTAAGTACGAGGGAATGTGAGCACTATACCACGCTCCTACACTGCTTGGCCTGTTTGCAGGCGGGCTTTGCCTCCCTGCACACCCCAAAGTTGATGGCCGCCAGCGCCCGAGCACGTATCGCTGCACGCCATCCAGCGCCGCAGGGCGAATGCAAAGTCCCGAGCCAAGGCCAGTTGGGGTCGAAAATAGGCCGGAAATCTGCGTCATCTGCAGATAAAACGCCCGGCGGTCGGACTTTGCATCAGCCATGTCCAGCGCCGGTGCAAAATTGACACTCATGCACACGCCGTGCCATAATGAGCGCGGAGCGGCCTGAGCCTGGCCCTGGAGCGAGCCGCCGATGCGCGCCTACCTCGATATTGAGACCACCCTCGCCGGCAGCATCAGTGTGATCGGCATCTACCGCCCTGATACGGGCACCACCCAGCTTGTGGGCGGCGGTGTGAGCGACCTCAACCTCTACCAGAGCCTCGCGGGCGTCTCCACCATCATCACCTTCAACGGTAGCAGCTTTGATCTGCCGGTGATCCGCAAGCGGCTCATGGCCGACCTGAAGGCCGAGTACGCGCACCGCGACCTGCTCTATGTCTGCCGTAAACGCGGCCTGCGCGGCGGCCTCAAAATCGTCGAGCAGGTGCTCGGCATCGCCCGCGAGACAGCCGGGATCAGCGGCTGGGACGCCCCACGCCTCTGGTATCGCTACGAGATGTACGCCGATCAATCCGCCCTGGCCACCTTGCTCGCATATAACTATGAGGATGTGGTAAACCTTGCGCTGCTGGAGGCTGTGCTCGACGGCAGCCCCGCCGCCCCAGTTACCGCGCCTGTGCGTGTCTTGATGGAGTAGCAGAGCCCGCCTCATGCAGCAGAAAGTCCTCAACGGCCGCTACGAACTGGAGCGCAAGATCGGTGAAGGCGGCATGGCGCGCATCTACGCCGGCCGCGACCTGCGCCTCAGCCGACGCGTCGCGATCAAGATCCCTCACAGCCATTTCGTCAACGACCCCGACTTCATCGAGCGCTTCCGCCATGAGGCCCAGGCGGCCGCCATGCTCTCGCATCCGAACATCGTCGATGTCTACGATGTTGGCAAAGATGGCGAGATCAGCTACATCGTGATGGAGTTCGTGGAGGGCACCGACCTCAAGTCGCGCATCAACCGCGAGGCGCCGCTCCCAGTCGAGCAGGCCGTCGCCATCGCCGAGCAGATCGCCAGGGGTCTCCACGCCGCGCACCGGGCCGGCATGGTCCACCGCGACATCAAGCCCCAGAACGTCATCGTCACCCCCGATGGCCAGGCGCGCATCACCGACTTTGGCGTGGCCAAGAGCCACCTCTCCACCGCGCTCACCGAGACGGGCGTCGCCTTCGGCACCGTCGATTATCTCTCGCCCGAGCAGGCCCAGGGCCGCCCCGCCACGCCCCAGTCCGACGTGTACGCACTCGGCGTGGTGCTCTTCGAGATGCTCACGGGCAGGCTGCCGTTCAGCGGCGACAGCGCCGTAGCCGTGGCTATGAAGCACGTCACCGAGCAGCCGCCCGCGCCCCGCCGCCTCAACCCGGCCATCCCGGTGGGCCTGGAGGCGCTGGTCCTGCGGGCACTGGCCAAAGATCCGGCCCAACGCCCCCAGGGTGCCCAGGAGTTCGCCCGGCTCCTCGCCAGCTACGAGCAGATCGCCCAGCAGGAGACGGTGATCAACCAGGTGCTGCCTGGAGCCCAGCTGCGCCCACAGCCGCAAACGCAACAGCGTCCACAGCCTTCGCCCCAGCCGCGCCCACAGAGCGGCACGGGCGCTACTGGTCGCGTGCCGATCGCTGCGCCGCGTAGCGCCACGAGCCGGGCGCCGCGCCAGGAGGGCCTCGGCTGCGGTGTGTTTCTGGTAGGTATGCTTGTGCTGGCCGGCGTGCTCGGTCTGGTGCTCTTGCTGAGCAGCGGCGTGTTGAATAATCTCTTCGGGGCAATTGGCGGCGGGGCGGGCGGAGGCGCCGACCGCCCTACGCCCACGCTGGAGCCGGGCGAGCCGACCCCCACGGTCGAGCAGGGCGTGGCCGTGCCCGACCTTACGGGCTTCACCGACATCGCCGCCGAGCAGGCGCTGCGCCAGCTTCAGCTTGTGCCGGTGCGCCAGGATCGCAACGACCCGCTGGTAGAGTTCAGCACGGTGATCAGCCAGGCGGTGGCGCCCGGCCAGCTGCTCCCGCCCGGCCAGCCCGTCACTTACACAGTGAGTCTTGGGCCTGTCCTGGTGGCAGTGCCCAACCTCACGGGGGTGGACGCCAGCCTCGCACGGCGCCAGCTTGCGGCGGCAGACCTGCCAATCGAGGAGCTAGAGGAGCCGAGCCAGACGATCACGGCGGGCTTTGTGATCCGGCAGTCGCCCAGCGCGGGGCTGCGCATCCCTCAGGGCCAGGTGGTGCAGATCGTGGTGAGCCAGGGCGATGTGGCGCGCTTCCCCGATGTGATCGGGCTCCAGCGTGAAGAGGCGGAGCGGATCGTGCGCGGCACGCCGGGGCTAGATCTGGTCTTTATCGACGAGCAGGGGCGCGACAAGCTAGGCGCCGACTATGATCGCTACGCCGTGGGCCAGGTGGTGAGCGCGCAGATCGAGAATGGGCGCGGCCTCAACAACGGCGACCTCGTGCCAAGGGGCAGCCGGGTGGTGCTGGGGGTGAAGCGGGCGGAGTGAGTGAATGCAAAATGCAAAATGCAAAAAGGGCCGTGCTAGAGCGACGGCGGTCTTGTGCCGAGGGGCGGCCGGGTGGTGCCGGGGGTGAAGCGGGCGGAGTGATAACAAAAGGGCGGCCTACGCCGCCCCTGTACCCTGTCCCCTGTACCCTGTCCCCTTGCTCGCTAGGCAGTAGCAGTCTTCTCGTGCTTGTGCATCTGCTCGGCCTCGTCGAGCAGGCGGCGTCGGTCGGCGACGACGAAGGTGTTATTGGCGGTGTGGCGCCACTGCTCATCGCTGATGTAGGCCCACTGGCCGGCCTCGGTGCTGATCCAGCGCGGCGCCTTATAGATCTTGGGGTCGAGCATTGGCATGGTCGTGCTCCTCAGGTAGTACTGATGCGTTGATCTGAATGTAGCTGCCTCAGTTACAGTCTGCGTGTAGCTGCAAGCCTACACGCTTCGGATAACGATCCGCTTGCGCCAGCGCGCCCAGCGCGTGACAAAACACTTATCGTGCCACCACCGCTGGCTCCTGCACCAAGTGCCCCTCACGCACCCGCAGCACACTGTCGGCCGTGCCCACCACCTCGGGGCTATGCGTCACCATCAGCATCGTCTTGCCGGCCTGCCGCGTGAGCCTGTCGAGTAGATCGAGCACCTGCTGGCCGGTCTCGGCGTCCAGGTTGCCCGTGGGCTCGTCGGCCAGGATGAGGGCCGGGTTGTGGACGAGCGCGCGGGCGATGGCCACGCGCTGCTGCTCGCCGCCGCTGAGCTTGTCGGGGTAGCTGGCGCCCCGGTCGGCCAGGCTCACGGCGTCGAGCATCGCCACGGCGCGCGCTTTGGCCTGGCTTCCAGTGATCCCGTTCAGCTCAAGTGGCAGCAAGACATTCTCCAGCACGGTGAGCGTGGACACAAGGTTAAAAAACTGGAAGATAAAGCCCACACTGCGCCGCCGAAACAGGGTGCGCTCGCGCTCGCTCAGCTTCGTGAGCGGCCGACCCTCCACCCAGACCTCGCCGCTTGTGGGCAGGTCGATCCCGCTCACAAGGTTTAGCAGCGTGCTCTTGCCGCTGCCGCTCTTGCCAACCAGCACCACCAGCTCGCCAGCGTTCAAGCTGATGCTCACCTCGTGGAGCACCACGCGCGAGCGGCCCGCCTCCTCGTACGCCTTGGACACACGCTCGAGCCGCACCAGCGGCGCTCCGGTAGGGTTTAGCATTCCGCACACACTTTGCAAAGCATGACTTATTATACCGCCTCGTAAGGCTCGGTGATAGGGGTAAAATGCACAAAGCCGACGCACGGTTTGCGTCGGCCTATACACAACGAAGCGGCGACCAACGTTGGTCGCCGCGATCGTCAGGTTCCGAGAAGTTCGCTGGCCCCGCTAGCACTTCAGCAAGCGGCGCGGGGAGAGTGGGGGTAGGGCGGGGTAGGTGGGGAATAAGAGCGGAGTGCGATCCGGGGAGTTACTCGCGTGCCTTCGTCCGTTGGGGCTGCGTTCTTCTGTTGTTTGTAGCATACAAGATCAGCGTTACCAATCCAATAGTCCCTTGATCCCCTGTGTGTGTGGCCCGTGAGGCATGCTGGTACTAGGGGCCAGGATGACCATGCTACAATAGAGAAAACGTTCGCGCCTGAGGTTTTGTTCCAAGCTATGCCACCAAAACGCGGCCCGACCCTCTTCGATACGCAGCGCTCGCAGCTCCTAGAGAGCCAGGCGCCCCTTGCGGCGCGCATGCGCCCGCGCACCCTAAACGAGTATCTCGGCCAGGAGCAGATCGTGGGCGAGGGCAAGCTGCTGCGCCGGGCGATTGCGGCCGACAAACTCTTCTCGATCATTCTCTGGGGGCCGCCAGGCAGTGGCAAGACCACCCTCGCCCAGATCGTTGCCGCCTCTACTAACGCCCACTTCGAGCCGCTCAGCGCCGTGAGCGCCGGCGTGGCCGATCTGCGCCGTGTGATGCAGGAGGCCCAGGATCGGCTCGGTATGTTCCAGCAGCGCACGCTGCTGTTCATCGATGAGATCCACCGCTTTAACAAGGGCCAGCAGGACGCGGTGCTGCCCTACGTCGAGGACGGCACGGTGATCTTGATCGGCGCCACCACCGAGAACCCCTCGTTCGAGGTGAACGGCGCCCTGCTCTCACGCGCCCGCGTCTTCACACTGGTGGCCCTGAGCGACGATGCCGTAGGCCTGCTGGTGGATCGGGCGATCGCCGACAAGGAGCGTGGCCTTGGCAACCTGAACGTGATGCTCGCCACCGACGCGCGCGGCTACCTGGTGAATATGGCCAACGGCGACGCGCGCACCGCGCTCAACGCCATCGAGGCCGCCGCTGTCTCCAAGGCGCCCGCCCTTGGCGACAAGCGCCTGATCACGCTCGACGACATCCGCGACGCGCTGCAGGGCCGCGCCACGCGCTACGACAAGAACGGCGAGCTGCACTACGACGCGATCTCGGCCCTGCACAAAAGCGTGCGCGACGGCGACCCCGACGGGGCGCTCTACTGGCTTGGCCGCATGCTCGACGGCGGCGAGGACGCGCTCTACATCGCCCGGCGCGTGGTGCGTATGGCCGTGGAGGATATTGGCCTGGCCGACCCGGCGGCCCTACCACAGACTATGGCTGCCCAGCAGGCGGTGCATTTCCTTGGGCAGCCCGAGGGCGAGCTGGCGCTGGCCCAGGCCGTGGTCTACCTGTGCCAGGCGCCGAAAAGCAACGCCGTGTACAAGGGCTACAGCGCGGCGCTGAAGGACGTGGCCGAGACGCGCAACGACCCGGTGCCGCTGCACCTGCGCAACGCGCCCACCAAGCTGATGAAGGGCATGGGCTTCGGCAAAGGCTACCAGTACGCCCACGACATGGCCGAGGGCCGCAGCGATCAGGCCCACCTGCCGCCGAACCTGGAGGGCCGCATCTACTACGAGCCCACCGCACACGGCTTCGAGAGCCTGGTGCGCGAGCGGCTGGCGTGGCGTGAGCAGCGACGCGAACAACTGGAGCGCGAAGGGCGCGAACGTCTGGAGCGCGAAGGGCGCGAAGGCGGCCGCGAAGGGCGCGAACGCGAAGGCGGAAAGCTGGACGAGAGACTGGCGCCAGGCGAGGAGTCCCAGGAGGTTGCGCCAGGCGAGGAGTCCCAGGAGCTGCCGGAGCTGCCGCAGCAGCAGGTGCGCCCGCCACGCGCGGGCGGGCGGCGCAAGTCCTAAATCCATTTGTCCTACCTTCGCCTGTTAACGCGGGCGACACTGCTTTCCTATGCCTACTGTGCCTCGCCGGAGCCCGGCGCCCATGCTCGTGCTGACCCACCTGTCCCTCGCCACAGTCGACCAGCTGTTTCGCTACAAGGCCGCCGGATTCACGCTGCCGCCCTTCCCCGGCTACAGCGACGACCAGTGGGGCATCAAGGCGCACAACCGCCCCTGGATCGAGGCGGCGGGCCGCTTCGCCCCCGGCCAGCGCGTGATCGAGGTGGGCGGTGCCTACAGCACCCTGCCGCTCTACCTGGGCCAGAAGTATGGTTTGGAGCCCTGGGTCGGCGACGACTTCGGGGCCGCCGAGGGCGAGCCGCTCTGGGCGCGCTGGGGCAATCCGCGCGAGCTACCGGCGCGCTTCCCCGCTGTGCGCTACGTCTTCGAGCCCTTTGGCCGCTACTCGCCTGCCTACCCATCGGCGAGCTTCGACCGGGTGTTTAGCGTCTCTACCCTGGAGCACATCCCCAAAGCGGCGATCGTGGATGTGATGCGCGACATGCACCGCTGCCTGCGGCCCGGCGGCCTGGAGCTGCACAGCATCGACATCTCGCCCTCGCCGCGCGTCCATCTGGCGGGCGCGGCGCTCTACGCCGCCTCACGGGCCAGCGGGCGGCCCCTCCGGCTGCTCAACAGCGTGCATAGCTGGCTGCGCATCTTCGAGCTCTCGGGGGTGCGAGTGGCCGCTCGGGCGCCAGGGCTGGCGCAGCTGCTCGACAGGCGGACACTGGTAGAGTCGCCCGATGTGGTCTACCGCTTCTACCCGCCGGCCGGGGCGCCCAAGCCCTACCAGCCCGGCGCGTCGCTGCTGGCGCTCATCGAGCGGCGATAATGTGCAGCAGCCGATAGCCGATAGCCGAACGTACAGGTGGGGCCGGAAATCTGCGTAATCTGCGGATAAAACGCCCGGCGCTAAGCGATAAGGAGCGATGTATGCAGCGTGTTGTGCTGATCACCGGGGTGGCGGGCGGGATCGGGCGCGCCACGGCCCAGGTGTTTGCGGAGGCGGGCTGGCGCGTGGTGGGCGTGGATCGCGGGGCCGATGCGGCGCCCGAGGGCGTGGCGCGCTACATCCGCGCCGACATCGCCGACATCGCCGCCTCGCAGGCGATCTTCGCCGAGGTGACGTCCGAGGAGGGCCGCCTGGACGCCCTGGTAAACAACGCCGGCGTGCAGGTGGCCAAGCCGCTGGTGGAGACCACCCCCGAGGAGTGGGACACGGTGATGGGCTCGAACCTGCGCTCGGTCTACCTAGCGATCCGCCACGCCCACCCGCTGCTGCGGGCCCAGGGCGGCGCGATCGTGAACGTGAGCTCGGTGCATGCGGTGGCGACCTCGGCCAACATCGCGGCCTACGCGGCGAGCAAGGGCGCGCTCTCCGCGCTCACGCGGGCCGTGGCGATCGAGCTGGCCCGCGAGCGCATCCGCGTGAACGCGGTGCTGCCAGGTGCGGTAGACACACCGATGCTGCACGCGGGCCTGATGCGGGGCCACGTGGCGGGCGCCAACCTGGAGGAGCTGATGGGCGCCCTCGCCGCGCGCACCGTGATGGGGCGGATCGGCCACCCGCGCGAGATCGGGCGGGCCATCCTGTTTCTCGCCGACGAGACGCTCTCCTCGTTTATCACCGGGCAGGAGTTGGTGGTCGATGGCGGCGCCACGGCCCGCTTAAGCACGGAGTAGTATGCTGCGCCGCTACCGCGACCGCGTGCTCGGCGCCGCCGAGCCGGCCCTGGCTCGCGCCGGGACAATCAACCCCTACCGCCACGCAGCCTACGAGCTGCTGAACCGGCTGGCCTGGGATCTGCGGCCCGAGGCCATGCGCTCGCGCCGCGCCCTGCGCGCCATGCGCGGGCGCTACGCCGGCCGCGCCGTGATCGTCTGCAACGGCCCGAGCCTGGTGCGCAGCAAGCTCGGGCTGCTCCACGGCGTCTACAGCTTTGGGCTCAACAAGATCAACCTGCTCTTCGAGCGCTCGCCGTTTCGGCCATCCTGCATCGTGGCTGTGAACCCGCTGGTACTGGAGCAGAACGCCGCCTTCTTCAACGCCACGCCCATCCCACTTTTCCTGGATGGCGGCGCGCTTGGGGTTGTGCGCCCCCGGCGCGGGGTGATCTTTCTGCACTCGTCAGACCAGCGCAAGTTCGCGCGCGACGTCTCGATCAGCGTGCATCAGGGCGCCACAGTGACGTTCGTAGCCATGCAGCTGGCCTTCCACCTGGGCTTCCGCGAGCTGGCGCTGATCGGCTGCGACCACAGCTTTGGCACACGGGGGCCGGCGGGCAAGATCGTGGAGGGCGGCCAGCATGACAGCGACCACTTCGACCCGCGCTACTTCGCGGGGCAGCGCTGGGAGCTGCCAAACCTGGCGGACAGCGAGGCCGCCTACGCCATGGCCGACGAAGTTTTCCGGGCGGCGGGCGGCGCGATCGTGAACTGCACCGAGGGCGGCGCCCTGGAGCTGTTTCCGCGCATGGAGCTGGCGGCGTTTGTGGGCGGTGGGGCGGCGGGTTAAGCGCGAACCATCTGGACCGCGAACGGCGCGAACTACCGCGAACCACCGCGAAATCGGGCCTCAGGCGGCGCAGCCGCCTCCGCAATCGTCCACGCTCGCTGGCGGTCTGAGGCATGCCGCGGGGCAGCAGCACCCGCATCACCCCCGAATGCTCGCCCCAAGCTCCCGCTCCAGCCCGCCGATGATCTTCTTGCGCAGCTTGGCGAGCGTCTCGTCGCTGAGCGTGCGGTCTGCGGCGCGGAAGCTGAGGTGGTAGGTGAGGCTGCGCTTGCCGTCGCCCACCTGCGGCCCGCTGTACACGTCGAAGAGCGTGAGCGACTCCAGCAGCTCGCCCGCGCCTCGGCGGATCAAGGCCGCCACCTCGGCCTCGGGCACCTCGGCGGGCGCCGTGATCGACAGATCCTGCGTCGTGGCCGGGTAGCGCGAGATCTCGGTGAACGCAGGCTGCGCCGCAGCGGCGAACAGCGCGTCGAGATCCAGCTCGGCCGCCGCCACACGCGGCGCGCTCAGCTCCAGCCGCTCACGCGCCTGCGGGTGCAGCTCGCCAAGTACGCCCACGCGCCGGCTGAGCGTGGCGACCTTGCCCTTTTTTGGCTCGGCCTTGCCATTTTGGACAGGCGCGCTCACATCGTTGGGCGTCTCCAGCAGCAGGGCGGCGGCGCGGCCGGGGTGGAACCGCTCGTCGTCGGTGAGCGGCGCGTAGCTTACCCTGGCGGCTAGCCCGAGGCGAGAGACGAGGCGCTCCACGATCCCCTTGAGATCAAAAAAGTCCATCGCCTCACGCTGTCCGACGGCCCAGCCCTCCTCCTCGCGCGGCCCAGCCAGCATGATCGCCAGGCGGCGCGGCTCGTCCGGCAGCCAGCGCCCACCCTCGCCGGGGCGCTCTGGCTGGAGGTAGACCCGCCCAAGCTCGAAGATCGCAGCCCGCTCGCGCTCGCGCAGATTCAGGGTGAGGGCGGCGCCAAGGCTTGGCAGCAGCGAGCGACGCAGGTAGGTCTTCTCCGGCGTGTTCGGGTTGCTCAGCTTGAGGTAGCGCTCGGCCACGGCCTCGGACGGCGCCACGGCGGCCACCAGCGCCATGTCGAGCAGCGAGTGGGTGATCAGCTCGCTCAGGCCGCAGCCCACCATGAGCGCGCGCACCCGCTGCTCCTCCCGCAGCTCGGCGTTGCTGTCGGGGGGCGGCAGCTCGTCCGCCAGGCGCGTCTCGGGGATCTGCTCGTAGCCGTAGACGCGGGCAACCTCCTCGCAGAGATCGGCCACGATCTGTACGTCGAGGCGGAACGAGGGCACCACCACCGTGACC
>ENA-ORBV01004794-ORBV01004794.1-microbial-mat-metagenome-genome-assembly--contig:-NODE-4794-length-25563-cov-5.632269_pt1 | contig 25563 bp, 29 predicted proteins | sample MGYA00237777_ERZ505514 | MGnify/ENA primary metagenome ERZ505514 (study PRJEB26160, sample SAMN06269048) | microbial mat metagenome | isolation source: Oligotrophic lake microbial mat | place... | reverse complement strand
AACCTGATGGGCATTGGCCCAGTGCCAGCGGTACGCAAGCTGCTGGCCCGCACCGGGCTGTCGGTGTCCGACATCGACTACTTCGAAGTCAACGAAGCCTTCGCCGTGGTCAATCTGCATGCCGAACGGGAATTGGGGCTGCCGCGCGCGCGCACCAACCTTTACGGCGGCGGTATCTCCATCGGCCATCCGCCCGGTGCTACCGGTGTACGCATGGTGATGACGGCCATGCACCACCTGCAGGATACGCGCGGGCGTTACGCCGTGCTGACCATGTGCATCGGCGCTGGCCAGGGCATGGCCATGTTGATAGAAAACTTGCTGCGGTGAGGCGTTTTGCTGGCGCCTTGGTCAGCGTGGCGGGCGGAACAAGGCGAACAAATGGCGCGCCACCGCAGCCGGTGAATCGCGCCCGCGGCGGTACCAGCTCAAAGCGCCGTTGAGCGCGCCCAGCAGGCCGGGCCGGAAGTAACGTCGGTTGCTGCCGACTGGCAGAGCCACCGCATTTGTGAGCCGCTCGAACAACTGCTCGTAGCGGTCGCGCTGAAGCACCAGGGCTGCGCGCATGGTCTCGGTATACGACGACGACCAGTCCGCCAGTACCGTCGCGGCTGGACTGTCGCGGTTCAACAGCGCGACGAGGTGCGCGGTGCAGGCGGCTTCCAGCCGCCCCCAGGCGTCTGACAACGAAGCCACTGCACGCTCGACCTCGTCGACAAGATGCTCGACGCCAGCCGAGTAAACCATGATGAATATTTCTTCTTTGGAGCCGAAGTGGTGGTACAGCGAGCCATACAGGATTCCGAACGTGGCCGCAATATCTCGCATGGAGGTGTTGTCGCAACCCTTCGCGCCGAACAGGCGCGCCTGTCAGCGGCGGGGCAAATCCGCATAAATATGGCGGCGAAGACACGCAGTTTGACATGGCGGTAAGCGCAAAACCGCAGCGCTTACCGCCCTGTCCGAGCGTATGGTTCCTACGCCGCGTCAAGGCTACGCTTCGCCGGGCCGACGCCCGCCCTTGACCCGGCTACGGAACGGCAATTTTCATGCCTGCTTATTTTGCTCCGCCATATTTGCGCGCTTTCCGACAGCCGTTCACAGCGCCGCCTTGTCCATGAGTTCGGTCTGACGGCAATCCTCCGGCGCTGGTCACAAGAGGCCTTTTTGCATTGCGTGCAGGGGCTGCGTTGGCGGCGGCCGGCTTCTTTGCTGGCGCGTGGCGCAATGCGGCGCGTGGGGTGGTGACACCGCTCATACAGTGGCTGGTGGCGGTTCCGTTATCGTGCGTTGGCCGAGCGCCACCGCCTCCATGGGTGGTTGCGCGGCCGCATCCACCAGGCAGTCGCAGAACAGGGTGCGTTCCGCCGCAAGTCCTTCGGCTTCGCTCCAGCGGCCGGCGTTGCGCACCAGGTACTTGATGTGGGCGCAGGCGCGTGCGGGCACGGCCTCCAGTTTGCGGCCGAGCGCCAGTGCACGCTCCAGCACGTGGTCCACGCTTGCCGACTCCAGGCCCGCAGCCACCACTTTCTGCGGGTTGAACAACCTGGCCGTCAACAGAGGGGACAAAGCCTGGCCGGTGCCCAGCATACGCGCCAGCACCTGCGTGCCGCTGGCACCCCGCAACAGCCCCAGATTGAGTTCCGGCAGGCCCATCGCATGGTCACCCGACTGGACCAGCCGGATGTCGCACCCGAGCGCGAGTTCGAACCCGCCGCCCATGGCCACACCGTTGATTGCCGCAATGAATAGCAGCGGGCTCTTGTCCATGCGTTCCAGGCAGCGGTGGATGCCCGCCGGCCCTAGCGGGCGGTCGAGCGAAAAGGTCTTGCCCCTGCCCCGCAGCGCCTGCGCGCGCTGGTGCAACACGGCAACGTCGTAATGGCGCACAAACATGCCGGTATCGCGGCCAGTTAGAACCACCCCACGGGCGCCAGGCCAGCGCTCCAGCCGGTCCAGCGCATGCGCCAATTCGGACTCCATGGTCTCGTCCATGTAGCCGAGCAGCGGATTGAATAACCGCAAAACCGCTGTGCCGCCATGCTGGGACAGCGACACGCGCTGGCCGCTCCAATCGCCCGTGTTCGCGTGCATCGTGATTCCGCAGTATCGGTTGCGCCTGCCGTTGTATGTCTCGCCTGGTCCTCCATTGCCGGACCAGACGACCGTTTGTCTTTGGTTTTATCCGGCTTCGCGCGCCCGCCGACCACAGAATCATGCGCTCAAAGTGGAATCGCTCCATGGATGACGCCACCGCGTGCGAATTGCAATGCGACGCAGCGCTGGCCGCTGCTGCGTTCAAGGTGCCCGTCATTTTCCGCATGGCCCACACCGACCCCGATGTGGCCTGGGCGCATCGCACCGAAGCCCAGGCAAAGGCGCGGGGAGTCAGGCTGCGCGGGCGCTTGTGGGTTTCGGGCCTCGCCGCCGGACTCGGCGGGGTGACACTGGCATCAGATTGCCAGCCTCCTCTCCGGTCGCGATGCGCGTGAGCCTGGCCTGAACCTGCAGCCATTCGCAAAAAGCCTTGATCTCGGGCCGTTCGGCGGCGCGCGGGCCGACGATAAGCCAGTACACCAGCGGTGAGTCGATCCGCATCCCGGGCAGCACTTCCACCAGGTCGCCGCTGGCCAGGCTGTCGGCCACCAGTGGCAGGCGCGCCAGCGCAATGCCCTGGCCGGTCAGGGCGGCCTGCGCGATCTGGTGCGCGTAGTTGAAATGCAGCCAGCGCTTGGGTTCGATCTGGTGCAGCTGGTGCGCATCGAGCCAGCGCCGCCAGGCCAGAAATTCCAGACTCCGGTTGCGGTGACCGTCACTGGCTTCGATCAGCGCGAAGTGGGCCAGGTCCGCGCCACGGCGCAGGGCCTGGCCGCTCTCGAGCAGCCACGGGCTCGCCACCGGTGTGAGTTGCTCGCCAAACAACTGGATCGCGTTGGCCGGCACACCCGAGGGTGGCGCATAACGAAGGGCGATGTCGATGTCGGCCGTCTCCAGGTCAACCCGTACGTCGCTCGCGTCGATGCGCAGGTCGATGTCCGGGTGCGCGCTCTGGAATTCCTCCAGGCGCGGAATGAGCCACATGGACGCGAAGGAGGCCCAGGTGGTGATGGACACGCTGCGCCGTCCGGCGCTGCGCCGGATCATGCGCACCGCGTTGTCGAGCCGCTCCAGCGCGGGCACCACGGCGCGCAGCAACTGGCCGCCGGCACTGGTCAGTTCCACCGCCCGCGTATGGCGCAGGAAGAGTGACACCCCGACTTCGTCCTCCATGGCCTGGATCTGGCGGCTGACCGCGCTCTGGGTCAGGTGCAGTTCCTCCGAGGCGGCGCGGAAATTGAGGTGCCGCGCCACGGCTTCGAAAGCGCGCATCTGGCCGACGCCGATCGGGCGCGTGCGCAAGTGGTTCTCCGAATGTTGCATGCGGCCCCTCGTGTCGTCTCCATTGATGCGCTTCAGGAATGAATAGTGTAGCCCGATTTCATTGGACCGGCCGTCGCTCCAGGGCCATCATCCAGGCTCGAACTGTTCCCGAGGAGTACCCCATGTTTTCCAGCAATGCCCTTCAACCGCAAGCTTTCGAATCCTCCGTGGCGTTCGCCGGATGCTGGAAGCTGCAACCCGAAAATGCGATCACCCTGAGCGCCACGGACGGCGGCTTCCTGCGCATCAAGCAGGGCCAGGTCTGGGCCACGCTGGACGGCCCGCACCGCGGCGCGGCAAATGACTGGGGTGACCTGATGCTGCGCTGCGGCGACGAGTTGCAATTGATGCCGGGCCAGCATGTGGTGATGGAGGTGTTTGGCGAAGCGGCGAACGCACCGGCGTACTTCTGCTGGGAGCCGACGGCGGCGAACGGCAAGGGCGCTGCTGCGATGGACGTGCCGCTGCAGTCGTACGACGTATTGGCGCGGCCCTGGCTGGGTGCGGTTTCCAATCGCCCGTCGCAGTGGATCCCCCGCTTCGGGCGGTTGTTGCGCGGGCTGGGCAACGCACTGTCATGGCTGGTCGCGGGCCGCGGCCGTGTGCTGGGCGCACTGCTATCGAATCAGCCCTGACGCGCTGTAGAGGGTTTGCGCAGTGTTGGGGCCCGCGGCTTGGCACCGACAGTGCTGCGGGCGGCTACTGCGGCCTGCAGTGACAGTCGCGCCCAGCTTTCCATGGCCTGCGCGCAATCCATCGCGTCTTTGGGGGCGCTGTAATAATTAACGCTGCGCACAACGATCTGGCTGCCCTTGCGCGAGTCGTAGGTAAAGCGCCGGCAACCGGCCGCTTCAAACTGCGGTCGGGTTGCATCATTGGCCTTGAGCCACAGGGTGTCACCGTCTCCGAGATTGACCACGATGGCCACCGTCAGGCCATCGACACTCAGGCCCCAGCCACCGAACATGCGCCGCGCCTGCAGCGGCCCGAGGCTGCAGAGCAACTCACAACAATAATCGGCAAATACGCGCGGGGTGCCCATGCCGGCAGTGTAGGGCGCAGCGCCCCGGCGTGCTGCGCGGCGCAATCTTGCAAGCGTATGCAATTTCATTAGAATGCGTTGAAGAAGCGCGGGCACGGCTTGCGATTGCGTGGACGCTGCAAACCAAAATTGAACCCGCAGGAAGTTGGCGACCGGCCTTCAGACCTGTCGGTCAAACGTGTTTTGGAAGGGGTTTGCATCCCCTCCCAAAACGGTCGCCCCCAAAACCCCGGCCTTCAGGCCGGGGTCGGCTCCCACCGGCCTGAAGGCCGGGGTTTCAAACCGGAGTCAGTTTTAGATGAAGCCGCAACACCATGACCGTTGACACTGTTCACCTGGCCAACAAACGTGCGCTCTGCTCCGCCATGAACAGGATCGCCGAGTCCAGCCCTGGCACCCTGGCCGCCAATCTGGCCAGCATTTACCACCCCGACGCGCAGTGGCATGGCTCGCACCCCTGGAACGAGCTCCAGGGTCTGGCCGCGATCATGCGCGAGGTCTGGACGCCCCTGTTGCAGTCGTTTCCAGACCTGGAGCGGCGCGACAGCATCGTGATGGGCGGCAGGTATGAGGGGCGCGACTATGTGGGTATGGTTGGCCATTTGGTGGGTGCCTTCCGGCGCGACTGGAACGGAATACCGGCCACCGGCCAGGTGATTTACCTGCGTTACGGCGAGTTCCACCAGATGCTGGCCGGGAAGATTGTGCAGAGCACAGTGCTGGTCGACGTGCTGGACTTCATCCGCCAGGCCGGTTTCTGGCCGATTGCGCCCAGCTTGGGGCAGGAGGGCATGTGGGCCGGTCCGATTGGCAACGACGGACTGCTGTTCACAGCGCAGGACGACGCAGAGTCCGCCGCCAGCTTGAAGCAGACACTGGCCATGCAGGCAACGCTGGGCGCGTACGACGACACGCTCGGCCTTGGTCGCCAGGGCCTGCTCGACATGCCGCAAAAGCAGTTCTGGCATCCAAAGATGATGTGGTACGGCCCCAGTGGTACTGGCACCACACGCTCCCTGGAGGGGTTCGTGGATTACCACCAGTTGCCGTTTCGAACAGTGTTTCCCAATGACCCGAAACGTCCCCGCCCGCCCGGCCGTAGCAAACATGGCGGCAGCCACTACGTGCGGATTGGCGACGGCAAGTATTCCGCGACCGGTGGCTGGCCGAGCCGCCACCTCGACCATGTGGGAGGCGGCTGGCTCGGCTTGGGTGCCACCGGCCGCGCCATCACCATGCGGGTGATGGACTTTTACCTGGCCGACGAGGGGCTGATCCGCGAGAACTGGGTGCCAATCGACATCCTGAACGTGCTGTTGCAGCTCGATGTGGACGTGCTGGAACGGGTGCGAAACCATTTTGGCGCGGACCCGACCCGAAGCCCGACCGCCTCCCAGACTACCTGACTGCGGGAAACTACCTAGATTTTATTTTCGCAGCCGCGTTAGGATTGCATACGTATGCACAACTGACCGGCGGCTGTGGTCAGAACATTCCTGGAGAGCGGACCTTTCATGATTCGATACCTCAAACGGGGCAAGGATGCGCAAGGACGTGCCGACGACGATGCGCAGGTGCGCACCACGGTCGAGGGCATCCTGAAAGACATCGAGCAACGCGGCGACGCCGCAGTGCGCGCCTGGAGCCGCAAATTTGATAACTGGGACCCGGCCAGTTTCACCCTGTCGCAGGCCGACATCGAGGCTGCGGTGAAGAAGCTGTCGCCGCGCGAGGTGCTGGACATCCATTTCGCGCAAAAGCAGATCCGCAACTTCGCGCAAATCCAGCGTGACAGCATGCGCGATGTAGAAGTCGAGACCATGCCCGGCGTGGTGCTGGGTCATCGGCACATCCCGGTCAATGCCGCCGGCTGTTATGTACCGGGAGGAAAGTACCCGCTGATTGCCTCGGCGCACATGAGTGTGCTCACGGCCAAGGTGGCTGGGGTCAAGCGCGTTGTCTCCACGGCGCCGCCCTTCGAGGGCGCGCCGCATCCAGCGATTGTGGCCGCCATGCATTTTGCCGGCGCCGACCAGATCCTGGTGCTGGGCGGTGTGCAGGCGGTCGCTGCCATGGCGATCGGCACCGAGTCGGTGACGGCGGTGGATATGCTGGTCGGGCCGGGCAACATGTTCGTCGCGGAAGCCAAACGCCAGCTTTACGGCCGCGTCGGCATTGATCTGTTTGCCGGACCGACCGAAACGCTGGTGATCGCCGATGAGACTGTGGACGGCGAGATGTGCGCGGTGGACCTGCTGGGACAAGCCGAACATGGCCCGACCTCGCCGGCGGTGTTGCTGACCAATTCCGAAAAGCTGGCGCACGACACCATGGCCGAGATCGAGCGCCAGCTCAAGATTTTGCCGACGGCCGGCATCGCCGCCAAGGCCTGGGAGGTGTATGGCGAAGTCATCGTCTGTGACAGCTACGAAGAAATGCTGGCCAAGGCCGACGAGATCGCCTCCGAACACGTACAGGTGATGACGCAGGATCCGGACTACTTCCTGCGCGGCATGACCAATTACGGCGCCCTGTTCCTGGGGCCACGCACCAACGTCAGTTTTGGCGACAAGGTGATCGGCACCAACCACACCCTGCCGACCAACAAGAACGCGCGTTACACCGGTGGCCTGTGGGTCGGCAAATTCCTCAAGACCTGCACTTACCAGAAGGTGCTGACCGACGAGGCCAGCGCGATGGTGGGTGAGTACTGTTCCCGCCTGTGCCACATGGAGAACTTCGCCGGCCACGGCGAACAGGCCAATTTGCGCGTGCGCCGGTACGGCACGCGCGCCGAAGTGCCCTGGTACAAGCCGGTGCCAGCGCTGGCCTGATGGCCGTCCCGCACGCTTTGATTTGCAAGTAACCGATTCAAACAGGAGATTCCCGTGCAAGGTTCCAGGCCAGAACAAGCGGCGTTGACGCGTGACAACGATCTGTCCAGGACCGCCGACACGCAGCGCGTCGTCGAGTCCATGGTCGATGGCCTCAACGACCACGACATCGAGGGCATGGGCCGCTTCTTTGCGCCGCAGTTCCGTTGGCTGGGCAACGCCGGCTGTGGCACCAAGAGCGGCCTGCGCGAGTTCCAGGACAATTGGCAAAAGCCTTTCCAGGCCGCGTTTTCTGACAAGGTCTGCGTCGACGAAGCGCGGCTGGCGCAAGGCGAGTGGATGGCTGCATTCGGCCGCCAGCAAGCCACGCACTGCGGCGAATTCATGGGCATTGCAGCCACCGGCAAGCGGATCGAAGTCCGTTACATGGACTTCTGGAAGGTGGTGGATGGCAAGATCGTCGACAACTGGGTCTCGGTCGACTTTGCCCATGTGATGCAGCAGCTGGGAGTGGACCCTTTCCAGGGCCACGGCTGGGAGGCCTTCGACCGTGGCGAGCGCAAGGCGCCCTCGCCGCAACCCGTGGACGCATGAGCATGCAACTGCCGGTCACGCCCTCGTTCCGGCTCGACGGCCGTTGCGCGCTGGTGACCGGCGGCAGCAAGGGCATCGGTCTTGCGGCGGCGGCCGCGCTGCTACAGGCGGGTGCGCATATAACCATCGCGGCGCGTTCGGCCACTGAGTTGGACGGCGCCTTGCAGGCCTTGCGTGCCATGCGCGCGGGCGCGGGCCAGCGCATCCACGGTGAGCGACTCGATGTCACCGACGCGCGCGCCGTCGCCGCCATGGTCGCGCGCCAGGCTGGGCTGCAACCGTTCGATATTCTGGTCAACAACGCCGGCATGAACCGGCTGGGCAACCTTGCCGAGATGGAAGACGCAAACCTTGACGCGGTACTCGATCTGAACGTCAAGGCAGCCTTTTACGTGGCGCGGGAATGTGTCAAGGCCCTGCTGGCGGCAGGCAGGGGCGGCAGCATCATCAACATGTCGTCCCAGATGGGGCATGTGGGTGGCCCCCGGCGCACCTTGTATTGCGCCACCAAACACGCGATCGAGGGTTTGACCAAGGCGCTGGCCTGGGAAGTGGGGCGCCAGGGCATCCGCGTCAACTCCCTGTGCCCGACCTACATCGAGACCGATCTCACCGCGAAGATGCTGCAGGACCCGGAGTTCCGCTCCTTTGCCGAAAATGGCACTGCTTTGGGCCGCATCGGCCGCATTGAGGAGATCATGGGCGCCGTGGTGTTCCTGGCCAGCGATGCGTCCAGCCTGACGACCGGCAGTGCATTGATGGTCGATGGTGGCTGGACAGCGCGCTAGACCCTATGGCTGCCGTCACTTCCCTCGATGTCGCCCGCCTGGCCCAGGTCTCGCAGTCGGCCGTGAGCCGCGCCTTTACTCCCGGCGCCAGCGTGTCCGATGCGACCCGTGCCAAGGTGGAGGATGCGGCGCGCAAACTCGGCTACCGGCCCAACGCCATTGCACGCAGCCTGATCACCCGGCGCAGCCGCATGATCGGCGTGGTCATGGCCTACCTGGACAACCAGTTCTACCCGGTGGTACTGGAGAAAATTTCGCAGCGCCTGCAACGCGACGGCTACCACGTGCTGCTGTTCATCGCCGACTCGCGCGAGGCCGACGCGGTGCTGGCCGAAATTTTGCAATACCAGGTGGACGGACTGGTGCTGGCGTCTACCTCCCTGTCCAGCGCGCTGGCGCTGCGCTGTGCCGACGCCGGGATTCCTGTGGTGCTGTTCAACCGCACCATCCGCAACAGCCACAACACCAGCTCGGTGACCTGCGACAACTACGCCGGTGGCCGACTGGCCGCACAACACCTGGTGGATACCGGGCACCAGCGCATCGCCTACATCGCGGGCATGGAGGACAGCTCGACCAATCTGGACCGGGAGCGTGGCTTTCGTGACGGGCTGACCGAGCGCGGTCGGCGCTGCTTTGCCCGGGCCGTGGGCAATTACGACTTCGAGCTGGCCAAGACAGCAGCGCGCGAACTCTTCGCGGGTGGCGACCTGTCGCAAAGGCCGGATGCGGTGCTGGTGGCCAACGACCATATGGCGATTGCCGTGATGGATACCCTGCGCATCGAGCTCGGCCTGAAAATCCCGCAAGACGTCAGTGTGGTGGGTTTTGACAACGTGCGCCAGGCCGCCTGGGGCTCGTACCAGTTGACCTCGGTGGAGCAGGACGCCGACGCCATGATCGAGGCCACCGCGCGCTTGTTGCTGGACCAGATGGACGGCGCAGTGCAGAGCCGCGCCATCGTTTTGCCCGTGTGCCTGGTGTTGCGCAACTCCTGCCGCAGGGGGCCACAGCCATGATCGCCGCCCGGCCGCCCGAAGGCGTTCAGCACCGCAGCCCGCAGGGCGAAGGTACCCCCGTCAGCGCCGCCCGGCCGCCCGAAGGCGCTCAGCACCGCAGCCGCCAAGCGAAGGTACTCCCGTGACGCTTGCACCCAACACAGGCGCAGCGGTCGCCGGCATCCATCAGGCGGCCGGCATGCAGGGTTTTGCTGCCGAGTTCCGCGACCTCGACCACTACATTCGCGTGATTACCGACCGCATCTGGGAAGGGCGGCGCATCGACGACATCCGGCTCTATTACAGCGATCCCTGCACGGTGGAGACACCATTGGGTGTGAGCACCGCGCTCGAAGACGTGGTCACAGGCACGCGGGCGACGCTGGCGATGTTTCCAGACCGGCGCCTGCTGGCCGAGGATGTGATCCAGTCGGGCGACGCGCAGGGTGGCTTCCTGAGCTCGCACCGCATCATTTCTCCGATGACCCACGTGGGCGACGGCGGCTTCGGCAAGGCCACCGGGCGCAAGGTACATGCGCGCACGATTGCCGATTGCGTCTGCCGTGGCAACCGCATCGTCCACGAGTGGCTGGTGCGCGACCATGCCGCGATTGCCCTGCAGATTGGCAGCACGCCGCAAGCCCTGGCGCAGCGCTGGCTCAATGAGCGCGGCGGCTGGAACAAGCTGGCGGCAGGGCCGGCGCCGGCGGGTTATGCGTCGCACATCAGCAGCGATCCGATGGCGCTGCGTTATGCATCGGCGCTGCAGGATTTCGCGCAGGGAAAGGCCGGTGCCATCGGCATCTACGATGAGGCGGCGCAACAGATCGGGCCGGGCGAGCGCACGCATTACGGACAGGTGGAGATCGATGGTTTCTGGCGCAGCCTGTTTGGCTCCCTGGAAGTCAAAAACTTCACGACCGAGCACCTGGTGGTGCAGCGCGACATGCCGCGCAGCGGCCGGCCGGATCGGGTTGCGTTGCGTTTGCGGGCACAGACCTTGCATGTGGGTGAGGGCCCGGGCGCGACGCGTTACGGTGCACCGACCGGTCGCCCGGTGGAAGTGCTGGGCATCGTGCATGCCGAGTTCATCCAGGGCCGGGTCATCCGCGAATGGGTGCTGATTGACGATGTGGCGATCTGGATGCAAGTCCTCACGCCCCAAGCTTGACCAAAGAGAACAAGGACAGCAGACCATGGCCAGAATCCAGCTCAAAGACATCGTCAAGTCGTGGGGCACGTCGGTGGGTGTCAAGCGTATGTCGCTGGACATTTCCGATGGCGAGTTTCTGGTCCTGCTCGGGCCATCGGGCTGCGGGAAGACCACCACCATGCGCATGGTCGCCGGGCTGGAAGACCCCACCGAAGGCGAAATCTGGATCGGTGACAAATGCGTCAATGATCTCGAACCCAAGGACCGCGACGTTGCCATGGTGTTCCAGAGTTACGGTCTGTACCCGAACATGACGGTGTACGAGAACATCAGTTTTCCGCTGCGCATCCGCGGTACACCTGCCACCGAAATCCACCCGGCGGTGATGAAAGCCTCCGGCAAGGTCGAGCTCGACGATTTTCTTCAGCGCCGCCCGAAGGAACTCTCCGGCGGCCAGCGCCAGCGGGTGGCACTCGCCCGCGCCATCGTGCGCCAGCCCAAGGTGTTCCTGATGGACGAGCCGCTCTCCAATCTGGACGCCAAGCTGCGCGTGAGCATGCGCGCGCACATCAAGCATCTGCACCACGAACTCGGCGTAACGACGATTTATGTCACGCATGACCAGGTCGAAGCCATGACACTCGCCGACCGGGTGGTCGTCATGAGCAAGGCTGAGATCCAGCAGATCGGCACGCCAGTGGAGATTTACAACGACCCCAGTAATCTGTTTGTGGCTGGCTTTATCGGTGCGCCCGCCATGAACCTGGTGAATGGCCGGCTGAGCAATGGCGTTTTTGAATCCAAAGGGATCGGCTACCAGGTAAAGGTCAGCGGACTCGGCAATGCCAGCCTTGAAACGGCGGTGCTCGGTGTACGCGCCGAGGATTTGACCGTCGTCACGGCCCAGGATGGGCAGATCAGCGGCGAGGTGTTTTCATTCGAACTGCTGGGCGACGCCACAACGGTATCGCTGAAACTGGCGGACCAGTTCATTACGGCCAAGGCGGGCAAGGACTTCCGCGCCAATATAGGTGAACGCGCAGGTTTCGCGGTGCATCCCGATCGGTGTTACCTGTTCGATGGCCAAACGCAGAACCGGATGCGTTTGCGCTGATAGTGATGACCGGCAGCCCCCAATTCCTTTTTTTTCAGGAGAACCGACATGACCGTGAAATTCAACTTCCCGCGGCGCAGCCTGTTGGCATGCGCGGCTGTCGCAGCCCTGCTGCCCGGGCTGGCCGCTGCGAAATGCGCCGACATTCCTGGCAAGGGAGAAATCAACATTGTGGGCAGCTCCATGCCCTCGGTGCAGCATCTGGCCAAGGAGATGGAGTCGTGCAGCAAAGGCACGCTCAAGGTGACCATCAAGATCACCCCTGAGGCGCGGGTCGAGACCGAACGGGCGTTTGGTTCGGACGGTAAATCGGCGTTCGATGCCGCAGTCATTTCTGGCGGGGTGTACTCCAACCTGGCATCCAGGGGACAGTTGCAATCCTTGACGGACCTGGTCGCCAAGTACAAGGTCAAGTACAAGATCGAAGACAACATGCTGGTCAAGTCCGGCAACGATGTGCTGGCAATTGCATACCAGCAGAACGCGCAGAACCTGTACTACCGCAAAGACCTGTTCGACAAACACGGCATCAAGGTCCCCACCACCTATGCCGAAATGTTGCAGGCTGCAGCCGTGATCAAGGCCAAGGAACCGAGCATCGAATTCCCGATTGCGCAAACCTTTTCCAAAGGTTTCGACATATCGACCGAGTTCGTCAACATCTATGTTGGCTTGGGCGGAAAGTTGTTCAAGCCCGGGACCGCGCAGCCTGCCTTCAACGATGAAATTGGTGTGAGAACCATTGAGTTGATGAAGTCCATGGTCCCCTTCATGACGCCCAATTACCTGGCATCGAATTCCGACGACGTGATGAACCAGTTCATGCAGGGGAAAGCCGCGATGGGCGTCCTGTGGGCCAGCCGCGCCGCGCGCATGGACGATCCGGCAGCCTCCAAGATCGTGGGCAAGATGGAGTTTGCGGCGGCCCCAGCGGCGATGGTGGGCGGAAAAAGTGCTACCCATCTGTGGTGGGACGGTGTGGCCATGCCCAAGAACCTGGCGAATGACCGCGACCTGGTGTTCCAGGTTCTGATGGACGCGCTGGACGAAGAAACAACCAAGGCCGGCAATGACTCCACGATCTGGATTCGCTCGATCTACAAACCCACGCGTTTTGGTACTGGCGTCATACTTTCGATGAAAGCCGGTGCGCCAATTTGGCCCACCGAACCCTACGTTGGCCTGGCAACGGGTGAGCTTGGCAAGCTGGTCCCCGAAGCCATGGGCGGCACGATGACGCCCAAGCAGGCGCTGGACGCTGCGGCCGTTGCCTACACCAGGGCAGCGACGGAAAAGGGTTTTATCAAGTAAGGCATACCGTCGGTTCGGGCTGAGCCTGTCGAAGTCTGGACCGTTCGACAGGCTCAGGGCGAACGCCAGCATATCTGGGCGCACCATGAAAACCAAATCCTTCCTGCAGTTTGTCGGCCCGTCGGTTGCAATGATGCTGTTGCTGCTGGCCGCGCCGCTGCTGCTGACTTTCTACTTGTCGGTGCGCAATTGCGCCATGGAAATGGAGATGGTGAAAATCGAGGAATCCACCCCTTTTGGCAAAAAGGAAACCCTGACGCAGCGAGCCAAACTGGATGCTGCGGGCAAGGCGATCCAGAGTTGCAGTTTTGTCGGGCTGGACTATTACCGCAAGGTACTCGGGCTCGATGCCGAAGCAGCCCAGCCTGGTGGACCACCGGAGGCAGCGGGGACGATAGCCAAGGGGGACAAGGCCGACAACGAGTTTCTCGGCGCCCTGCGCTTCACCATGATCTACACCTTTGTCACACTGCCATTTGTGCTGGGTATAGGTTTTCTCCTGGCTCTGGGCGTCAACGGTGTCTCGCAGAATTTGAAGGGTGCTTTCATTTCAGCTTCGTTGTTGCCCTTCATCATTACGCCGGTGGTGGCTGCGCTGTCGATCAAATGGCTGTTTCGTGACGACGGTCTGGTGCCTTACCTGTTGTCGCAGGTAGGTGTACAGGTGTTCTGGATGGCGCAGGCCTGGTCGGCGCGCTTGCTCATCATCCTGTACGGCATCTGGCATGTGGTGCCGTTTGCATTCATTGTGTTGTATGCGGGATTGCAGTCGGTACCGCAGGACGCGCTGGAGGCCGCGACGATTGACGGCGCGTCGCGCTGGCAGAAGCTGCGCTATGTGACGTTGCCGCATTTGATGCCGCTGATCGTTTTCATTACGCTGATTCACCTCATGGACGCCTACCGCGTGTTCGAGCCCGTAATGGTACTGACGCAGGGGGCATTCACCACCAGTGTGCAGTACCTCACCTACCACATACTGCTGCAGGAGAGTAACCCCTACAAAGCCAGCGCCGCCGCGGTATTGACCCTGATAGGCATTGTGGTGTTGTTGATCCCGCTGTTGGTCAAGACCTACCGTGAACAAAAAAGAGGTGTCTGAATGGGCAAGCGACCACTCTCCCTGTCGATCCTGCTGTACGGTGGCCTCGTGTTTTGGCTCGTCATCGCTTCGCTGCCGGTGGTGTGGACGGCCATCATTTCGTTTCGGCAGTATCTCGACGCGTTCTCCTCGCCCGTCAAATGGGTGGCACCTTTCACCATGGAGAACTACACCCGGTTGTGGATCGAAAAGGAGTTCTATCGCAACTTCCTGAACACGGCGCTGGTGACCGTATTCACGGTCACCATCTCGCTCACGGTGGGTTGCCTGGCCGCTTATGCCCTGTCGCGGTACCGCGGTTCGCTGGGCTTCTGGCTGCTGATGGTCGCGCTGATGTTCCGCGCCATTCCGCATTCGAGCCTGTTGCCGTCGTTCTTCACCCTGTTCGACGCGCTGGGTATACGCAACACTTACTTCACGCTGATCTTCGTGTTGGTGGCCATCAACCAGCCGTTCACGATCTGGATGCTGCGTTCGTTTTTTATCAACATCCCCAACGAGCTGGATGAAGCGGCGCTGGTCGACGGGTGTACACGCTTCCAGGCGTTCCGGCGCGTCATCATTCCGGTGATGTGGCCGGGCGTGATCACCACCGGCTTGTTCAGTTTTCTCCTGGCCTACAACGATTTTCTGCTCAGCTCGGCCCTTACCAGTGGCGACAAGATGACGATGACTGCGGCAATCGCCAATTCTATTTCCGCCGAGAGCGAGACGCTGCTGATGCAGGGAGTGGCGGGCGCGGTCAGTATCACCATTCCGCTGATCATCCTGGTGGTGATTTTCCAGAAGCAGATTGTGGGCGGCCTCACGCAGGGAGCGGTCAAGGGTTGACCCGGACAGCGACATGTCCATGCAAGTCAATCAGGGTGCCTATACGTCAGTGCCCGCCTTCATCTACGGCATCACACGTGAAATCTGGGAAGACCGTGGCGTTGGCGCGAAGCTGGACCGTTATTACGCGGCCGACATTCTTTTACGCGCACCGACCGGACTCACGGGCAGCAGTGCTGGCGTGGTCGCCCAGACCCTGCAGACACTGCACCAGTTCCCGGATCGGCAACTGGTGGGCGAAGACGTGATCTGGCGGGATGACGCTGCGGGCGGTTTTCTATCGTCGCACCGGCTGATCTCTGTCATGCGCCATACCGGTGACGGTATGTACGGGCCGGCCAGCGGACGCACGGTACGCAGCCGCATCATTGCAGACTGCTGGGTGAAGGACGGGCAGGTCAAGGAGGAATGGCTGGTGCGTGACCAGGCCGCGTTCGCGCATTGCATGGGTCTGGTGCCTTCCGCCATGGCGCGCGACATCGTTCGGGCTGAGGTCGCGCAAGGCGTGCCAGTCAGTTTCTTCCTTCCCGAACACGATCGGACCGGGCAATGTCTACCGCAAGTGCAGGACGATGCGGCGGTGGCGGCCTACCTTCAGGGCCTGCGGCGCATCTGGCAGGACAAGGACACGTCGGCCATCCGTGACCTGTATTTCCACGGTGCCGCGTTGCATGCGCCGGGTGGACAGTCGCGCCACGGCCATGCCGATATCGATCAATTCGTCGTTGGTTACCTCGCGTCCTTTCCCCATGCCCGGCTATCGATTGAGAATGCGTTCGTCAATCGGGAACCGCATCGGTCAGCGCGGCTGTCCGTGCGCTGGTCACTGCGCGGTGAACACACAGGATTCGGCCATTTCGGCGCGCCCACAGGCGCAACCGTCTACATCATGGCAATGGCCCATGTGCATCTGGTCGACGGTCGCGTGGATACGGAATGGTTGATGACCGACGAGGTGTCGGTCTGGAAGCAGATCCATGCCCATGTGGAAAGCCGGGCTGGTGCCTGAGGCGGCTTTCATCCACTGCCACCCCCAACCCTTTATCTTCCATGGCCCTGCCCGATTCCAATGCCCCGGGTCGCAGCCTGATCGCTCCACTGCGCCGTGCGATGGCCGACTTCGAGCCTGATTCCGTGCGCAAGGCGCTTGCCTCGCTGTTTCACCCACAGGCCGTTGTGCGCCTCGCAACTCCGTTCGAGGATCTGCCCGGTGCCGATGGATTCTTCGGCACCGCGTTGCAGCCGTTGCACCAAGCCTTGCCCGACCTCGAACGGCGCGACACGATCGTGATGGCCGGGCCGGCGGCGCTCGATGGATCGCATTGGGTCGGCTGTTGCGGCTATTACACCGGCACCTTTGTGCGACCGTGGCTGGAGATCCCGCCCACGGGCCACCAGGTGGCCATGCGCTTCCACGAGTTTTTCCGCATCGAAGACGGCCGGGTTGTCGAGATGCAGGCGTTATGGGATATCCCCGAACTGATGCTGCAGGCCGGTGCGTGGCCGATGGCACCTTCGCTGGGCCGCGAATGGCAGGTGCCCGGGCCGACGACGCAAGATGGAATCTGCGACCGTCCTCGCGACGAGGTCCGCTCGCGCGCCAGCCTGCAGTTGGTCACAGATATGTTGTTCGGGCTTGGCAAGTTCGCCGACGGGGGTGTCGAGGCGATGCGCCTGGGCGACTACTGGCATCCGCGCTGCAACTGGTACGGCCCTTCAGGTATCGGCACCGGCCGCGGCATTGCAGGTTTTCGCAACTGGCATCAAATCCCGTTCCTGAATGCAATGCCGGACCGCAAAGGTTCTACCGCCACTCGTCAGGGCTACCGTTTCGCCGACGGCGACTATGTGGCCTTCACTGCCTGGCCTGGCATGGAGATGACGATTACCGGCGACGGTTTCCTTGGCATCGCACCGTCGGGCCAGAAAATCACGATGCGCAGCCTCGACTTCTGGCGCTGCGAGAACGGCCTGATCCGCGAGAACTGGGTGCTGGTGGACCTGCTGCACGTCTACCGGCAGATCGGCGTGGACGTGTTTGCACGCCTGCGGGAGTTCAACAAGGCCAGGCATCGGCCCGATTGACATGAATGTGCGAATGCTTGCGCGACTATCAGCCGATCCAGTTTTCGTGCCCGAGCGCTTTGACGCGTTTGAAGTCTTTCGTATTGTTGGTGACCACAGTTGCCCCAAGGCTTCGCGCGTGCGCCGCGATCATCAGGTCGTTGGCTCCAATAAGTTGCCCCTTCTGCTTCAGGTCCGCGCGAATATCCGCATAGTGCTCAGCCGCGTCGCGCGACCATTCCAGTACTTTCAGATGGGCTACAAGTGCATCCACAGCAACCCGGTTCTCCTTCTTTCTACTCGACACCTTGACACCATACAAGAGCTCCGCCAACGTGACCACTGAAATGACTTGTTGTTCCAGCGGAACCGATTGGATGCGATCAAGAAGCGCCGGTGACGAGCGGCGCAGCACGAACGCGCAGGTGTCCGTGCCGAGCATGTACAGGCCGCTCACTGGAGTACCTTCGCGCTGCGCGCTGCGGTGCGAGCGCCTTGGGAGCGGCCCGGCGGCGCTCATGCTCAGGCACGCTCCTGTACCGGAAGATCGTCCACCCCTGCCATGAAATCATCACTGACGCGCGATTTGGATGCCAGGAAGCTGCTCCAGTCCCGGGGCCGCGGGGACAACACGACGTCTTCGCCAACCTTGCGAATGAAGACCTGCTTCATATCCGGCGGAAAGCGGTATTCCAGCGGAATAGTCACAACTTGTGCCCGATTGTTTTTGCCAACACGGGCAGTGCGTTCGTCCATTACGGTTCTCCAATTGCCATGTATCAAAGTATATGGCGCGAACCGCGCAAGTCAATCGGGCCGGTCATGTGCCCGCTCCTTTTATACAGAGTGAAGACCACCATGCACACAGAACACGAACTCAACGAACGCTACATCCCTTTCAGCGGCCTGCGCTACAGCACCGAGGCCTTCATCGACTACTGCATTCCCGAATGTGCGCCGAAGAAGAACTACGCGCTGATCGGCCCAGGCGTTTCGCAAAACCCGAACCAGCCCGTCAGCCTGCGCGAGAAACATGGTTTTCAGGTGGGTGGTGTGGCGATGCCGCCCGGCAAGACCAATCCGCCGCACATGCATTTCACCGCCGAGGTGTTCATCTGCACCAGGAGCGAGTGGGATGTGCATTGGGGCTTCAACCCGGATCCGCTGAAGGCGCGCATCGGCCCGGGTGACATCGCCAGCATCCCGACCTGGATCTACCGCGGCTTCCAGAACGTCGGCGACGTCGAAGGATTCATGTTTACCGCGCTCGGGCAGGACGACACCGGAGGCATCCTGTGGGGCGCGCAGACCCTGGAGGCGGCGCGCGCGCAGGGCGTGCATCTGACCGAGGACTACCACATCGTCGACGAGCAGTCCGGCCAGCGATGGATTGACGCGACCATGCGCCGCCTGCAGCCGATGACCCCGCACGAGGTGTCACAGCTGCGCAGCTGGACACCCGAGCAGATGGGCCGTCGCGTGGTGCGCCATGCGGATCTCCAGTGGTCGGCGCGCGCGCTGCTGGATTCAGCCGTGCCAGGTTGCGGCGGCCAGATGGCACCGGTGATCGGCTTGGGCATGAGCGAGGAGCGCGACCACCTTGCTCCGGTGCAGAACGCGCACGGTTTCTCGATCGAGTGGCTGAAGATTCCGTCCGGTGGCGCGGTGTCGCGGCACCGGTTGGCGTGCAAGCAGGTGCTCTCGGTCTACCAGGGGTCGGTCGAATTGAGGTTGGACGACGATGTTTGCTTCGCGCTGCATGGCACGACGGACGGATGGGACAGTTATGCTGTGCCCGCCGACACCTGGCGCAGCCTGCGCAACACCGGTACCACCGACGCCGTGTTGCTGCTGATAATGCCGGGCGACGCCCGCAAACGCATCACATGGTCAGCCGAGGTGGTGCAAGCCGCTGCCTCAGCCGGTTTCGCCATCGACGCCAACGGCTATGTCGCCTTGAAGCGATTCACCGACCGCTCGCAACGCTGAAGGAAGCACCATGAACAGTCCCCAGCGCATCCTGACCACCCACGTCGGCAGCCTGCCGCGTCCCGAGCGCGTCGTCACCCAATTGTTCGCGCAGGACAGCGGCCTGCACTACGTGCAAGCAGAGTTCGATTCCACCATGGCCTCCGAGGTGGCCGACGTGGTGCGCAAGCAGGTAGCGTCCAGCGTCGATGTGGTCAGCGACGGCGAAATGAGCAAGATCTCCTACGCCACCTACATCCGGCATCGGCTCACCGGGTTCGAGCTTGGCGAAATGCCGCGCGCCGTGCCGCGCGATCTGGATGACTTTCCCGATTTCAAGGAGCGCCTGTCCAAGCTGGGCGCCACACCCAGGTACCAGCGACCGATCTGCACCGGGCCGATTGCCGTGAAAGACCTCAGCGCCCTGCACAAGGACATCGCGAATCTGCAGGCGGCCTGCGCGGCAACACCCAACGCGGATGGCACAGCGCGGCGCGCCTTCATGAACAGCGCCTCGCCCGGTGTGATTGCGGTGTTCCAGCCCAACAAGTACTACGCCACGACCGAGTTGTACCTGCAGGCGCTTTCCGATGCGATGACAACCGAATACGAGGCCATCGTCGCCGCCGGGCTCGACTTGCAGATCGACGCGCCCGACCTGGCCATGGGTCGGCACATCAAGTTCCGGGATGTGGACGAGCAGGAGTTCCTGCGCAATGCCCACCTGCAGGTGGAGGCGCTCAACCATGCGCTGCGCAATGTGCCCGCCGAACGTGTGCGCATGCATGTGTGCTGGGGCAATTACGAAGGCCCGCACCACCACGACATTGGCCTGGAAAAGATTCTCGAAGTGGTGCTCAAGGCGAAACCGGCAACCGTGTTGTTCGAAGGCGCCAACCCGCGCCATGCCCATGAGTGGGAAGTCTGGGCCGATGCCGGTCGTGCCGGCCGCATTCCGGACAACAAGGTGCTGGCGCCAGGCGTGCTCGACAGCGTCAACAACTTCATTGAGCACCCGCGCCTGGTGGCACAGCGGCTGTTGACCTATGCCAACATCGTCGGGCGCGAGCGGGTGATGGCTGCTACCGACTGCGGCTTCGGCACGTTTGCCGGGTTTGGTGCCATCCATCCGCCAATCTGTTTCGCCAAACTCGCCAGCATGGCCGAAGGCGCGCAGATCGCCAGCGACCAATTGTGGAAGCGGGCATGAGCGCCGCCGGGCCGCTCCCAAGGCGCTCGCTACCGCAGCCGCCAGGCGAAGGTACTCCAGTGAACGCGCCGACACCACCGCTCGACACCCGCCTGCACGCGATGCTGCGCAGCGGGCAGCGCCTGCGCGGCGTCTTCAATGGCATCCCGTCGCCCGCCATCGTCGAGATGTGCGCCTTCGCAGGTTTCGACTTCCTGGTGATCGACAACGAACACGGCAGCGCCTGCATCGAGACCACCGAGCACATGCTGCGCGCAGCGCGGGCCAGCAACCTGCCGGCACTGGTGCGCTGCCTGGAGCACGACATTGCGCGCACGCTCGACATCGGCGCCGGTGGGCTGCAGATCCCGATGGTCGACACGGCAGCGCATGCGGCCGACCTGGTCCGGCGCGTCAAGTACCCGCTGCCCAAAGGGGCTGGCGGCATCAGCGGCCAGCGCGGCAGTGCCTTCTCCAGCCGCGCGGCGGGATACGGCGCCTTCGGCGGGCCGGCCCACACACAGCGCAGCAACGAAGGCATCGTGCTGGTCGTGATGATCGAGACCGCCCAAGGGGTGGCCAATGCGGCGGAGATTGCCGCGGTCGAGGGTGTCGACGCCGTCTTTGTCGGCCCGAATGACCTGGCGCACAACCTGGGCTGCGAGAACCGCTGGAATGAGCCTGTTGTGCAGGCGGCAATCGAGCAGACCCTGCGCGCGGTCGCTGCGGCTGGCAAGTGTCCCGGCATCCTGGCACTCACGCCGCAGGACGAAGACCGTTATGCCGCCTGGGGCGCGCGCTACTTCGCGTCGGTCAGCACCGGTATCATCACCAAGGCACTGAAAGAAGCCGCGCAAGGGGGGCGTGCGCAGCTAAACTATTGACCCACCGCCCCACCGACCTACCACCAGGAGCCTGCCCCGCCATGCCAGATACCGACGATGCGCGGCGCGCCTACTGGACACAGCAGTTCGAGGACGCCTGGCACTTCATGTTCGACCATATCCTGCCGTACCCGGTGCAGGAGTGTGGTGAGCCATTCGTGTCACTGTCCGAGGCCGCCGCTGCTGCCGGTGTCGAGGTGTTGTTCTCCGGCGCGCCGCATGTGCTGGGGCTGCAGCGCCTGTTTTACCTGCGCGAGGGCCAGATCAAGGCATTCCTGGACGCGGCGCGCGAGATGAACCAGCGCGGCTGGATTATGCGGGTCGAAGATGGGTTTCGCACCCGCGCGATCCAGAAACATCTGGGCCGCACGCCAGCGGTTTTTGACACGATCCTGCGCAGTGTCATGTGGGAACTGCGTGGCGAGGTTCCTTCGGCAGAGTTCATGTTCCGCCGCTGTTCCGCGATGGTGGCGACCGTACCCAAGTTTGGCACCCATATGTCGGGCAGCGCAATCGACATCTCCGTGGTCTGGCGCGACAACCCGGCGCAGGAGGTGGACCGTGGCGCGCCCTACATCGAGATGTCGGCCCTGACGCCGATGGACTCTCCGTTTGTGTCGGCGCAGGCGCAACACAACCGCAGCGAAATCAGCGCGTTGATGCTGCGCCACGGCTTTGTCGCTTACCCGTGGGAGTTCTGGCACTACTCCAGTGGGGACGCTTATGACCAGTTTCTGCGGCGCACTGGCAAGCCGGCAATGTATGGGGCGGTGGACTGGGACCCGGTGGGCAACCGGGTTTCGCCCATTGACGATCCGGCCCAGCCGCTGAACTCCGACGCCGAGGTGCGCCTTGAGATTGACGCTGCGTTGCGCCGGATTGCCGCAGCCTGACAGAATCGGGGCTTCTCTGCCCTGCGATCCATGACACCCGAACTTGCCCAGAAGCTCACTGCTGCGGTCGACCGCATGCCAGCCTTTCCCAAGAGTGTGCAGCGCATTCTGCAACTCACCAGCGACGTCAACTGCTCGCCCAAGGAACTGGTACAGGTGATCGACAAGGACCCGGTGGTGACGGTGAAGATCCTCAAGGTCGTGAATTCGGCGTATTACAACCTGCCGCGCCAGATCACCTCGGTCAACCATGCGGTGGTGCACCTGGGCATGAACTCGATCAAAAACCTGGCCCTGAGCATCGCCGCCGTCGGTATGTTGCCAGCCACCAATGCCGCCGGATTCGACGCACACCAGTACCTGCTGCATTCCCTGTCCACCGGCGGTATCGCCAAGCGGCTGGCGCAGCGGCTCGGCTCGGTGGACCCGATGGACGGCTTCATCGCCGGTTTGCTGCACGACTTTGGCAAGGCGGTGTTTGCGCAGTTCATGCCGTCGCAGTTTCGTGCAGCGCTCGAACGGTGCGCGCAGGATCAGAGTTCCCTGCACGAAGCGCTGCACGATATTGCCGGTGCCGACCATGCGGTGGTGGGGGCGATGCTGGTGGAGAAATGGCGTTTTGCGCCACAACTGGTGGAGGCAATCCGCCACCAGCATGGGCCCGATGTACCCGACACCGACATGGTGGCCTGCCTGTTTGCCGCCAACCAGGCCGCGAAACGGTTGCAGTTCGGTTTTGCCGGCAATCCGCTGGTGGAAGAACTGCCGCCGGCACTGGCGCAACGCCTGGGCGGGACGCTGGACGAAGTGATTGTGTCGCTGGGTGACCTGACCTTGGTATTGGAAGAGGCTACGCTGTTCGCCAAGCTGTAGCGCGTGCCCCTGTGTGCTCTGAGCACGCGGGCGCCATGCCTGGCCGGCAAGGTTATTCCTGCGAGGGCAGTGGTGGCAATGATCGCAGGTAGGCGACGATTGCCGAGAGATCGTCTGGCGTCAGCCGGCTGGTGCTGTTTGTGATCACTTCGCCCATGGGCTCGGCCGCAATGTCGCCGCCTGGTGTCAATCCGGTCAGCAGGTACTCTTTCAGACCTGCATCGGTCCACTTTTTCAGCCGCGTCGGCGTCAGATTGGGTACCTTCCCTTCGGGCACTTTGCCGCCCGCCAGCAATCGGTCGGACTTGGGGCCGCCGAGGAAATTGCGCGGTGTGTGACATTCGCCGCAATGTCCGAGGGCGCGCACCAGGTAGGAGCCGCGTGCCACGCTGGCGCCGGTCGGTGCATTGCTGAGTGCCGGCGCCGCCGTAAAAAACAACCATTTCCAGACTGCCACAAGCGGGCGCCAGCTAAAGGGGAAGCGCAGCGCGTGCTCCTGGTTGGCCCGGTTTGTCGCCGGCAGGCTGCGCAAATAGGCCCACAGATCGCGCACATCGGTGTCGGACATGCCGGTAAAGGAGGGGTAGGGAAACGCCGGAAAATAATGCGACCCGTCGCGCCGCTCGCCGCGGCGTACGGCACGACGGAAGTCCTCTTCGGACCAGGCGCCCAGACCGGTTTCGCGATGCGGTGTGATGTTGGGCCCGTAAAAAATCCCGAACGGGGTCTCCAGTGCGCGCCCACCCGCAAATGGGACCGATCCGGCTTTGGTATCGGTGTGGCAACCCATGCAACCGGCGGCCTTGGCGATGTATTCGCCTGCGACCCGGTTGCCCTGGGCGTGGACCGGCGCAAAACCCAGTGCCAGGAGCATGGCCACGATGAAAGGTCCGGGCCTGCTGCATGCGCCCAGAGCGCGCAGCAACCACCTTGCCAGCGTGGCCGGCTTCGGGTTGGGCCCGGGCTGGGATGGCAAAGCGCGGCTGGGTTGCCGGGTTGCGGCAGCGACGGGCGCAACCGTCTTTGCGGATTGATAACCGGGCCGGGTTGAGATGTTCACTTGAGATGTCCTGACCTGAAGCTGATGGTGCGAGTATGGGCCGGGTCGAAAGTTCGGAGCGTGGCCCGCAATGTTTGTCAGACCAATTTGTATTCTGTCAAACTTCCTGATCGCTCCCATGCCCCGAAGATCCCGGTGCAGGCAGTGTGCACTTCGTAAGTGTTTTCCCTAGTCTGCAGATACAGCGCTGAACTTCGTTGGCATGACACACTCCATCAGTTTGCAAAACCCTACCACCCGAAAGGAACCATATGAAAATTGTTGCGACGCTCACTCTGGCTGCTGCCGCCATCACCATGGCTGTTCCGGCGCAGGCGCAGTTCGCCAAGCCGGAGGACGCAATCAAATACCGCAAGTCGGCATTGACGGTGATGGCAACGCACTTTGGACGCGTCGGTGCCATGGTGGCGGGCCGGGTGCCGTTTGATGCGACCGCTGCGGCCAATAACGCGGCGATCGCAGAGACCTTGTCGAAGTTGCCATGGCAGGCATTTGTTGAGGGCTCTGGCGTGGGCGATACCAAGGCAAGGCCGGAAATCTGGAGTGATGCTGCCAAGTTCAAAGCCGCCAACGAGAAGATGCAAGCGGCCATGAGCAACCTGGCGACGGTCGCCAAGGGTGGCAACCTCGACGCCATCAAGACCGCATTTGGCCCGGCAGGAGCTACCTGCAAGGCTTGCCACGACGACTTCCGCAAGGAGTGAGTTGGTCGCGCAACTGCCTGCGTGGCAGTTGCGCGGTGCTGTTGTCAACCAAGGCTGGCCTTCGTGCCAGCTTTTTTTTGCGCGGTCAGCCAGGGCACAAAGCGCTGGTGCCAGGCGTCTGGCAACCATTGGCGAAACAGTACTTGTTCCTCGCGGTAGAACCGCTCCAGCCAGGTCGCCGCTTCCAGCACCGGTGCGTCGATCAGCGTGGCGTCGCTGCCAGCCGGGGCACTCAGATAGCCGTAACTCGCCGCTGCTCCATCGGGCAGTCGACAGGTGCCGAGCGTTTCCAGTATTCGTAACGCGCCCCCGGTGTGGTGTGCCAGTTGGAACACCAGCCAGAACCCGGCGCTCTGCAGGGCTGGCGGCAAACTGGCGCGGCGCGCAAACAGGCGGTCGAGGAAGGCAGTGCGGCGAAACAGGCAGGCAGACATGGGTGGCGCCACCCAGTCGCGCAGGCCGGTGGCCAGGGGTGGCACTTGTTGCAGTGGCTGTTTCCAGGCACCGCTGTTGCGAAAGACGTCGGCACTCACCAGAGAGCCCTGTTGGCTGGCCAGACGCACATCGCTGCAACTCACTGCCACTAGCGGGCCGTGCTGGCGCAGGTAGATGTGGCGTTCGACGAACTCGCGGTCCAGTTGGTCTCCCAATCGAACAAAGACAATGTATTCACCAATGCCGGTCTCGTATGCCTGGGCGATTTGCTGTAGTTCCGTTGCCGCTTCGTCTGACTGGTTGCTC
>ENA-ORBV01004793-ORBV01004793.1-microbial-mat-metagenome-genome-assembly--contig:-NODE-4793-length-25564-cov-4.857692_pt1 | contig 25564 bp, 15 predicted proteins | sample MGYA00237777_ERZ505514 | MGnify/ENA primary metagenome ERZ505514 (study PRJEB26160, sample SAMN06269048) | microbial mat metagenome | isolation source: Oligotrophic lake microbial mat | place... | reverse complement strand
TGCCCGAACCCCGGACGCTCCCGCCCCACCCGGCTATCCTTACCGTCCTTCACCGGAGAGGTGGCCGAGCGGCTGAAGGCGACGGTTTGCTAAACCGTTGTACGGATTTTAATCTGTACCGGGGGTTCGAATCCCCCCCTCTCCGCTTTCAATGACCCCCAAAGCCGCAAACTTCGTGAAAACGAGAGGTTGCGATTCGGGGGTCATCGCGTTTCAGACTGATCGCATCGCACTCAAGCCCAGCGCTCTTGGCCGAATATCCGGGGCGGAACTTTCTAATAGCAAGGCGTCGCCGAAATCCCATAGCTGCTCCCCGTAGAGCCCCGCGAGCTGCGCCTTCCTCCTTCCGCCCGCTGATACGGTTCCGCAACGAAACGGAGCCTTCGCATGCCACCCAGCCCGTCGCAGCCCGCGTCGATCCACGCCGACATTTCCGAGGGCGACGTAAACCTCTCCCCCTCGCGAAGGCGTTTCCGCGAACGGAACATCGACACCGCCGCGGCACGGCTGTTGGAACGCGACGAGGCCGCGTACCTGCATCAATCGCTCTCCACGCCCTGCCTCAACGCGCTTGCCAGCGCCCGCGGCACCATCCTCACTGATGTGCAAGGCCGCGAGTTGCTCGATTTTCACGGGAACAGTGTCCACCAGGTCGGTCACGGACATCCACGAGTCATCGAGGCCATCAAGCGGCAACTCGACACACTCCCCTTCTGCCCACGCCGGTATACCAACGAGCCAGCCATCCTCCTCGCCGAGCGGCTGGCCGGGCTGACCCACGGAAAACTCAGCAATGTCCTGCTCGCGCCGGGCGGTTCGCTCGCTATGGGCATGGCGCTCAAACTCGCCCGCATCGCCACCGGTCGCTTCAAGTTTCTCTCGATGTGGGGCTCGTTCCACGGCGCCGGCCTCGACACCATCTCAATCGGCGGTGAGGCCGTCTTCCGGCGCGGCATCGGTCCACTTCTCCCCGGCTGCGAGCATGTGCAGCCCTGCGCCCCATCCGACTGCAAACTGGGGTGCAGAGGGTCATGCACGCTGGCCTGCGCCGACGAGGCCGTGGACGTCCTGGAACGAGAGGGCGACATCGCGGCGGTGATTCTCGAACCCGTCCGCTGCACCACGATCGACGTCCCGCCGCGGGAATACATCCAGAAAATCCGGGCCGCCTGCAGTGCGCACGGCGCCCTCCTGATCCTCGACGAGATTCCTACCTGCCTGGGCCGCACCGGTCGTATGTTCAGTTACGAACACTTCGACATCGAGCCCGACATCCTGGTCATCGGTAAGGGCCTGGGCGGCGGGGTCATGCCGATCGCCGCGATGTTGGCACGGCCCGAACTCAATTTGGCGAGCCAAACCTCGCTCGGGCACTACACCCACGAGAAAAGCCCGGTCGCCGCGGCCGCTGCGCTGGCCACGCTCGACGTCATCCGCGATGAAGACCTGGTCCAGCGCTCCGATCAACTCGGGGCCCGCTACCGCGAACAGTTGACCGCACGGTTGCGGCCCACGGGCGTGCTCCGCACCGTCCGCGGCCTCGGCCTCATGGTCGGCGTCGAACTCTCCGCCGCGACCACGGCGGCAACCGCCCGACTCGCCGACCGCGTGCTCTATGAGTGCCTAGAACGCGGGCTCAACTTCAAGGTTTCCGATGGACGGGTGCTCACCCTCACGCCGCCGCTCACGGTCGCGGAACACGAACTCGCCTCATCCGTGGACATCATCGAAGCCGCGATCCGCTCCGCGATCAATCAACCCTCCATCGCCACCCTCCCCGACTCGATCTCCTGAATCGCCCCGGGCAGCCCCGCGATCGACTCAATCACCAGATGTGCGCCCGCCTCGAGTAGTCTCCGCTTGGCCGTCGAAACCCGCTCCCCGCGTTCGCGATCGGGGAGGTTCTCAAAGTCCGCCTGTCCCAGCCCAACAAGATTGCCCGTCGCCGATATCCCGACAGCCCAGGTCCCCGCGTTGCGGGCCGCCTCGATCCCGACAACGGTGTCGTCCACCGTCACGACCGCGCTCGGCGGAAACACGTCCAGTCGCCGCATGTTCTCGAAGATCATCCACGGCGCCGGCCGCCCCTGCGCAAAGTCGCTGCTGCAGAGCATCGCCTCGACCTCAAATCCCTGTTCCGCGGCCGAACGCATGACCCGCTCCATGATGGCCGTCGTGTAGCCCGTGCTGCTGCCGACCCGGATGCCACTCGCCCGCAGCCAAGCGAGCGTCGCCACAGCCCCTGGGATCACCCCGCTGAAGTCGTCGATGCAGGCTTCTTGCAACGGCAGAAAGGTCTCATAGATCGCATCAATGTCCGGCTCCGCGAAGCCGCGCCCCTGCGCTGCGGCCCAACCCGCCGCAACCGTCGGCTCATCCGCGATCGCGGCGATATGGGCTCGCTTGGCCATCCCCATCGGGCCCCGTGCCTGCGCGTGCGTCACCGCCACGCCGTGCCTTCGAAACGCTTCGACGAACGTCGCCGCCGGAGCGCACGAGCCGAAGTCCACGGTGGTGCCCGCCCAGTCCAGCACCGCCGCCCGTATCCCGTGCCGTTCCTGCCCATCACAGGTCAAAGTCATTCCAGTTCTCCCACATTCGTTCCGCGATTCCAAACGACATCGTCATCCCCGTTCCGCCCGCCGCGTTCACGATCCGCACGCCGGGCTCCGGGTCGAGGCACAGCACCGCACGCCCCGGCCATTTCGCGTACGTCCCGTTCCAACGCCGGGTGATCCGCCACGAAGGCAACTCAACAATCCGCCGCAGTTCCTCCAACATCAGTTCCTCGATCGTCCCGCTGTCGAAGGGGGTCATCTCGTCGTCGTAAACGTGGCTGTCGCCCAAGATGATCTCTCCGCCGGAGTGCTGGGAGGCCATCACGTGCACCCCGAATCGGTCCAATTCCGGCTGTTCCCGCGCGATCCGGTCCCGCAGCGCCGGCAGGCTCGGGCACTGGGCGAAGTTCGCGTAATGCCGCAGGCTCAGCCCGCTCGCGATCATCGGGCCGATCCGGGCTCCGCGCGGCGGAGGTTCCGCCGCCAGCATCTGGAGTTTGCACCGCGTGATCCCCCGGCCCGCGAACGACTCCGGGTACAACTGCTCAAAGTCCGAGCCCGAGCACACGATAATCCGGTCCGCCTCCACCACCGATCGAGCGGTGTGAACAGCCGGCGGCGCGATCCGGATCACCGGCTCCGACCATCGGAACTCCACCCCGCAAGTGTCGGAGAGCCATGCCGCAATCCCCGCCATGGCACGCGGCGAGTCGACGCACATCTCGGCCCCGCTGAACAGGCCTCCGATCACGGCGTCGGGCCTGGCGATCGGGCTGCGCCTCGTGACGGCTTCGGTATCCCACAGATCTACCTCATACCCCATCGCCGGAGCCCGTTCTGCGAACTCGCGAAGAACCGCGAGTTCGTCCGTCCGCGTCACAAGGTGCAGGCTACCCGAGTGCTCGTGCCACAATCCGGCCTCCCGGCAGACGTCGAGCCAGATATCCCTGCTCCGCAACCCCACCCGATGCAGCACCCCGGCAGGCTGACCGATCGGCCAGATCATGCCGAAGTTCCGGATCGACGCCCCTTGGGCCCGCGAGTGGCGCTCGATCACCACCACGCGCAAACCGCGCCGTACCGCCTCCCGCGCCTGCGAAAGCCCGACAATCCCTGCCCCCACGATGGCGACATCAAACCGCTCCGTCATGCGACCACGCTCCGTTCATCCGCGGATACACCCCTCGAACCCGTGGTGACATTCCGCCGCGACACCCGCGCAAAGTACACCGCCGAACCGGCCAGCAGAACGACGCCGAGCACCGACATCGCATAACTCATCATCCTGAGGAACCAGAGTCGTGAAACGTCGGCGGCGCCAAGGTCCTTGAACAGTTGCAGCGCAACCGACCCGGTGTACCCCAGCGCATCCGCGAGGTAAATCGCGAAGACGGCGGTGCCCGCGAACCCGGTGGACGCGATCAATCGGTCGAAAAGCACCGAGCCGTACGGGACGTAGCAGAGGTAAGCGCCGAGACCGATCAGGATCATCCAGACCACGCCCGAGATGTGCCCCGCGTCGAAGGCGAGCGTTGCCCCCCCCAGGGCCGCCGCGCCCAGGCCCATCACGCCCAGAGCGCCGAGCAAGCCGTGCCGGTTGTTCTTCACCAGGTTGAGTACCGCCAAAGCGCCCATCACCCCGAACGCGATCGGGACCTCGGTTTTCGAGAAGATCGCGGGCGTCTTCTCGAAGCCGAGTTCTTGGAGCACCTCCAAGCCGTACGTGTCCCGATAATCGCGATAGGCGGTCAGCACGAAGTACGTGACGAATAGCATCACGAGGCCGGGGGCGAAGCGGCGAACGAAGGCCCAACGGTCGCCCGCGTTCATCGGGGTCCGCTTGATGCGGGCCGCGACGTCCTCGGTCGTCGGTTCCGGAACCTGGTTGAGAAGCCACACCGACGCCAGAAACGGCATCAGAAAAATCGCTCCCGTCGCCGCCGGCATCCACCACTGCCCAACGCCGTGGGTGTCCATCAGCGACTTGCCGACATCCTTCACGACCCCGCTGCTGACGATGAACGAACACGAGAGCCCGGCGAGCAGAAGTTCTGACGCCCGCCGACCCTCCAGGTACCACACGACCAAACCCCACACCATCCCCAGCGGCAGCCCGTTCGCGAACATCGCGAAGACCTTGAGGTCGCCCGGAAGCATCGCAAAGAGCACCAGCGTGGCCTGCGCGACCACGATGAGTGCCACCAGCGTCGCCGCCCGTCGCCCGCGGGTCATCTCCGAAACCAATTTCACGCCCACATACTTGGAGAGCGTGTAGCCGATCAGTTGGGCGATCACGAACGCCGTCTTGGCCGTCACCTCGGTCCCGAAAAACGTGAGCCCGCTGTAGGTCGCCGCCGTGAACGGCTTCCGGAACGCGTACATGCAGAAATACGTGCAGAACGCGGCGGCCATCGTGAACATCACGAAGACCGGTGCCGGAGCCCGCGCGATCCACCCCCGGATCATGGCTTGCGGATCTCCATGTGGTCGATCAACCGACCCTCGAGGTCAAACGCCTGCAGGATCAGCGTCTTGCCGTGCACCGCGACCGAACAGATATGGTGCCCGCGATACACCCGCTGGGCGAACCACGAACGCGACGGGCCGGCGGACTCCAGCCCGCCGCCGCCGCCCCCCGACGTGATGTACCGCACACCCTTGGCCTCGTCAACCTTGTCCTGGAACAACGGCCACGAGCGTTCATAGCAGTGGACATGCCCCGCGAAGTCGATGTCCACACCGTGCTTTTCGAGCAGCGGAGCGAGAACCCGGTGACGGGCGTCGCCGAACGTGGAAGGCTCCTTGTAGGTGTCCCCGAAGTCGTTCTCGTCGGAGGAGTAGACGGGGTGATGGTGGTACACGAACTTCCACGTCGCCTTCGAGGCCGACAATTCCTTGTCGAGCCAGATGTACTGCTCGCTCCCCGGCTCCACCGGCTTGTTGGTATCGAGCGAAAAGAACTGCGCGTTGCCGTAGGTGTAGGTGTACCAGCATTCGGGCGACGGCAACGCAAAATAGTTGTAATAATTCGAGTGGTTCTCCTCGTGGTTCCCGATCGCCGGGTACATGCACGCCCGGCTCATCAACGGCCAGGACGCCGGCAGGAGTTCCTTCACCCACTCATCCTTGTCCGGCCCGTTGTCCACGACGTCCCCCAAATGGATCTGGAAATTGGGACGCAGCGTGAACGCGAACGCCTGCAGGGTCGCGATCACCGGCATGTTCTTCTGCGTGTCGCCGATCACCGTGAACGCGTACGGGTTGTCGGGCAGCACCGCCGTCCGGAACGTCAGGTCGTCACTCACGATCTCGCCGCCGTCCGCAGCGACGGCCTTGACGCGGTAGAAATACGCGTTCTCCGGCTTGAGCCCCGCGATTCGTATCTCGTGCAATGTCCCCTCCGAACCCGGCGGCGAGATGCTCGTGTAGGGGAGACTCTCCCCGAACTCCACGAATCCCGTGGCCGGCCGCGAGGTCTCGAACATGAAGGTCATCGCATCCATCGTGGCGAACTGCAGGTACGGCTTCACGACGAAGCGTTGCTCGGCCTCCATCTCCGGCTGAAAACTCGTGAGCCGTACGCCGGGCACAAACTCCTCCGTCACTTGCTGCGGCAAGATCGCCCGCCCCAGCACCCGGACTTCCAGCAGCGTGCCGTTCATGGGGTACATCTCGTTGTCGTCGAGATAGCACCCGATGGTGTAGGGTGCGTTCGTGGCCCTCAACACGTCGCCGGATTGCTCCCGGCTCTGGTTCTGCATCTCACCATTCACGAAGAGCTTCATCGACGATCCGTCGTACGTGCCGACAACGTGATACCACCGGTCCCGCTCGATGGCGCCCGTGCCCTTGAGGTAGGTCATGGCCCCGTTTCCGTCGTCGGCCCCTGCACTCGCGAGCGCAAAGTAAAAGGCGTCGTGGGTGTACCCCAGCATCCAGCCCGCCTCGGCGTCTCCGTTGTCCTGAATCGCCCCGATGATGCTGCCGTATTCCTGCGTCTCGTGCAGGCTCACCCATGCCGATACCGTGAACTCACGTCTCGGCAGCCCTGCTCCGCTTTCCGCCTGGTTTGGGGCGCACACCAACCAATCGGTGGTGCCGTTGAATCGGTACCCCTCGCCCGGCCCCAGCGATGTCTTGATGGGGTTGCCCACGATGGTCCCGGAAACCCGGCCCGTGTCGTCCATAAACGAGCCACCCCGAACCTTGCCGGCCCCAACGCCGACGTGCAGAAGCATGTCGGGGTCGATGATCTTTTCCTTCTTCTTCTCGGCCTCCGGCACCACCGCGGCCGGTTGCGTCGGGGTCGCGGGCGAAGGGACCTGCTGGGCGATCGCCGCGCCCGAGAGGGTGAGCCATGCGGCACACATCACGCGCGTGAGGAGTGGTCGATCAAACATGTGCTGAAACTCCGGGGTTAGGGCGGGAAAACGTCATAACGTGGCCGTTCGTGGTGGTCATTTCTGTCCCTCGAGGGGTTGTTGCTCGGCCGTTGGCCGAGCGATATCCATGCCCAACGCCGCGGCCAGTCGGTCGATGTTGGCGTGCATGATGGTCAGATAGTTTTCGCCGGCGGCCTCGCGGGCCGGGCTGATCACCTCGGCGGGCTCAAAGACCACCACCTGAACCCCGCCGCGTGGCCCTGCGCCCGCGCCCAAGACGGAGGCCCGCACTTCGGGGATCGGCTCACTCTCAAAGAGGAGCACAACGTTCGCCGGACCGTAACTCGCGATGCGGGCCCGCAACGACTCCACGGCCGCGGGGGTTGGCGGTTCGTGGGGCGGCAGGTCCACGTTCTTGAGTGGCCATCCGTAACGCTTCGCCGGATAGTTGAACGCGGGATGGGTGGCGACGATCCGCGCGGCATCGGTGCCGATACGGAGCGCCTCAAATCGGGCCGCCAACGCCGCGAGATCGGCCCCGAGCGACAGGTGGTTGTCGCGGAAGGCCTTTTCGTGTTGTGGCCAGCGCCTCGCCATCGCGATCGAGATCGCTTCGGCCTGTCTGGCGGCGTTCACCGGATCCATCCAAGTGTGTCCGTCGACCCCCTCGTGCGAGTGTTCCCCGCCGGCCCCATGGCTGTGATGCACGGCCTCGTACGAAATGAACTCGCCCTCGAAGTTCGCGGCGGTGTCGCAGAGGCGGCTCAGAGGTAGCGCGGCGGTCGCGAGCCACTGCTCGTATCCGGCCCCATTGACAACGATCAGGCCCGCCCGCTGCATTCGCTCTATCCCGGCCCGATCGGGTTGCCAGAAGATGGGATCCGCATCCGGTGGCACCGCGCAATCGACCCTCACCAGCCCGCCCGAAATGCGCTGGGCGAAGTACCGGGTCGGGTAGAACGTCGTCACGACTTCGGGAGGCGTTGCATCGGCACCCGCCGCCGGGAGCCCAGAGTGTTCCTTGCACCCGAGCGGGACGACCAAGCACAGCATCAGAACCAGCATCCGCAACATCAATGCACTCTCCTGTTACAAACGGTGCAAATCTCAATATCGTTTCTCGCCGCGCTCGCTCCGCTCTCTTCCGTCGTCATGCCCACGTTCACAGCATCCCCGTCAGATCGGGCGTGTACTTTCTCAAAATCAGCCCCGCCAAGCCCGCCAAGCCCACGCCTATCACAAGAACCAGCACGATCTCGTACCCGAAGATCAGCGCGACGGTACCGCGCGATGCCCCGATGCGCGAAAGGGTTTCCAACTCCCGCTGCCGCACCCGCACCGAGAGCGCCGTCACCAGCCCGATCAGCACGACCGTGAACGCCACGATCACGCCCGCCAGCGCATCGAGCACCTGCTGCATCCGCGCCACATACCCCAGCATCTCGCCCACCGCCATCTCCGGCACCACCACCTGCGATTCCGACCCGGCGTTCGCCCGTGCCTTCAAAATCGCGCCGCCCTTCTCCGAACCCGGCACCAAGATCACCGCCGTCAAAGGCAGTGAGTCCGCGGCCGCGTGCCGGTGATAGGCGGCGCGGTTCTCGGCAGTGATCTCGCTGAAATCCACCAACTCCTCGCTCACGACCACGCCGGCACCGCTCCGATCGAGAATCAGTCTGTCCGGAACGCTCGAAGCGCCCGAGTGCCCGTGGCCCAGTCCCTCAAGAATCCACGCGGTGGAAATATCGGTGAAGACAGCGTCGTCATCCGCAGAGCCGTTCTCCGCCAACACGCCCACAATGCGCATCCGCAGAGAGGCGGGCTTGGAAATGTCGTACAACTCGGGTTGATCTGAGTGGACGTTCTCCCCGACGCTCACGCCCAGTTTGGCCGCCGCGTTGGCCCCCAAGGCCGCTTCGCCGATCATGACCGGCAGGCCGCCTCGCGCCGCCCGCAGACCCCGCAACTCGAAATAGTCGGTGGACGTCGCCACCAGCGGCAGCCCCCGAACGCGAAAGCGGCTGTTGAGCGGGATCGCTACCGCGAGCCCGTCGGATGCAAAGCCCTTCCAATCCGCCATCGAGAGCGTGCCGATATCGGCGTCCCGAAAATAGAGACTGCTCATCACAAGATCAAACCGACTGCCCTTCGCCCCCGCCACCAGCGGGGTGGCGCGGGCCCGCGCCGTCAAGCCCGACCGCAGGTCCGCCGCCAGCACACGCGACGCCACCGGCAGTGCCGCGGCGACAAAGACGCACGCCACCAGAACGATCGAGCGTGATCGGTGGTGCAGCGAGTGCGATGCGGCGAGGAAGACGGGCCCTTTCACGACGGAACCCCGCGCCTCGTGAGAGTCGCCATGTCCAGGACACGGTCAAACCGATCGAGGCACGTGTGATTGTGCGTGACGACCAGCACCGCGGCCCCCCGGTCTCTCGCCTCGCCCTCAAGAATACCCAACATCCGCTCGGCCGATACCGGGTCCAGATTTCCCGTGGGTTCATCGCTCAATACCAGCGGCGGGCTGGTCGCCAAGGCCCGGCACAGGGCCACGCGCTGACGCTCACCCTGTGAAAGCGCGGCGGGCTTGCGGCCCACGACGGCCCCGATGCCCGCGGCATCCACCAGTTCGCGGGCCCGGGTCTGCAGCTCGTGCGGAGTCGTCCCCGCGCCCAAGTGATGTGCGAGGCCGATGTTCTCGGCGGCACTTACATACTCAAGGAGCTCGAACTCCTGAAAAACCATCCCGATGCCCGTGAGTCGGATCCGCCGTCGTTCGCGGTCGCTCAGGCCGACGATCTCCTTTCCCTCGATGCGAATCGATCCATCGTCCGGCGTGAGCACGCCGGCAATAAGGTGCAGTAGCGTGGTCTTGCCCGACCCGCTGGACCCGATGCACCCGACGAACTCGCCGGCGTCGAGGCTCAGGGCCGGAATATCGAGGGTAAAGGAGTCAAAACCACCGGCAACGCCGTGGCGAAAACGCAAGTCGCGGATCTCGAGCATGCGGCCGGTCATCGGTTGGGGCGCCACGCCGGGGCTGCGGAATTCTCCAACGGACTCTCGGATACTGGGCGGCCACTGCCGTCGCCGACCGTGGCCTCGCTCCCCGCCTGGGCCTCGGTCTCGATCCGCCGCTGGCTGAGCGGCACCGCATCCACAATGCGCCACCCTTCAGGGCGGTCCGCCACGACGTACTCCGCTTCGTACTCGTTGATCCTGGTGTGCGAATGTCCCCAGTGATAGACCACGCCCTCTACCCGCCAACTCGTTCGGACTCGGAACTGTCGCCCCGGCTTCCCGCCGGCAGTCGTGGGAAGCAGGGCGGTCGCGAGCGGCGTCACCTGCTTGACTCGGCTGAGGGCTCCGCCTTCTTCGCGCAGAATCAGACCGCGGTAGACATCGTTGTAAATCCGGTCCAGCATGGCCCCGTCGACGCTCCGTGCCAAAGCGTCGAAGACGTCGGATTCACGCGTGTAGTCAAAGGCTCGATACACGTTCGCATGGAGTGGAGCAAAAACCGAGACGGCCTCGCCTTCCTTCACTGGCGGCGGGGGCGAAATGGCTTCCCACGGCACCGACCACGCCGGGGCCGCCGCGGCGGCCAAAACCCCGAAGCCCGCCGTCCATGCCCCGGCTCGCGAAGCGCTGAGACGTCGTCCCTTGACCGCCAACCACCCTACCCACAATACGATGATGAAGAGCGTGAGCGGATACACCGTGGCCGCCCCGCGAGGCACGCGAGGCGGCTCGGCCTGCATGGGGGCCGCCGCCGTCGTCGGGGCGTGCCACACAAACTCGGGCTCCGACTTGCGGAACGTGATGAGGTCCAGATTCGTCCCCGACGTCAGCACGCACTCAACGTCGGAAATGGGAGCAAGATCTCGGTCTTGGGCGATAAAGTCCCGCGGATAACTCCCCCAAACAAGCGAGACCCGCTGCGGGGGCGATTTGCACGGGTACGTCACGACCGCGTGAATCTGCGGCAACAGCAACGCGGGGTTCTGGACAAATCCCGGCCGGCGCTCCGCCTCCGGTATGAGGATGCGGAGCGACCCGATCACCGGCGCGGTCTCGATCCCGTCGATGCGCACCTGGTTGGCTCGATCCACCAGCGCGGTCATCTCTCCCGCCCGACCGCCCCCAAAGTACTCCGTCATCGCCGCCGACATCGCCGGGATCTGCGCATCGCCGATCCGATCCCGCGCTTCCCGCGTCACGTTCACGATCTGGTCCGCGAACAGCAGGTTCATCACCACATGCACCTCGACCGCATCCGCCTCGATCGAGATCCGCACATCGGCGTGGGCCCCCGGCTTGGGATGCGCGACGGCGGTGCCCGCGCTCCAACTCAACACCGCCCCCAACCAGGCCGCCCGGCACCCCCAGCACGTGGTCAACCGCCCGATCCGCCCCGCGCAGCGGAAAGCTTCGATACCGCGTTTGCGGCCGCCGTGGTCCGGTGCGTGGCTCGTGTGATCCAGAAAGTGCATCCCCGGGAAAAACCCGCCGCGGAGTTTCCTCCGCGGCGGGTGTTCTGTCAAGTTGTCACTACCCAAAACTCGACCTCAGCAGCCGGCGTCCCAGCCGTTGAAGAACGTCACGATGTCATCGCTGTCCGTGTCGGCGTCACCGTCGACATCGGCCTCGCCGCTGTCGAAGTCGCCAAAGAACAGAACAACGTCGTCGCTGTCCGTGTCGTTGTCGCCGTCATAGTCGCCCACGCACGGGCTGCCCACAACGCCTGAAACACCCAACTCGGTGACCGCCCACCAGCCCGATTCACGATCCACGAAACGAATCGCGACGGTCTGGGAATTCGGAGGATTTCCAAGATCCAGCGTCACGACCTCGTCGGGTGTCGTGCTCTTGTTCGCGGTGGTCCAGTTCAGAGCCGTCTCCCACGCGCCGCCGTCGAAGGATACCTCGACACGCGAGTTGTGCAGAGCCTCGGAGCCCCAGCTGGAGCGGAAGGTCAACGAGAGCGAGCCCGGATTGATCGCCCCGATGCTGTAGGTGGGGGTCGCGAGGATCGCAGTCCCGTTGCAGCCACGGGCCGCAAAGTCCGACACGAAGGCAGTCGGGGCCAGGAACCCGTACCGCTCGCCGCCGGTGACGCGCGCCCAAGCCTCGACGAGCCACGCATTGAAGCCGTAGAAGTCGTCGCCTTGGGCGCAGTTGGTGAGGCCGCTGTTGTCGACCGTCAGGTTGCCACCCTGGGCGGCCACTTCCGAGAAGTAGGCGCACTGAGCGACCGGGGGCAGTTCCGACGGCGGACCCTGAAGGTCGGCGACGTCCTCGAAGTCTTCAGAGAAGATCTCGGAGCCGTTGACCGAGAGCGCGAGGTTATCGAAGGCCCACCACCAGTCGTTGCGGGCGTTGATGAGCGAGAACTCGAACTTGGCCGCCGTAGCGCCGGATGGAATGAGAAGCGAAGACACGGGCACCGTGACGCTCTCATTCGTGTTGTCGTTGTGGAAGAAGGGGCTGGGGGCGATGAAGATCTGCTCGCCGCTGGCCGTGCGGCCCGAATCAGAGTCCCAGCGCAGAACCTCGACCGCCGGCTGATCGACGCCGCCAACCGTGTAGACCGCCTTGACCACGGCGGTCTGGTTGTTGGTGTTGCGACGGGTCGCGCTGCCCGTGGATCCCGCGCCCGAAACGGCGGCAGGAACGGTGAAGGTCGTCGGGCTGGTCACGATGATGCGAACCCGGCCGTTGAGCGTCGGTGTCGAATTGCTGCCGCCGATCTGGACGTAGTTGCCCGTCGCGAAGCCGTGCGGGCCGGTTGTAGTCACGACGGCCGGGTTGCCCGTGCTGACGCTTTGGATCGTGCTGGCCGGAGGATTGGGGTCGCAGGTGCAACCGTCGTCGAAGGCCTCGTCTCTCCAACTGGAGTCAAACGTTAGCGAGGCATCGCCGATGGTGCCCGGGAGCGCAATGCTCGGGGTCGTCAGGAAGGCGTTGAAGTTGGAAGTGTTGTTCGCAAAGTCGTCCCATTCATCGGGGTCCGCGATGGCCACGATGCCCCGGCCCTTGGTGAACTGGCTGCGCTGCTGATCGTCCACCCGCTGCCACCACCAATCCTTGAACGCGAACGCCCAGCCCCGCCACTCCGGACGGCCGCACTCCACGGGGCATCCGCCGATCGGGTTCCAAACGTCCGTCCAGCCCGCCGGGGGCGTGGGAGACCATGGCGTGGTGCACGCCGCGAAATCCTCGGTCGGGGCCAGGATCATCACCGACTGCGAAGGAACGATGTTCGCGATCCCAATCGTCGCCGAACCCTGGAAGAGTTGGACGTTGTCGATCCCCCAGAACCAGTTGTTGCCCGCCACATAGCGGAACTTCAACACCACCGACGTCGCCGCCGCCGGAACGTCGATCGCAATCGCGACCTGCTCGTTCGGGGCATCGCCCTTGAAGAACACGCCCGCCGCCGACTCCCACCGCAGAACCTCTTCGGTGTCGCCGTTGTTGTACTCGGCCACAATCGTCGCGATCTGCGGCTCTTCGTTGAGCCACGCCGAATCGAACGACAGAACCACCAGGTTCCCCGACCGGCCCGAAAGGTCGATCCCGGGCGTGGTCATCGTCGTGTCCAGAGGGCCGGTCGCATCGCCCGAGTCCTCGAACTCGTCGCCGTCGGCCACGGCCAGTTTGCCGCTCGAGTTGATGAACCCGTTCCCGTTTCCGCCGCTCACGCAGTTCCAGAACGGACGCTCCACGAAACTCCAGCCACGCCAATCCGGCACACCGCCCGAGGCCGGGCCGTCGACCGTCACGACCACGCCGCCCGGGCCGGTGTGGGTGAAGGTGTTCACGCCGCAATACGTCGTCGCGCACCCCGTCGGCACTTCATGCACCGGCGGCAGCAGTGTCACGCCCTCGAAGCCTTCCGTGAAGATCGTGGTTGCATTGCCCGCGACGTTCCCGGCCACACGGACGTTGTCGATCGCCCACCACCAGTCGTTGGCCGCGCGAACCATCCCGAACTCGAACCGCACAGCCGTCGCACCCAACGGTGCTTGCAGGCCCGGAGCCCGCTCATCCACGAAAGCCCCTGTGAGCACAACCGTTTCGTTGGTCGCATCGGGCTTGAAATAGTCACCAGCTTCGATTCCCGACGCGTCCGAGTCCCACTGCATCACCTCAACCGCCGCCTGCTCGACCCCGCCCACCGTGTAGTAGGCCCGGATAATCGCCGTTTGGTTGTTGTCCGGAAGGTCGTCAAAGCCCTCGGGCCGCCAACTCGAATCGAACGTCAGCGACAGCGTCGCCAGGCTCACGCCCGACAGGCTGATTGCCGGAGTCCCCATCCATGTGTTCATCGTCCCGCAGTTCTGATCCGGATCGCCCCGGTCGTCCCACTCATCGGGGTCCGCAACCGCCACGTTTCCCACCCCGAGCGTAAAGTTCTGACGCTCCTGGTTGTCGGTTCGCACGCCCCAGAAAGTCTTGGGGGTGAACGACCACCCTTCCCACTCCAGCACCCCTTCGAGCGAGCCACACGTCCCGCAGTTTCCCGGAACCTCGTCGCACGTCGGGGTCCCGACGCGGCACGCATACGTCGCCGTCCCGCAGGCGTCCCATGTCCAACCCGCGGGCGGGACGTGAGTAAACGCCAGGCCCAGGCTCCCGCACACCGCGAGCACCGCCGGGTCGCCAGACTGCTGATTCAGCACCGCCCCGTCAAAGTTCTGGGAGTAAAAAATCGTCTGAGCCGAAGCCCCGTAGGAACAGGCAAGCCCGGCCGCCAACGCAAGCAGCGTGGGCAGGCAACATCTGGAATTGATCACGCGGTCTTCTCCTCGTCGTTAAACGTGCACCCCTGGAGTACTCCACGACGGAGACTCATAAGGCGAGAGGAGTCTATCTCTGGCGAATCACGCGCAAGTGCTGCCGAAGTATGAACTGCGCAAAGTCTTCGTTAAGATTTCATTTGTTGTGATCGCGTGAAAGTTGTATTAAATGTTTCATGCGATCAATCAAACGAATGAATCTGCGGCCCCGCGCGGGTAGAGTTTCCCGGTCCCACGCGTCTCCCATTCCTGCCCCGGAGTTTTCCATGCCCGTCCCCGCTCGGACCCGCCCTGTTCCGAACCGCTTTCCCGCGTTCACGCTCATCGAACTGCTGGTCGTCATAGCGATCATCGCGCTCCTGCTCGGGATTCTCCTCCCCTCGCTCGCCTCCGCCCGCGCCACTGGCAAACAGATCGTGTGCGCGGCGAATCAACGCACCATTTACGCGGCGATCAACGCTTACGCCGCGGACTTCAAGGACATGCACCACGCCAAGCGCCTCAACTACGGCGCCCGCTTCCTCCGCATCAACCCGTCGGGCCCCTACACCTCGGCCAACCTCCGCATGGTCCGCCCGTACTCCCCCAACTTCACCTCCGACGGCGGCCCGCCCGACGAAGCCTACTGGGGCAACATCTACGACCCCTACCTCGATATTGCCGTCGATCCCACGTGGTACACCGCCCGCATGCCTTGGGTCTCCGACGACGCCCCCCCTTTCGCCGGCTGGAAGCAGTGGCGCTGCCCTTCCGCGAAATTGATGGACCCCTACCCCGACGGGACAAACTTCAGCCCCGACCACTACTACCAGACCTACGGCTTCAACGGAGTCGATGACCGTCTTAATCCCTCCACCAACCAGCCCCCGATGGTCTATTGGCGTCGCCGCTTCGTCCCGGCCTACAACCGTGTCGTCGCCACCCCCACCCGCCTCACCGACATCTTTCAACCCTCCCAGATCATCATCTTCCAGGACGCCTTCGAGCACATGCTCGATGCCAACGGCGACACCCTGAACGACCTCGATCAGTACAACCCCGACGTCAACGACGGCGACTCCCGCTTCCGGGACTGGCAGAAAGAGTACTTCCGCCACGGCTCCGGATGCAACACGATGTGGGGCGACGGCCACCTGAAAGCCATCGGCAAGGTCGATCAAAACGACACGTTGCCCTGGTACACCGGCATCCGCTGATCAACGTTGTCGTGCAGGAGCCCTGATCGCGCCCGAGAGCGCAATGGCGCCGGGGTCCGGAGCTCACCGGCGAGAAGCGACTCGAGCCCGCGACGTAGCGATTGGAAGGGGCCGGAAAACACGGCTAAAGCAGCGCAAAAAGCCTCTGCTTTACGATGATGTCAGGACTCTTGGTGTTCCGTGCGTGTCCGCAAGGCTGATCGAGTACTTGCAAAGAATCACACGAGATACCGCCGGTAGTACCGTTCATGACCGGTGCCGGTGCGGGCTCCCGAAGGTGGCCCTAATGGCAGGAACAGCGCAACCACGATTCGCTCACCGCGTTTGGCTACCTCCGACTTCAACCTTCGGGAAGTCAATTTCGGTAGCGGCCAATCGGTTGAAGTAGTCGGTGAAGATGTTCAGGGCGACATGGGCGACAACCTCCGCGACCTCCGGCTCACCCAAACCCGCGGAGCGGGCCGCGGCCAAGTCTTGGGTGTTCCAGTGCGGATCCTGGGCAAAGCGAGCATCCTCGCCGTGGCATGGGCGACGACCGGACGGATCACGCTGGAAGAGGCGGCAAAGACGGGATCGAATCTCGTCCGCGGCTTGGGCGAGCGTGATGTGCTTGCCCGATCCTTTGGATGATTCGATGGTGAGGTCGTCACCGTAGAGGTGATGGTAACGCTCCAGGGCTTCGATGAGAAGGAAGTTGAGCGGGAACCAGATGGGCCCTCGCCAGTTGGAGTTGCCGCCAAAGAGTGCGCTGGTGGACTCGCCGGGGACGTAATCAACGCGGTGCTCTTGCCCTTCCGTGTGAAAGATATAGGGATGCTGTTCATGACATTTGGAGACTGAGCGGACTCCGTAGGGCGAAAGAAACTCCTTGTCGTCCATGAGGTAGCCGACGAGGCGCTCTAATCGCTCCCGTGTGGGGATCGCCAGCATCCGGTGGCGTTTGCCCGCACCGCCATGAGCGGAGCTGCAGGTCCAAAACCAGGGGAGGTCGCTGCGATGGTCGAGGAACCACTGCATCCGCCTCTTGAAATCCGGGAGGCGATCAATGACCTCGTTCTCCAGCAGCTCGACGGCCAGCAGCGGAACCATCCCGACAAGCGAGCGGACCCGCAGCGGGATCGCCCGGGTTCCCATCTCCGGCAGACGAATCTGGTCGTAGTAAAAGCCGTCTTGCTCGTCCCAAAGACCGTTGCCACCCAGCGTGTTGATCGAGTCGGTGATGGCGATGAAGTGCTCGAAGAACTTGGTCGCCATGTCCTCGTAAGCAAGGTCGCGCATGCCCTCCTCGCCGCCCGCGAGTTCGAGGGCCATCGAGAGCATGGTGCCGCAGTAGAACGCCATCCACGCGGTGCCGTCGGCCTGCTCAAGACGGCCGCCGGTTGGGAGCGGACGTGAGCGGTCGAAGACGCCGATGTTGTCAAGGCCGAGGAACCCGCCTGAAAAGAGGTTTTTGCCGGTGGGGTCCTTGCGGTTGACCCACCAGTTGAAGTTGAGAAGGAGTTTCTGGAAGCAGCGGGCGAGGAAGGCGCGATCGCGCTGGCCGCGCTTACCGGTCATCTTGTAGACGCGCCAGCAGGCCCAGGCGTGCACCGGCGGGTTGACATCGCCGAACGCGAACTCATACGCGGGGAGTTGCCCGTTGGGGTGCATGTACCACTCGCGCAGGAAGAGCACGAGCTGGTCTTTGGCGAACTGCGGATCGATCTGGGCCATCGGGAGCATCTGGAAGGCCAGGTCCCATGCGGCGTACCACGGGTACTCCCACTTGTCGGGCATGGAGATGATGTCGCGATTGTTGAGGTGACGCCAATCCGCGTTTCGCCCGTCCTTACGCGAGGCCGGCGGGCGGGGTTGGGCTGGATCGCCGTCGAGCCAGGGGGCGACGTCGTAGTGGTAGAACTGCTTGCTCCAGAGCAGGCCCGCCGAGGATTGCCGCGCGATGAGGCGTTCCGCAGGAGCCAGGCGATCGTGGCCGTGCGAGAGATAGAACTCGTCGGCCTCGCGGACGCGATCGGCGACAACCTGATCAAAGTCAGCAACGGCCGTGGCGGCGGGAGCAGCGGAGTTGGTGAGCCGGAGTCGCAGGGTGACGGACTGGCCGGCAGGAATTTCGAGTGTGTACCACGCCGCGGCCTTGGTGCCGCGATGCTCGGCGTTGACGCACTCGGATCGATCGTGTATGACCCGCTCGTGGAACCCGTCCTTGGGCGAGTAGTCCTCGCGGACAGTTCCCCACTGCCGCTCGGAGAGGTACGGGCCCCAACGGCGCCAGGCGGCTTTTCCGGCATCGGTCTCGGCGAGGCGCTGAGCTTCCGCAGAGGGACCGGCCGCAGGCGCCGGGGAAACAGGACGTGTCGGGGCGATGCGGGTCATGATGGCCTTTAGGTGTGATTACCGGAGCGGCCGACGGATCGCTGGGCCCGTGCTGCGGCGGATGAGACGGCAACGGAGAGACGAGCGCCGACGATGGGGATGTCTGCGAGCCTGATGAACGCGACGATCGCGGAGCAGACAAAGACCACGAGAGCGAGGCCGAAGAGGAGTCCCCCGTCGTCCATGACGACGATGCCCAGACGGGTGAGGTGGCTCACGATCGCTCCGGTGATGACTCCCAGCGCGACGGTGCCGCCGATGGCGGCCGTTCGAGGGATGAGCAGGAGTGACGCGGCTGCCGAGCGTTCGGGCCGGGTTCATGCTCATGCCGGAGACGGGAGCCTCGATCGCGATGTACGCCGCGACAAGAAGGCCAGCGAACACGCCGGTGTAGGGCGCTGTCGCCGCGTGATTGATCGAGAGGAGCACCATGGACATCATTCCAAAGGCGATGATGAACTCGGCGAGCCAGGCGATCCGCACCCCGCGCCTGCCGGGGAGCGTCGCGGCGTAGTTCACCGTCTCATGGGCGACATGCATCCCGAGGACGGCCGCCGCAAGGCGGACTCCGAGGAATCCACCCACAAACTGGGCCAGCACGTAGAATGCCGCGTCCCAAGGCTGAACTTTTCCGAGGACCAGGAACATGAGCGTGATGCCGGGGTTCAGGTGCGCCCCTGATCGCTGACCCCACGGGGAGTAGATCAGGGCGATGGCCGTCAGCCCCATGAGGATGCCGATAAGGATGCGCCGACGGTGCGGGAACCTGAAGACGCGGGCGACGGGGGAGGCCGGATGCTGGAAGATCACGACCGCCGCGCACGCCGCGACCATGAACACCCCGAGCAATGCGGCCTCGATAAGGTATTCCGGCCAGTGCGACCGGAGAGCATCGTTCATGCTCCTCTCCCCCGCCCTGCAGGTCTGTCAGCGTCAATCGATTGCTCTCGTTCCCTCGTCCGCCGTTCGAACATGGCTCAGGTCTCCAACTCGCGGGCTCGGCGCTTTCCTGGCTCCTGACGACCCGCGACGGTGTGGGCAGGCCGCCGGTCACGAGGCCTGATCGTCCCGCGAGCTGTCTCGCTCGCGTCGAATGCCGCAATAGGAGGCGGCTACTCTGGCGGGACGTTTGCAGCGGATGAGTTCCCGGCCGCCGACCGACGCCGTTCATGCCTCAAGGCATCAGGAAACACGGATGAAAACAGGGTCGGTCTTCTTCGAGTGCGTCGGAACCTCCCGCCGGTAATTACCGGCTTGGTGGCCAATTCCGCTGCACTCTCCGACGCGGATAGGGGAGCTCTAAGTCGAGCTCTCATCAATGTTTCCGTCAAAGCGGGCGAAGGGATTCGAACCCTCGACGTACAGCTTGGAAGGCTGTCACTCTACCACTGAGTTACGCCCGCGTTGGGGTTCATGGTAGCAACCTTCTCCGGAAAAATGGTTGCGGGGGACGGTCTAAAATTCGCAGGGCGTTGCCCCACTACGGAGAACCTCGTATGTATCCCGACTCCAGATACCGCAGCCGAGAATCGGACTCCTTCGCCGGGCCGGAGGTCGCGTTTTCGCTCCCGATCATCACCGCCGCGCCGTTGGATATTGCGATACCCGAAGCCGAGGCTCCGGAGGCCCGGGCGGCGGCGTGCGGCACCGGTTGCGGGTGCCGAAGAGTGGGCCCCGGCCCGACGCGGGGCGCGTGGACTGCGCTGGGGGTAGGCGTCGGCGGCGGATTTGCCGTGCTTGTGCTGCTGTATTGGCTGATCGCGCCATGACCAACGATGCGTGTCATGTTTTTCGCGCCCGGATTGCCAAAAACATCGGAATTTCACGCCTCGAACGGTTCTCTTCCGCGGCCCTCGGCCCCGGTTCACTTGCCCGCAGGCTCGGCCACTCTTCGATTGCATCGATGCGGAGACCGGCCTCGGCGATGACGCGGGCGTAGGTCTGGATCGGCCGGTGGTAGGTGACCGTGACCACGGCGGTCTTTCCGCCGGCAGCTGCACCGGGGTTCATCACGATTTCGCGCTGGCCGGGCGAGAGGTAGCCGTCGACGCGTCGGTATTGCTTCATGGCGGGGTCTTCGTCGCGTCGGGCCACTACCTCACCACGTTTTCTCGGCCCCGATTCGCGCCCGCGACGCTCGGCCTCGCGGTCCGCGGGCGCCGCCGCCTCCCATCCCCAGGCAGTTTGCCCCGGCGAGCGGAACGCCGGGTGCAGGATGACCGCGACACACTTGCCATCTGGTTCCAGCAACCGGGCGACGCCTGCGAAGACCGGAGCCATGGGCTCGATGTTCATCAGCGCCATGACGCACGAGACGGCATGGAAACGACCGAGGGCTTCGGCGTCGAGCGCGCGGGCGTCGCCCACCATAAATGTGCAGTTTGGGCTTGCCCCCGGGGGACCCGCCGACTTTGCCGCCGCGATCAGCTTGGGCGAGGCGTCGACACCGACGAGCGTGGAGCCCTGTTGCGCGAGCACACGGCATAACTGTCCTTGACCGCAGGCCAGGTCGAGAATCCTTACGCCCCGCCCGGGCTCGAGCAGCCGCATCACACCTGGGATGATCACGCGTTCGTGATGATCGCTCTTGCGTTCGGTCAAGAGGTCGTCGTACCACCCTGCGACGTGATCCCACGAAGGATCGTTACCGCTGTCGCGCACCGGAGGAAGACTCCCGACTGTGGCGGCGGTTGCCGGCGGGTTCGGAGGCGCAGGGAGCGTCTTCGCGTTGCCCAGCAACTTACGGAACTCGGGGGGCACCGGGCTTTCAAACTCCAGGCGGCGGCCGGTCGCGGCGTGAGTCAGGCCCAGTTCCGCGGCGTGCAGGCAGACGCGGTCGAGGGGGTCGTCGCTGGACCCGTAGCGACGATCGCCCACGATGGGGGTTCCGAACTCGGACATGTGGACGCGGATCTGATTCTTGCGACCGGTGTCGAGTTTCAGTTCAAGGAGTGCGCGGCCGTTGCCCGTGGCGACCACGGTGTAGTGGGTCACGGCGAGTTTCGGGGCGACCTCGGCCCCCGGCTTCTTCTGCACCGTCCGGGCTTGGGCGCGGGTGCCGATCGGCACGCTTCGCACCGCTCCGTCGTCGTCCTCGGCGAGAAAACTCTGGACCGCCGAACTGGTACCGATGGCGTGTTTTCCCGCGGCGTCCTGCACCACGGCGGCGTACATCCGTCGCACGCGCTTGGAGCGGAAATCTTCCTTGAGCCATTCAAAGGCGCGCTCGGATTTGGCGAAGACGAGGAGGCCCGAGGCTTCCTTGTCGAGACGGTGGATGACCCACACTTTCGAGCCGCGGCGCCGCTGTGACTCCTTGACATGGGTCTTGAGGGTGTCGAAGACGTTCTCGCGGTCCTGATCGGGCGTGCCGACCGAGAGGAGCCCGGTGGGCTTGTCGACGACGATGATGTCCTCGTCTTCGTGGACGATCCGGATCTTGCCGGGGAGGTAGTTGGTTCGTGGGTTTTTCATGGGTAGAGATGGTTTTCCACAACCCCCTCGGGCGCGGGGGTGCGATCGGGTGTGACGCCGACCGCGTGCCGCAGCCATCCCGAGCTGGGGGGCGAATAGGGACGGAACTTCTCCAGGCCGGCGGTTTCATCGCTGAACAGGAGCGCGCGGTTGCGGCCGAGCGAGGAGGCCGAGGGAGTGTCGATGACGTGGGTGGAATCGTTTCCGCTCATCTGGGTGACGATGCGCCAGCCGAACTCGCGCATCGACTGGCGGTTGACAACCCGTTCCAGCGCGTTCACGGTGTCGCACCAGAGCAGCACATGGACCCCCACATTGGGGCCTTCCCGCAGGATCATCGCGAGTTGATCGGCGGGCGATTGCGTCTCAGTCGCGGAGAAACTGAAGTCGTCGGCCCGGCGGAGATCGCGGATGCGCTGCACACCGTACAACAAGAGGAAGCGTGGCGGCTCGCTTTCCGCCTCTTCGGGCAGGAGGGTCAGACGCCGGGCGACCTCGGAGGCGAGCACGCCGACCGCCGCGGCCGCTTCACGCGGACCGTGACGCGTGACGTTGGCGCGGCCGGCGGAGCCCGGACTGGCGGACGCATCGGCATGACCGGCGGCGTTGACCGCGGCGTCGAGGACGATGCCGGATTCTCCTTCCGCCGACATCCCGTTCACCACGGTGACCGCCGCGACGGTGCCGGGGCCGGTTTGTGAAAGGAGGGTGACAATCGCGACGGCGAACATCGCGGACATGGCGGCCTCGTCGGTGCCGGTGAAGAGCGCGTTCGCCCCGCCTCTGCGATGGAAGACGGCATGGGTCGGGTCTTTGATCGAGATGGCTTCGCCGAACCAGACAATCGGGGCCTTCGAGGTCTTGCGGCCGCCGGCAAGCAAGGCGAGAGCGGCGTTGTTCCGCACGTCCGCGGGAAGGTTGCCCTCGAAGACGATCGGGGGCGGGGGGCGGTCGCCCGACTGATCGGCCAGCGCGTTCGTGCGATCGAGCGCGGAATCGCGGCGGCCGTCGGGCAACCAGACCACTTGAAATGGGCTGTTGCCTTCTACCAGCCCGCTGGCATCGTTGTAGATCGCTTCGCCCGGGCGGGTCAGCAGTCGCGGCGCGGTGTTGTCTTCACTCATGATGAGGTAGGAATCCTGCTCGCTGGATTGCAACGCGATCCGGACGCCCATCTGGCCGATCGTGCTGCGGGCGATCGAGAAGGCCCCGCCGAGCGTCTGCGAACCCAGGATCAGATGGATGCCGAAGGCGCGGCCTTGGCGAACGAGCCGGTCGAGCAGGAGCGCGGCGTCCTGGGCGATGCGGTCGTCGTCGACAAAGAACTCCTGGAACTCGTCAACCGCCAAGACGATGCGGGGCATGAGGTCGGGGAGCCTGCCGCCGGAGATGGCGGCGGCGGCCCGGTAGGCCGCGACGTCCTGGGCTCCGGCGTCACGGAAGAGCACGCCGCGGCGGGTGAGTTCCGCGTCGAGGCGGCGGAGGACGCTGATGCCGAACTCGCGTTCGCTTTCCACCGCGATCACACGGGCGTGGGGGAGTGAATGGGCCGCGTACGCCTTGAACTCGACGCCCTTCTTAAAGTCCACGAGGTACAACTCGACCTCGCGGGTGGAATACCACAGGGCGAGGTTGGTGATGATGACGTGGAAGAGCGTGGACTTGCCGGAGCCGGTGCGACCGGCGATGAGGGCGTGCTGGGCGGTGCCGCGGCCGAGCGTCAGACGCTGCAGTTTTCGGGCGCCGGCGCGGCCAATGGGGATCGAGAGTTCAAGGGAAGCGTCGCTGCTCCATTCACGGTCGTCGGGAGGGGCGACGGTGTCGAACGGCACCTGCACGCGGCCGAACTCTTTGGCGGCGGCGCCCACCTTGCCGAGAAGTTCCGTGAATTGTTCCTCCGCCGGGGGTTCGTCGATTCGGACATCCAGCCCGCGAAAGGGGTCGAGATCGAGTGTGTTGCCGTCAGAGAGGGTGATCGGGATGGAGGTGCGCTCGATCTGCAAGACCGGGATTTGGGAAAGACCTTTCGCGGCGAGGTCGGCGGCGATCAGGGTGAACACGCCGCACCTGGCGCCGGCGGAAACGACGCTGGTAAGGCGGGACGCCGCGAGATCCGTCAGGTTGGAGGGGAAGTCGGCGATGACCAGGAAGCGGAGGGGTTCGGCCACTTCGCCGGCGGCTTCATTGTACTCCGCGATCGTGGTGAACTGGTTGCGGAGATACTTCTGGATCACGTTTTCCATGTGCTCGGTAAGGTCGCCGAGTTTCTGTTCGATGTGGCGGGGCTCGGTCCAGATTTTGTCGGAGACGAGGAGTGGCTCGGCGTCGGCCAGGTGCATGAACGCTGAGAAGCCCTGGCCCAGGCCGACGGGATCGATGATGGTGAAACGGGCCTTGGCGGGGGGGACGGCGGTGATAATCCGGAGCATCACCTGGTTGAGCAAACGGAGGGCATCGCTCCGTCGCCGGGCGGTGTGGCGTACGAGCAATGAACCCTTGCCAGCGAATTCAAGGGCGATCGGGAGAGTTGCATCGGCGGGAACGTGATCGACATATGCGGCTTCGGCTCCGGCTCCGGCCTGACGGGCCATCCGGAGCGGGCTTACGTGCAAGTGGCCGAAGGGGACGCTTTGGGGCACACCATCGGCGACTTGGAAGCCGGGCCCTTTCATCGACTCCCACGTCGGGGCCGATCGTGCGGTCTCGGCGCCGAGGCGCTGCGACCCGCTTTGCCAATCCGCGGCGAACGACGCCCAATTTTCGGCGATGGTGCGGAGGACGGCGGCGTCGGCCCGATCGTCGGCGAGGAGGGCTTCATCGCGCAGCACGGCCGCCCGCTGCCCGGTCGATTCGCGCTCCTGTCGCAACCCGGCGAGTCGGGCCTGGGTTTCGGAATCGTGGGCAGCGATTTCGGTGTCGCGCCGGTCGGAGGCCGCCTGAAGCAACTGTTGATGCTCGGCTGCCAGGGCGGGGCCCTCGATCGATTCGCGGCGTGCGACAGCGGCCCGAGCGCTCTCGAAGACGGCCTTCAACTTGACGACCTCGCGGTCACGTTTGTCGCGCAACTTGAAGCGGCTGGCTTCGGCGGAGGCTTCTACCTCGCTCAATCGGCGGGCGGCAGCGGCTTGAAAGGAGGCGACGGAGCGGGCCGCCTTGGCGGCGGAGCGCGGCACGCGGGCGCGGAAGGCGGTCTGAACGGCGAGAAGAAGGGCGAAGGTGCCGATCGCGGCGATGCCCGCCCACTTCCCGATTTCCGGAATCGGTCGCTTTTCGAGGGCGAGCCAGGCGGCCGCGGCAAAGGCGGCCGCGATGGTGGCGATGCCGACCAGGACGCGCGAGCCGGAGGGCGAATCGGCGAGGATGCGGGTGCGGTCGATCAGGCCGGCGGTGAGTGCGTAGGCGTCCTCGGGGTTGGGGGTTTCGGACTCGGAAACGTCCGCGGCTAACGGCGGGGCGCCCCAGCCGGGGAGATTGCGATAACCGGCCCGCGTGAGCACCTGGGCGGCCCGCTCCCCGGCCTCCTCCAGTTGCTTTCGGCGAGCACCCAAGGTGGTTCGGGCGGTACTGACTTCGAGGTCGGCTTTGCGGTCGCCGGCTTCGACGAGCGTGTCGGAGAGCCATTCGCCTTCTTCGAGTTCTTTGGCGGACTTGTCGGCAAGTTCGCGGGTGGCCTGGTCGAACGCGCGGACGGCTTTGTGACGGGCCTTTTCGGCGAGGGCGACGGCGGCTTCGAGATCGCGCAGGAGGGCCTTCCGTTTGACGGCAGCGGAGTGCTCGGT
>ENA-ORBV01004791-ORBV01004791.1-microbial-mat-metagenome-genome-assembly--contig:-NODE-4791-length-25571-cov-6.085589_pt1 | contig 25571 bp, 25 predicted proteins | sample MGYA00237777_ERZ505514 | MGnify/ENA primary metagenome ERZ505514 (study PRJEB26160, sample SAMN06269048) | microbial mat metagenome | isolation source: Oligotrophic lake microbial mat | place... | reverse complement strand
TTCAAGCAGAAGACGGCATACGAGATTCGCCTTAGTCTCGTGGGCTCGGAGATGTGTATAAGAGACAGGTTGTTGTCCCAGGGTTTCTGTCTGTCACCAGCACATGCAGTCAGTCATGATGCAGTCAAGCTAAGTCAGTGCTGAGTCAAGTCAGTCAGTCAAGTGGGCGATTGATTCCGATTGATGGAGGCGGAAATTTCCTCACTTTTTCAGTAATATTGGCGCGAAAGGAGTGCCATCCGTCCATCTACCCGGTTACAAAAGTCATTCTCTCCGTGCCAGCCATGCCAGACACCTTTTTAATTTCTGTAACGGCCGCTAGCCAGCTACAATTGCGATGGAATATTTTACAAGACAAACAATTACAGTAGTTGTTGCAAGCCAATCAATTCTAACCTCTTCAAAGATCGAATCAGTCATTTGATTGCAACCCTTCTTCTTCAGTACAGCAGCTAATCTCATTGTCCATGACACAGCTTGAAGAATAGCACAAAGTAGAACGGTAGTTGGTGTATTGGGCCACAAGTACGGTATCACATACTGCATACCATACTGTCCATACTATAGTACTTAATTAATTATAATACAAGAAGAAGATGGTCCAGTCCCTCAATACCAAAGCCCTGCTGACACTGGCATCGGTGGCACGGCGGCCCGGATTAATGACACCTCATGTGGCGGTCGACACGGTATCTCAACTCAATTATGAGGCACTCAAAGAGAAATGTGGCATTCAAGCCATTATCTTTGATAAAGACAATACATTGACGGCACCTTACGTCAATGAAGTCCACGCCAATGCCAAATTAGGTCTGGAAAAGGCCGTACAAACGTTTGGTGCCTCCAATGTCGCCATTTTGAGCAATTCCGCAGGAACCCTCGATGATCCCGAGTACAAGGATGCCATTTCCATTGAAAATAGTATGGGCATTGCCGTGATACGACACGACGAAAAGAAACCAGGTGGATTGGCCGAAGTCTTGGAGCATTTCAAATTGGAAGATCCCGCCAATCTCTGTGTGGTGGGCGACCGACTCCTCACGGATGTGGTCTTTGGGAATTTGTTTGGCATGTTGACGGTCCATACATTGCCACTGTGTCGGGGAGCCGAAAATGCCGGGGATAATACCGTTGCCAAAGTCATTCGATGGACCGAGAATACCATTTTGTATTCCGATTGGTTTGGTGGAAGAATGTTGCAAAAGAGAAAATTGCCACACAAATATTGGCCGGGTGAAGAGGAATGTCCTCTGGTTCTGTTCGTGGCTTCCACTGAAACTGAAAACAACAACAACAATGATATTACGAATGATGGAAATGTAGATCCAAACAACAGCAACAATGGCCCCTCTCAAGATAGTGGCAGCAATGAACAGAAAGAAGAAAAGTAAATCAATTATTATTGCACTTGAAAACCCAATACCAAGTACGATGTTGGCCTTGTTGTCTACTCAAAGCGCTACAATCTGTCATTCATTATCATAATTAATATATTTTATTTTATTTGTTTTTCTTTTTCAATGAAGGAAACCCCCCAAGGTTGTTATTTCAAACGCTGAACGTCTACTTTTATATTAAATGAGCGACATTCCCCAAGGTTGTTATTACAAACGCTGAACGTTAGCTGTTCTAACCATACTGCACATTGCATAGAGCATTCGTGCAGCACGCTTTTTTTGTTGATTACTGGAATGGAAATGAAAAAGTTGCAGAAAAGATAACTGATCAACATACATGTGTAATCAGGGACCCTCTTGACGCCTTTTACAATTTCTCCATAGATGGCTTGGCTACAAAATGAGCAGAGTTCGCCCGCGGAACAACATGCTTGGTCCGTGTGCTGCTGGGGCTACGCGGCGGGCTTTCCTTTTTGGGTGGGCTGCACGTTCGCTTCTTGGTTGGGGAGGCTCTACTGGGCGAAACAAACCTCTCTCCAGACCACGCCTCGTCTGCGAACGAGGGGCTTTTGGGACGGTATTGCATTGGCTGTTGGGGACTGACACGTCGAGCTTCGCTGCTTGCGAAAAGAGCTGCCTTTCGTGCTTTGTCGTTGGCTTTTTCGTACACCAGCAGAGCTTGGCTAATCGCATAAATCCAAGCATCCCGGGCCTTCTTGGGTGCGCAAAAGGTTCGATTGACTTCTGTGTTGGTAGCCACAGTCCGAGCATTTCGAATGTCGAAGCGGTAGGCGTCCCATTGCTCTTTGTCTTCCAAATCGACAGGAAAGGCCACAGTCGAATCCAATATAATGACATTGGACGGGTCCGAAGATCCAGAGAACCAATAAATCATGAGTAGTGGAACATCTACGTCAAAACCCTCCAGTTTTGCCATCTTTGGTTCGGTCGGTTATTGTGTTTCGGTTTTCAATCAAAAGGATGCAAAGTCGTCAGATACCGACATTATACAGTACAACGAGAACCAAAAGGAATTTTCATTACTTACAACAAGCCGCGCCCATCGTGGTTTCCAAGAACGACTTCCCAACCAATCGTTTCCAGTGCCCTTTTTGTGAAGCCATCCTTCCACTAGGATTCGTCGTGGCGTGTAATGCAGTCCCTCTGCTACACCATTCGGAAGTGTATCTTCTTCGTCTGACGAATCAACGATGTCATCCTCACTGCCATTGGTCGTCGATCCCACTGCTACCAAGCCCGTTGGTGGCTGATGAGACTCCGAAATGACTCTGGGCTCCATCAATGTTTGGTGTTTTCGTGCATCGATCGTTTGTTTGCAGCACGGACACGCCGCCAATTCCAAAAGGTCTTGAGACTTAATAACACCACTGAAATCAAAGTTGAGTGGAGAGGAGGGTGCGGGAGCGTGGATCACTTGCTTCATGGTTGGGGATGGTGACTGCGGGTCTTTTGGTGGAGTTCCACGGATTTTCCCATTGTCGTTATTTTCTCTGCCAACCCGAGAAGGAGACGACATCCTTTCTTCGTTCAAGTTTCTTCTTTCTAGGTTCTTGCCCGATCACTTTTGCCAACCCACTTCGAAGCAACAATGTGACTGCTCCTGTGAGTATTATAGCCAAGAGCGTGAAGGAAATGGACTTTTAAGGGACGCCGGGGGTGGTACAGGCTGCAGTGAACTACTCCAATGGTGGCCACGACTTTCTGACTTTTCAAGAAACTGAAAAAATCAAGAGAGACGAAAATGTGAGTGTGTGATTTGTGCGTTGGGTGAGACTCAGCCGACTCGCAATGAAACGCTTTGAACGCACAGCTACTCTGCTTCATATTTCAAAAGAATTTCAAAATGACACAGAGAGCTTGGCTTTGCATGAAACATCATTGATGTTCAAATGATAGAAAATATCTACTCCGAGTAGCAATAACAACACTGATATAACCATCTAATAAATGCAAAAGCTAATTTCTAGTCTTCATGAAGCCGTGCTAGTCAGTCAATCTTCACAAATTCAAGCGTCAAGTCATGTCCATGAAAGCAAACTGTGCTGAGGTGCAATGATCTACAAAAAAAATGTTTCACTTTTTCTAAGACTGTTAGTGTTGCTTTGAGAAGAAGCAAAAAAAAATCTTGTGTGTGTTGGTCTCACAGTGGTCAAGTTGGGTGTCAGCAAGGAACATGTTGCATCAATTGCAATCTGTGGTAACTCTTTGTGCAGTAATGAATCTTGAGTCACAAATTGACTCACAATTGTCATGCACAAAATTAGTGCACTGTGATGCAATCGAACAGTTTGTGACATGCACAATCAACATGTAAAATTTATTGCAGCATATAATTAGAAGCTAACTAGCTAGGTGCAAGCTACTGTTATCTCATTTCTAAAACATCGAGCTACTAGCTAGTGGTTTTGCTAAATGTGACTACTGCTATCTCTCCAGTAGAACAATGAGATGCTGAGCTCAGTCAATGTAGAGTAGTTTTAGTACAGTAGGAGCAACTGTGATGCCATCTTGTTTGCGTTCGGTTCGGGCAGCTGTGCGCACTGCTTCATTATGTCTCATACTCCTACGTAGCTACTCCAGTTCGTCGCAGGTACTGTACGTAAAGAACTCCTAATAACACGTACGTAACGGCATAATTACTGGCACGATACCGTAGTAACCAAACGGAGAGGTGCGCGACGACGTGAGTTATTCTTCCATCGATCGGAAATGTCCGCTAGCTATAAGACTCACACCATGAGCGCCTCGCCTAAAAGGGAGGCGACAAGATTCAGCAACCTGCAGCCATCGCTTGTACTCAAGTAGCTCAAAAGCCACTCGGAACAAGAATTGGTAGGTCTTTGTACAAATAGGAAATACAGAGACAGATTGGAGGATACCTTGATTCCTTCCTCTAAAACTACACTAGTAGCTAGAGATAATTAAGTAAGCATCCATCATGACGGGCCAAAACGATGATGCCTCTCAGGTTCGCGTGGTGGCCCGAATTCGGCCCTTGTCCAAGACGGAGGTAGAGCGCAATTCCAAAGAGGCGATTACGTCCATGACATCTTTGGAACGATCCTTTTCCAACAACTTTCATGACTCCAACGACCCCGAACTTGTACAGGTCACTGTAGAGGGCGGTCAGAAACGGTGGTTCGAGGTGGATGCGGTCTTTGACAAAAACTCCTCACAACAAGAAGTATACGTCAAATGTGGAGCTAGAGCAGCGGTCTGTGAGCATATATTCAAGGGGTTTAACTGTACCGTTTTGGCTTACGGGCAGGTAGGTCATAGTGTTTCATTGGTGACGAAGTTGCTGCTTTTGTCTGTATAAACTTCAATCTCGAATGTTGTCTAACTTTGGTCGCTGTGCAACTTCCTTCTTTGAGTGTAGACGGGAGCTGGTAAAACGTTCTCCATGGGAACTGCTGTGCGTGGATCGACCGTCGATGACATGGATGGAATGATCCCCAGGTGTGTTGTAGATCTATTTGATTCCATTGCAGAAAAATGTGACGGAAATGCCAAGGTAGAATTGTCGTACTTGGAGATTTACAACGAGGAGATTCGCGATTTGCTGGTGGAGAAAGAGAAGCCTCTCAAAATTCGAGAAACCTTGGATGGGGAAGTATATGTCTCTGGCTTGGAAACTCGAATTGTGGCCTCCCCGGTAGAAATTGGAAAATACATGGAAGAAGCTGCAGGTCGGAGAGTCGTGGCGGCAACGGCAATGAACGCTGTATCTTCTCGATCGCATGCCATTTGTACACTCCATGTAAGCGGTGTTGTCGAGACGGGAGAAGGGTCTGACAAATTCTCTTCCAAGTTAACCCTAGTAGATCTGGCAGGTTCCGAGCGTGTCAAAAAGACTGGAGCGCAAGGAGCTCGGGCCAAGGAAGGTATCAACATCAATAAAGGATTATTTATCCTTGGTCAGGTTGTATCTGCGCTATCTGACAAGGGAAAAGGCGGCAAGCTGAAACGAAAACCACCGTACAGAGACAGTAAGCTTACACGATTGCTCCAGGACTCGTTAGGGGGCAATTCACGTACCATCATGGTGGCCTGCGTCTCCCCAGCGGACTACAACATTGATGAGTCAATCAACACACTTCGTTATGCCACCAGTGCTCGTAATATTAAGAATTCGGCGACACGCAACCTTGTCAAGAATATTTCTCCTGAAGAAGCTGCCAAGCTCCAACGAGAAAACCAGCTGTTGAAGCAGCAAGTAAAAGAGCTGCAGGAGACTGTCAAACAATTAACAACGGATCAGAATGCAACTACTGGTGTTTCGTTTGCCCTGTCGGATGACGAAGCATCGGTCCATTCCGTAGCAACAGCCCCACTGACTGGTCCTGAAGGAGCAGAGGAGCATTCCAAGCGCGTTCATGAGCTGGAGAAAGAAGTTGAGAGTCTCAAGAAAGAGCTGTTGACAGCAAAGGGTGACATCAGGAAATCGGTAAGTGCATCTGCCGTTGAGCTGCCCGCCATGAAAGTTCAAGTGGCCCAAATGCAAGAAGAACTGGAAGCTGCTGAGGCACTTGCCGAGGAGAACGAAGCGCTTCGTGCAGAGTTGGAGGACGCCAAAACGGATGCCGAATCTGCTCGGCATGCAGCTGCGAAGCTTTCAGACATCATGGACAAGCTCAAAGAGCTGAAAGAAGATGAGATCGACAAGAAGAGAGTCGAGTACAATCACATGAAAAAAGAAGAGGCATGGGTATCATTTGTCTTCCAGATGTTGAACAACCACAAAGATCAAATGACCAGGCTACACGAAGACTTCGATCTGGTTCTTCGTATTGTGGAAAGCCCGTCAATGATGACAGCCCCCGGCCAAAAACCGCGAGGACGGGGTATTTGGAATTCGCTCACTGGTAACTTGAACGATGAACAGGTGCATGATCCAGAATTGCGACAACAGCTTTTGCGTGATCATGTGAACTTTTTCTGTAATAAAATGCGTGAAATTGAGAATGAAATCAAGGCAGAGTCACATTCGTTGAAGCAGATCCGAGACGGCATCAAAAAAGACCGCGAAAAGCTTCAGGGTGACATTGGAATGACGGAGTTTGTTCGTGAGTCGCTCCGAAAGGACGATAGCGAGCTCTTACAACAATTGACAGAGATGTTGATCGGCCCAATCAAAGTTCACACACCGAGCGACTCGTAATTCACCTGATTTTGTTGGAGAGAGTTGCTACTTGTCTCCGCCATCTGGGTAACCACTTCACTACCTTGGTCATGGCACCTGTCTATCTGCTTTCTGCAAGGGTTTGCACAATTCATATTTTGTTTTAGTGAGCACACTATCCATACTAAAGAGCGCATATTCTGTGAATTTTGCCATCAATTAATCTTCTGGTCTTTATACGGTGACTGTGTAGTCCTTGGGAACAATCTACTTTGAGCTTTTTTTGTTCTGCAGTTCCAACCGGATTTCGTCTCCTTTTATCTGTGGGTGATATGAGCCAACTCATTGAGCTTGTTTCTCTGGTGCCAGATTTCAACATAGATACTGTATTCTGATCTATATCCAGTGATGAGCGACATCAAGTTATAGCTGGATTTATATGGGATGATTTTGGTAGTTTATAGTGACACTTGTGCTAATATCTCATATCCTCCTAGGCTGTTTGCTCCTTCGTGAATTCTAGCACCTCTAATTTTTGTTTAATCCAACAACACGAGTTCATGCCTACTGTGTCACGTCCATTGTTTTTGCGACTACCATTTTCTCCAGATGAGTTTCAGAAAGAGACCCCATGTTGGGATGATTTTGTGTCCCTCAGTTCAAAATAGGCACACCCTGAGGATCATACAATTATTTTGACATGCGAAAGTTTGAGAAGGTATATAGACGCACATGAGCTCACAATCGTCTCGTTGCTACTAGTACTTCATTGCTGATAATTATGTGGTTTCGTTTGATCCCACGTGTGCATTTTTGTGTGTGACTTTTTTAGTTGATGTCATCAGCACGGAAGAAAACAACTCTCGTCAAGTAAATTCCAAGATGACAAAAGTAGTATCAACAACCAGACCAAGCTATACTTTGTTAGTACACTGACGCGTTGGTGAAGCAATGTCGAGCAGCTCAAAGGAGCATCAACGAATTTAAACCCCGTTTTCTCGCACAAGAATAGCAGAAACATGTCGCCTCTACAAGTTAAAAGAATTGTTTTGTTGGCTGTATTATCATGCATGGCTGGCAACAGAGTGGACGCCTTCTTGGCTCCCTTCGGGCGGGCCAGTGTACCTGGAAGGACATCAAGCCCAGGAAGAGTATGGTCGTCCTCAACAAAACCGGATCAGAATAAACTACAACAAGCAAACCAGCCCTTTAACGAAAGCGATGATGATGGCAATGGCGATGACACCATGTTGCAAAATCGTCGCAAGGCCATGGGAGCAATGTCAGCTACCGTGCTCTCGGCGTTGCTGGCCAACGTGAACGTAGAACCTGCCAGAGCCTACGAGACGGAACAGCCACTCAAACAGCGATACTGGAAACTCGAGGTACCCAACACATTTCCAGACGAATTGTCGCAAGAAGGAGCTGACATGTTGACTCCACGCCAGAGAGCACTTGAAATATCAGCGAATAAACCCAAAGTGTCGCCGCTAGAAACAACCAGTGCAGTAGATTTGGGTGCCGGTGCCGTTTTGTGGGGCAGTGCCTTGTGGTTCTTGGCAGGTTCTCGCTCGAATCCGTTGGCAACACCACTGGCCAATCTCTTGTACAATGAAGACGAGGACTGGCTGCAAGATCGTAATGACGGCCTATTCGCCGCGCTTCCAGCGCCCTTGCTTATTCTTCTGGGGGCCTTGTTCCTCTTGTTTGGGTTTACCGCCCATCTTGCAACTATTAGCTTGGCCGAGGGTTCCGTTGGTGAAAGTTTTCAACTCGCTGGTGTGTTGATCATTAGTGCTGGAGCGCTGGAGATTGGTCGCATTGCTTCGGGGGAGAAGAAACAAACTCGGAGTGAAAATGATCGTGATACTCTTCTTCAGCAGGAATTTGAAGCATTTGCTGAAAAGCGGTTGAAAGCTGGCGGGAATTGCCATCGAAGTGAAGTCGTGGCAGCATTTCGTCGCTTCAACGCCAAATATCGTCAAGCCGACAATCCTGACTACCCTCTGAATGATCTAGAGATTGAACGACTCTTGAAAGACTGGAACGAAAGAAATGCCGGAGCTCAAAGAAGTTCTGCTGGCTTTTACAACGGCATTCAAATCAATGCCGAGGCAGATGTCTTCGTGTCGCGTTTGTAGTTTGCTTGCAACGACGAATGAACTTCAATGAAATGAATCAAGGGCGGACACCTTTTGTAAATAAATCCAGCTCATCAAGTCCAAGTTACTAGTTCTTTCCACATGACTACTCTTTTAATACAATTAAAGATATTGTACATAAGTCATGTTAAATACAATATGAAAGCAAACTGACATCACAGTGGATTAGAGTTTTCTTTGTCTAGCGATGATTCTGTCAGATGATATAAGAATACGGGCCATGCCGCTCCAGGTTGGTGATCCACAGAACAGTTTCGCCGTTTTACAAACTCTTCTTGTGGCAGAGGTGACATGTAGGTTAAAACCCTCAGTAATGTGCCTTGTTTGTTTACCTGGTTTTCATCTTTTGGGGTATCATCATCTTTTGATATTGCTGATTGTTGTTCCAGATATCGTTGCTTCAACACTTCCAAGAGGAGAGGCTTAAATAGCTTCAACCCTCTTGGAATCAGATATAGAAAAAATACAGTGGCCTTTTCATATAAATGTTTCGCTTCCATGGCATTGGCGCAATGAAACGAAACCGAGAGCTGTGGATGAATCTCTCCCGACTTTTGCGATTCTTGCAATGCCATCCTTGCTTCTTCCACTCTCTCCGGGTTAATGTCAATACCCACAAAGGATACCGACAACAAGAGGTCGTCATTGTTGGTGCTGCTGCCACTATGATCATGGTTGCTCTCGCTTTGATTGATGTGAGTATTTGCGTTTTCGCTTGAATTTAGGCAGGTCCAATGAGATGCCATTTGCAATAAGGCCCTCCCATCTCCACTTCCAATGTCCACTACGACATCGCCAGGACTCAAAGGGAGAAATTCATTCACAACCACATCGAGAACCTTGGTGGGTGTACTCCATAATTTTTTGCGGGGCGCCAACATGGTGGTGGTGGTGGTTGTTGCTTCCTTTTTTTACAATTTGATTCGATTTGATTCCGCCAATCTCAGAGCTGCAATGCAATACATTCACGTGTGGTGGTAAAAGAAGCTAACTAACTAATCTTGTTCATCTACCGTAACAAAGGTCTGTTTGGCATCTTCAAGCACTGCCCAGCCTGAATAAATGCTGCATTCAATTATAATTAATCAAAATTACCAATAATCATGCAATGAAGTACGAGTTTTTTGATGGTCGATGTACAGACGAGAAGAAGAGCCCTGGCCAGGTGTTTGATGTTTACACACCTTTAGACTTTTCCAGCAAAACTCGTCCTACTAGGCCTTGTAACGGACTGTGAGTTTAAAACAAATTATTATTGCAGAACCATGAGCTTACAATACAGTAGCTAAAAGTTAGAGCATACAGCATAGTTTGATTCATAGGGCAACAGCTATAGTCAGTGTCCGGGAAGATGACGCCTCGGAAAAGCCAAATTCGTACACTGAGCGACTTGAATGGAAATTCCTCATCGCCTGGCGGAGGAGGAGGAAATGAGCATCATTCTGCCTATCACAAGCCCATTTCGTATTCGTCGTCGGCCTCGACCAACGCCAGTAGCAATAACAGCAAGGACCAGGCGAGCACGATGAAGAAAAAAGTCGACCCGTTTCGCGTTTGTGCTATTCCGACACTTCCCAACGCGGACGCCGCCCTGGCAATGATCCAGCGTGTTTGCACAGAATTTGAACCCATCGTCCAACGCCGTGGCTACAATGTAAAGTCCGTGTCCGAAATGTGCTGCTGCTTTGACGGATTGGATTTTACGGAAAGCGGACAGCGCAGCAAGGGACGCAAAAAGAGAGTCATGTCTCCCAATGTATGGGGTTACAACCAAACAACCTCGTTTGGTAGGAGAGGCAACAAGAGTCACACAATTCACTTGCGATTGCGGCATCCTGGTTCCCACGATCGTTTGCTCTTGTACGAGGATGTGGCGGGGACTATGGCCCACGAATTGGCTCATTGTGAAATTGGTCCCCACAATGATGCTTTTAACAAGCTCATGGAGGAAATTTTGGAGGAGCACATGACACTGCAGGTGACCGGAACGATTGGCAGTTCCAAAGGCGGTGTCATCAATCGTGGCAACAACAATAATAATTCTGGTGGTGGAAATTACCAATCTTTTCCCGGAAAGGGAGTTGCCTTGGGCAGTGGCGCTGGAAGCATGACAGATCCAAAGCATCCGGGGTACAAACTTGGGGGCGACAATAACTTTTCGAAATGGATTTCTCCTGGGGAAGCAGCCTGTATTGCCGCTGAAGCCAGACGACGTCAGCAGCAGTTGCGACTCCGAGGTCAGCATTGTTGCCAACCTTGCACAATCACAATTCCTGATGATGACGATGCGGAGCCCATCATCGAGTATCATACTCCATCAGCTGATGTTGATGAAAACGGGGACAAGAAAAGAAGCGCCACGACCGTGGGCGTCAATCGTAATTTACCCACATCAAGACGCAATAGGGATAATAAAAACGGAGAAAAGAAGAAGAAATATAAAACGGATACAAGCAACAGTTCCAGTGCCGAATCCACGCAGACAAAGAAAGAAAAATCAAAGGGAGATGTCATTGACTTGACTGATGATGATGCTGTCGGTGTTGCCGCAAAATCGACAACCGCTTCCGTGCCCTCCGCGTCCGCGTCCGCTAGCGAAGTTACAGAATGGGCTTGTCAACGCTGCACATTTCTCAACACACCGATGGCACTTGCTTGTAGTATGTGCAGCGCCCAAAAGAGGACCTAAAGAATAAAAGGGAGTGTCTAGGTAGGAAAGTTGAAAAGTGAACGAACACTTTGGCTTATTTGATTGAAGTAAGCGTTGAGCTTTTATTTCCAACAGAAAGTTCGACGCAAAGAAATGACGTAGACAGTAAAGCAGAATATAATTATTGGGAACATTAAATTGAAATCAAATTAGTTGCAATGCCATGTTCCGTCTGTAATTCCTTTTTCTATCGCAAAGGAACAACGTCACCGTCCATGTCCAGAAACACAGCCGTGTCTGGAACACCAAACTTATCGACGATCATTTCAGCCACGTCGTACATATGGTCACCTTGGATAATGATTTCTTTCTCGTTGGGTTTGGCTCCGTCCTTGACACTGGAACTACCAGCAAACTTCTTACTGAAAGCTTTCGAGACATCCTTCAACTTGACATCTCTCACAGTTTCCATACCCATGACAACTGTTAAAAATCTGCGTTTATTTTGTGCTCGTTTTTGCACCACAACTCGACATACCGCTTCATCTCCCTTTTTCTTTTTGGCGCCAGCTCCACGGCGTTTCTTTTTATCGGTAATGGCCAAGTCTCCCATTTCCTCCTCGCCCACATTATTATCTTCGTCGTCATCTTCGTCACTATCGGACTCGCTATCGGCATAAAAGGGATCGTCGGGTTCGGGTCCATATTTCTTGGTCAATGCAAAAAACAATTTATCTTCTTTTCCAGCATATTTCTCCAACAAACCCGGGACATCCGAGACTTTTTCAGGTTGATATTTTTCATAAAAGGCCACCAAGCGTTCTTCGATATTCCGTGCTCGATCGGGTTTGGCGGGTTTCTCTTCCGCGGCTTCAGCCTTGTCGCCACTGGCAGAAGCAGAGGTAGCGCCCCTCAATTCTTTCAAGTGTTCAAAGAGTACGGGATGGTGCTTTTTCAACCACGGACTACAATGCGTTTCAAAGTCCGGGCCGTATTCGCAGTATTCCGGGGGCATGCCACATTTCTTACAGTAGAGCACTTCACGACTCTCCAGCAGCACAGTGCTGGTGGGTGACTCGGTCATGGTTGTTATTCAAGAAGGAAGGATGCAACTACAAGTAGTATGCGTAAGTAATGGTAGGTGATAGAGAGTTGTTCAGCAACGGAATGAATACTAGAGCTAGTACATCGCCATCGTCGCTGCGATGATGGATGGAGGAAACTTGGCAGCTGCAGAGCTCTTGTGCGTCCGGTGTTATTTTCAGTCTGTCCACCGTACGACAAAGATCTTCCAAGATCACTGGCCATCGATCAACATGTTTTGGGTCATGGATTTGCATTCTTCACCGTGATATACATCGCTACGATTTACTGTATTGTGTCTCGCTTGATTGGCATTCCTCGATCAACCAACAACAGCGATAGACACACCAAACATTACCATTGTGACCATATCGGTACTTTCATACTCAATCTACTAGATTCAACTACTCTTCTTCTTTACCATCAATATGATCCGCTCCGTATTCTTCTTCCTCGTCGCTTCTGTCTTCGTGACTTTGGCAAAAGCCGGAACCAACGCTGAAGGTGTGTGCTGTACTGTACTTCTAGTTCAATTTTTATTGTTAGATCAGCGCGTTTCCAGGTCTATACTTGATGATGACGCTGATGATGATGATGAGAGCATGTGCTGTATGACTGTGCTTAATGATTTTAACCGTTCCAGGTATTTTTGTGACCCGTATTCTCATCCTTTTTAAAAAAATTGTTGCATCTGAATAGGCTTGAAATTTTTGGCTGCCAAGGAGGCCGAGCCAGGAGTGGTCAAGCTCCCTTCTGGATTGTTGTAAGTTTTTTCGGGTGGATGCATGCTTGTATTTTGCTGTATCCATCACGTGTACTTTTTCATTTCAAGCGCTAATTAACCCATTCGTTTATCAATTTTCTATGCTTTATGCGTCTTTTAGGTACAAGGAACTTCAGGCTGGAGCTGGTAAGATTTTGTATTTGTGCTTGATTTTCAATTTGCTCGTTCTCGGGATGCTTCTTTTCTTTTTTTTCGTGTTTGTGCTCACCACGCCTTTCTCGATGCACTACTCTACTATACCTTGTACCGAACTACGTTTGCAAAACAAAACAAACAAAATCAAAGGAAAATCACCTGCTCTTTCAAGCCCCTGCAAGTGCCATTATTCTGGATCCTTGATTGATGGAACTGAATTTGACAGCAGCTACAAGCGCGGAGAACCCTTGACTCTTGCACCCAACCAAGTCATCAAGTAAGTTTGTAGTGGCGGACTCGTCATCCAAGAAAGACTGCTCTGATTTTTTTTTTGTGAGGTGGATTTACTCATTCTTATTTTGCAACTATTATCAATAATTTTACCCCTAAATTTACAGAGGATGGACGGAGGCCATGCAACTCATGAAAGAGGGCGCCAAGTGGGAACTTTACATTCCGTCGGAACTCGGATATGGAGACCGCGGAGCAGGAGGCTCTATCCCCGGGGGTGCAGCTCTGGTGTTTGTAAGTCTTCAGCAATTGCCCTCCTGGTTCCAGTGATTTTGATGAAATCCTCTTGAATTGTGTCATTGGCGTTTGATCCTCTTGAAAAGACTTGAATCCAATGTGATTTGACTGGCTCGCTTGTATAGAAGTTTGGTACTTGTGTGATGCTCGTTGGATTGGACCTCTTGTATCATCTTCAAACTTTGAATTGTGTTGCAACTTCTTGAATACCACACGTGTCAATACTCATCCATTTGCGGTTTACCTGACCTTGCAGACCATGGAGCTGTTGGAAGTTTTGGGAGAATCTCAGTAAGGATATCATCATCCTACAGTACGACAATTCATTTGATGACGCAAACTGGCGAAAGTCAATCAATCAATAATTTGCCAGTGGAATATATTTGGTCACAGCTTTGGTTGATGGGCATGACTCTGTTTGGCGGTCCTCCTTGCATAGCAAGTCGTCCTCTCTCAATCATGTTGTTTGAGAGTTGTCAGGACTTGTGTGTCTGTGAGGAACGTGTATTGGAGATTTTAATTATTTAGTTTGAGTCATTAAAATGATATTGGCTTTTGACTGTCCGCCATTTCTCTTATATCATTACCAGATGATAGTAGTTAGATTCAGCCAAATGTGACTGTCCCTGCCCGTCGCCAAATCGTTACACGGCATCTGTGTTTAGCATCACGTCATTCACGTGACGGAAGCAAAGGATGTTTGTCACAGTTGCCGTGTCGGTGACCAAACCTGTATCAAGAACCGCTACCTGCTGCCAACTTCATGGCTACTACTCTAGCTAGCTTTTAATCCTCAACAGCGCAAAGACATGTTACTGTACAAAGTAGTTCCAGATTTGAGTTGGTGTATTTTAATTATGTCATTGTTATTTCCCTATGGCATACTAGTACATATTTAGCGAAATTATTTTCATTGGAGTCTGGTGATACAGCAGCAATGTCATGTATGTATTTACAAGACAGCTTCTGTACGGCGGCGCACACGACGACTTCCCTCCAATGCGTAATTGGCAGCCACCACGGCACATGCCAATGATGCTGATGCTCGCTTTCTCGTGATGGTGGCGCTGTTGCTGCTGCTGTCACCAGAGCTGGATCGCACTGGTAGTGGAAAGGCAGCCATGTCGGGAATATCAAAGGCATAGGCTAAATCATACGCCGAGTAAAAGTCATTTCCTGCTACTGCTGCTGCTGCCATGGTGGACCAAGCACTGCATTTTTTGTAAATGTGTGCCACTTGACGAGGGTCCTTGTACCGTCTTTGCGCCTTTAGCACACATCGAATGGTCATCTGCTTGCGTGCTTGTCGTTGTACATCTGTTCGAAGCTCCAGTCCACGAACACTTTCTTCCAATCGCAATGGACGACGACGTAATTCTCGGCATAGATTTCGGGCATCGGCGCGGAAACCATCAATGTCGCCCCTGTTGTACCAAAGTTGGTCTTTTTCTTCTTCCGCCAAAGACGACAGTGACACCACGGTGGCCTCGGATAGCACCTCATGAAAGGAAACACGGCGAGAGCAGCGCTGTCTCAGGTGTGTATACTTGGTGATTGATTCCATTGCTGCGAATGTCGAAGAGGTGATGGAGTTACTGCTGGTCATGTCGGCACTTGTTTGGGGCTACTAGTAGTAATTATTGGATCGGAATGTTGAGAAAAAGTATTTTGTGAGCACTTCTGCTTGACTATTGCTTGTTACCAGTTCGCAGCAGAGGGGGAGTTTCTTAGAAGTGTTAGAGTAGTGCACCGCGCGCGAAACAAGACAATAGTAGTAAAAATTATGAGACGCTCTGACCCATAAAGTGTCAAAGACATGTCAGGAAGTGAGACGCTCGTGTGAATTTACCCAGTCGTTTTTCTACTCGTATGAGATCGCCGAACTAAGCCCTACGAGATGACTCTGACAATTCAGTACTGTTTCGAATCGGGCGGCAGGATCACGAGTACTTATGGTGCGAATTCGGTTATTTAACCGAAAAAAACTCGAAAATAAGCCCCCAAGAGCCATCTGTCACAAAAATGTGAAGGTTGGAACCGTGAACGCTTTTAGTACTTTTCTTTTAGTGTAGTATCAGGCGACTCTGAGTTTTCTCAATCCGTGAACAAAAAACTCCATTAGTGTACAAAAAGTTTATACTCGCGTAATTTCACCAGTTGCTTTATGTGCTTGCTACTCCGAGTATCCAGCTAGCTACGAGTAACAGTACGTTCTAGTCCGAGTATGTACCTCGTACTCCGAGTAGCACTACTGTGCGTGTTGACCACCTGGTGTGTCTGAAACAGGACGTGAACCTAACCATATAAAACAAATTTTCACAGCCACTGACGAGAGAAGAACCAGTAAATATCAGTGCCGGAATACGTGAAAGGTACTGTCAAGCACTATAGTCATGTCACGTGATTAGGGCTAGGATTACTTTGGTGATATCAGTCCCCCCTGACTAGATTGAGTCCCGCATATACTCTCAGTCTCCCTAGCCTGGACATGTAGTTCTTGGTACGTACGTCGTGCGTCGTACGTCGCACGTACTGGTACAGTACTATCACTTATCCTTCGAATTCTGCGACAGATCTTTCGCGAAACATTCACCCGACAATGGTGCACACTTACGGGTATTAAACTGTTTTCGAAGACGCGGCACAGCTGGCTAGACTAATAGTAGACTACCAGGTAGCTATATCTACATCGTTCTCAGCGATACAGTACAATTGCCGCCATGCCGTTAAACACATCATCCATTATATTTTCCACCTTGGGGCTTGCTACGGGAGTATGGGCAATGCTAAAGACGCAAGAGGTTACCAAGCCTCTGTTTGAGGCCGTGATTATGCCCGCATGCATGAGCGCATCCAAAAACTATGAGACCATGGAAGACTTTGTCAGTCAAACTGGGATGGTAGCATACGAGCCTCGCTTGGGCGTAGTTGTCATGGAGGTCTTTGTGTGCATGATCACGCAGTTCTTGGAAATGCTCACACGGCCCGAAAACGACCCCGTTGGACTCATCGCGTGGCTGACAACAATGCTGTTGGCCATTCCTGCTACAATTGTGATGATTTTGGAAGCGGGAAGACAAGGCAATCGGGGACTCATCTTGTGGCCTACCCTGATGGGAATGCTAGCGCAATTGCTAGGTATTTCTGTGGTGTTTCCCGCACTGGTGGTGCCGGCCTATTGTTTGGGAAGACCACCGAAAACAAAACTTTTGACCAATAAGGGTCCCATCGAGCAACAGCAGGGATCCGTCGCCGTCACACGAGCGCGCATGTCATTGTTGATGGCACTTCCTGGCGTGGTGTTATCTGCCTTGGTATTTTTGATTTTAGACAAACAAAGCTATGCATGGACGTTCTGTGTTGGCTTGTTGGGAGGTCCGCTACTTCCTTGTATGTGTCTCATTCTGTGGGTGGTGCCACCTCCTAACGCCATCATGCCGCGCGTTGACATTGTCGAAAGTGGCAAAACAGCCGCCATGTCTTTTGGATTCGGAGGTATGCTAGCTGTATTGGGGTGGATCTATTTGATTTTTGTGGCCGTCAAGGCGTATGTTTTTGATTATCAAGGACTCTGGCAAGATTTGTGGGCCGGGCCTGATGCTAGTCCAGCCGTCCGGTTCATGACAATTGATGCAGGCATTCTCTACGTTGGGCTGATTCTCCACATTGGTTCTCGGAGTCTTTCGAGCATGGTAGAAGCTCTTCTGTTGACCCCCTTTTTTGGACCGGCGGCAGCTTGCTGCATGGCACTCGCCGCGAACGAGAAGGAAAATATCCCACTGACACACAAGCAGCCCACATCAACAAAAACTACTACACCAGACAAGAAAGAACAATAATTATTTCAGATTTAAATTCGAGCGAATGGAGGCCGTTGTCGCTACAGTATCCTTTTGCTCGGCAATGGTTGCTCTGATTCGACGACAACCTGTTTGCGAGTATGTCTTTGTAGAGAGTGACTGTGAAAAAATTACTACATCGATAGTCAAACAGCAGAGACAGAACGTTCTTATGACATTGTATAGATCAATCATTATGCATCGAATTGGTCTGCCACCCGTGTAGGAACACTGCGGTCTCTTTCAAGGCAGGAGATAAACTTTGGCGGCTACTTTGGTTTCTTAGAACACGAGCCATTTCAAGCGGATAACCCCACGATTTCTCGTAAAATTCCCTTGAGTTGTTCGCGCTCGGGTTTTGAAAACGCGTTGTTGTGCCCACAGTGCAAGTTCAAAAATATCCCGACCATCGTCTCCTCTTGCTTCCCGTGCTTGCATTTCCAAGACGTTTGGACTACTGACGGGGATGACAACCTCGAGAACATATACTCTAGCATACCGATGACATATCCAATCTCGTGTTTCACTAACAACGAAGAAAATTATCCTCAGTAAGATTTCATGCCACGTTTTTGCGATGTCGACGCGAAAAGGATATCATTCAACTTACCTGGTGCCAAAGAATCTCCATTTTCTGCTAACAGTTTCTTCAAGGACTCCACAACCTCAGTAATCGGTTTCGGGTGTACCATTTTAGCGGATTCCTGCTTTTCGTATCCTTCAGGTCGTTGATCAAAATCTTTTGGGACAACAACTACAGCTTGTTCGGGATATGCGGGGGTATTGTTGTTTGCGCCGGCCAATCTGCGTTCCGCTTGATCGACCACGACCTGGCCACCGTATGTCAAGCAACAACACAACCAAGCAATAGTGGAATCGAACCCGCTCTTCACGGCCACTCCGAGAGGCGCCCCACACATTCCGTCGCAGCAAGCGAGCATTTGCCACGCTTCCCAAATGGGGGTCGCCGATACACCAGCTGGTCGTCCAAGCTCCACGCCATCATCATCGTCGTCGCACGTTGCTACCGACCGACCGTTGTCTTGCTTCGCACGCCTACCAAGGCGTTTGGCGCATGCAGCAAAGTGAAATGCCTCTGCCAATGAGACGTGTTTGTCTTGCGGCCAAGTAGGAGCACATGTGACCTTACTTGGAGCTGTGTATTGGGATTCTGCAACGAAAGGATGTTAGCAGTTTCATTCAAATAAAAGTAGACCAAACGATCGTTTTCCTGTACGTACCAACTACACAGACGTTCTCCCAGTCAGCCATGCGATACTCCACCGGTGCTTCCATCACCCAGCCGATCCCCCTCGTTGTCGACATGCCACGTTGAAGTTCTCTCCACAAAGCAACTCCAGTCTTCAAAGAAGAAGAGTCAGCAATAATTGCATCAGAAAAATCGTTGGCTACCACCTTCGGGCATTGAGAAGTTAGGAAGTCTCCAGCAACATCAGTATTCCACAGTGGAGCTAGTCCCTTAATAGCATAGCCTGACCAATTTCCTATGTTCATGGAGCGAATAAGTTTCTATTGTGAGATTCGTGGCCACATAAGGAACGACCAAAAAAATAAAGTTGAAACGTACCAACAAGCCGTTGCGCAACTGCCTCGAGATTGCAAAATGTTCTATCACATATAAGTAAAGATATCTTGTCACGGGTTGTCGGCGAAAGAGAAAGTTGCTGCGCTGTTCTGGAAGCAGCCACGCCCCCAATGCTCTCGCCATGAATCACAAGAGACTGAACTCCCAGTTCTTGTACAATGTAGTTGCCCAGAGCGACTCCGTCCTCCCGCAGTGTTTCTGGAGTTGGCTGAAAAGAGAAAATCAAGAAAAGTATTTCATTCTGAGCTCAAGAAAGACCACTCAGTCTTAAAACGCTTAGCCCACGGAACGATTCTACCCACCTTAAAAGTAAGAAACGAAGCACGAAAGATCCTCCGCAATCTACCGATGATTCCGGGTACAAAGACTCCCTCCGCCGTACTTCCTTTCACGCACATTGTTGTTCCGTAGCTTCTCCCAAATCCTGCGTAATTGTAGAGGTAAACATCAAAGCCAAGCTCTGTGTAGAAATCCGTCCAGCAATTGTCTTGATCCGCATCTTCGCCGATATTTCCGCCAGCTAAACTCATTCCTGTCGCAACCTCGCAAAGACCGGCGTTTGGGTTGCAATACATCACAGCTTTAGGATTTCGAGGCATGTTCGGTCCACGCTTTTTTGTCGGAATGTGAAGAACATCAATCATACCCCCCGATGGCCTTTGAACCCAGAGTTGTCGTGCACCTAAATATCGAGAGAGTACAGTGCCACGCAAAACATCAAAGCCAAAAATGGAGGTGTGTGGCGGTGGATCCAGCATTGGCAGGATGGAAGACAATCCACTTTTGACTGCGGCCATGGCGGACCCACTCTGTTCCTCCACTCTTCTTCGCATTGCATCTACTGTGATATCCTCGTCACTACCATCATCATCTGCAGAAGGAGGCTTCAATGACGACACAAAGTCTCTCAATTCACAGGATGAAGAAAAAAGCAAAGCAGCAGTAGAACAAGCCTCTTCGGAGAGCACCGATGAACCACTTCCAGGATTTCCAGTCAACACAGCTGATGCTTGTTGCTCGAGCTTATCCATTTGGTCAGAGACGGTTTTCAGCAACCTTACTAACTCCCTTCCATCCTCTCTCGCTTGCGGCTAATACAAGCGCGATGAAAAACACAAGCATCAGCACTACGCCCAGATGCGACATTTAGACACTGTAGATTGAATTGCGATTGTACGTACCGTAAGCCCATTCAAATTCCCAATATCTCCAGATATTCGATTTGTTCCATAACGTGTGCGCTGAGTTCCAGGCTGGCCAGATGTTTGGCCATTTTGTTCATATATGTAATTTAACACCTCGAGATAGACACCGAGAGCTCGGTCTCGGTACGATTTTGCCCTTTTCCAAAGCGGGACGATTTCGTAGGGCGAAAGGCTGCCTCCGCTGGTAGGCGCAGATCCACCGCCACCTCCTCCGGTCGAAACCATTGCCTGTGCCAGCTCTCGTAGGCAGTTGGCAGCCGAAACCAACATGCGCACGGAGTACTTTGCAAATTCTGTTTCAACCTCCGAAACAACTTTGTTGGAAGCACCTGGGAAGGCTATCATGCGAATGATAATTCGACCAATGTAAAATATGGTAGACACTGCCAGAGCGTAGACCCCAAATTCTGTCACAAAAAATGAGAGCAGCCAAAAGGGAAGCCATAGTAGCGTAAAGGTAAGGTAGACGGCCAAAAAGACCAAGGCGGACAGCTTTCCGCTTGTCGTGATAATTTGGAGAAGGCTCGGCATTGAATCATTCAGAGTCGGTACCTGTGCAAACCGGTACATGACCCGCCGAACGCCTGGGGGGCAGCTGGACAGCATTCTATTTTCAAAGGGATCAGCTGAAGAATTTGTAGGTGGCGTTTCCATTCCGAATCTTTCTCCAAAAGCAGCAGGGAAATCTTCTAACTCTCCAGAAGAGGATTCTCGATCTCCGTCGTCACCCTCTTCGCCGAACCGCAGTAGCGGCGACACCAACGCGGCGTTGTTTTCTTCTGCCGAGGACAACACTTTGACAGTGTTTCTTCGGGATATTCCTGTACAGGTGGCGGAAAATGATCAAAGCATGCACTTTCAGCCAAAAGCACAGACACAAGCAAGTGACTAATGAGTACAGCTGAGCAGCTATTCCAACAACCCAGTCTCTCTATGGTTGTGGATGGCACCTGCACTTTACTGCGTATCTTCAGTCTGGGCAAAATAAAACTACGGATGATTGCGCTGCCCTAGCCTCTCCCTGTCGGTCGGTCATCTTTGCGGTCGCACAGTCATGGATAGCGACCGACCATGGAGCGTGGTAAACTCGTGCGGCTGCGATCATAATTATGTTGTCGCTGTAGAAGAAAGGTGTTGAGGATTTTACTTAACTTCCTAAAACGACGAAAAAAGAGAATCACATTGCATTACCAATGAATCAGTCGCTAATTGCAAAACAACACTGCAAACCCTGCCACTTCAAACACTTCTGATGCCATTTCAGTAGATGGCGATTCAGGAGATGTTTGCACCACTCGCTGTGCTTTACGAATTGAGAACACATGGGTGCCCACTCTTCCATTCACCCTCCAGATTGCTCTCATCATTTTGCTTGTTGCATTTTCCGCATTGTTTAGCGGCATGACATGGGTCTGGATAAAACTGGGCTCGAAATTGTCATGGGGGGCGACGATGCTGTCAATGCAGCGGCAACAAAGGTGATTTATCCAGTGCGCAAGAATGGGAACCTTCTGCTGTGCACTTTGTTGCTCAGCAATGTTGCAGTCAATGCATTTCTTTCAATCCTTTTGGCGGACAACTTCGCTGGAAGTGCTGTGGGTTTCATTACATCCACATTTCTTATTGTCATTTTTGGCTAGATTTTCCCATAAGCCATTTGTTCATGATGTGCCCTCCAGATTGGAAGCAAAACGATTCCCTTGGTCAAAGTAATCATGTTTCTGATTTTCCCCCTTGCAAAACCGGTTGCCTTGCACTTGGAGGCTCTGTGGAGAAAGTGTGGGTCCCTAATGAAGAGGCTACGGGAGAAAATTAACGCTTTTCATGGGATACTGTGTCGTTCAGTCATGGCTTAATTTGGCCGTTGGTGTTGCCCAGCACATTTTTATTCACTGGTCATGGTCTACACAGCATTTCTGGTAGAGTTTCTACTGACAGTTAGGGTTTCAGTTAACTTTAAATGAGGTCCGGGCAAATTAAACATGTTCTTTAATTTTAAATAACTACACCAAACAGATCACTCGCACTGACATATCTATCTGATGCTATTGATGCCATCAGTTCTATTTTGTACTAGATCACGTGATCCATGTTAAAAGGTCGTTCCTCTTGTGGCGTTGCAGGTGTTGGCTGAACCGCGGTGATAGCTGCGACAGGAGCAGGTGTGGTTGGATTGGTAGGGATCGCTCTTGGCTGCAGAATCCTTTGCACGTCTTCTCTATGTCTTTCCATTTTGTTTGGGGAGGGGAAGGACCACTCCTTTGACTTCGTACCACTCGCAGAGGCGTCTCTCTTACTTAAACCAAAGAAGGAAGTGTTGTGGTGATGATAGAAGCATGGGATGGCTTCCTTCTTTTTGTTGTTCTTGGGAGGAAATCTGTGCATTGCTTCACCACATGCAGTGCACACAGAGTAACATCTGAGTCCACACACCACACAAATTCGGCCTGACGAATCAGTTGGCTTTACGGATTGTACATGCCTGTACAAAAACGTTAGATCTCCACACAAACGCTTCGTGTTGTTTCGAAAGTGATCTCGCGTCAGCACAGAGGCCGCGCTGCTTGCAGAGTCGGTTGCCTGGCTTTCTTCTGTCGGATTTGTCAATCGACGAGATACATTTACATGTCTTCTTTTCTTTGGCTGTTGAGTAGCAACACGGAATTTTTCATCTCCTGGATACTTTCTTTGGGTTGGGTTGTAGTGTAGCATTTGCGTGCCTAGTTTCTCTCGAAAAGTGTAAAAATCAACTGGACGTTTTACCTTCCACACTGGGTTTAACGTCCCTTCACAACACTCCAAGTACATGTCATAGGCTACGACCACAGCTAAGGCTTTCGCGTGCAACATGGGGGCGTGCCAACACTTCCAAGTGCTGGCGAGTAGAAAGAAAAGAAGATTAGATCACGTCAGAAAGAAAAGAAGATTGGATCACGTCATAATTCTCTTTGTTGTGTTCCTTACCGGTAATACATGCTGCAATTCTTTACGAGATGATCGATAGAATCAATACGCCCATAACTGTCAAGGTACAGTCTACGCGATTCATTCATCTCAATTGCCCACTGTCTCTTGTTGGGTCCTTTACCTCGTTCTTTTTGTGCTCCGTACATTGTGTTCGAATTGACTCCGTTGACATGTATCAAATTACAGGAAGAGGTTGACTGAAATGTCGTCAATTGAATCAAGGATCCATTTTGATGCCTCTTCAAGCAAAAGATGGGATGCATCCAACGAGAAGCTCTGCTTCTTTTGTTAACTGGCGTCTTCAACTTGCATAAATACTTCCCGGGCACTCCCTTTGGAAGACGATCGCGTCTACAGGTCATCGTTAAGCCAAACCCTTGCTCGCAAGCATAGCCGATAATATCATCGCCGGAAAAGAAATTGTCGCAAGTAATGTGGGGTTTTTGGCGAAACAAACCGCGTGTCCGATAAGTGCTTACTTGAAACAGAGGTTGCATCCTTTCCCATATAAGTCGCAACTCATTTGGGCCAGCGCAATTGTAGTGTTTTGTATGAAGCTTGTGCCTGTGAAGATAGGCACGAGGCCGAACACGGTGGACATCACTTATCAAACAGGCTTGACCACCACGAGTTATGTTTGGTTTGCCCATAACTAAACCAATTAAGCCAGTGCCAGCTTCACCCCACCCGTTAAATGCATATGATGTTTCATCCATACACAAATCCAGCTCCGCAAACAATGTCATAGCGTTCGTATTGTGGCAAATAACATCAAAGATGTAGTCGAACTTGTAGGCCGGCTCATAATCAGGCGTTCCCTTCTTTTTGGCTGTTAGGTTGTTGCATAGTTTGTAACATCGCTTAAGCTCTAACCATCGACTCTTTGTGAAGCTACTGGTAATCTGTTCACTGTACATTTGATTGCCCTTCCGTGTGTCGAATCGTCGCAAAAACGCTCCCTTGCTTCCTCCAAGAACACCATCCATAATAATGGAGCCATCCCATTGAAGACATTCAGCTGGTGACGTAGCTTTAAACTCGTGGCCATAACCACCGCCAAGAATTCCCAGCTCCTCGCAAGCATAACTGTTCGTCCAACAAGAAACATTGGTGTAATAAGACTTCCGAGGATCGTTGGGAACTGTGAGAACCTTCCGGTTGTCAACGTTGTGGATTGGCAGTATCAGTTGATGAAAGAACAAGGCGTCTGGTTGGAAATCTGATTCTTCCATTCTTTCTGGTGTCAAGCCAAGTCTAGATAGGATGTTTTTGTCGAGACATCCCTTCCGTGAATCTGGCCACATGTTGTCGCGTGTTGCACCGGACCTTATATCTGGGATTTCCTTTTGCCATCCGGTGTAAAAGAAGTCGTATCCTCCAGCTGTTCTCCTACCATTCGTTTGTGGCACTGGTGTCGCTCCTGTTGGCAACTGATGACCAATGTAATCTCCAGTGCCACCCTTACCAGCAAACTTGGGACCAAAGCAATAGCGGGACCAATTTCCGGGATTATCGATCTCTTCAAAGGGTACGTTTGGTTCCTTTTTTGCTGTTTTGGGCGGCGCAGGAACCCAATCAGCCGGCGCCGTGGGAGGAACCCAGCCGGCTGGAGCTCCAGGAACGACCACTGGACCAACTGCAGATTCCAGTTCATGCAACAATCGATCCTGCTCCTGTTCCAATTTAATTCCTTGGTGGTACGAAGCGACATAATCGACCCAAGCTTCTTCCGTGCCCACTGCACGTCTGATTTCTTCATCATGTTCAGCCCTATCTTGCTTTGCCTCATTGGATGCCAAACCCAAATCACATTCATCCTCAACATCTGAATCATCAGCTCCTGGATTATCCAAACGGATTTGATGGTCGTACCATCTTTCTTCTTCTTCTGGAGTCATGTCCAGTCTTTTCACGGGGGAAATGGGGTCGTCCGGCAGATCAGCAAGACAAATGTCATCCACCAATGCCTGTTCCCCTTTGCATCAGATGTTGGCGTTGGGAAATTGAATTTGTTGTGGATGGAGCTGTCTCTTATACACATCTGACGCTGCCGACGAATAGAGAGGTGTAGA
>ENA-ORBV01004790-ORBV01004790.1-microbial-mat-metagenome-genome-assembly--contig:-NODE-4790-length-25571-cov-9.058563_pt1 | contig 25571 bp, 23 predicted proteins | sample MGYA00237777_ERZ505514 | MGnify/ENA primary metagenome ERZ505514 (study PRJEB26160, sample SAMN06269048) | microbial mat metagenome | isolation source: Oligotrophic lake microbial mat | place... | reverse complement strand
CGCCACGGGGGCAGGGCTGGGTGCGCCGGGTGCCGAGGTGGGGTCGGCACCGCCGCTGCCGCCGCCGCAAGCGGCCAGGAACACGGTCAGCACCAGCGCGCCCAGAGCGCTGGCCGGGTGCCTGCCAGGTTGTACGGCGGGATGTGAGGGCATCAAGACAGCATCTCCAGACTTCGGGGCTGACGTTCACGCGGGCACGGCGCACAAGCCGGCCTCAAAACATGGACGCGCACCCTGCATTGTCGGCAGCCGGCGCCGCAACTGATGCCAAGGGCGCCGCAGTTCTGAAAGCTCTTACCGCCCTTACGCTTGGATGCGTTTGGAGTCCTGTCCGTTCAGCTGCCCGCGATGCAGCCCGGGTCAGCCCAGCGCGGGCGCCAGCGCGCGCCGCGCCTGGCTTTCGGCCAGACCCTGGCGGCGTGCCCAGTCGGCGAGCTGATCTTCGCCGATGCGGCCGACGTTGAAGTACCGCGCCTCGGGATGGGCCATGAAAAAGCCGCTGACGCTTGCAGCGGGTGTCATCGCCAGGCTTTCGGTCAAGGCCATGCCCACTTCGCCAGCGCCCAGCACGCGGAACATGTCGCGCTTCACGGTGTGGTCAGGGCAGGCCGGGTAGCCGGGTGCCGGCCGAATGCCGCGGTACTTCTCGCCGATCAGCTCTTCTGTTGTGAGTTTTTCGTCGGGTGCGTAGGCCCACAGTTCGGTGCGCACACGCTGGTGCAGGTGCTCGGCAAAGGCTTCGGCCAGGCGGTCGGCCAGGGCCTTGAGCATGATCGCGCTGTAGTCATCGTGGTCGTCGGTGAACTGCTTGTCACGCTTCTCGGCGCCGACGCCGGCGGTGACGGCGAAGAGCCCGATGTAGTCGGCTGCGGTGCCGCGCGGCGCGATGAAGTCGGCCAGGCTGCGGTTGGCGCGCTTGACTTTTCCAGTGGGGCCGTCCACCACCGGGCGTTCAGTCTGCAGGCGCAGCGGGTTCCAGCGCAGCGCCACTTCGCTGCGTGACTCGTCGGTGTAGACCTCGATGGTGTCGTCGTCCACGGTGTTGGCCGGCAGCAGCGCCACCACGCCGTTGGCCTGCAGCCAGCGGCCTTCTATCAGGCGCTGCAGCAGGCGTTTGCCATCGCTGAACACGCGCTGCGCCTCGTGGCCCACGACCTCGTCGCGCAGGATGTCCGGGAACTTGCCCGCCAGGTCCCAGGTCTGGAAGAAGGGGCCCCAGTCGATGCAGGCCGCCAGTTCGGACAGGTCGTAGTTCTTGAACACACGCCGGCCCGTGAAACGCGGCTTGGGTGGTGTGTAGGCGGCCCAGTCCAGCGCCGTCTTGTTGGCGCGTGCGGCGGCCAGCGTGACCAGCGGCGTGGCTTTTTTGCTGGCGTGTTGCTCACGCACACGGTCGTAGTCCACCCGCAGTTCGTCGATGAACCTGGCGGCCCGTTCGTCGGAGATCAGGTCCGAGCACACGCCCACGCTGCGCGAGGCGTCCGGCACGTAGACCACCGGCCCTTCGTAGTGCGGCGCGATCTTCACGGCCGTGTGCACGCGGCTGCAGGTGGCACCACCAATGAGCAGCGGGATCTTCTTGATGCGGAAGTAGTCGTCGCGCTGCATCTCGCCGGCCACGTGCTGCATCTCTTCCAGGCTGGGTGTGATCAGGCCGCTCAGTCCGATGATGTCGGCACCTTCGACCTTGGCCTTGGCCAGGATGTCCTGACACGGCACCATCACACCCATGTTCACGACTTCGAAGTTGTTGCACTGGAGCACGACAGTGACGATGTTCTTGCCGATGTCGTGCACGTCGCCCTTCACGGTGGCGATCACGATCTTGCCCTTGGGCCTGGCTTCGCCGCCGCCGGCAATGAGAAGCTTCTTTTCTTCTTCGATGTAGGGCAGCAGGTGGGCCACGGCGCTTTTCATCACGCGGGCGCTCTTCACCACCTGGGGCAGGAACATCTTGCCCTGGCCGAAGAGGTCGCCGACCACATTCATGCCGGCCATCAGCGGGCCTTCGATCACGTGCAGCGGCCGGCCGCCGCCGGCCTTGATGGCCTGCCAGGCTTCTTCGGTGTCGGCGGTGATGAATTCGGTGATGCCGTGCACCAGCGCATGGCTCAACCGGGTGTTGACGTCGTTGGCGCGCCAGGCCAGCTTGGCCGTGTCGTCCTTGGCCATGCCCTTGGCGGTTTCTGCCACCTCGATCAGCCGTTCGCCTGAATCGGGGCGGCGATTCAGCACCACGTCTTCGACCCGTTCGCGCAGCGCCGGCTCCAGGTCGTCGTAGACGCCCACCATGCCGGCGTTGACGATGCCCATGTCCATGCCGGCCTTGATGGCGTGGAACAGGAACACGGTGTGGATGGCCTCGCGCACCGGGTCGTTGCCGCGAAAGCTGAACGACACGTTGGACACACCGCCGCTGACCTTGGCGCCCGGCAGGTGGGCCTTGATCCAGCGTGTGGCCTCGATGAAGTCCACCGCGTAGTTGTTGTGCTCTTCGATGCCGGTGGCAATGGCAAAGATGTTGGGGTCGAAGATGATGTCTTCGGCGTCGAAGCCCACTTCGTCCACCAGCATGCGGTAGGCCCGTTCGCAGATCTGGATCTTGCGTTCGTAGGTGTCGGCCTGGCCCTTTTCGTCGAAGGCCATGACCACGGCTGCGGCGCCGTAGCGTCGCACCAGGTTGGCCTGACGCTTGAATTCGGCCTCGCCTTCTTTGAGCGAAATGCTGTTGACGATGCCCTTGCCCTGGATGCACTTCAGGCCGGTTTCGATGACCGACCACTTGGACGAGTCGATCATGATCGGCACGCGGGCGATCTCGGGTTCGCCGGCTATCAGCTTCAGAAAGCGCTCCATGGCCGCCGCGCTGTCCAGCATGGCCTCGTCCATGTTGATGTCGATCACCTGGGCGCCGTTTTCCACCTGCTGGCGGGCCACAACCAGGGCGTCTTCAAAGCGCCCTTCCAGGATCATGCGCGCGAAGGCCTTGCTGCCCGTGACGTTGGTGCGCTCGCCGATGTTGACAAACAGCGAACCGGGCTCGATGAGCACGGGTTCCAGGCCCGACAGGCGCATGGGTTGCACAGGAAGATTGGCGGCGGTCATGGCTCAGCTCCAGCAGGGGGACTGAGCGCCGTTGCCAGCCGCGTCAAGATCGACGTGGCCCCCGAGCCTGGCAGACCGGCTTGTGATGCCGTCTGTCGCAACGCTCCTCGGGGAAGGGTCAAATTCTAGCGGCTGTGCAATACCAGCCGCGCCAGCGCCCCCGCCGCGCCGATGCGCAATCCTGCCGGTTTGGCCGCAGCCGGCGACGGCGCGGTGTTGTCTTCGTCCCGCCCGTCCAGTGGGTGTCTAGCGCGATCGAAGCGAGATGCTCGGACTTGGCTTTGTTCTCGACTCCCTTGCTTTGTTGTTATGGTGCGGGTTTGAGAACGCCCGCGGCCAGTGCCAGGGTGCGGCGCGTTGCAGGATCAGACCTGAAACAGGTCACGCAAGGTCACCCGATGAAAGACGATCACCCCCGCCGAGGCCGGTTGCAATGAACGATTCGAGCCAACTGCCCCTGCCGGCGCGCCTACCGAGCGCAGAGTCTGCCGCCACGGCGACCCAGGGCCGTTTGCCGCGACCTTGGCTGGTGGCCGACATCGGGGGCACCAACGCCCGTTTCGGTTGGCTGGCGGACGGCTCCTCAAGTGTTGAACATGTGCAAACGCTGCCCACGGCGAGCCATGCAGGGCCAGGCGCGGCGGCGCAGGCTTACCTGGCGCAACTGGCGGCGCAATTGGGCAGCGCCTACCGACCACCGCGTGCCGGCGCCTTTGCCGTGGCCACCGCAGTGGGTGGCGACGACATCAGCCTCACCAACAGCGGCTGGCACTTCTTGCGCAGCGCCACCCGCGACGAACTGGCGCTGGACGAGCTGCTGATGCTGAACGACTTTGAAGCGCTGGCGTTGTCCCTGCCGCATCTGGCAGCAGAGCAGGTGCGACCCATCGGCAACACGGCGGCGCCCGGCACCCCGGGCACCATGGCCGTCATCGGCCCCGGCACGGGCTTGGGCGTGGCCGGCATCATGCCCACCGCGCGGGGCTGGCTGGCCGTGCCGGGTGAAGGTGGGCATGCCACCTTGGCGCCCGCCGATGACTTTGAAAGTGCCGTGCTCACCGCCGGGCGCCGCGAGTTTGTCCATGTGTCGGCCGAGCGGCTGCTTTCGGGCATCGGGCTGCCCGTGCTGCATCGCGCGGTGGCGGCGGTGCTGGGCCAGGCGCCACAGACGCTGCTGGCCGAAGAAATCGTCGAACGTGGCCTGGCGCGGCAGGACGAGGTGTGTTCGCGCACCTTGGACACCTTTTGTGCGCTGCTGGGCAGCTTTGCCGGCAATGTGGCCCTGACGCTGGGCGCGCGCGGCGGCGTTTATATCGGCGGCGGCATCGTGCCCCGGCTGGGTGAGCGCTTTTTTGCTTCCGACTTCAGGCCACGTTTTGAGGCCAAGGGCCGTTTCCACAGCTACCTGCGCGACATTCCCACGACCTTGATCACCGATACGCTGGTGGCACTGACAGGCGCGGCCTGCGCGCTGGAGACTCACGGCCGCTGCTGACCCGCAGCCGGGCCTCGGTGCCCAGCAAGCACAACCTTGACCCTGCTGCGGTGAAGGCGGGATTGCATCCGTTGCTTGCGAGCCGGCGTAGGGGTCCAGCATGAACTGCAAGCCAACCTTCATTGCCACCGTCGCCACGGGAGCGCTGATGGTCAGTCTGACCGCACAGGCCCACGACACCTGGTTCCGACCGCTGTTGCCTGCGTCCGCGTTGGCGCCTGTGACTTCAGCGCAATCGGTGGATCTGGCCCTGGGCACCGGCAACCGCTACCCGGTGCAAGAGACCGGCGTGGGCGCCGAGTACCTGGAGCGTCAAGGTTGCCGCGCGGCGGGCCCTGACGCTGTCGAACAATGGATGGAGCCCTTGCGCAACGACGAGCACGCGCTGGTGCTGCGCACCCCGCCAAAAGCCGCGCACTGCTGGGCCCAGCTGGCGCCGCTGGACATCGAGCTCACTGCCGCCCTGGTGGCCGTGTACCTGCAGGAGGTGCAGGCCCCGGCCGAGGTGCGCGCGGCCTGGCAGCAGATGCAGGCGCGTGGTTGGCCCTGGCGCGAGCGCTACACCAAACACGCACGGGTCGATTTGCAGCCTGCTGGTGGAGATGCGGCGGCGGCGTCTGTGCCGGCGCTTGCGCGTTCCCTTGCACCTGCTGTTTCGCCTTCGATTGCGCCCTCGCTCGCAGCTTCGCCAGTGCGCCTGCCCATGGCGATGGACATCGTGCGCCAGCCCGGTGCGGCCGGTGGCTGGACTTTCCAGGTGCTGCGTGAAGGCCGGCCTTTGCCGTACCAGGCCATGGAACTGATCGGCGAGTCGGGCTCGCTGGGCATCTGGCGGCGCACCGACAAGGCCGGCCGCATCGCGCTGCCGACCTTGCCGCCGGGGCGTTGGCTGCTGCGCGGCACCTGGCTGCGCCTGGCTGAAGACGACGCGTCACGCTGGGACAGCGGCTTTGTCACGCTGGCCTTCGAGGTGGCGGCAGCCGCCCAGGCTGAGGTCCGGCAGGGTGGTGTCAGTCTCGCCGGGCGCTGAACAGCGCGTCGCGCGCGACCTGCGTGATGGCGGCCACGCCGGGGTGGGTGATGCGCCGCTCCACCGAGATGGCGTAGAAATCCTCCACCAACTCGTCGCTGCGGCCGATGATCTGCACGGCGTACTGTGTGGCGGTCTCCCCTTCCACGACGCTGGGCGACAGGAAGATACCGTCGCCGTGACGGCCAAAGGCTTTCATCAGCGCGCCGTCGTCGAACTCGCCCACCACGCGCGGGTGCAGCCCGTGATGGGCCACCCAGGCGTCGAACTGCGGCCTCACGGAGGAGCTGCCGCCCGGTACCAGCATCGGCGCCCCGTTCAGACACTGCGGAAACGGGCCTTCCAGGCTTGCGGCCAGGGTCGGCGCGGCAAAGAAGGACATCGGCGAACTGCCCAGCTTGTGATTGAAGGCCTTGACGCTGAAGCGGCTGGTCAACGGCTCATCGGAAATCACCAGGTCCATGCGGTGCAGCGCCAGCTGCGCCATCAGGTCGGTGAACTGCCCTTCCACGCAGATCAGCCGCACGGGCTCGGGCAGCGACAGGGCAGGTTCCAGCAACCGGTAGGCCACCGACTTGGCCACCGCGTCTTCCACGCCGACACGAAATTCAAGCACCTGTTGGCCGCCGCCGCGCCTCTCGCGCAGTGCGGCTTCAAGCTCGCCACTCAGCGCAAAGATCTCGTCGGCGTAGCGCAGCGCCACGCGTCCGTCGTCGGTAAGTTCAAGCTTTCTGCCGGCCTTGCGGAACAAGTTGCGCCCCAGGCGGTCTTCCAATAGCTTGATCTGTGCCGACAGCGTCTGCGGCGTGGTGTGCAGCTGCTCGCCAGCCTTCACCACCCCGCCAGCCTTGGCGGCCACCCAGAAATAGTGCAAGTGCTTGAAATTCATGGGGGCCTTTTTCAGTGGTTCAGTGGCTGATAGTTCGCATTTTACGAAGTAATTTTGTTTGATTATCGCATTTACGCGAAGTGTTTGAAACCCTACATTGAGTGTTCCCTTATATCTTTCCATTGCAAGGAGATCGTCATGCGCATGAGCACCAAAGGCCGTTTTGCCGTCAATGCCCTGATCGACCTGGCGCTGCGTGAGCCCACAGGTCCGGTGGCACTGGCCTCCATCAGCCAGCGGCAGCAGATTTCTCTGTCCTACCTCGAGCAGCTGTTCAGCCGGTTGCGCCGCGAAGGCATGGTCGAGAGCACCCGTGGCCCCGGCGGCGGCTACACGCTGGGCCGCGCCGCCGACAAGATCACGGTGGCCGACATCGTGAGCGCGGTGGACGAGCCGGTGGACGATGGGGGCGAGGCTGAACGCAGCCTGGGCATGTCCAAGGCCCTGTGGCAGCGCCTGAACACGGTGATGCTGGAACACATGTCCACCATCTCGCTGGCCAGCCTGGTGCAGGAACAGCTGGACAAGGGCATCAGCGTCGAAGCACGTCCGGCACGCCGGGCCATCGCACCGCAGCCGGCGGTGCGCCCGGTGCGCACCACTGCGCCGAACTCGGTGTTTGCCTTCGGGCGTTCGTTCGCCGGCTGAAGCGCCGGGCCGTCCGGTCAGACCGTCTGCCGGGGCACACGCCCGGCGGCCGGCCCTGCCTGTGTCACTTGTAAAGCACTTGCGGCAGCTCACACCGATGGCGGATGCGCTCAGCGCTGTCGACGGCCTTCAACCTGCACCTCCAGCCGCACGCGGTCGCTGACGAGCGGCAGGCCGAAGGTGGCGCCGAAGCTGCTGCGCAGCAGCTCGCCTTCGAAGTCGCCGCCGCAGACGTCGGTCTGGCCATCCTGGCGACAACCAAACTGCCGCGCATACAAAGACAGCGGCTGGTTGATGCCACGCACCGTGAACTCACCACGCACCTCGGCCACGTCATCACCGTCGAAGCGCACGGTGCGGGCGAGCGGTCGATGAAATGGTGTTCAGGGCGCCCACCACATACAGCGTGATCACCGCGCCCAGCGCGTAGGCCAGCCAGTGATGAAGCGCCTTCAGGCTCTCGGACAACTCGCGGTTCACGGGCACCCAGTCGGGCAACGGCAGAACAGCAAACAGCACGATGGGGAACCCGGCCGCCGAGCTGTAGGCCCAGCCCGCCAACGGCACGGCAAAGAACAGCCCATGCAGCGCCAGGTGAGCGGCATGCGCGGCGCGGTTTTGCCAGGCCGGCATGGGCAAGTCGGCCGGTGAGCGGTGGGTCAGCCGCCGCAGCAGCCTTGCAGCCGACAGCGCCAGGATCAGCACACCGGCCCACTTGTGCCAGTTGTACAGCTTCAGTCGCGTTGGCGAAAACGGCAGGCCCGTCATGTACAGACCCACACCCAGCGAAGCCAGGATCATCAGCGCCAGCAGTCAGTGCACAGCGATGCTGACCGGGTGGTACTTCGCGGCGGGAGACAGGGGCGTGGCGGCGGCAGTCCTGTTGCACCGCAGAATCAAGGCCTGCCCCTGGCTTCGCATTCAGGGCATTTGATCGCCCCCATCATCGCGGGCGAATGGCCGCCAGCAAGCCTTGCAGTCGACCAGATCAGGCCGCCTGTTTCAGCGCCCCTGCGCGCCAGCGCTGCATCAGCGCGTCCCACTTCGGTCGTGCGGCCGCCAGGTGCCGTGCCTTGACGTGGCCGTAGCCGCGGATGTCTTCGGGGATGCGTGCGATCTCGGCCGCCAGCGCGCGGTTGTCGGCGTCCAGCGTCTGCAGCAGCTCGTCGATGCAGCCTTGGTATTCGGCGATCAACGCACGCTCGGTCGTGCGTTCTTCGCTGCGGCCGAACAGATCAAGCGCCGTGCCGCGCAGGCCCTTCATTTTGGCCAGCACACCGAACACGCTGCGCATCCAGGGTCCGAAGGGCTGCTTGATGAGTTCGCCCTTGTCGTTTTTCTTGGCCGTCAGCGGCGGTGCCAGGTGGTGCACCAGTTTGTAGTCCCCTTCAAACATGCCGGCGATCCTGGCTGTGAAGGCCGGGTCGGTGTGCAGGCGCGCAACCTCGTACTCGTCCTTGTAGGCCATCAGCTTGAACAGGTAACGCGCCACGGCCTCGCTGAGCGACGTGCCGCCCTTGTCGCCCAAGGACTGCGTTTCAGCCGCCTGCACCTTGTCGACAAAAGCCTTGTAGCGGGCCGCGTAGGCCACGTCCTGGTAGCCGGTGAGGAAGTCCACGCGTGTGGCCACCATCTCGGTCAGCGCGGGCTTTTTCACGAACTGGATCACCGTCTGCGCCTTGAACAGCGCCTGCACCGCGGCCAGGTCGTGTGCGCAGCGCCGACCCCAGTCGAAGGCGGCCTTGTTGTTGTCGATCTGCACGCCGTTCAGTTCGATGGCGCGCGTGATGGCGGCCAGGCTGAGGGGGATGCGACCCTTTTGCCACGCATAACCCATCATCAGCGGGTTGGTGTAGATGCTGTCGCCCAGCATCTGCACGGCCACCTGTTCTGCGTCGAAGGCGCCCACCAGTGCGTCGCCCACGCTGGCGCGGATGGCGCTCTCGCAGTTGCCACCCGGCGACTTCCAGTCCGGGTTCTTGACGAAGGCCGCCGTGGGCGTGCCGTGGGTGTTCAAGGCCACGAAGGTGCGGCCCTGCTGCATGACGGTGAGCGTGTACTTGGCCGCGCCGACGATGCTGTCGCAAGCAATCACCAGGTCGGCCTGCGCGGTGTCGACCTTGGTCGTGTGGATGGCCTCGGGCCGGTTGGCAATCTGGATGTGGCTCCAGGTGGCGCCACCCTTTTGCGCCAGGCCGCCGGCATCTTGCGTGACCACGCCCTTGCCTTCCAGGTGCGCGGCCATGCCCAGCAGCTGGCCGATGGTGATGACGCCGGTGCCGCCCACGCCACCGACCACGATGCCCCAGGCCTTTTCTGCCAGCGGCAGCGTGGGTTCGGGGATGGCCGGCAGGCCGGTCGCATCACCCTTGGCTGTCTTCTTGGGCTTCTTCAGCTGGCCACCTTCCACGGTGACGAAGCTGGGGCAGAAGCCCTTCAGGCAGCTGTAGTCCTTGTTGCAGCTGTTCTGGTTGATGCGCCGCTTGCGGCCGAACTCGGTTTCCACCGGCTCCACGCTCAGGCAGTTGCTCTGCACGCTGCAGTCGCCGCAGCCTTCGCAAACCAGCTCGTTGATGATGACTCGCTTTTCGGGGTCCACCATCTTGCCGCGCTTGCGGCGGCGGCGCTTTTCCGTGGCGCAGGTCTGATCGTAGATGATGACCGTGGTGCCCTTGATTTCGCGAAACTGGCGCTGCAGCGTGTCCAGCTCGTCGCGGTGGTGCACGGTGACACCGGCCTCCAACTGTCCTTTCAAACCCGGGCCCTGGTACTTCTCGGGCTCGTCGGTCACGATGATCAACTTGGCCACACCTTCGGCCAGCAGGCTCTTGTGGATCTGGATCACGCTGTGGCCTTCGGGGCGCTCGCCCACCTGCTGGCCACCGGTCATCGCCACCGCGTCGTTGTAGAGCACCTTGTAGGTGATGTTCACGCCGGCCGCGATGCTCTGGCGGATGGCCAGGATGCCGCTGTGGAAGTAGGTGCCGTCGCCCAGGTTGGCGAAGACGTGTGTGTCGGTGGTGAACGGCGCCTGGCCGACCCAGGCCACACCTTCACCGCCCATCTGGCTGAAGGTGGTGGTGCTGCGGTCCATCCACACCGCCATGTAGTGGCAGCCGATGCCGGCCAGCGCGCGGCTGCCTTCGGGCACACGCGTGCTGGTGTTGTGCGGGCAGCCGCTGCAGAACCAGGGCGCACGTTCGCCGGTGTCGGTCTTCAGCTCGATCAGCTGTTGTTCACGCGCGGCCAGCACGGCCAGGCGCTGGTCCATGCGACTGACGACTTCTTGCGGCACGCCCAGCTTCTTCAGCCGCTTGGCGATGGCCTTGGCGATGATGGCCGGCGTCAGGTCGGCCTTGGCGCGCAGCAGCCAGTTGTCGCCGGGGTTGGGCATGGCCCACTCACCGCCCGAAAAATCACCTTCGGGCTCGTCGAACTTGCCCAGCACATTGGGCCGCACGTCGGCACGCCAGTTGTAGAGCTCTTCCTTCAACTGGTACTCGATGACCTGGCGCTTTTCTTCCACCACCAGAATCTCCTGCAGCCCCTGCGCAAAGTCGCGTGTGATGGTGGCTTCCAGCGGCCACACCACGTTGACCTTGTGCAGGCGGATGCCCAGCGTGCGGCAGGTGTCATCGTCCAGGCCCAGGTCATTCAGTGCCTGGCGCGTGTCATTGAAAGCCTTGCCGCTGGCGATGATGCCGAAGCGGTCTTGCGCGGTGGCAATGACGTTGTGGTTGAGCTTGTTGGCGCGCACGTAGGCCAGGGCCGCGTACCACTTGTAGTCCATCAGCCGCGCTTCCTGCTCCAGCGGCTGGTCGGGCCAGCGGATGTGCAGACCGCCGGGCGGCATCATGAAATCTTCGGGCAGGATGATCTTCACGCGGTCGGGGTCGATGCTCACCGACGCTGACGACTCCACCACCTCCTGGATCGTCTTCATGCCGCTCCACACGCCGCTGAAGCGGCTCATGGCAAAGGCATGCAGGCCCATGTCCAGGATGTCCTGCACATTGCTGGGGAAGAACACCGGCAGGCCGCAGGCCTTGAAGATGTGGTCGCTTTGGTGCGCCGCGGTGCTGCTCTTGCTGACGTGGTCGTCACCGGCAATGGCGATCACGCCGCCGTGTTGGCTGGTGCCCGCCATGTTGGCGTGTTTGAAGACATCGCTGCAGCGGTCCACACCCGGGCCCTTGCCGTACCAGATGCCGAAGACGCCGTCGTACTTCTTCGATTGCGGGTACAGGTCCAGCTGCTGCGTGCCCCATACGGCGGTGGCACCCAGTTCTTCGTTGACACCGGGCTGGAAGACGATGTGGTTCTCGGCCAGGTGTTTTTTGGCCGCCCACAGGGCCTGGTCATAGCCGCCCAAGGGGCTGCCGCGGTAACCGCTGATGAAGCCGCCGGTGTTCAGGCCTGCCAGCACGTCGCGCTGGCGCTGCAGCATGGGCAGGCGCACGAGGGCCTGCACGCCGCTCATGAAAGCGCGGCCGGCGCCCAGGCTGTACTTGTCGTCCAGGGTGGCGGTTTCCAGGGCCTTGCGGATGGACTCGGGCAGTGGGGCGTTCATGCGGGCTACTCCTGGCGAACATCGCCGGCGCGTCGGGGGGATGGGCTGCGCGGCAGTTTAGGCAAACATGCGCATCATGTCTTTTCTTTTTATGCCCTTTGAGGCATGCTCTGCGCAATGATCTTGCTCACGATGTCGATAATCTGAACAAATGGCGCTCAAAAAGCCTCCGTCAGGGAAATCTGCTGCCTTGAACCCCGGGCCGACGCACGAGCCTGAAGATGCGGCGCCGGCCAGCGGCCAGGCGCTGGACCGCTATGACCTGGCGTTGTTGCGGGAATTGCAGGCTGATGCCCGCCTGTCCAATGCCGAACTCGCGTCGCGCATCGGGCTGAGCGCGGCACCCACCTGGCGCCGTGTGAAGTGGCTCGAACAGCAGGGCTACATCACCGGCTACCGGGCCGAACTGGACCGCCGCAAGATCGGTCTGGGCGTGCTGGCCTTTGTGCGCCTGGACGCCGAACGCAACAACAGCGACAGCACACGGGCACTGGAAGCAGCCATCCGCGCGCGGCCCGAAGTCGTGGCCTGCCACTACATCAGCGGCACCGGCACTTTTGAACTTCACGTGGTGGCCACCGACCTGGATGCCTTTTCACGCCTGGCCATGGACGTGCTCTTCAAGCTTCCCAATGTGAAAGACCTGCACACCAGCTTTTCGCTCGGCGAGGTCAAGGCCGGCGGCGTGTTGCCGCTGAACCACCTGGGGCGCAAGGCTTGAAGCGGCTGACAGGAGCTGGCCCGCGCTGGCCGCGCCTGCTTGCGCTACCCTCACCACTTGTGTCCGCCTGTTTCCTTCGCTCCCGCCTGCCGGCACGATGAGTCGCCTGCTTGACCTGTTGCTGACCACCGACCCGGCGCAACGTGTGCGCCTGGCCCAGGCCGGGCTGGCCATGGTGGTGATGACGGCGGGCGTGATCGCCATGCACTACTTCGTGTGGGTGGGCGTGGCGGCGCAAGGCCCTGTGTTGTGGTGGTCGCTGCTCACGCTGGCCGGCATGGCGGGGTTTTATGCGCTCATCCGGGGTGGCTGGTCGCGGCGCTGGGCCGAGCCCTCGCTGACTGTGCCGCAGATGCTGTTTGCGCTGACCAGCGGCGCGGTGGCCTACGCGCTGCTGGGTGCCGGTCGTGGTGCGGTGTTTCCGGTGGTGATGGTGGTGCTGATGTTCGGCATGTTCGTCGTCTCGCCGCGCCAGATGCGCTGGCTCAGTGTCTATGCCGTGGTGCTGTATGGCGTGGTGATGGCGGTGATGGTGGCGATCAACCCCAGCAGCTACCCGGTGGTCATCGAGGTGGGCCACTTCCTGCTGGTGGCCACCATGATGCCGGCCATGTCGATGCTGGCCGCGCGCCTGTCGCGCATGCGCCACCGCGCGCGGCTGCAGCGGGCCGAACTGGCGCAGGCGCTGGCGCGTTTGCGTGAACACACCACGCGCGACGAACTCACCGGCTTGATCAACAAACGCCACATGCAAGAGCTGATGGAGCAGGAGCACCAGCGTTGCATCCGCAGCGGTCAGAGTTTTTGCCTGGCGGTGCTGGACATCGACCGTTTCAAGCCCGTCAACGAAGCGCACGGCTACACCGTGGGCGACGCCGTGCTGCGCGCGGTGGCGCAAGAAGCGCTGCGCCATGTGCGGGTGTCCGACACGCTCAGCCGCTGGGGCGGCGAAGAGTTTGTGCTGATGATGAGCGACACCCGTGCCGCGTTGGCCCGAGGTGGCCTGGAACGCCTGCACCAGAAGGTGGGCGCCTTGCGCATCCTGCACGGCACGGCAGCCGTGGGCATCACCTTGTCGGGCGGCATGGCCGAACACCACGCGGGCGAAACCGTGGCGCAGACGCTGGCGCGTGCCGAGCGCGCGCTGCAGGAAGCCAAGTCTCAGGGTTACGACCGCGTCGTCGTGGCGGCCTGATCACAAGCATGCACGGGACGTCAATTTCATGTGGCTCTTGATCCTGGAAGCGCTGGCCGCTGGCGGACTGCTGGTTTTCATCGTCTGGTGGACGATGTTCTCGGGCCGGCGCAAGGACCGCGACGACGATCCACCGTGAACGGGTGAACGGAGCGGGCGAGCCCAGCGCGCGGACTACACGCGCGGCGGCCGCAAGAAGCTCATGGGCTGCGTCCGAAGGCGCCGGCGGATGGCCTGGCTGATGCGCACACGGTCCTGCACCCGCACGCCACGTGAACGCAGCGCTACCTTGAAAGCCAGGCCGAAGCTGACGCCCAGGTTCATGACTCCCGTGCCGGCGATACCGGCCACACACCACCAGAAGGCCGGCTGGGACAACAGGCCAAAGCCCAGCGCACCCAGGGCCGCCCCGAGTTGGCCTGCGGCCAGAGTCACGTGCCGCACATCCAGGGGCAGGCCGAAGAACTGCGCCACCACGGGCACCAGACCCAGCAGCAGGCCCAGCGACACATTGGCCGCCACGCCCGAGATGTTGGCGCGCCACCAGGCCGACCAGCGCTGCGCGCGGTTGGCGCCCAGCCGCGCCACGATGCGCGGGTTCCAGGCAATGGCACTGTCCAGCCGGTGAAAGACAAACCAGTTTTCCGCCCATCCGGCAATCAGGCTGCTGGCAAACAGCAGCACGCCGGTGAAGGCCGCAAAAAACACCGTCGGACCCAGCAGCGTGATGCTGCCCAGCACGTACTCGGCGTCCCGGGTGCCCACCAGCGGCGCGCCCAGGATTAGTATGGCCAGCAACTGAACCGCCAACACCAGGGGTGCGCACACCACCAGGTTGCCGACGATGCCCGCCACCTGCGACCGGATGAGCTGCGCCACGCGGTCGACCAAGGCTTCCACCTCTTCATCGCTGCTGGACCGGCCCCTGGGCAGCGTGGCCGCCAGCGCGGGCGCCGTCATCGCGGGCTGCTTGGTGGCCACCGTCCAGTGCAGCAGCATCACGATCAGAAAGCTGATGGCGTAGTTGATGCCGGCCCACAAGCCGCCCCAGAAGGCCCCCAGCCCCAACGCCACCAGCGCGAACTTGACGAAAGTGGTGCCGGCAATCACCGCGCCGCCGCCGCAGGCGCGGCGCAGCATGTTGCGGTACTCCAGGGCATTGCGGGTGATGTAGTTCGAGCCGGTTTCGGCGCTGCGCTCGGCCACCTGGCGGGCCAGCAGCGAATAGTGGCGCGCAAACAGCGCACGCACGCTGCGCAACTGTCGCAGCCGCCGCACCAGGTTCAGCAGCAGGCGGTGGCCTTCGGCCAGCGGGTCGGGGGCCAGCACACAGTCCACCAAGGCTTCGATGCGCAGGGTGCGGCCCTGCAACTGGTCAAGGTCGAACACGATGTCCACCGACACGCCGTAAGACTCCAGGTGCGGCATCACGCTGGCAGCGGCGCGGCGGCAGGAGTCCAGCAGCGCACGCAGGTAGGCCGCCTCGCGCAGCGCGTCGCCTTGCCGGCCTTCCAGCAGCGCCCCGCGCAGCGCCGCTGCGGCGGGTGTGATCTGGCGGAAGGGTTCGGCCTGCAGCAGCGTGGTGTCCATGCGCTGGCGCAGCGCCGGGGTGTAGCCGGCGGCGTGGACGGCGCTGACCAGGATGGTGATCGCGTCCAGCAGCGTCGCCCGCGTGGCGGCGGCACCCGGCCCCAGCAAGGCCGCCGTTCGCACCAGCGTGTCGCCGTCCAGAGCCTGCAACCAGACCTCGTCGCCCGGCTCAAAAAGCAGGCGAAAGAGCGCCGCCAGATCGCGAGTTTCGGGTGTGCCCGGCAGCAGCCGCTTCTGCACCCGCGACAGCAGCTCGCTGCCAAAGGACAGGCGTGAGTTGAAGCCCAGGTCGGCATACAAGGAAGCCGCGTCGATGTCGGCCCAGAAGGCCCGTGCCATGCCCTGCACCCGCTGGCGCAGCGGCTCGTGGCGCTCGATCTGGTTGAGCAGGTGGCGCAGGCGCAGCGCCGGCAGCGGCGTGCGGGTGTCCTCGGCTGCTGGTGCCGCCTTGGCGGCTGTCGCCGATGCGGGGCCCGGGGTTGCGACCGGTGTGGCTGCGGATGCAGGGGACCTGGGCGCGTGACGCAGCCATTCCATGAGCCGCACCATCCACAGGTGCCGTTCGGCCTGGCTGGCCTTGGGGTCAGCCGCGTTGACCAGCGCGGTCAGATCCCAGGCGCCGGACATCGGTCAGTGCAGGGCGCCTGGATAGCGCAAGGCAAAAGCCGGCACCTGGGCCTCAAATGGGTAGGCCTCTTCGGTCATGCAGAAGAAGGTACCTTCCATCTGGCCCACGGGGGTGTCGATGCGTGTCCAGCTGTTGTATTCGAACTGCTCACCTGGCTTGAGCAGCGGTTGGTGGCCCACCACCGCCAGGCCGCGCACGTCTTCGTGGTCGCCTTGGGCGTTGGTGACGATCCAGTGCCTGGCCACCAGCTGCGCCGTGATGTCGCCCGTGTTGCGGATGAGCACGGTGTAGGCAAAGGCAAAAGGGCCTTCGGGGGGTTGCGACTGGTCTGGCAGGTACTGCACACGGACCTCGCAGGTGAACTGGGGTTTGGCCATGCGGGCGATTCTAGGCACGGCTCCTAGAATCGACCGCATGAGCACCTACCGCATCGCCCCCAGCATCCTGTCGGCCGACTTTGCCCGCCTGGGCGATGAAGTCAGGAGCGTCATCGAAGCCGGCGCCGACTGGATCCATTTCGACGTGATGGACAACCACTACGTGCCCAACCTCACCTTCGGGCCCATGGTGTGCCAATCGCTGCGCTCGCACAGCACGGTGCCCATCGACGTGCACCTGATGGTGCAACCGGTGGACGCCCTGGCCCAGGCCTTCTGCAAGGCCGGCGCCGACCTGGTGAGTTTCCATCCCGACGCCAGCGCGCACGTGGACCGCACCCTGCAAGTCATCAAGGGCGAAGGCAAGCAGGCCGGCCTGGTGTTCAACCCCGCACAACCGCTGGACGTGCTGGAGTGGGTCATCGACAAGCTGGACCTGATCCTCATCATGAGCGTCAACCCCGGCTTTGGCGGACAGAGCTTCATCGACAGCACGCTGCGCAAGGTCGAGCAAGCCCGCAAGATCATCGAAGCCAGCGGACGCGACATCCGGCTTGAAGTGGACGGCGGCATCAAGGTCGACAACATCCGCCGCGTGGCAGACGCCGGCGCCGACACCTTCGTGGCCGGCAGCGCCATCTTCGGGCAGAGCGACTACAAGGGTGTCATCGACGCGATGCGGCGCGAGTTGGGTTGATTCCATGGGCGTCCTGGACCCTGTGCAACCAGGCCTGTTCGGGGCTGGTTTGGCTGACGTGCCGCCATGGCAAGGCTACGATGCAAGGGGGGCTGCAGCCTGCCTGGGCATGGAGCCCACCTGGCGTCGCAAGCAGGGCATCACGATCACGCCGCAGCCCTTGGTCGAAATGATGCTGTGTCGCGTGGCAGCCGCGGGCTCCTTCGACACATTGGTGGATCCCGGCGCTGGAACCGGACGCTTCTGCATCGCGGCAGCTCGAAAGTTTCCCAAGCTTCGCGTGCTGGCCATCGAACGCGACCCCGAAATGCTGGATGTCCTGCGGCGCAACCTGGCCGTAGAGGGGCTTGCCGACCGCGTGACGGTGCTGGCCGGTGACTTCAGGGAGGTGCCGGTCGCACTGCAAGGCCGTTGTGTCTTCGTGGGCAACCCACCATTTGTTCGCCACCATGACATCGAGCCGCACTGGAAACACTGGTACGCCGCGGCGATGGCGCGTTTTGGGCAAGCGGCGTCGCAGATGGCCGGACTGCACCTGCACTTTCTGGCGCGCGTGACCCAGCTGGCCCGTGCCGGCGATCATCTGTGTTTTGTCACGTCGGCGGAGTGGCTGGACAACGGTTACGGATCGGCCTGGCGTGCCTTGCTCAGCAGCCCGGCGGGCCCCTTGCACTTGAGCAGTTTGTGGGTGGCCGATGCGCACGAGGCTGTGTTCCCTGACGCCTTGGTATCGGCCGTGGTGTTTGAAGCCAGCGCTGGGCCGGGCTTGCATGACGTCGAACTTGGCGCATTGCGCAAAGGCGGTCTGCATCTGGCACGGACCCTGGCTGCGCCGGTGCTGGCGCTCCAAGACCGCTGGACTGGCCTGTGCCAGACCGATCTGACCGTGCCAGCCACGGGCATAGAGCTGGGTGAGCTGTTCCGGGTCACCCGTGGCCAGGTCACGGGCATGAACGAAGCCTGGGTGTTGCCTGTTGGCTCATTGGCCCTTCCGCCGACTTTGACCCTGCCCGCCGTGACCCGGGCGCGCGAGATCATTGACGGGACCGTTGAAGCTGCAGATGCCTTGGTCCGGCTGAGGCGGGTTGCGAATCTGCCCACCGATCTGGCGACCTTGCCGACAGCCCCGCGGGCTAAAGCCGACAATTTCTTGACGCTGGCGCATGCCAAGGGTGCGGCTGCGGGCTATGTGGCCCAGCAGCGCCGTTCCTGGCATGCACTGGACCTGCGCGAGCCTCCGCTTGCCATGGTCAGCTACATGGGCCGAAGGCCACCTGTGTTCAGGTCCAATCCGCATGGCGTGAGCTACTTGAACATCGCGCACGGTTTGTACGCCAGGGAGCCCCTGGCGGCGGACACATTGCGACGTGTCCTGGACTTCCTGAACACGAACATCCAAATGCGGGATGGCCGGATGTACGGCGGTGGCATGGCCAAGTTCGAGCCCAGCGACATCAAGCGCTTGCGTGTGCCGCCTGTCGTCTTGGATCCCGTGGCATGAGCGCCCTTTTTTTTCCTCATGCCTGCAGGTGGGAACTGGACCAGATCGAACTGGACGTGGCCTTGGCGAGGAAGGATTTCAGAAGCCGGCGCCTGGGTGAGCCGCTGCAGCGGTACCTGAGCGCATTCGACCTCGCCCAGCCCGAGGTGGACAGGCTGACCCGTGTTCTGGAACGTGTGTTGGCCGGCGGGCCGGTGGCAGAGACCGAACTGCGCAAGCTCTGGTCCAGCGAGACGGGGCGCGCAGCCTTTCGGTACCTTGGGGCCCCACCTATCTCGGACGATGACCTGCAGACCTTGGCCGAGTGCCGACTGGCGCCTGCATCGGCAGGTTCAGACGCTCAGTTTGGCGAGGCCCTGTTGGCTGTGATGCGAACCATCGTTGATCCTCGGCGATTTCCTTGGATTGCTGGAAAGCGGCCAGCAAGTGCATCAGAGAGAGCCGCCGCGACGCTGGCCACCACCACGCTCATGGCTTCGCAGCGGGTGCAGACCTTGCGACGCGGCGACGAAAAGGCGGCCGTTGAAGGCGCGGTCAAAGGCCTGCCGGTGGGCATGGGCTGGCAGCTTGCGGCTTCGCGCCGCCCGGGTGGCATCCTCAAGCTGTTGACAGATGCGCCCGCGCAACGGACCTTCCTGACGCAAACCAATCTGGGTACGGACAACGCGGACGTGATCGTGCGGCTGGATGACGGCCGCCTGCTGGCCATCGAGTGCAAAGGTTCGAATAGCGAAATCAACAGCCGCAAACGGTTGAACAAAGAAGCGGTGCAAAACGCCAGGGCCTGGCTGCTAGGCTTTGGTGCGGATCAGGTAGTGCCCGCGGTTGCGCTGCAAGGTGTTTTCAATGCGCGCTACGTAGCCGAGGCCCAACAGACGCCCATGGTGGTGTTCTGGAGTTATCGCCGTGATGACTTGCGCAACTTCGTGGCTTCAGCTCACTGAATTCAGGGGTCAGCTGCGGCGGTCGATGCGCCTGGCCAACACCACGCTGGTGGTGGTCTTGAGCACCCCTTCAAAAGCGCCGATCTCGTCCAGCAGCGCATCCAGGCGCGCCGGCGATTCGGCGTGCAGCAGCGCAAGATAGTCGAACTCGCCGCTGACAGAACACAGCTGGCGCAGTTCGGGCAGCGTGGCCAGGCGGGCGGTCACCAGGCGGGCGGCCTTGGGTTCGGTGGTGATGCCCACATAGGCCTCAACGCCACGTTCGCCTTCGTCCACGCCCAGGCGCACCGTGTAGCCCACGATCACGGCCTGCCGTTCCAGGCGGTTGATGCGCGCCAGCACGGTGGTGCGAGCCACGCTCAACTGACGCGCCAGGTCGGCGGCGCTGGTGCGTGCATCAGACTGCAGCAGCGCGATCAGTCGGCGGTCCAGTTCGTCCAGCAACATGCCCGCATTCTCTGCGAGCGCTGCAGTCGATTGGCAGGCAGATTGGCAGGCAGATTGGCAGGCAGATAGGCAGGCAGATAGGCAGGCGCTCTGTATTGGGCCAAACTGGACCCATCGTGATTGGAATACAGTCACGTCGGCAGTAAGCAGCAAGTCACCGGGCCGCAGAGCTGGGGCTTTGAAGGGAGCGACGTCCGACACACCTGAGGCGACGCATGAAATTCCGAACAGTCACCATCTTCAGCGGCCATGTCTTTGAAGTGCCGCAAAGCGTGCAACGCATCGATCACCGCGCCACCCACGGTTGGCAACTGCGGTACGGCGGCACCAAGCTGTACTCAGACCACAGCAACGACGGCAGCGGCGCCGCCGAGTCGCTGCGCCTGGCCACCAAAGAACTGCTCAAGCGCATCGCGTCGATGCCGGCGCCTTCGCTGCTTCAGCGTGGGCCCAGCGCCAACAAGAGCAACAACCTGCCGGTGGGCATCAGCGGGCCCATCGTGCGCCAGCGCAGAGGCAGCGTGCTGCGCGACTGCAGCCTGGCGGTGCTGATCCCGCGCTTCGGTGAAAAACCGCAGCGGCGCAGCATCTACATCGGCACCGAGAACACCTACACCGTGGCCCGTTTCAAGGCCGCTCTGGCCCGCGCCGTGGTCATGCGCGCCGAGGCAGTCGAGGCCTACGAAACTGCCACCACGCGCGACAAGCGGGCACAGGCCCGGGCGCACAAAAAAGAACTGAAGGCAGCGGCGTCTGCATAGATTTTGACGAATAATTTGGTCATTTTGACTAAAGTTAGATTTGTTGTGACGTATTGATAGTTTTTTTCGACGTGGGTTTTGCCTAGACTGCGGGCAAGCCACCCTTCTTGGAAAGAACCTCATGCGCATCACCCTTCTTGGCGCCGGCCACATCGGCCAGACCATCGCCCGCCTGCTCGGCCACAGCGGCGACTACCAGGTGACGGTGGTTGACCGCAGCGCCGCGGCGCTGGACAAACTGGCCGGCGAACCGGTGGCCACGCGGGTGGCCGAAACCGCCGACCCGGGCGCATTGCTGACGGTCTTGAAGGGCCAGCAGGCGGTGATCAACGCGCTGCCCTACCACCTGGCCACCAGCGCCGCCACCGCCGCGCGCGAAGCCGGCGTGCACTATTTCGACCTCACCGAAGACGTGGCCGCCACACGAACCATCAAAGCCCTGGCCGATGGTGCACCCACCGCCTTCATGCCGCAGTGCGGGCTGGCGCCGGGTTTCATCGGCATCGTGGCGCACCACCTGGCGAAAAGTTTCGACACGCTGCAGGAAGTGAAGATGCGGGTGGGCGCCTTGCCGGCCTTCCCCACCAACAGCCTGAAGTACAACCTGACGTGGAGCGTGGACGGCCTCATCAACGAGTACTGCCACCCCTGCGAAGCCATACGTGGCGGCCGCAACATCGAGGTGCTGGCGCTGGAGGGCCTGGAACACTTCAGCCTTGACGGCACCGAGTACGAAGCCTTCAACACCAGCGGCGGCCTGGGCACGCTGTGCGAAACCCTGGCCGGCCGCGTGCAGTCGCTGGACTACAAAAGCGTGCGCTACCCGGGCCACCGCGACCTGATGAAGCTGCTGCTGGAAGATCTGCAGCTGAACCAGGACACCGAGACGCTGAAGTCCATCATGAGGAAGAGCATCCCCAGCACCATGCAGGACGTGGTGCTGGTTTTCGTGACCGTCAGTGGCCTGCGTGACGGCAACCTGGTGCAGGAGGTCTTTGCGCGCAAGATCTTTGCCGACCGCAACGAAGCTGCGCCGCTGTCGGCGATTCAGATCACCACGGCCGCGGGTGTCTGCGCGGCGGTGGACCTGTTCCGTGAAGGGCAACTGCCGCAGAAGGGGTTCTTGCGGCAGGAGCAGGTTGCGCTGCCGGCCTTCCTGGCCAACCGCTTTGGCAAGGCGTACCAGCAAAGCCGGCAGGTCGAAAGCATCGGCTAAGCCACTCAAGCCCCATCAGCCGCCGCATGCAAGCCCAGCAGGCCCAGCAGGCCCAGGGCCAGGCTGTGCGGCCGTGAATCCGGCTCGGCCAGCGTGTGCAGCACGTTCATGTGGTGACGGCCCGGCACAACTTCGCACACGGGCACCCGTTGCGGCCCCCAGGCCTGCTGGATGAGCCGGTTCTGGCGTTGGAATTCTGCGGTTTCGTCGCCGCCCACCAGCGCCACCAGTTGCCCGTGTTTCGGCGCTGGCATCAGTGCCGGGCTCAGCGCGCGCGCCTCGGCCGCGCTGAGCTTCAGGTCAGGCGCCAGGAAGGGCGCGTGTCGCAGCGGCTCCACGTCAAACACGCCGGACAGCGCCAGTGCAGCATGCACCAGCTGTGCTGGCAGGTCAGCACCGACCTCGGCCCAGCGGCAGGCCAGCATCATGGCCGCAAGGTGCCCACCCGCCGAATGCCCGGCCACCACGATGCGTTGCGGGTCACCCCCATGGCGGTGAATGTGGCGGTGCACCCAGGCCACCGCGTGCACCATTTGCCACACGATGTGGCGCACGGTCACCGCCGGCGCCAGCGCGTAGTTGGGCACCACCACCAACGCGCCCGCCAACACAAATGGTGCGGCCACGAAGGACTGATCCTGCTTGTCCAGCGCGCGCCAGTAGCCGCCGTGGATGTACACCAGCACCGGCGCCTTGTTCGATGCCGGCGAGGCAAAGATGTCCAGCTTTTCGCTGGCATGGCTGCCATAGGGCACATCCAGCTGGCAGGGCACCGTGGCACGGGTGTGGGCCGAGCGTTCGACCCAGCCTTGGCGTATTGCCGCCTGCTCGGGGATGCCCGAGCGGGCGTCGTACTGCTGATCGTGCCAGGCGGGGCTGTGGGGTCGGTTCATGGGTTTGGCTTCGGGGCGGTCTCTAGCGCATTCAGGCTTTGGCTTTGCGGCTGGCCTTGCCCTCGCGCAGCGCAGCATCGATCAGCGCGTCGGCCATCCACAGTGCGATGCGTTCCACCTCGCGATCGGGCAGGCCCCAGATGTCCTTCAGGATGATGTAGGGCTCGATGCCGTAGACGACCGACAAGGCGCGGTGCAGTCGGTCGCGCACGGCCGGTGGCATCTGCGGCGCCAGCGGCGCAATGGCGTGCTCCAGGATGCGGATGCGATGGCCGCGACGGTACGGTTCTTCTTCCAGCAGGCCCGCCCTTTCCAGTGCGCCTTGCTCCAGCGACAGCTGGGCGGCGGCGCGCAACTGGGGCTCAAATTCGGTGAAGCGCGGGAAGGTGCGCATGAAGAGCTCACGCACACGTTCACGTCCGTTGGCCTTGTCGGACGCAATGGTACGCACCGGGCCCAGCGAAGCATCGATGACCGCGGTGATGAGTGCGCTGCGGGTCGGAAAGTAGCGGTAGGCGGTGGCACGCGACACTGCCGACTGCACCGCCACTTCGGCCACCGAAGGGATGTGGCCCTTGGCCTGGATCAGCCGCATCGCCGTGTCCAGCAGCAGCTTGAAGGTCGAGGCCTTGACACCGCGCGCAGGCGGCGGCGGCGCTTCGGTGATCTTGTGCTTGAGGCGGGGCATGCGGGTATGTCCTGAGGCCCTGGAGCCGGAGTCCTTCTTGTAAGCGGGGCGACCCGGACTCTATGATGCAACCATCCCGATTTGAGACACAAGTCTCAAAAGATTGGGGTAAACGACAACGCGGACGTTGGCGCCCTCAGGCACCCCACGATCCGCGTGCCCAAGGAGACAGGCACACATGCGAATGGCCAGCTGGCGCTGGGGCGGCACCCACCACGCGGGCACGGTATCTCCGTGCGGCCGCGAGGTCACGCCGCTGGCCGTGCCGCAGCCCGAGCGGGGGGTTCTGCGCCTGATCCAGTTGCTGGCTCGAGGTGATCCTCTGCCTCGTGCCGTGGGCCCGCGCCTGCCCATTGACGCGGTGGCGCTGTGTGCGCCCCTGCCGCGCCCGCTTCGCAGCCTGTTCTGTGTGGGCCGCAACTACCGATCGCATGCCGCCGAGCTGGCGGGTACCGTCTTCCGCGACAGCTTGCCCAAAGAGGACACCTGGCCCATCGTCTTCACCAAGTTCGCCGACTGTGTGGTGGGCCCTTTCGATGGCGTGAAGATGCCCGCTCGCCAGGCCTCGGTGCAGATCGACTACGAAAGCGAACTGGCCGTGGTCATCGGCCGTGGCGGCATCGACATCCCGCGTTCGCGCGCCATGGATCATGTCTGCGGCTACACGGTGGTCAACGACGTCTCGGCGCGCGACGTGCAGGTGCGCCACCAGCAATGGGACCTGGGCAAGAGCTTCGACACCTTCTGCCCCATGGGCCCGTGGATCACGACAGCCGACGAGGTGGACGGCCGCGACACGCGGGTGCGCGGGTGGGTCACGCCGGCCGGCGGCAGTCCGGAACTGCGCCAGGACGGGCGCACACGCGACATGATCTTCGACATCGCCACGCTCATCGAAACCTGCTCGCGCGGCATCACGCTGCACCCCGGTGATGTCATCGCCACCGGCACGCCGGCCGGCGTGGGCATGGGCTTCACGCCGCCGCGCTGGTTGAAGGCGGGTGATGTTGTCAAGGTCGAGATCGATGGCCTGGGCGCCATCGAGAACCGGTTTCACTGAGCCGCGCCATGGCCCTGCACAGTTTTGATCGCATGGTGGTGGAAGACGAAGGCGAAGGCGACGCCGTTGTGTGCGTGCACGGCCTGGGCGGCAGTTCCAACACCTTCACACCGCTGATGCCGGTGCTGGCACGCCACCGCGTGCTGCGCGTGGACCTGCCTGGCAGCGCGCGCTCACAGGGCGCCGAAGGCGCGCTCTCGATCGACCGGTTCGTCGATGCGGTGCTGGCCGCCTGCGCACGGCTGAACGTCGCGCAAGCCCATTTCGTGGGTCACTCGATGGGCAACATCGTGCTGCAGCACCTGGCGCTGAAGGCGCCCAAGCTGGTGCGCAGCCTGACGCTGTACGGCCCTTTGCTGGCGCCCCCCGAAGCCGCGCGCGCCGGCCTGCGCGCGCGTGCGGCCAAGGCACGCGGCGAAGGTATTGCCGGCATGCACGAGATCACCTTGACGCTGTTGAATGCGGCGTTGTCGGCCGAGACCCGCCGCACGCAGCCGCTGGCGGTGGCCTTTGTGCGCGAGAGCCTGATGCACCAGAGCGGCGAAGCCTACGCCCGCACCTGCGAGGCCCTGGCCGACGCCCAGCCGGCGCGCGTGGAAAACATCACTGCGCCGGTGCTGCTGGTCACGGGTGACGAAGACGGCGTGGCGCCACCGCAGGCGGTGCGTGCAATGGCCGAGAAGCTGCACGCCGCCCGCAGCACGCGCGTGGTGGTGCTGCCGCGCTGTGGCCACTGGACGCCGGTCGAGCGCCCCGCCGAATGCCAGACCGAGTTGCGCGACTTCCTGTCGGCGCAGCGCTAGGAGACCCCCACCATGGCCGACGTGCTTTACACCAATGTGCGCATCTTCGACGGCGGCGGCGAAGCGCCATTCACCGGCGACGTGCTGGTCCAGGGCAACGCCATCAGCCGCGTCGTCAAGACCGGGTACGGCCAGCGCACGCCACCGGTGGCAGGGGCGCAAGTCATCGACGGCGCCGGCGCCTTCCTGATGCCCGGCATGGTCGAGGCGCACACGCACTTCAGCTGGAACGACCAGCCCAGCCTCGACGCCATCCAGCGCATGCCGCCCGAAGAGCACATCCTGTGGTGCGCCCAGGTCGCCAGGCTCTACC
>ENA-ORBV01004789-ORBV01004789.1-microbial-mat-metagenome-genome-assembly--contig:-NODE-4789-length-25572-cov-4.259188_pt1 | contig 25572 bp, 26 predicted proteins | sample MGYA00237777_ERZ505514 | MGnify/ENA primary metagenome ERZ505514 (study PRJEB26160, sample SAMN06269048) | microbial mat metagenome | isolation source: Oligotrophic lake microbial mat | place... | reverse complement strand
GCTCGCTACTCGCGCGAGGGTCGGTGGTTTGATACAGGGCGATCCAGCGATCGATGCGCTGCGCTAGCTCAGCGTAGGCCCCACGCGCAAGACCAAGGTCGATAGCGCACGGCTCGCCAACGATGATGCGCACACGGCTGGCGCCTGCGCCGTGCGCTGCGAGCAGGCTTACTGCCAATGCGTGCTGCTCCTGCGGCACCACTAGCCACAGTTCGGCGTCTGGCTCGCGATCGAGCACATGCGCCACCACGGCGTCTGCTCGCGCCCCAGGAAACCCGGTAAGCAGTACCACCTCCGAACCGAAGCGACGCTCGAGTCGCGGCGCTAGTGAGGCGGGCGGCGCCACCGAGACTTTCGGAGCAACACGGGTCACGGGGACCTATCTAGCGCAAAAAGCTTGGACAGTGACGAAAGCGCCGCTGGCGCGGCCTCGAGCGAGATGAGGATACCTTCGCCATCTTTCCCGAATGTAAGCAAAGCAGGCGCCATTTCAGGCGCCGGCGCGCCAAACAAACGCGCGTCCACGAACAGGGCAAGCGCCGTGCGATCGCCGTGACGCTTTTGGCTCTGGCGCAGCCAGTCCGAGCGTTCCAGCCGCTCGGTATCCCAAAACGCACTGAGCCCAGCGTCGGCTTGGGCCGAGACAGCACCGTACCCAACCAACGCACGCGCCTCCCAGGCCAACGTCAGGTCATTGGGCAAGGGCAGCGGCGACGCTATGACAGCACCAGCTCCCCGCCTGAAGCGGAGCCGAGCACGCCGTGTTCCTGGAGCTGCCTTCGGCGAAAGCTCGAGCTTGGGCTGTCCCCACACGCCAGCGAGCCACGTGACTACCGGCGGGAGCTGGAGCAGAGCCAGTATGTCCGACACAGCGCTTGGATAGGCTTCGGGGTCCGAAAGCTCGAGGGCGAACAGTAGGGCGGGCGCCGGCTCGCTGACGAATCCGACCACGCTCGCTCCGCGCTGAGCTTGACGTAGCTTTTCGAAGGCCTTCAGCATGCGGGTCGCCTGCTCCGGCGTCAGGCGCTCACCAAACACATGAGCCAGCGAGGCACCGATGCCGCCGGCAGCGCCGATGCCGCCGGCATCACCGATGCCGCCGGGGTGCAGGTGGCCGCGGCGGCGGGGGCGGACGCGGTGTTGATCGGCTCCGTCCTCTCGACGTCGGACGATCCGCTGACATTGCTGCGCGCACTGGTTGCCGTCCCGAGGCGTTCACGTGGTTGAGGTGAAGTTCTGCGGGCTGACGCGCGCGGAGGACGCGGCCCTCGCCGTGGAGTTGGGTGCGGGATACTGCGGGGTCATCTTCGCCGGTGGGCCTCGGTTGCTGACCTTGGCGCGGGCAAAGGAGGTCCTCGCGCCGGTGCAGGGGACGCGCACGAAACGGGTCGGTGTGTTCGGGGCACAGTCGGTAATTAACGCGTTGCGCGTAGCGGACGAATTGTCACTCGATGTGCTACAATTCGCTGATAGCGTGGCGACCGCAGGGCGGGTAGAATTGCGGGAGCGGTTCGCGGGCGCGTTGTGGCAAGTTGTGCACACCGATCCGCGGGGGTCGCCGGCGGCACCGGATCCGCAGTTGTGGTTTGACGGCGGAGCTGATGCGGTCGTGCTGGACGCAGCGGTGGCGGGGCAGTTAGGTGGCACGGGGGTGGCGCTGGATTGGGCCGCACTCGCGCCGGAGATGCGCCGCCTTCGCGCGCGTGGTCGCGTGGTGTTGGCCGGCGGGTTGCGACCGGAGAATGTGGCGCGCGCGATCGCGCTCGCGCCGCCGGATGTCGTGGATGTGTCGTCGGGGGTAGAGGTGTCCCCCGGACTCAAGGACCCTGAACGGATGCGCGCCTTCGTACGCGAGGCCCGCACGCACGAGGTGTGATGACGCAGGTTGCGACGGACCGGTTCGGTGCATTCGGTGGACGCTACGTCCCCGAAACGCTTATCCCGGCACTGGATGCTCTAGAAATCGCTCTGGCCGACGCGCTCGCGGATCCGGCCTACGAGCGCGAACTCATGCACATGCTCGAGACCTACGTCGGGCGGCCGTCGCCGCTGACCGAGGCGCCGGCGTTCAGCAAGCGGATCGGCGCGACCGTCTGGCTCAAGCGCGAGGATCTCAACCACACCGGTGCGCACAAGATCAACAACGCCCTCGCGCAGGCACTGCTCGCGAAGCGCATGGGTAAGCGCCGCATCATCGCCGAGACTGGTGCGGGCCAGCATGGCGTCGCGACCGCCACGGTGTGCGCGCGTCTCGACCTCGACTGCGTGGTCTACATGGGCGAGGAGGACATGCGGCGGCAGTCGCTCAATGTCTTCCGGATGCGACTGATGGGCGCGACCGTGGTGCCGGTCACGGCCGGGACGCGCACCCTGAAGGACGCGACCAGCGAAGCGATTCGCGATTGGGTCGGCAGCTGCGAGGAGTCACACTACATCATCGGCTCGGTCGTCGGTCCGGCGCCCTATCCGCGCATGGTGCGCGACTTCCAAGCGATCATCGGCCGTGAGGCGCGCGCCCAGATGTTGCAACGGGCCGGGCGTCTGCCGAGCATGGTGGTGGCCTGCGTCGGAGGCGGCTCGAACGCGATGGGCATCTTCCACGCCTTCGTGGCTGACGCGAGCGTGCGCTTGATCGGGGTGGAAGCGGCGGGCGAAGGCATCGACACCGGACGGCATTCGGCATCGCTCACGCGTGGCGTTCCCGGCGTGTTGCACGGCACGCTGAGCTACCTCCTCCAGGACGGAGATGGGCAGGTGCATCCCGCCCACTCGATCTCCGCGGGGCTCGACTATCCAGGCGTCGGGCCGGAGCATTCCTTCCTGCACGATTCGGGGCGCGCCGAGTATGTCTCGGTGACCGACGGCGCGGCGCTCTGCGGGTTCGAACTGCTCAGTCGCCTTGAGGGAATCATTCCGGCCCTCGAGACCTCGCACGCGATCGCGTGGCTTGCCGAGCGCGCGGGGACGTTCGCGCCGGATGAGGAGATTCTGCTCTGCGTGAGCGGTCGCGGTGACAAGGACGTCGCGCAGGTCGCCGAGATTCTTGGTGAGGCGCTCGGTCGGTGACCGCCCCCGAGATGGTGCCCCCAGAAGAGGCCACGCCGCCGGACGTTCCGCCGGCGAAGGTCGAGGACATGCTCAAGCTCTTCGACAAGGCCATCAAGGCGCACCAACTCTACCTGCCGAACAATCCCACGTACCAGAAGTCGATCGCGACCATCAAGGCCGCGATCGAACCGCTGTGGGAGCTGACGGGGAGTCTCGTGCTACAGGTGACGGACACGCAATTGAAGTACGCGGGGGTGCCGGTGAACGATCACCCCGAGAAGGGGGGCGACTCCCTGCCGTGGCTGTTGTTCAAGGACGGGCTTCGCGAACTCGCGCTCTTCCCGGGCTTTGAGGACCAGGAACTGGACCGGTTCTTGGCGATCATCCCGAAGGTGCGACACGCGCAGCCGCACGAGGATGACCTGCTCACCCTGCTGTGGGAGCAGGATTTCCAGTGCCTGAAGTATCGCTACGTCGAGATCAATGATCCGTCGGCGCCGCTGGACCCCGAGGCCGTGCCGGGGCGATGGCCGTCGAAGGAGGCGCGTCCGGTCGAGGATCCTGCGAAGGCGATTGCGGAGGCGAAGGAGGAGGTCGCGGGCGAAGCCGAGCAGCAGGGAGCGACGACATCGAGTGAGCCCGAAAAGAAGAAGGGGCTCATCAGCATGGACGAGTTCGATGCCTCGCTCTACTTCCTCGACCCCAACGAGATCGAGTATCTCCGGCAGGAGACGGTGCGGGAGTACTCGGCCGATCTGCGTCGACTGGTGCTGTGCGCACTGCTCGACGTCTTCGAACTGCAGGTGGACCCCCTCGTGCGTGAGGAGGTCGCCGGGGATATCGAGGCGCTCGTCCTGCACATGCTGACGGCCCAGCAGTACTCGACCGTCGCCTTCTTGCTCAAGGAACTCGACGGCACGATGGCGCGTGCGCGCGAGGTGCGGCCTCATGACCGTGAACGGCTCGGCAAGCTGTCGGATCGTCTGTCGCATCCCGATGCGCTTGGGCAGATGCTGCAGGCCCTTGAGGAATCGTCGACGCTTCCCGCCCGTGAGGACCTCTCCCTGCTCTTCGCGCAGCTGAAGCCGCACGCACTCGGGCCCATCCTCGAGCATATCGACCGCACGCAGAACAAGGAGTTGCGTCCGCTGATCGAAGCGGCGGCGGAGCGACTCGCGCAGTCGAACACCACGGAGCTCGTGAAGCTGGTGAAGGACGCGAAGCCTGCGGTCGCGCGCGAGGCGATCCGCCGCGCGGGGGCGATGCGTACCGCGTCGGCGGTGCCCGCGTTGGGCGAAGTGCTCCTGAGCGATGTCGAACGTCCGCTCCGGGCCGCCGCCGTCGCCGCGCTCACGGACATCGGGACGGCCGGCGCGCTTGCGGCGCTGGAAGGCGCACTGACGGACCCGGAGCGCGATATTCGGTTGGCCACCATCCGTGCGCTCACGGCGCGTACGCATCGGCCCGCGCTGCAGAAGGTGCAGGCCATTGTGCAAGGCAAGTCGACGCGCGAGATCGATCGCACGGAGCGCATCGCGCTCTTCGAGTTGTACGGGACCATCTGCGGCGATGGAGGGGTGGCCGTGCTCGATCCACTGTTGAATGTGAAGGGTGGGCTGTTCGCGCGGAAGGAAGATCCCGAGCTGCGCGCCTGTGCCGCCATCGCCTTGGGTAAGATCAACTCCGACGCCTCGCGCGCCGCCTTGGCGCGCGCCTCCAACGAGAAGGATGTGATCATCCGGAACGCGGTCAGCCGCGCGCTCCGTGGGGGGAGCCCGACGTCATGAGCAATCCACGCGACGGCACGCCGCTCGATGGCCTCGGCGTGATTTCCCGCAACACCCAGGCCATCACCACCACCGGGCTCGGCGAAGGGGTGGTGCGCAAGATCGGACGCACGTGGGTCACCGCCGTGTACATCGCGTTGCGTAATCTCCGCATGTACCCGCTCGAGAATGCGGTCGTGCAGAAGGGACTCGAGGATCTCACCAATCTCTCGGCCGAGTTGCTGGCCGGCGATGGCGAGTGCGAGTTCCGGCTCGCGGGAGAGTTCCTCTTCCTGAATGCGACCCGCATGAAGCTCGATCTCGACAACTTCACGAGCTTCTCGTTCCTGTTGAATCGCTGCCGCGATTCGGGCGTTGGGCTCATCCGGTTCGTCGATCGGCCCGCGCTGCGCGATTGGACCGTGTTACTCTCGTTCCTGATCAATCCTACCGGCAAGGGACCCGCCGAGCGTTTCGCGAACCTCCAGCAGCGACTCGCGGAGACGAACGTCAGCGTGTTCGACCTCGCGCCGCCGTCGGATAGCGAGGACGACCCCCAGGACGACCTCGAGGTCAAGGAGCGCGCGAAGCGCACCTACCAGCAGTCCGTGGTGACGACCAAGGAAGTCATCAACTCCGTCCGGATGGGGCAGAGCCCGAACGTCAAGAAGATCAAGCGCGTCGTGCAGGGCATCGTCGACCAGATCCTGAACGACGAGACCTCGCTGGTGGGGCTCACCACAATCCGCGATTACGACGACTACACGTTCACGCACTGCGTGAACGTGTCGATCTTCTCGATTGCCCTCGGGCGCCGTCTCGGTCTGACGCGCCTCCAACTCTACGATCTCGGATTCACGGCGCTCTTCCACGACATCGGAAAGTCCCGCGTCCCCATCGATGTGATCCAGAAGCCCGACTCGCTCGAAGAGGAGGAATGGCGACTGGTGATGTCGCATCCGTGGCTGGGTGTGCTCGCGCTCTTCCAGGTGCGCGACCATCAGGAGTTCCCGTATCGCTCGATGCTCGTGGCGTATCAGCATCATATGAAGCGCGATCTGACCGGCTATCCGCGTTCGCTCCGCATGGCGGAGATCACGTTCTACAGCAAGATCGTGGCGGTCGCCGACGGCTTTGATGCCGCGACCTCGCGTCGCGTGTACACGACGGAGCCACTCGGCCCCGCTCAGGTGCTCCAAGAAATGCGCGACAATCCGCGCCGCGGCATGGATCCGGTGGTCGTGAAGGCCTTCGTCGCGCTGCTCGGCATCTATCCAGTCGGCTCGCTGGTGGTGCTCGATTCGTTCGAACTCGCGGTGGTGCACGCGGTCAATCCGATCGCCGAGATGTTGTCGCGCCCGATTGTGCGCATCATCAGCGATTCGATGGGCAACGTTGAGTACCCGGGGCATCTCTTTGACCTCGCCCAACGGGATGGCGACGGGACGTATCTCAAGTCGATCATCAAGACCGCCGACCCCGAACGGTACGGCATCAAGATCGGCGATTATTTCGTCTGACATGCGACTGACTGAACGATTTCGCGCGCTACGCTCCTCCGGACGCCGCGCGCTGGTCTGCTACGTCACGGCGGGACATCCCGACCTCGCGGCCTCCGTGCGCCTCATAAGTGAACTGCCCGCCGCCGGGTGCGACGTGCTGGAGGTCGGCGTGCCGTTCTCCGACCCCCTCGCGGACGGCCCGATCATTCAGCGGAGTTCGCAGCAGGCGCTCGCGCAGGGGGTGAACCTCACCCGCGCGCTGGCGCTCATCGCGGAGGCGAAGCCGACGGCACCCGTGGTGCTCTTCAGTTATCTGAATCCGCTCATGGCCGCAGGGCCCGACGTGCTTGACCGTGCGAGCGCGGCCGGGGTGGCCGGGGTCCTCGTCACTGATCTCCCCGTGGGGGCCGATCCTATTCGGGAATCGTGGCTCGGCGCTGGGCCGCTGGAGTTCGTGCGGCTTGTCGCGCCAACGACCCCGACCGATCGCATGGAAGAGATCGGCAAGCACGGCAGCGGCTTCGTGTATCTGATCAGCCGACTCGGTGTCACCGGCGTGCATCAAGGGGTGGCCGATAATCTGTCGGCGACGATCGACCGCCTGCGCTCAGTGTGCGATCTCCCCATCTGTGTCGGCTTCGGCATCTCGACGCCGGAACAGGCGAAGTCCGTGGGGGCGATGGCGGATGGTATTATCGTGGGATCGGCACTCGTGCACGCGGCGGCTACCGGGGGAGTGGATGCCGCACTCGATCTCGTTCGCTCGCTGCGCGCGGCCCTGGACGAGACCTGATGCGACGCGCGCTCGTCGCGTATCGGTACGCGATCCCGCCGCTCGGGACCGCCGCGACGCTCGTCGCGCTCTACTTCGATGCCGGATGGCTGAACCGGCCGGCACTGACGGTCGGGCTGATTCTCTGCGCGGTCATCCTGCGTTGGTTCTACCTCCCGGTCACGAAGTTCGCCCAGGTGAATGTGCTGGGTATCGCGGCCGTTGGCGGGACGATCTTGCTCGGCCCTGGCGCGGGTGCGCTCGCCGTGGGGCTCGGCGTCTCGCTCGCCGACGGCGTGCTCCTCCGCCGCGGGGGTCTCCCGGCGTGGGTGAACGGGTCGCGCGAGGCCATCGCGCTGCTCTCCGCGTACGGGTGGTATGGTTGGTCGCGTGCATCGCTGGGCGCCGATCCCGCGGGATTCAGCGGGGCGATTCCGGCCGTGGCGGTCTTCGTGATCGTGCACTTCGCATTGAGCCGCACGCTGCAGTACTTCTCGCTCCTCGTCCGTGACAAGCTCTCCGCCGAGGAGCGCTCGCTGATCCTGCGGTACGAGGTGATCACGCTTGGCGCCGGCGGTTTCGCCTTGGCGGCCTTGCTGGTCGCGATTGCCTCCCTCGAAGCCATCGGGGTGCTCGTCGTCTTCCTCGTCCTCACCTTCAGCGGCCTGTTGCTCCGGCGAATCCTCGAAGAGAGCATCGCGGCGGAGGAACTCAACACCGTGCTGGCGATGGAGGTCGCGGTCTCTGCGGACACGGCGCTGAGCGCGGCGATCGCGCGCGTGGAACTGATGGCGCAGCGCCTGCTCGACTGGAAAGAGTTGCGCGTCCTGCGCTGGAACGACGGCGCACCCACGCTCATCTACCGTACGGGCGATGGGCTGCTGCCGGAACCGCTCCCCGCGCCGCGTGATGGAGACGCGTTGCGGCGCGAAGCGGCGGCGAGCGGGCGCGTGCTGCTGCTCGCCGATGCGAATCGTGATCCGCGCGTCGAGCGCCCCCTGCCCATGGCGGCATCGCGGGCCGTCGCGCCGTTGCGCTTTGGCGATCGACTCATGGGCGTGCTCGAGCTCGACACCCCGAAGCGTGGCGCTTATGGCGCGAAGGAAGGGGTGCTGCTCAAGCGTGTCGCGCACCAACTGGCGACCACGATTCATCTGCTCGATCTGCGCACCCCACTCGCCCAAACGCTCGACCGCCTCACCGTCGAAGTGGAAACGCTGACGGGGTCGGCGCGGACACTGCGTACCGGCGGCGAAGCGGTCGTGCGTGCGGTTGGGGAGATCGGGAAGGGCATCGCGGAGGAGACAGAACAGCTGCGGATCGGGTTGGAGAGCATGAAAACGCTCGGCGAGCGTACACGGGCCGTGTCGATCGAAGCGCGCGAGACGTATGACGGCACGCACGCGGCGAGCATGGTGGCCGCGCAGAATCGTGCCGCCGTCGAGTCCTCGCTCCAGCAGCTGGTTGGTGCGAAGGCCTTCGCCTCCGAAAGCGCGGCCCGGGTGGCGACCCTCGCGCTCACGATGCGGGAGGTGACGGGCTTCATCTCCGTGATTCGCGAATTAGCGGTGCAGACGAATCTCCTCGCCTTGAATGCGGCCATCGAGGCGGCACGCGCCGGGCACGAAGGGCGCGGCTTCGCGGTCGTCGCCGAGGAGGTACGGGCCCTCGCGGTGGAGAGCGGCAAGGCCGCGGACGATGCGCAGGCTGCCCTCCGCGGCTTCGAGGAGCAGATGCGGCAGACGGCGCAGTTGATGGGGCGCGGCGACGCGCTCGTCGGCGACGCCGAGACGCAGTCTGCGGGGTCGCGGGAAGCGCTCGGGCGCATTGTCGACGGCACGGCCGCCGCCGCCGTGCTGGCGGCACGTATCGCAAGCTCGGCGGACGACCAGAGCGCGGAGGTGGCGCGCATGCGCGATCGCCTTATGCGCCTCGAAGGCGTCGTCTCGCGCAATCGAGAGGGACTGGCAGCCGTGAGTGCATCCGCGCACGAACAGGCCGATGCGCTGCGCGCCCTTGAGCGCGCGACGACCGAGCTCAAGGATGTCGTCGCGGGGCTCGCGGAACTGACCCGTCGCGTCACGACCGCCGCATGAGAAACGCGTGAGCACCATCGTCCTTCCCCCGTGGGCCGAGGTCACCGAGAAGCGCCGCGCGCACGTCGAGCGCGTGACCGCGTTACTCGACCGGTGGGCGTCCCAACTGCACCTCGACGCCGACGAAGCACAGGCGTGGCATGACGCGGGGCGTTGGCACGATGCGTTACGTGACGCCTCGGCGGAGACGCTGCGCGCGCTGGCGCCCGATCCCGACCGCCCCGTCGAGACGCTGCACGGTCCCGCCGCGGCCACGCGATTCGCCGCCGAAGGCGAGTCGCGGCAGCGGGTGCTCGACGCCATCCGGTGGCACACGGTGGGGCTCGCCGAGTGGGATCGCACGGGGCGGGCGCTCTACATGGCAGACTTCCTCGAGCCTGGGCGCCAGATCGCGCGCGCCGATCGTGCGGTTCTGGCGGATCATCTGGTGCACGACTTCGCTGGCGTGTTTCGGCAGGTCGTCCGGATGCGTATCGAATGGAACGTCCGGGAAGGGAAGGCCCTTTTCCCGGAGACCGTCGCGCTCTGGAATCGGGTCCGCTGATGCGGCTGAGCCGTGTGAAGGGGCGGTGGGTCGTGCTGGCGCTGGGGGTGGCGGTTGTGGCGGTGGTGCTCTGGCGGCGTCTCGCGACACCGGACGCGCGTCAGGCGCGCGCGCTGACCGCGACCGTCGAACGCGTCGTGCCGGACTCGGTGCGTATCAAGGTCGAGGTGCTCAACGCGACGAACACGCGTGGGCTCGCGCGGCGCGGCACGTTCCATTTACGCGATCTCGGCTTCGATGTGGTCTCGTCGGGGAACAGCACCGAGAAGGTCGACTCGACCGTCGTGATCATTCGCGGCGGGAATGCCGAGTGGGCTGCGCTCGCGGCGAAGGCGTTGGGCGGTGCGCGCATCCGCATACTTCCCGATACCTCACGCTACCTCGATCTCACGATCCTGCTCGGCACTTCCTGGCGGCCGCCGCTTGAGACGTTCCACCCGTAGCTGACCGCACGCGGCGGCGATGTCGATGCCGCGGCTCTTTCGGATCGCAATCTCGACGCCGACGTTGCGAATGCGGCGCGCGAACTTCGCGATTCCCTCCGGCGTGGTCGGGGTGAATCCCATCGCGCCGCCCGGATGCAGCGGGATCAAGTTCACGAAGGCGCCGCAGCGCTTTGCGAGGGCTGCCAACTGATCCGCATGCTCGGGCTGATCGTTCACGCCGCCCAGCATCACGTACTCGAACGTCACGCGACGGTCGAACTCCGCCGCGGCCCGGATGACGTCGGCGAGCGGATACTTCGTGTTCACCGGCATCAATGTGGCGCGGAGTTCATCCGTCGGGGCGTGGATGGAGAGCGCGAGCCGGAACTGCTCACGTCGCTCGCCGAGCGCGATGATCCCTGGCAGCACCCCAACGGTGGAGACCGTGATGTGCCGTGCGCCGATCTCGAATCCTTTCGGGTCATTGAGAATTGTGAGCACGACATCGACCGCCTTCCAGTTCATGAACGGTTCGCCCATCCCCATGAAGACAATGTTCGTGGCGCGCACCGGCGGGTCGAGCAACGCGAGTTCGCGCACTTGGCCGGTGATCTCGTGCACCGCGAGGTTCCGGGCGAAGCCCATCGCCCCCGTCGCGCAGAACGCGCACTGCAAGGCGCACCCCACCTGCGACGAGATGCAGAACGTCATCCGTTCGCCATCGGGAATCGCCACCGTCTCCACGCTCTGCCCGTCGTGCATCTGGAACAGGAACTTCCGCGTGCCATCGGTGGACAACTGCTGCGTCATCAGCGGGAGGCGCGGCAGTGTGAAATGCGCGGCCAAGAGCTCCCGAAAAGCGGCCGGCAGGTCGGTCATCTCGGCAAAGGAGCCGACCGGCTTCTGCCACAGGTGCGGGACGACTTGGCTCCCGCGATAGGGTTGTTCGCCGTGAGCGGTGGCGAATTCGCGGAGTACACGCTCCGCCTCCGATGGGGCCAAGTCCAGCAAATTCAGCATGTTGCAGAGTATCGGGTCCGGTCAGTCCGGTCAACCGAGGACCGGGCCTTTTGGCTTCCACCAAGTTGCGACGGCAGTTAGATTTAGCTCCTCAATGCCCACTGACAGTACCCCCGCCGCGGCCTCGTCCGCCGCGGCCCGCTGGACCCCGCCGTTTGTGTGGGTCGTCTTCATCCTGATTGCTACGTCCTGGCCTGGCGTTTCTGTCGGTCCCGACGTGTTGCCGTTGGATAAAGTGTTTCACTTCGGCGCGTACGCCGTGCTCTCCGCGCTGATACTCCGCGCCACGCGCACGCCACGGGACCTGGGGACTGTCGCGATCGTCATCGTGCTGGTCGCAGCGTTCGGGGCCGTGGACGAATGGCATCAGTCGTTCATCCCGCGCCGTTCCATGAGCTTCGCCGACTGGATTGCCGACTCCACCGGCGCCCTCGTCGGTGCCCTCGCGGTCCGATTCATCCCTTTCCTGACGCCCCGCCGTCCAGGCACGCTCACGTGACCCCTCCGGATCCCCTCGCTACGACGTTGCGCACCCATCTCGGGGGCACGCTTCGCATTGATCATGCCGGCCAGACCGTTTCCCTCGGCGGCTGGGTGCACAAGTCCCGCGACCTCGGCGGCCTCGTGTTCCTCGACCTGCGCGACCGCGAAGGGCTGGTGCAGGTCTCGTTCAATCCGGAGTGGACCGCGGCCGACGTCATCGCCGCGGCCGCGGCGGTGGGGACCGAGAGCGCGGTGCTCGTGGATGGGGTCGTGGCCCCGCGCCCCGACGGGCTCCGCAATGCGGACCTCCCGACCGGCGAGATCGAACTGCGGGCGACGGCCATTCGCGTGGTGGGCCCCGCCGTCACGCCCGCCATTCCCGTCGCGCTGGGCAAGGACGCGAAGCTCCCCGCTGAGGATCTCCGCCTGCGCTACCGCGTGCTCGACCTGCGGCGCGCGGCCTTGCAGAAGAACCTGATGCTGCGCCACCGCCTGCTCCAGGCCGCGCGCAACTGCCTGAGCGATGACGGCTATCTCGAGCTCGAGACGCCCATCCTGACGAAGCCGACTCCGGAAGGCGCACGCGATTTCCTCGTGCCGAGCCGCATGCACGCGGGCGAGTTCTTCGCGCTCCCGCAATCGCCGCAGATCTACAAGCAGCTGTTCATGTGCGCGGGCTTCGATCGCTATTTCCAGATCGCGCGTTGCTTCCGCGACGAGGACCTGCGCGCGGATCGTCAGCTGGAGTTCACGCAGATCGATATCGAGGCCTCGTTCGTCACGCGCGAGGACATCATCGTGATGGCGGAAGGGCTGATGAAGGCGCTCTGGTTCGAGGGCGGGTTCGAGATCGACATCCCATTCCCGCGCATGGGCTACGCCGACGCCATGGAGCGCTACGGCTGCGATAGGCCGGACCTGCGCTACGGCATGGAGATTCGCGACCTCACGGCAGTCTTCGCCACGAGCGAGTCGGGAATCATCCAGGGCGCCATCGCCGCCGGCGGACGTGTGCGCGGCATCACGGTGCCTGGCGCGGCCACCTGGAGCCGCAAGCAGGTGGACGAGCTCGAGGCGATCGCCAAGAGCGCGGGGGCCGGCGGTCTTGTGCGTCTCAAGCGGCACGAGGGGAAGCTCGAAGGACCGCTCGCGAAATTCCTTTCGGCAGAGGCCGGTGCGCAACTCGGGCTCGTCGAGGGCGACTTGCTGCTAGCGGTTGCGGCGGCCGATCGGATCTCGAGCCCTGCGCTCGATCGCGTCCGTCAGGAGTGCGCCGCGCGGCTCGGGTTGCAGGATCCGAACCACCGCCAGTTCCTCTGGGTGCTCGATTTCCCGATGTTCGAGAAGGACCCGGAGACCGGGGCGCTCGCCGCCGTGCATCATCCGTTCACGGCCTCGAACGCCGAGGACATGTCGGCGCGTCCAGACGCGCCGGAGACGTGGCGCGCTCTGGCGTACGACTGCGTGCTCAACGGCACCGAACTCGGCGGCGGGAGCATTCGCACGAGTGACCCTGCGGTGCAGGCCCGGATGTTCGAACTGCTCGGTATTCCCGATCGCGCCGATCAAGAGCGGCGGTTCGGATTCCTCCTCGAGGGGCTCCGCGCCGGCGCGCCGCCACATGGCGGCATCGCCTTCGGCTTTGATCGTATTGCGATGATTCTCGCGGGCGCGGAGTCGCTGCGTGACGTGATCGCCTTCCCGAAGACGACAGCCGCGCGCGCGTCATTCGAAGGCGCGCCGAGCGCGGTGCCACAGCAGGATCTCGACGAGTTGCACATTTCCCTCAAGGAGCAGGGATGACCGACGGCACCGTGGCAGGCGATGTCATCACGACGAAGCTCGCGACCGAAGGGGCGGATCTGCTGACGCTTGCGGGAGTGGCGGATGCCAACCTCGCGGAATTGCAGAAGCTCTTCTCGGTGCGCATCACGCTGCGCGGCGAGGCGATGACGCTCACTGGTGCCCCGGAGGTGGTGGAGAAGGCGGCCGTGGTCGCGCAGCGCATGATCGATCACGCCAAACAGCGTCAGCCGCTCGACCCCGATGACGTCTTGCGATTCTCGTTGGAAGGACCGGCGCGCGACAGCGGCGTGCCCGGGCGCATCGTGTTGCCGGGGGCGCGCAAGGTCATCCAACCGAAGACGAATGGTCAGGCCGTGTACATGCAGGCGATGCTCGACAACGACGTGGTGGTCGGCATCGGACCCGCGGGGACCGGAAAGACGTATCTCGCGGTCGCCGCCGCGGTCGATGCGCTCGCACGAAAGCGCGTGAAGCGCATCGTGCTGGCCCGTCCGGCGGTCGAAGCCGGCGAGTCGCTTGGCTTCCTGCCGGGGGACATGCAAGCGAAGGTCGATCCCTACCTGCGCCCGCTGTACGACGCGCTCGATGACCTGATGCCGCCGGAGCGAGTGGCGCGTGCCCTTGAGACGCGCGTGATCGAGATTGCCCCGCTGGCCTACATGCGTGGCCGCACACTCGCGGATGCCTTCGTGATCCTCGATGAAGCGCAGAATGCCACGAACGCGCAGATGAAGATGTTCCTGACACGACTCGGCCTGAACTCCCGCGCCGTGATCACCGGCGACAAGACGCAGGTGGATCTCCCCAAGCGCGAGGACAGCGGGCTGCTCCAGATTGAGCGCATCCTGCCGGGCATCGAGGGCATCGGGTTCCACTACTTCACCGAGGTGGACATCGTGCGGCATCGCTTGGTGCGTGAGATCGTGAAGGCCTACTCGGCGGATTCCGGCGCATGAGTGCGGTGAAGAAGCGGGTGCGCACACGCCTGAACACCCCCGGGCACACTCGGGCGGCGAAGCCGGCGGACCTGCGCGTGGTGCTCAACCTCGAGGGATTGAAGATTCCCGTGGCCGCGGTGCGACTGCGCGAGGCGTGCACGCTGGTGCTGTCGTCGCACAAGGTGAAGCACGCGCTGGTGTCGATCACGTTGCTGACGCCGCGTCGCATGGCCGCGATGCACACGAAGCATCTCGCCCACGAGGGGCCGACGGACGTCATCACCTTTGGCTTCCGTGATCCCGATGGCGCGGTGATCGGCGATGTCTATATCTGTCCGGTGGTCGCGGCCGCCAACGCCAAGCGCTTTGGCGTGCCGACGCGCGAAGAGCTGCTCCGACTCACCGTGCACGCCACGTTGCACGTGCTGGGCTATGAGCATCCCGACGGCGACGCGCGCATGAAGTCCCCGATGTGGAAGTTGCAGGAACGTCTGCTCGCGAAGGCGCGGACCGCGTGAGTGGGATCGCCGCCCTGTTCGCGTTGGCCGCCGCGCTCGTCGCGGGACTGTGTGCGTTCGCGGATGGGGCGCTCCTCGGCCTCGACGAGGACGAACCTCCCAGCGAGGGGCGCGTCCGCGCGCTCTTCGATCGACGAGAGCGGGCACATCGGGCGTTGGCCTTCGGGCGGATTCTCGCGCAGCTGATCGCTGGCGCCTCGACGTCGGTGGCACTCGTGACGAGTGCGTGGATTCCGGCCACCCTGCTCGCCCCGCTCGTGGTTGTGGCGGGCATCGCGCTGGCCGGCATCGCCGAAGTGGGCGCCCGTGCTGCGGGGGATGCCGCCGGCGTACGCGGCGTGCGCGCCGTGGTCGGATTCGCCGAGGCGTGCGAGATCGTCTGCGCGCCCGTGGTCGCGTTCGGGACCTGGGCTGACGCGACCCTCGTGCGCCTCCTCCCGCCGCCGCCGCTCGATGAATCGGATCGCGAGGATGCCGTGGAACGGTTCCGCGAGGTGGTCGCCGCCGAGGCGGACATCGATGAGCGCGGCGAAGTCCTGATCCACGGCGTCTTCTCGCTCGGCGACACCAAGGTCAGTGATATCATGGTGCCTCGCGTGGACATCGTCGGGCTCGAGCGCGATACCTCGTGGTCGGAAGTGGTCGACCGCGTGCGAAGCGCGCGGCATGCGCGGCTCGTCGTGTTCGACGGCACGCTCGATGAGATCACGGGGATCCTCTACGCCAAGGATCTCCTGCCGGCGTTGCTCGCGGATCAAGAGCCGGCCGATGGATGGCAGTCGCTCGTGCGTCCGGTGCTGTTCATCCCAGGTTCAAAGTCGGTCGAAGCGCAGCTCCGCGATTTCCGCGCGACACGGCGCCATCTCGCCGTGGTCGCTGATGAGTTCGGTGGCACCGCCGGCATGATCACGCTAGAAGACGTGCTGGAGCTGATCATCGGCGACATCCAGGATGAAGGCGATGCGGAGCTGCCGGAAATCGAGCGCGCGGACGGCGGGAAGTTCTGGCTCGCCGCACACGTCACGCTCGATGTCCTCAGCGAAATAACCGGCCACGATTTCACGCGCGGTGATGTCGCGACGGTCGGCGGCCTCGTGATGGAAGTGCTGGGACGCGTCCCGCGTCCTGGCGAGGCGCTGACGGTCGAGGGGTACCGCGTCGTGGTCGAGAAGGTCGCGCGCCGTCGGATCGAACGTGTCTATTTCGAACCCCTCGAGACGTCGGCCGGCGTGGAGGGAGACGCATGACCTCCTTCACGACGATGCTGCTCCTCATTGGGGTGGTGGGTGTACTCACGGCCGCCGCTACGGCGCTCCGCACCGTGAGCCGGATCTGGTTACGCCATTGGGCCGAGCGTCGCCTCGCTGGATCCGGCACGGCGGCGCTCTATCTTGAGCGTCCGCAGCGTCTGCTGATTGCGGCGGGGACGGGGATCGCCTCCACGGTCTTCGCGCTCGGGGCGGTGATCGGGCTCACGGATGGTGATCGTCCGGCGGTGCTGGTGCGCACGCTCGTGCTGGCGGCGATCGGGCTTCTGGTGGCGGGCCAACTCCTCCCGCGCGCGATCGCCCGGCGCTGGCCCGCCGAGACCCTCCCCGTGGTGGTGCCGCTCCTCCGCGCCGTGGAACGCCTCACCGCCCCCCTCGCGCTTGTGGCGATGCGCTTCGTGCGGCGCGTCCGCGGGGCGCAGTTCCACGAGGCGCCCTCGGAGACGGACACGCTCGACGATCTCCTCCGCGAGGGAGAGATCGAAGGCGTTGGCGCGGCCGCCGAACGCGCCATCATCTCCGGCGTCGTGGAGTTCGGGGATACGCGTGTGGGCGAGGTGATGACCCCGCGGAGCGAGATTGTCGCCCTCGATTGCCGTGCGCCCGCGGATCAGGTGGCGCACGTGGTCGCGCAGTCGAAGTACACGCGCGTGCCGATCTACGACGGCACGCTCGACCGCATGGTCGGGATGATCACGAGTTGGGACGTCATTGCGCGCCCCGAAGCGCCGTTGCGTGATCCGCGTCCCATCGCGATGGCCAATCCCGACGAACCCTGCCATACGCTCATGACCCGCATGCTCCGGGAGCGACGCCATCTGGCCATCGTGCGTGGCGCGAGCGGCGAGACGCTCGGCCTCGTCACGCTCGAGGACTTGGTGGAGGAATTCGTAGGCGAGATTCAGGACGAGCACGACGATCCCACGAGTGACCGGTGAGTACACGATGCGTCGCCGATGAGTGAGCTGATGCGCGCGCCTCTCGCCTCGATCGCTACGCTGACCGAGCAGCTCTTTACGGGCCGCAAGGTCGCGATCGCCCGTGCGGTCAGCACGATCGAGGATCGGCGCGCGGGCTGGGAGCAGTTGCTCGCGTCGTGTCATCCCAAGGTCGGCAACGCGCGACGCGTGGGGATCACCGGGCCGCCGGGGGCCGGGAAGAGCACGCTGACCACCTTGCTCGCCGAGCAGTATCTCGCGCAGGGGTTCACGGTTGGGGTCGTCGCGGTCGACCCCACCTCGCCCTTCACCGGCGGAGCGCTGCTCGGTGATCGCGTGCGCATGGAACGCGTCGCGCTGCATCCGAATGTCTTCATTCGGTCGATGGCGACGCGCGGCTCACTCGGCGGCCTTGCCGCGGCCACCCGTGAGGTCTGCGACATTCTCGACGCGGCCGGCATCGAGCGCATTTTGGTCGAGACGGTCGGCGTTGGGCAGAGCGAACTCGATATCGCGCGTCTTGCCGACACCAGCGCGGTGGTGCTCGTGCCTGAGAGCGGCGACTCGATCCAGACGCTCAAGGCCGGTGTGATGGAGATCGCCGATGTCTTTGTGGTGAACAAGGCGGACCGACCCGGAGCGGATCGGTTGCGCAATGACGTCGAGTTGATGCTTGGCCTGCGCAGCGGCGTCACGATGCGCGGCGTGCCGGCGCATCACGGCGTGGATCTGAAGCGGATCAATCCGCCGAATGTGGCACGCGAAACAGCGCCGCAGCCGGACGCCGATACCTGGACGCCTCCGGTGCTTCGGACAACTGGCGTCACTGGCGAGGGCGTTGCGGAGTTCATGGACGCCCTCGAGCGGCATTTCCAGTATCTTGAGCGGAGTGGGACCCTCCAGTCGCGCCGTCGGGCGCGCCTGCGGGAGCGGGTAGTGGATGCAGTGGAGCAGCGGTTGCGCGCGCGCCTCTGGCGCGATGCCGCCACGAATGCATGGCTGGAGGGGCGGTTGCCCGCGCTCGAGCGCGGGGAGACGACTCCGTTGGCCGAGGCCGAAACGCTGATCGCGCGAAGCGTTGCGGCCGGGACCCTGACCGGGAATACCAGATGACCTCGATCCCCGACGTTGATCCGACGCTCGCCGCGATGCAGGCCGAGCTCGACACACTCCGTACTGAAGTCGAACAGTGGCGCGCGCGCTTCGCGAAGGGTGCGGTGCGCGACGTTTCGTACACGAACTCCGAGACGGAGGTCGCGCCGCTCTACACCGCGCTCGACCTCGAGGGCTCGGCAGGGACGGCGTTCGAGGTGCCGGGCGCGTATCCGTACACGCGCGGCATTCATCCCACGGGCTACCGCGGGAAGCTGTGGACGATGCGGCAGTTTGCGGGCTTCGGCTCGGCCAAGGAGACGAACGAGCGCTACAAGTTCCTCCTGCGTAACGGGACGACGGGGCTCTCGGTCGCATTCGACTTCCCGACGCTGATGGGCTACGACTCGGATCATGTGCGCAGCGAGGGCGAGGTCGGCAAGTGCGGGGTCGCGATCAGCTCCATGGCGGACATGGAGGCGCTCTTCGAGGGCATTCCGCTCGATCAGGTCTCGACGTCCATGACCATCAACGGCCCCGCCATCATCCTCTGGTGTTTTTACATCGCCGCAGCGGAGAAGCAGGGAGTACCGCCCGCGCAACTTCGGGGGACGATCCAGAATGACATTCTGAAGGAGTACATGGCGCAGCATGCCTGGTGCTTCCCGATCGAGCCGGCGTTGCGGCTGATCGTGGATATGTTCGAGTACGGAGCCCAGCACGTGCCGCAGTGGAATACCATTTCTATCTCCGGCTATCACATCCGCGAGGCAGGCTCCACGGCCGCGCAGGAACTCGCCTTCACGCTTGCGGATGGCTTCACCTACGTGGAGCGTGGGATCGCGCGCGGTCTCGATGTGGACGAGTTCGCGCCGCGCCTCAGTTTCTTCTGGGATATCCACAACGATTTCTTCGAGGAGATCGCCAAGCTCCGGGCCGCGCGTCGCATTTGGGCGCGGCACATGAAGGAGCGCTTCGGCGCGAAGAACCCTCGGTCGCTCGTGATGCGGTTCCACTCGCAGACCGCTGGCGTGACCCTCACGGCGCAGCAGCCGATGAACAACATCGTGCGCGTCGCCTATCAGGCGATGGCGGCGGTGCTCGGCGGCACGCAGTCGCTGCATACGAATTCGATGGACGAGACGCTCGCGCTTCCCACGGAGCATGCCGTGGAAGTCGCGCTACGGACCCAACAGGTGCTGGCCTTCGAGACGGGCGTCCCGAACGTGATGGATCCCCTGGGAGGGTCCTACTACGTCGAGAAGCTGACCGACGACATGGAGGCGGAGGCGGAGGCGCTGTTCAAGCAGATCGAGGAACAGGGCGGGGTGGTGAAGGGGCTCGAGGACGGCTGGTTCCAGAAACGGATCGCCGAAGCGGCCGCGCGCCAGCAATGGGAGATCGAACAGCATCGCCGGACCATTGTCGGCGTGAATGCGTTCGAGAGCGACGAGTCGGCACTGACGATCCCGCTGCTCACGTTCGACGAAGCGGCGGCCCGCGAGCAGGCAGCGGCCCTGGCCACACTGCGCAGCACACGGGATGAAGCGAAGTGCCAGGAGCACTTGGCGCGCCTCCGCGCAGCGGCCGCCAGCACCGAGAACGTGGTGCCCGCCATGCTGGACTGCGCACGCAGCTACTGCACGCTGTACGAGATCCGCGCCGCGCTCGAGAGCGTGTTCGGCGCGTATCGTGAACCGGTCTTCTTCTGAGCAAGGCAGCGAAGGCGCCCTGGTGGCAGTCGTACTTCGACGAAGGCTACGTTCGCGAGTACGAGCCGTTGTTCGACCTCCGCGAGAATCGTGCGCAGGTCGGGCGGTTGATGGAGTTGCTCGCCGTGCCGAGTGGCGCACGCTTGCTCGATCTCGCGTGCGGACAGGGCCGCCACGCGCATCTCTTCGCCGAGGCAGGCTGCGATGTCGACGGGCTCGATCTCTCCAAGGATCTGCTGAAGCTCGCGAAGCAGCGCGGCACCTCCAGGACGCTCCGCTACACGCGAGGCGACATGCGGTCGCTCCCCCTCACCTGGCGTCGTCGCTTCGATGCCGTGGTGAATCTCTTCACGAGCTTTGGCTTCTTCGACGACCCGAAGGACGATCTCAAGGTCATCAAGGAGTGTGGGCGTGTGCTGAAGCCCGGCGGTGTGATGATCTGGCAGGGCGGGAGCCGCGACGGCGTGATGTCGCGCTTTCTCGCGCGCGATGGATGGGAGACCAAGGACGGCACCATTATCGTGCAGGATCGCCGCTTCGATCCCCTCAGCGGCTTCCTCACGATCGCGTCGACCTGGCAGGGACGGAAGAAGACCGAGCACCGCGAGCATCGCATCCGGCTCTACACGGCGTCGCGCATGGCCGAGCTGATGCTTGAGGCGGGGCTGATTGTCGAGCAGGCGTACGACTCATTCAACGACAAGCCGCTCACACGCCGCTCGAGCGAGATGCTGCTCGTGGCGCGGAAGTCGCGCTGACCGACCGCGCGACGGGGCCCGCTTCAGTGGCCTACGTCGAACGGCGTACGGACCCTTCACGGGCCTGAAGACCAACTGGGTCACGTTGCCGATGGGATGTCGCGCGGCCTCCGGAATCTCTTCGGGACGCACCCGGACAACACGATTCTCGTGAAAGTGAGCTTCTGGTTCAATCCCGAGCGTTCGTCGGGGTGGCGGGGGGGGCGCGCTGTTGTGCCGCGCTGCTGTGCCGCGCTGCTGTGCCGCGCGGGTTCATCACGCGGGTTTGCCGCGGGGAAAGCTGCGCGAGGGAACGCCCTTCGCCGGGGACCGCAGACGGAGCGCCGCCGGCGGTGGCTCCGCGGCCCCGCGAGAGGTAGTTTTCTCCCATGTCCCGACCCATACGTGTTCTTGTCGCCAAGCCCGGTCTCGATGGTCATGACCGCGGCGCGAAGGTCGTCGCGGCCGCGCTCCGCGACGCCGGCATGGAAGTCATCTATACCGGCCTGCACCAGACGCCCGAGATGATCGCCTCCGCTGCCGTGCAGGAAGACGTGGACGTGGTCGGACTCAGCATTCTGTCTGGCGCGCACATGACGCTCTTCCCGCGCGTACTCCACCTGCTGCGCGAGCAGGGGCGCGATGACGTGCTGATCACCGGCGGCGGCATCATTCCCAAGGAAGACATGGCCTCGCTCGAGGCGCAGGGGATCGGCAAACTCTTCGGTCCCGGCACCACCACCGCCGATCTCGTGGACTACATCAGAACCTGGTTCGGCGCGCGGCAGTCGCAGGACGCTTGAGCGGCCCGAGCCGTCTGCGCGCCTTGGCTGAGGAATGCCGCGCGCTCGAAGCCACCCTCCGCCTCGGTGGCGGCGCCGATCGCATCGCCAAGCAACATGCGCAAGGGAAGCTCACCGCCCGTGAGCGCGTCGCTGCGCTGAAGGACCCAGGCTCGCCCTTCCTCGAGTTCGGCTTGTTGGTCGCGCACGATCAGTACAACGGCGAGGCCCCCGGCGCGGGCGTCATCACGGGCGTCGTACAGATCCATGGTCGCGAATGCGTCGTGGTCGCCAACGACGCGACCGTGAAGGCCGGATCGTGGTGGCCCGAGACGATCCCCAAGATCCTCCGCGCGCAGGAGTGCGCGATGCGCTGTCGGCTGCCGATCATCTATCTCGTCGACTCGGCGGGCGTGAATCTCCCGTATCAGGGAGGGGTCTTTCCCGGTCAGTACGGGGCGGCGCGCATCTTTTACTACAACTCGCTCATGCGCCGCTATCTGCGTATCCCGCAGATCGCGGCCGTGATGGGGCAGTGCGTGGCGGGCGGGGCGTATCTCCCGGCGCTGAGCGATGTGATTCTCATGGTGAAGGGCACCTCCTTCATGGGACTCGGCGGCCCGAATCTCGTGAAGGGCGCGACGGGCCAGACCGTGGATGGCGAGACTCTTGGTGGCGCCACGATGCACACGCAGGTGAGCGGCGTCGCGCATTACGAGGCGGAGACTGACGATGCGTGTCTCAAGATGGTGCGGGACCAGGTGGCGCGGCTCGCGCCGCCGCCGCGCGTCGCGCCGCACGATCCCACGGCGCTCCCCGGCGCCGATCCCGATACGCTCTACGAGATCTTGCCGTCCGACCATCGGATGTCGTACGACACGCACGCACTGCTGCGCGCCTTGCTCGACGAGGGCTCGCTCGACGAATTCCAGCCCAAGCTCGCGAAGGAGATGATCTGCGGCGATGCGCGGATCGAGGGCATTCCGGTCGGTGTCATCGCCAACGCCCGCGGGTTGATCAAGGGACGTCCCGGTGAGCAGCCGCGCTTTGGGGGCATCATCTACGCGGAGAGCGCCGAGAAGGTCGCGTTCTTCATCGATCGGTGTGACCGTCAGGGCATCCCCCTGCTCTTCGTGCAGGATGTCTCGGGCTTCATGGTGGGGAAGGATGCCGAGCACGAAGGCATCATCCGCGCTGGGGCGCGGTGGGTCGAGGCGATGGCCACGGCAACGGTGCCGAAGATTGTCCTCACGGTGAATCACGCGAGCGGCGCCGGCTACTACGCGATGGCGGGGCAGGGGTTTGATCCCGATTTCATTCTCTCGTGGCCAACAGGACGAATGGCCGTGATGGAGGGGGAGTCGGCGGTGGCGGCGGTGCATGGGCCCGCGGTTGCAGCGGCAAAGAAGGCGGGCACGGAGCCGAGTGCGGCGGTGCAGGCCTCGATGAACGAGATGCGTGCCGATTACGAACAGCAGCTCGACGCGCGCTACGCCGCGGCGCGGGGATTCGTGGATGCCATCGTGTATCCCGACGACACCCGCACGATGCTCGCACTCGCGCTGCGCGCTGCGTGGCAGAACCCCGGTCCGCACCTCGGGCCCTACGTCATTCCTTCCAACATTGGTCCGGTCCGCTGACATGGCACTGCTGATCTACGGCGTCACTGGTTACACTGGGCGGCTCATCCTCGAAGAGGCGCTCGCCAAGGGGCTGCGCCCCATCCTCTCCGGCAGAAATGCCGACGAGGTCCGCGCGCTGGCCACGGCGCACGGACTTGAGGCGCGCCCGGTCTCGCTCTCCGATGCCAAAGCACTCGACGCGGCGCTGCAGGGCGTCACCGTGGTGTTGCACTGCGCCGGTCCCTTCTGGCGGCTTGGGCCTCCGATGATCTCGGCCTGCATGCGCAATGGCACGCACTACTTGGACATCACCGGGGAGATCACCGTATTCGAACAGTGCGCCGCATCTGGGCCGAAGGCCAAGTCGCTCGGCGTGACGCTGCTCCCAGGGGTCGGCTTTGACGTCGTGCCGTCGGATTGCCTGGCGGCGCATCTCAAACGACGCCTGCCGACCGCAACGGAACTCACGCTCGCGTTCACGGGGGGCACCGGCCTCTCGCGCGGCACTGCCACCACGATGGTCGAAGGGATCGCGCAGGGCGGCGCCGCTCGTCGTGGTGGAAAGATCATCCGCGTCCCGTCGGCGTGGAAGACGCTGAACGTCGATTTCGGCGACCGGGTGCGGCATTGTGTTTCGATCCCGTGGGGGGATGTCTCCACCGCGTTCCACTCGACGAACATCCCCGACATCACGGTGTACACAGGCATGCCGAAGAGCACGGCGCGGTGGATGCGGTGGACCCGCCCCATCATGCCGCTGCTCGGGGCGGCTCCGGTCCAGAAGTACCTGAAGGCCCGCATCAACGCCCGAACGCCCGGCCCAAGCGCCGAGCGGCGGGCGGGGGCGCAGAGTCGGTTGTGGGGTGAGGCGAAGGATTCCGCGGGCCAGTCCGTGCGTTCTCTGTTGGTCGCGCCCGATGGCTACTCGCTCACCGCGATGACCGCCGTGGCGTCGGCCACCCGGGTGCTCGCGGGGACCGTCGCACCCGGGTTCCAAACGCCGTCGACGGCGTTCGGCGCGGATTTTATTCTGGACTTTCCGCGCACCGAACGCGAGGACCGCGCATGACGGCGGTCCAGATCGCCAAGGTCGTGGTGGCGCTGGCTGGGCTCGTGGTGTATCTGTTTGGCGTCCGTTCGGGACAAGACCTGTTGCGGTACGTCGGTATCGGGCTTGTTGCCGTCGCGTGGTTGCTGCGTTTTCTCAAACCGAAGTTTCCTCTGGAGGATCGATGAAGTCGTTCCGTAACGCTGTTGTTGCTCTTGCGCTCGTGTCCGGGATCGCCGGCGCGCAGAATGCTGCTGATCCCGACGTCGCCGCACGGCAGGGTGCCGCGGCCGGCCCCGCCGGCTGGAATGTGCGCCTCGACCGCGCGACCGCGGATCGCGCGCAGATCGCCTTCACCAACATGGGCCCCGGGATGCATGTCACCTCCGGCCCCGCCGCAATCTTCTATAACCCGGCCAACACCAAGCGCGGCACGTACAACGCCGAAGTGACGTTCACGCAGATGAAGGCCCCGACGCACGCCGAGGCCTACGGCCTGATCTGGGGCGCCAATGAACTGCAGGGCGACGGTCAGAACTACCTCTACTTCGTCATTCGCGGCGACGGCAAGTATCTCGTGCGGCATCGCGCCGGTACGGCCACGCACGACGTGCAGGCCTGGACCGAGCATCCGGCCATCGTGAAGCAGGGCGCTGACGGCAAGCAGAAGAACACCCTGCGCATCGAGGTCACGGCCACCGCGAGCAAGCTCTACGCGAATGGGCAGCTGATCACGGAGATTCCTCGCGCGGGAATGACGGGCGTCACGGACGGCATCATTGGGCTCCGCGTCAATCACAATCTCGACATGCACATTGATGGGTTCGTCGTGCGCTAACGCGTCGGCGCTTCACCACGAAGGCAAGAAGGGCTCCTCGCTCGATGTGAGCGGGGAGCCCTTTTTCCGCGCCGAGAACGCGCTGCTCAGCGTCCGTCCGTCAGGGTGTGCCCGTTCTTGACGTCGTGCGCACCGGCTCGTGCACCGAGTCCGACGGCGATGCCGAAGGCCAGTGCCGTCCCGGTGGTCACGAGTGGCAGGAGCCAGACCACCGGCCATGCAATGAGGGTCGCGCCAACGGCCGCCACCACCGCGGCACCGGACGACAGGGCGCCATCCACATAGCGCAACCGTTCGCGAACGAATGAGCGCGCCGTCCCGTAGCCGAACCAGGCCACGCCGATCGAAATGACTATCGAGAGAAATCCGAGCATAGTGCCTCCGTGTCTGTCTCTACGCACGTCCCCGTCCGGAGGTTTCGGCGCGGTCGGGCTGGGCTGAGGCGCGACGCCGGGCGACCGTCGGCGATGGCCCCTTGTCCCCAGTTCGACACCCTCCGAGATTCCCTGTCTATGCATGGTACCGACAAGCGGGTGCAGGCTCTAGAGGGGGAACTCGCGCGCGTCCGCGAGGAGTTCGAAGCCGCGCTGGACGCCGTCCCGGCCGATCGCCTGCAC
>ENA-ORBV01004788-ORBV01004788.1-microbial-mat-metagenome-genome-assembly--contig:-NODE-4788-length-25572-cov-7.588978_pt1 | contig 25572 bp, 25 predicted proteins | sample MGYA00237777_ERZ505514 | MGnify/ENA primary metagenome ERZ505514 (study PRJEB26160, sample SAMN06269048) | microbial mat metagenome | isolation source: Oligotrophic lake microbial mat | place... | reverse complement strand
TCTATTCGTCGGCAGCGTCAGATGTGTATAAGAGACAGTGCAGGTACAGCACGCGCAAGTTGCGGTCTTCGCCTCCGATCAAGGCATTGTTGGTGAACACGACATCGATCTTGGTCCCCGCCACCAGGCCGGGCACCGTGAAGGTGTAGGTCTGGGGCTGCGTTGAACGCACCTCGACCGAGCCGACGACGGCGCCGTTGACTCGAACCTCCATCACCGGGCCGACATTGCCGGCGAGATCGGCCCGGGCGCGGATGGACAGTACCGTTGGTGGGGGTTTGGCGACCGGGGGGCTGGCCGAGGTGGTGCTCACGGCCTGGGTCGTTGCGGCAACAGCAGCAACCGTGGGCGCGTCAGCCTGGGTGACGGTGCCGGCGGCGAGGGCTGTGATCTGTACGGCGCTGGCCGAAGCTACTGAGCCAGCGTCACCGCCCCCTCCGCCACCGCATGCCGAGACGAAGACGAACAAAGCAGCGCACCCAAGCATGGACAAGGACCTGACGAACGAAAAACGCATCATGGGGGAGCTTCGAGGCCGGTTGTGGCGGAGTCCCCGCGGCAGTGGGGGACTCAGAAACAATTTCGACCTCGACGCCGTCGGCTTGAGGTGATGAAGTGAAAACTTCGGTAAGGGGCTGCGCGGGCCCGCGCCGTAGCTCGCGAGCGCGCTGAACCGATTGCCGACGCAGCCGCTTCCGCAGCCCAATGAACTAGCGCTTCGTCAAGGGCACGGGATGTCCTTGGGTGCGAGACAGGCGGTTCGAATCTTGGGCTCCCGGCACGACGAGGACGTTGTTGGCGAGATCGACGCCAACGGACAAAATCGATGTCGATGTCGATGTCGATGTCGATGTCGATGTCGACCTGCGAGTCTGCTGACGACGGTTCGCAGCCCAATGGCGCCGCGAGTTGGCTGCCGAGTCAGCGCTGACGAGTCGGAACCGCGCAGAGCATTTCTTTTCGTTGGGAACGTCGACATAAGTCCGATGTACAAACAGACTCGCTTCAACTCCAGGCCATCAAACCATCATGTTCGTGCCCGCAATCAAGACATTCATTCAGGACAAGGTTTTGCGAATTCGCAAGAAGGACGCTTTCCTGAGGACCCTGGAGCCGCGCTGCTCAATACTAGACGTGGGCTGTGGAAATAATTCACCGTACCATACCAAGTCGATCCTGCCGATGTGTAGTTACACAGGATTGGACGTCGCGGACTACATGCAAACCCGGACGAATGTAGCTGATGACTATATTCTCACCTCGCCGGAGGATTTCGCCCGAAACATCGCCGAGCAGGCGAACCGGTTCGATGTCGTGATATCTTCTCACAACCTTGAGCACTGCAATGATCGGAACGAAACGCTGCTGGCGATGATGATTGCATTGAAACCCGGCGGGAGAATCTACCTTTCATTTCCATCCGAGGCGAGCGTCACGTTCTCGGGCGGTCGAGACGGCTGCCTGAACTACTATGACGACCCCACGCACAAGGGTGCGCCACCCAAATTCAATGATGTCGTCCAGTTATTGCAGCGGCAAGGCTTTCATATCGACTTCTCGACGCGTGGATACAAACACCCGTATTTGTGGTTCCGAGGATTCCTCAACGAGCGTCGTTCGAGAAAGTTTTCAAAGATAGAAACGGGAACCTGGGAATATTACGGCTTCGAAGCGATGGTCTGGGCCAAAAAAGCAGACGCCTGAAGCGCGTCTTCATTCCCCTCGATATTCGGGGTGCCAGACGTAGAACCGAATTTCGCCGCCGTCGGGCCGGGCACCTAGCGGCGCAGCGGCCTAGGCGGTTCGGGCTCGTGCCGGATTGCCATCGCAACTGAACGGTGTCAATATAACAACCGTTATAACAAGCGGCTAGGCTATGACCACCCTCAAGCTCACCCAGATCGGCAATTCCGTCGGCGTCATCCTGCCCAAGGAGATGCTGGCGCGGCTAAAGGTCGGCAAGGGCGACACGCTGCTCGTCACCGACACGCCGGGCGGGGTGACGTTGCAGCCGTTCGATGAGACGTTCGAGGCGCAGATGTCGGCCGCGCGCCGGATCATGAAGCAGCGGCGCAACGTGCTGCGCGAACTGGCGAAGTAGCGCCATGGCCACCTGGGTCTGGCTCGATGCGGCCGTGCTGCGCGCCGTGCACAACGAACAACTGGCCGACCACGGCGGGTTGGCCGGCGTGCGCGACGAGGACCTGTTGGAGTCGGCCATTGCACGACCACGCCAGGTGGCAGCGTATGGCGAACCCGATGTGGCTGACCTGGCGGGTGCCTGCGGATGGGGGCTGGCGCGAAATCACCCATTTGCCGACGGCAACCAGCGCACGGCATTCGTCGCCGCGGAGTTGTTCCTGGACCGCAATGGCCGGGCACTCGAGGCTGACGATGTGGCCTGCGTGCTGACGATGTTGGCCGTCGCGACCGGGGAGTTGAGCGAGCCCGACTTCGCAGCCTGGATTCGCAAGCACATGCGCCCGGCTTGACGCCGCGGCTGGCGCTCAATCCGCCGCTTGCTGCGCCGCGAACTCCGCGTAAGCGATGTTCAGCCCATCCCCGAGCCGCGTCTTCGCGACCCAGCCTGCGGCTGCCAGCAAGCCCACGTCCATGAGCTTGCGCGGCGTGCCGTCGGGCTTGCTGCTGTCGTAGGCGATGCGGCCTTCGAAGCCGACCACCCGCGCCACCAGCGCCGCCAGCTCGGCGATCGTCACGTCCTCGCCGACACCGATGTTTACCAGTGGCGGCTCGAAGCGCCCGGTCGCGCTTTCGTCGCTGCCCAGCAGCGGCACATAGCGTTCGTCGGGCAGGCCCACCAGGTAGACGCAGGCGTCGGCCATGTCGTCGCTGTAGAGAAACTCGCGCCGCGGCTTGCCGGTGCCCCAGACGGTGACGCTGTCGGCGCCTGCAACCTTGGCTTCGTGGAACTTGCGCAGCAGCGCCGGGATGACGTGGCTGTGGGTCGGGTGGTAGTTGTCGCCGGGGCCGTAGAGGTTGGTCGGCATCGCCGCCAGGTAGCGCGTGCCGTACTGGCGGTTGTAGCTCCAGCACATCTCCACCCCGGCGATCTTGGCCAGCGCGTACGGGCGGTTGGTCGGCTCCAGCGGGCCGGTCAGCAGGTCGCGCTCGCGCATCGGCTGCGGCGCCAGTTTCGGGTAGATGCAGCTCGAGCCCAGGAACAACAGCCGCTTCACGCCCGCCAGGTGGGCAGCGTGGATCACGTTGGTCTGGATCGCCAGGTTGTCGCGGATGAACTCGGCCGGGAAGCTGTTGTTGGCGACGATGCCGCCGACCTTGGCCGCGGTCAGGAACACGTACTCGGGCTTCTCTGCAGCGAAGAACCCGCGCGTGGCGCGGTCATCGGTCAGGTCGAGGTCCGCATGCGTGCGCAGCAGCAGGTTCGTGAAGCCCCCGGCTTTGAGCCGCCGCACGATGGCACTGCCGACCAGGCCGCGATGGCCGGCGACGTAGATGCGGGCCGAAAGATTCATACCGTGGTGTCGGTCGGAGGCAGTGGTGACAGCGTACGCGCCGCAGAGAGCAGCTCGGGCAAGTGCTGCCGTATGGCTTGCCAAAGTTCCTCGACGTTCAAACCGGAGTAGCCATGTACGAGCACGTTACGCAGTCCGATCAACTCGCGATGGCGGGGGAATGCTGCCGCGCTGGCAGCGTCAATCCGAGACAGCTGGCTCAGCGCTTCGCCGATGTCCTGGAGTTGGCGCTCGACGCCAGAGCGCGTCAGGACATCAGCCTCGAATGCAGCCAGATCGAAGCCGCTCAAGAACTTCTCGATGTTCTCGGCAGCTTGCCGGATATCCAGCAAGTGGGCCGAAGGCTCGCGCTTCATCCGGCAAACACGAGTTGGCGATCTCGATTGATAGCGGCCAGCACGTAGGGGTTCCGAACCGACCCTTCGGACACGAGGTCGACCTGTCGCCCCATCAGGGCTTCCAGCTGATCCTTCAAGCCGAAATAACTATCCAGGGGACTCGTGGTTCGCGCGTCCGGCAAAACGACAAGGAAGTCGATGTCGCTGGTCGATTCGTCGAAGTCGTCGCCACGGGCAGCGGAGCCGATGACTTCCAGCCGACGAACGCCCAAGCGCCTGCACAGTGCCATGAGCTCTTCGCGCTTGGATTCAACAATCGCGTGCATACGTAAATTCTAGGCAGCCGCAGCAGCCATCACTCGTGGTGGTCGTAAGCCTGGAACCCCGCCAGCTTGACCAGGCTGTCGCGCTTGGCCGCTGTGTAGTCGGCTTCGACCATTTCCTTGACCAGTTCTTCGAAGGTGGTGGTCGGTGTCCAGCCGAGCTTCTCGCGCGCCTTGGTCGGGTCGCCGAGCAGGGTCTCGACTTCGGTCGGGCGGAAGTAGCGCGGATCCACGCGCACGATCGGCTCGCCGGGCTTGCACCTGGCCTTGTCGCCTTTCACCGATGCAACCACGCCGATCTCGGCCTCGCCCTCGCCGCGGAATTCGATCGTGATGCCCAGTTCGGCCGCCGCGCGCTCGACGAACTGGCGCACGCTGTACTGCACGCCGGTGGCAATGACGTAGTCCTCGGCATGGTCCTGCTGGAGCATCAGCCACTGCATGGCCACGTAGTCGCGGGCGTGGCCCCAGTCGCGCAGCGCGCTCAGGTTGCCCAGGTACAGGCAGTCCTGCAAACCGAGCGCAATGCGGGCGATGGCACGTGTGATCTTGCGCGTGACGAAGGTCTCGCCGCGCAGCGGGCTCTCGTGGTTGAAGAGGATGCCGTTGCAGGCGTACATGCCGTACGCCTCGCGGTAGTTCACCGTGATCCAGTAGGCGTACAGCTTGGCCACCGCGTACGGGCTGCGCGGGTAGAAGGGGGTGGTTTCCTTCTGCGGCACTTCCTGCACCAGACCATACAGCTCGCTGGTGCTGGCCTGGTAGAAGCGCGTCTTCTTCGTCAGGCCGAGCATGCGGATGGCTTCCAACAGCCGCAGCGTGCCGATGCCGTCCGCGTCCGCGGTGTACTCGGGCTGCTCGAAGCTCACCGCCACGTGGCTCATCGCCCCGAGGTTGTAGACCTCGTCGGGCTGCACCTGCTGCACGATGCGGATCAGGTTGGTGCTGTCGGTCAGGTCACCGTAATGCAGCGTGAAGCGCTGCTTGTCGACATGCGGGTCCTGGTAAAGGTGGTCGACACGGTCGGTGTTGAACAGGCTGGATCGGCGCTTGATGCCGTGCACCGCGTAACCCTTGTCGAGCAGCAGTTCGGCCAGGTAGGCGCCGTCCTGGCCGGTGACGCCGGTGATGAGGGCGGTCTTGGTCATGCAGAAGGGTGGTGATGCAAAGGTTGCCGCAGAAGATATCACCCGCCTGTTACGCAGCCGGTGGCATTCGCGCCTGAAAATCCGCGGTTTAGGCAACTACCGCGCCGTCGGCGACGTTGGCACCGATGAAAGTCACCCTTGTCTGAGCTTGTGGGATAAGCGGGCGATGTTCGCGCTGCGTCTGCTTGGACCCCTGGTGCTGGAAGCGGCTGGCAAGCCGCTGTCGTTGCCCACCACCAAGGTGGCCGCGCTGCTGGCCTTGCTGGCACTGGCCGGCCCCACGCCGCGCGAGCGCATCGCTGCCTGGCTGTGGCCGAAGCAGGACGCAGCCAGCAGCCGCCGCAACCTGCGCCGCGAACTGGCGCGCTTGCGCCAGATCGGTGCAGGCGACGCGCTGGTCACCCGCGGCGAAAGTCTCGCATTGAGCGACGCGGTCCAGGTCGACAGCACATGCTTCGCCGCGCTGCTGGATGCGGCGCAGACCGATGCCGCGTTGGCCCTGTGGCGCGGTGTGCCGGCCGACGGCCTGTCGCTGCCCGACGCGCCGGCTTTCGACGACTGGCTGTCCAGCGCGCGGATGCGGCTGGCGCGGCGGCGCACGTCGGCACTCGAAGCGGGTGCTGCGGCGCGCGAAGGCAGCGGCGACATCGACGGCGCGCTGCGTGCGATCCAGACGCTGCTCGACGACGATCCGTTGCAAGAGGCCCACCAGCGCAGCGCGATGCGACTGCATGCCGCAGCCGGCCGGCGTGCCGCTGCATTGGCGGGTTATGAGCGCTTTGCCGCGCTGCTGTCCAGCGAGCTGGGCCTGGCGCCGATGGCCGATACGGTGGCGCTCATGCAGACGCTGCGGCAGCCATCCGGTGCAGGTACAGGCGCGGGTAAGAGCGCGGGTACAGGTGGCGGCATCCACACGCTGCCGACACCGGCGCCTCGGCCACCGCGCACGGCGTCGGATGCCGGCACGTCGGCCTTGCCGACGACGCTGCCGTTCGTCGGCCGCGACGACGAACTCGCGCAGCTCGACGCGGCCTGGCAACACGGGCTGGCGATGGTCATCGAAGGCCCGGCCGGCATCGGCAAATCGCGCCTGGCGACCGAGCTGGCCGCAGCGCGCGGCGCGTGGGCGCTGGTGCCTTGTCGCCCAGGCGACGCGGCCGAGCCCTATGCCGCTTTCACGCGCGCGCTGCGCAGCCTGGCCGGCCAGGCACTGGCCACCACAAAGTGGCCACGCTGGTTGCGCGACGAGCTGGCGCATGTGCTGCCCGAGCTGGGCCCGGCGCCGTTGCGCATCGACTCCGAAGCCGCGCGCGCACGCTTCTTCGACGCGTGCGCCGAGGCTTGGCAGATGCTGGCCGCCGGCAGCTTCGACGCCGTCATCGTCGATGACTGGCACCTGGCCGATGCGCCGAGCCGCGCGCTGCTTGAACACATCGTGCGGCGGCGGCGCGCGCAAGCGGCCGCTGAATCCGAACCTGCCGACCAAGGCCCGCGCGAGATCTTCGTGACCCGGCCTGCGCTGCTGCCGGCGGACAGCGCGGCCATCGATGCGCTGGTGCGTGACGGTGCTGCGCTGCACCTGCGGCTGCCGCCGTTGTCGGATGCGGCGATGGCACAACTCGCCGACCGACTGGCCGGTGGCCGCGCGCCCGCGCAGCTGGGCCCACAGCTCGCGCGTGCCAGCCGCGGCAACCCCTTCGTGGCTGGCGAGACGCTGCGCCATTGGGTGGCGCTGTCGGTGTTGCGCGTCAGCGATGCGGGCGGCTGGTCGCTCGAAAGCAGCGCGCAGGCCGCGGGCAACGCGCAGGCGATGCTGCTCGCGGGCAACGCGCATGCGACGCTGCTCGCGCGCGTGGCCACGCTGCCGCAGGCGGCGGTGCGGCTGTTGGAAGCGGCGGCGCTGGCGCGCGAGCCCTTCACGCCGGCGCTGCTGGCCGGTGCTTGTGCGCTGTCTGAAGTGCAGGCACTGGCAGCCATCGAAGCCGCGATGGCCGCGCAACTGCTGCGCGAACTAGAAGGCGGTTTCGCCTTCACACACGACTTGGTGCAGGCGGCACTGGACACGCAGCTGTCGCCCGAGCGCAGGCGGCTGGTGCACCGCCGGCTGGCCCTTGGCGCCGAGGCGCTGCACGGCCGCGGCGCGCTGCCGGCTGCCATCGTTGCCCACCATTGGGAAGCCGGCGGCGAGCCAGCGCGCGCGGTTGCGCCAAGGCTGGTGGCGGCCGACGCGGCGCTGGCGCTGTTCGAGGATGGTGTGGCCGAAGCCCATTGGGCGCAGGCGCTGGCCGACGGTGCCACCTTGCCCCAGCGCATCACCATCACCGTGCGCCGCGCGTCGATACAACGTAACCGCGACGAGCAGCCTGCGCTGCTGGCGAGCGTGGCCGAACTGCACCGCCTGGCCGACGAGGCTGCACAGCACCCGGACACCGCGACCGCCGGCCTGCAAGCGCGCATCGATGCGGCCGAGCTGCTGACCTTGATGGGGGGCAGCACCGATGCGTTGCAGCGCATCGACGCGGTGCTGGAGACGCTGCGCGAGCCCGGCGGGGCTGACGATGGGCCCAGGGTCGCACGACGTGCGCATGCCTTGCAGGTGCGCAGCCAGGCGCTGAACGTGATCGGCCGGCCTGACGAGGGCACGCAGGCCGCGGAGCTGGCGCTCGCCTCAGGCGGGCTGTCGGCACAGCAGCAGGGCCGGCTGTTGCATTCGATGGCCTACGGCCACTTCCTGCGCAATGAAGTGCCCGCTGCGCTGCGCTGTGCCGAGCGCAGCCTGGCGCTGTGGCAGTCGATCGGGCTGCGCCGGTCGATGGCCCGTGCGCACGGGAACATCGGGCTGATGACGTCGTTGCTGGGCCGCGTTGCCGATGGACGGCAAGCGATGCGCTCGGCGTTGCAGATGGCCGAAGAGATGCGCATGCACGAGCTGCGGCGCGAGATGCTGCTGAACCTGGCCTACCTCGATCTGCACGAAGGCGCGCCGCAAGCCGCGTTGGCCACGCTGGATGCGGCCTGGGACGCTGCCGAGACCTTCACGCGTCAGGCGCTTGCGATCGTCATCCGCGGCATGCAGGTGCACGCGCAGATGCAGCGTGGCGAGCTCGGCATCGCGCTCGAGCTGGCAGACGACACGCACCAGCGCGCGCTGGCACTCGGCGAGCCGGCGCCGCTGGCCGACTGCGTATCGATGACGCTGGACCTGGCCACCGACCTGGGGGACTTCGACCGTGCCGACGCGCTGGTCGCCAGCCTGCCCGGCGGGCTGGCGGCCGTGTCGGCGCATTTGCGTACCAAGCTCGCCTTCAACATCGCGCACCTGGCGTTGGCGCGCGGTCAGCTCGACGAGGCCGAGCGCGCACTGGCGGTAGTGGGGCCGCTCACCGAGCTGGTGCAGCCGTACGACCGCGGTTTCGCTGCGCTGCGCCACGCCGAACTCGCGTTGGCGCGCGCCGACGCTGCATCGGCGCTGGCGTGGCTGGATCGCTGGCAGCCCGAGACCACGCACGTCGAAGCGCAGGCGCTGATGCAGGCGGCGCGGCTGCACGCGCTGCGGCTGTCGGGCCCGCCTCAGACGACACAAACATCGGCTCGAACTGCCTGCGCCGACGCGGCGGCGACGTTGGCCGATGCGCGCACACCGGCGCTGGCTGCGCTATCGCTGCGGCGCGAGCTTGCTGCCTTTGCACGCGCCGCGGGCGACGCTGCCACGGCCGCGCGGCTGGGTGACGAGCAGCAGGCGCAACTGCAACGCCTGGCCTCGACATTGGCAACGCGCCCTGTCCAGCAGGCCGTCGTTTGTGCGCGCTGGCCCCTCTTGCAACGCTGATGCAACGCCCCCGGGCGCAGCATGCAGTCGTTTATCCAAACAGGAGGTCTCCCATGCAAACCGAATCGAGCCGACCCGGCCGGCTGAACGCGCTTGCCGCCGCTCTCGCGCTGACGGCGCTGGCCACAGCGACGGCACCCGCAGACGCCGCGGCGTCAAAGTACCAGGGTGCATCCGGGCGCGGCACCTACGTTGATGAGTCCGGCTTCGTCAGCAACACCAGCAACGGCGTCAACTTCAACCTCGCTGATGGCTCGAATTTCGGCTACGTCAACTGTGTGCTCCCCACGCCGAACTCGACGCTCGTTTGCGCCGTGCCCTCGCCTCCGCTGCCGACGACCGAATGGCACCAGCAGATTCCCGCCCTCCCGAGTGCGGCGTCCGGGCAGGCATACACCGACTGGGGTGTCAGCCGCGTACGCACCTGATCTTCAGGTCCGACGAGCGGCCAGACTATCGGCAACTCGTTCCGACACTACAAAGCAGCCGCCGCGTCGAGCTATTACGACGAGATCACCTTCGACGGCGCTGCGTCCATCTTCGTCACCTATGTGGTGGCCCTGCACGTCGCGTGGAACGACGCCGGCTACTTCGGCCTGGAGATTGGCCGGGTCTTGGACCCAATCCCTGAGTCCGGCGAGGTTTTTCTGGAGGGCACCACCTGGTCGAATTGCGAGACAGCCCCGGGCGTCGGCTGCCGTTTCACCTACTCCCAGACATCCAGCGTCCTGTTCCCCGGCGATGACGGCTTCCTGGACATCATCGTCTCGCAGGAGATCGAGATCTTCCTGCAGTCCTTCATCGACCCTGAGTATCCGAATCAGATCCTGAATCCGATCTTCGTCGGCCTGACTGCGCACTCGATCTTCAACGACTCCGAGGTGTTGGCTTACTCAACGGCCACCCTGCAGCAGATCATCGTGCCGGCGGGCGTAAACCTCACGTTCGCCTCCGGCCACGCCTACCCGATCACGGTGGTGCCCGAGCCCGGCACCCTGGCCATGTTCGCCATGGGCATCGCGGGGCTGACGTGGCTGCAGCGGCGCCGCGCACGGCCGGCGGCATCGTCGGGCGAAGCGGTCAGTCGCTTCTTGCAACGCTGATGCAACGCCCCCGGCGCAAGATGCGGCATTGGCCCACAGGAGCGAAAACACCATGAGCAAGCACCGTCCCCCCGGTTCCATCTTTGCCGCGTTGGCGGCCACCGTTGCAGCGCTGGGTGCGGCACCAGTGGCGGTTGCGGCGCCAGGTCTCTATCAGACCGTTGAAGCCTGGGGCCTCTACCACCATGACCTCGGCAGCGTGATCAACGACAACCGGGGCCAAAATTTCCCGACCGGCAACGCGTCGTCGTACTGGTTCGTCACCTGTGTCGGCAGCGTTCCGGGCGAGCCGTGTGCGTCTGACGGTCAGCCGGAGCCCGACGCCTGGTACAAGATGCCTGTCTTGCCGACATCTGCCGCTGCGCAGGCGTGGACGCCTGACTACGGCGTGAACCGCGTGCGCACCTGGTCGAGCGGCACCAACGGCGTGAATACCGGCGCCCCCGGCTACACCGCCTACTACGCCAGAGCCGAATCGGGCTGGCGCGAAGAGATCACCACCACCTCGGCCGCGCCGGTCACGATCACCTTCGTCGTTGCGCTGCACGTGGACTGGAATGACGGCAGCTTGTGGGCTTTCCAGATGGGCCTCCCCGGCATCCATCAAGACCCCGACGGGCCGTCGGGCGCTCTCCCCATGGCAGGGAGTACCTGGTCGAACTGCACGGTGGAACATGACGAATTGCCCTGTGGGACCGAGTACTCCCCTGCGTTCGAGTACATAACTGAGGTGTGGACGGTGCTGCCCGGTGGCGACAACGGCTCGGCCGACTTGATCGTGACGCAGGATTTCACCGTCTACCCGGGGGGGGCCAATCCCTTCGTAGCCTTGCTCAGCGCGCGCTCTTTCGCCAACGGCTCGGAGGTGCTGGGTTATTCGACGGCCAGCCTGCAAGCGATCCTGGTGCCGCCGGGTGCAAACCTCACGTTTGCCTCGGGGCACAGCTACAACGTGCAGGTGGTGCCGGAGCCGGCGACCTACGCGCTGTGGTTGTTGGGCTTGGTTGGCGTGGCGGCCGTCACGCGGCGCCGGGCGCGGCCGGGTTCAGGCGAAGACTTCAGCCGCGGCCACGGCCGCCAGTAACGGCGCGGCTGCGTCCTTCGCCGCCAGGCGCGGCGTGGCGGCGTTGACGGGCATGGGCCAGACGATGCCGATCGCAGGATCGTCCCAACGGATCGCGCGCTCGCAGTCGCGCGCGTAGACGTCGGTGGTCTTGTAGAGAAAGTGGGTGTCGTCCACCAGCGCGATGAAGCCGTGCGCGAAGCCTTCGGGGACCCACATCTGGCGGCGGTTCTCGGCGCTGAGCTGAGTGCCGAACCAGCGGCCGAAGGTCGGTGAGCCACGGCGGATGTCGACGGCCACGTCGAAGGCCGCACCTTGTGTCACGCGCACCAGCTTGCCTTGCGGATGCGGCGGCAACTGGTAGTGCAGGCCGCGCAGCACACCGGCGGCGCTGCATGAGTGGTTGTCCTGCACAAAGGGGCGGGCCGGTGGCAAGCCGAGCGCGCGCAGGCCTTCGTCGAAGCGTGGCTGGTTGAAGCTTTCGAGGAACCAGCCGCGGTCATCGCCGAAGACAGGTGTGTCGACCAGCACGACGCCCGGCAGTTCGGTGGCCAGCAATTTCATGACATCGCCTGCACGGCCGCCCGAAGGGCGATGCGCACCCCCTTGGGGGGCAGCGAATGCAGTGAGCTTGAAGACATCAGTAGACCTTCTCGCGCAGGACCTGCATCAGGTACTGGCCGTAGCCGTTCTTGAGCAGCGGCGCGGCCAGCTGTTCGAGCTGCGCCGCGTCGATCCAGCCGTTGCGGAAGGCCAGCTCTTCAGGGCACGCGACCTTCAGGCCCTGGCGCTTTTCGAGCGTGGCGATGAACTGCCCGGCCTCCAGCAGGCTGTCGTGGGTGCCGGTGTCCAGCCAGGCGTAGCCGCGGCCCATGATCTCGACCTCGAGCTGGCTCTGGCGCAGGTACTGCGCATTGACCTCGGTGATCTCGAGTTCGCCGCGCGCGCTGGGCTTGATCGCGGCGGCGATGTCGCAGACCTGCTGGTCGTAGAAGTACAGCCCGGTGACGGCGTAGTTGCTGCGCGGGGCCTTGGGTTTTTCTTCGATGCTGAGGGCACGCTGGTTCGGATCGAACTCGACCACGCCGTAGCGCTCGGGGTCGTGCACGTGGTACGCGAAGACCGATGCGCCGGCCGTGCGCTCCTCGGCGCGGCGCAGCAGGCTGGCGAAGTCGTGGCCGTAGAAGATGTTGTCGCCGAGCACCAACGCACTCGGCTGGCCGGCCACGAAGGCCTTGCCCAGGATGAAGGCCTGCGCCAGGCCATCCGGGCTGGGCTGGACGCAGTAACTCAGGTTCATGCCCCAGCGGCTGCCGTCGCCGAGCAGAGCCTGGAAGCGCGGCGTATCGGTGGGCGTGCTGATGATCAGCACCTCGCGCATGCCACTCAACATGAGGGTGCTGAGGGGGTAGTAGACCATCGGCTTGTCGTAGACCGGCAGCAACTGCTTGCTGACGGCTACCGTGGCCGGGTGCAGCCGGGTGCCGGAGCCACCGGCGAGGATGATGCCTTTGCGGGTCATGCAGTTTTCCTTGTGCGTGTCTCAGCGGCCGAGCGTTTCTACGAGCATGCGGCGAACGCCGGTCTGCCACGGCGGCAGATGCAGGCCGAACGCCGCGCGCAGCCTGTTTGTGGCCAGCCGCGAATTGAGCGGGCGTTGCGCCGGCGTCGGGTAGGCGCTGGTCGGGATCGGCTGCACGGCATCGCGGGCCACCTTGATCGAAGCGCCCGCGCCGCGAGCATGGTCGATGACGAATTGCGCGTAGCCATGCCAGCTGGTTTCGCCCGCCGCCACGCAGTGGTACAGGCCCGACAGCGCTGCTGAAGCGCGCAGGCGCGGGATGGCGTGGGCGGTGATGTCGGCGAGCAGGTCCGCACCGGTCGGTGCGCCGATCTGGTCGTCGATGACGTTGAGCGTTTCGCGCTCGGCGGCCAGCTTCAGCATGGTCTTGGCGAAGTTGCCGCCGCGCGCGGCGTAGACCCAGCTGGTGCGCAGGATCAGGTGCGTGCAGCCGCTGGTGGCGATCAGCTGTTCGCCTTCGAGCTTGGTGCGGCCGTAGACGCTGAGCGGGCTGGTCGGCGCATGCTCGTCGCGCGCCTGGTCGCCGCTGCCGTCGAAGACGTAGTCGGTGCTGTAGTGCACCAGCAGCGCACCGCGTGCCGCGGCCTCACGTGCCAGCACGCCGGGTGCGGTGGCGTTGAGGGCGCGCGCGAAGCCGGGCTCGCTCTCCGCCTTGTCGACGGCGGTGTGGGCGGCGGCATTGACGATCACGTCGGGCTGCACCTGCGCGCACAACGCGGCCAGCGACTCGGGCTGTGCGAAGTCGGCCTTCAGCGCGGTGTCGAAATCGCAGGCCACGACCTCGCCGAGCGGGGCCAGTGAGCGCTGCAGCTCCCAGCCGACCTGGCCGCCGCAGCCGAGCAGAAGGATTTTCAAGCGCGTTCGCCGTAGTTCGCCGCGACCCAGTCGCGATAACCACCGCTCTGCACGTTGGCCACCCAATCGGCGTTGTCGAGGTACCAATGCACCGTCTTGCGGATGCCGGTCTCGAAGGTCTCGGCCGGCCGCCAGCCGAGATCACGCTCGATCTTGCGCGCGTCGATGGCATAACGCCGATCGTGACCGGGACGGTCCTTGACCGTCGTGATCAGCCGCGCGTAGGGCCCAGCGGCGCTCGGCCGCAACTCGTCGAGCAGCGCGCAGACGGTATGTACGATCTCGCGATTGGGTTTCTCGTTCCAGCCGCCGACGTTGTAGGTCTCGCCGACGCGGCCGTTGGCCAGCACGGCGCGGATCGCGCTGCAGTGGTCGCGCACATAGAGCCAGTCACGCACCTGCATCCCGTCGCCGTAGATCGGCAGCGGTTTGCCCGCCAACGCGTTGACGATCATCAGCGGGATGAGCTTCTCGGGAAAGTGATAGGGGCCGTAATTGTTCGAGCAGTTGGTCGTCACCACCGGCAGCCCGTAGGTGTGGAACCACGCGCGCACCAGGTGGTCGCTGGCGGCCTTGCTGGCGCTGTAGGGGCTGTTGGGCTCGAAGGGGTGGGTCTCGGTGAAGGCCGGCGCATCGGGGGCCAGGCTGCCGTAGACCTCGTCGGTGCTGACGTGGCAGAAGCGGAAGGCCTGCTTCTCATCGCCTTGCAACGCCATCCAGTGCCTGCGCGCCGCTTCCAGCAGCGTGAAGCTGCCTTCGATGTTGGTCTTGATGAAAGCAGCCGGCCCGAGGATGCTGCGGTCGACGTGGCTCTCGGCCGCGAAGTGCACCACGGCGCGAGGCTGATGCCCGGCGAACAAGCGGTCGAGCAGAGCGCTGTCGCCGATGTCGCCCTTGACGAACACGTGTTGCGGTTGGCCCTGCAGCGACGCCAGATTCTGCAGATTGCCGGCGTACGTCAACGCGTCCAGGTTGACGATCTTCTCGTCACCGTGCGCGCACCAGTCGAGCGCGAAATTGCTGCCGATGAAGCCGGCACCGCCGGTGACGAGGATCGTCATGATCGGTCTCCCGCCGGGCCGCCCCAAGGGAGGCCGCGCCCCCTCGGGGGGCAGCGCAGCAGCGCAGCTGCAAGCGTGGGGGCTGTCATTTCGGAATCCGTCCGTACGTGTCTTCGAATCTGACGATGTCGTCCTCGCCGAGGTAGCTGCCGCTCTGAACTTCGATGATCTCCAGCGGTACCCGCCCCGGGTTGCGCAGCCGGTGCGTCTGCCCGAGCGGGATGTAGGTGCTCTGGTTCTCGCTGAGCATGATGACCTTGTCGCCGTTGGTGACCTCGGCCGTGCCGCTGACGACGATCCAGTGTTCGGCGCGGTGGTGGTGCATCTGCAGGCTGAGCGCCGCACCCGGCTTGACCATGATGCGCTTGACCTGGTGGCGTGGGCCGTGGTCGATGCCGTCGTACCAGCCCCAGGGCCGGTGCACCTTGCGGTGCAGGGCCTGCTCGCCGCGCTGTTCGGCACCCAGCTGGCTGACGATCTTCTTCACGTCCTGGCTCTTCTCGCGGCTGGTGACGAGCACCGCGTCGGCTGTCTCGACGACCACCACATCGTCCATGCCCACCACGGTGACCAGGCGGCTGGTGGCGTGCACCAGCGTGTTGTGGCTGTCGTTGACGATGGCGTCACCGACCGCGGCGTTGCCGTTGGCGTCTTTCGGCGCCACCTGCCAGACCGCTTCCCAGGCGCCCAGGTCGTTCCAGCCGGCGTCGAGCTCCTGCATGCGGATGTCGAGCACGCCGGGGCACTTCTCCATCACCGCGTAGTCGATCGACTCGGCCGGCACGGCAGCGAACTCGTCCTTGCCGGGGCGCACGAACTTGGCGTCGCTGCTCTTCGCGGCCCAGGCCTTCAGGCTGGCCGCAGCGATGTCGGGGCGGAAGCGTTCGAGCGCTGCGATCCACACCGAGGCACGCAGCACGAAGATGCTGGCGTTCCAGTAGTAGCTGCCTGCGGCGAGGTACTTTTCGGCGCTGGCGAGATCGGGCTTCTCGACGAACTGGGCCACGGTCTGCGCGGGCACAGCGCCCCCGGCGCCGGGGGCGTCGGTTGCAGGTTCTGCACGGATGTAGCCGTAGCCCGTCTCGGGCCGGTCGGGCGTGATGCCGAGGATCACGACGGAGCCTTCGGCCGCCTGCACGACGGCGCGTCGCATGGCCGCGGTGAAGGCCGCGTCGTTGGTGATGGTCTGGTCGGCCGCCGTCACCACGAGTACCGGGTCTGCGTCGGCACCGTGCGTGGCACGTGCCGCGTCGAGCGCTTGCAGCGCTGCCAGCATCATCGCGGGCGCGGTGTTGCGGCCCATCGGTTCCAGCATCACCGCCGCGGGCTCGATGCGCGCTTCGCGCATCTGGTCCAGCACCATGAAGCGGTGTTCTTCGTTGCCCACCACCAGCGGCGCTAGCAGCGTCTGCCCCGGCGCGGCCAGGCCTTGCAACCGGGCCACGGCCTGCTGGAACAGGCTGGTGTTGCCGGACAGCACCAGAAACTGCTTGGGGTAACCGGCCCGTGACAGCGGCCACAGCCGGGTGCCGGAGCCACCGGCCATGATCACCGGTTGCACGAGGAGACTCATGTCGGATATCCGTTCGGGTTGAGCGATTGCCAGCGCCAGCTGTCGGCGCACATGCGGTCCAGGCCGTGCACCGCGCGCCATCCAAGCAACTGTTGCGCCAGCGCCGGGTCGGCATAACAGGCTGCGACGTCACCCGGCCGGCGGCCGACGATCTGGAACGGCACCTCGTGCCCGCTGGCCGCGGCATAGGCGCGCACGACTTCGAGCACGCTGTAGCCGCGCCCCGTGCCGAGGTTGACGGTGATCGAGCCCGGCTGCTCGAACAAGCGCCGCAGCGCCGCGACGTGGCCTTCGGCCAGGTCCTCGACGTGGATGTAGTCGCGTACGCCCGTGCCGTCGACGGTGGCGTAGTCATTGCCGTAGACCTGCAGGCGCGGCCGTCGGCCGACGGCGACTTGCGCCACGTATGGCATCAAGTTGTTCGGCGTGCCGCGCGGGTCTTCGCCGATGGCGCCGCTGTCGTGCGCGCCGACCGGGTTGAAGTAGCGCAGCACCGCGTTCTGCCAGCCCGGCACGGCGGCGGCCAGGTCGCGCAACATCTGCTCGCCCATCAGCTTGGTCTGGCCGTAGGGGCTGGTGGCCGTCAGGCGCGCGCTTTCGGTCAGCGGCAGCGCTTCGGGTTCACCGTAGACCGTAGCGCTGCTGCTGAAGACGAAGCGGCTGATGCCGTGTCGCTGCATCGTGCGGCACACCGTGAGCAGGCCGCCCAGGTTGTTGGCGTAGTAGTCCAGCGGGCGCTGGGTCGACTCGCCGACCGCTTTCAGCGCTGCGAAGTGCACGCAGGCGTCGATGCGGTGGTTGCGGAAGAGCGCCTCCATCGCGTCGCGGTCGCAGACGTCGGCACGTTCGAACACCGGCCCGCGGCCGCCCAGCCCTTGCAACCGTTCGATGACCGCCGGCGAGCTGTTGGAGAAGTCGTCCACACCGACCACGTCGAACCCGGCGCGCCACAGCGCCAGCCAAGTGTGCGAGGCGATGTAACCGGCGGCGCCGGTCAAGAGGATGGTGGCCATGCGGTGGCGGCTGCGAAGCGCCGGAGGTGGCCCTACTGCAACGTGAACTGGCCGAAGCAACTGACCGCTCCGGCTGAGTAAACGTCGTTGAGCAAGGGGTTGGTGTTGGCGCGGCGCCGTTCGTGGCTGAGCGTGCAGCCCAAGCTCAGGCTGCGCAGTGCTTCCCAGCGCAACGTGAGCGAGGTTCCGTCGCCGCTGTCGCGGCCCGAAATGCCGGTCACGAAGAAGCCCGTGCCGTCGACGTCGCGGCGGTAGGCGTTGAAGCCCAGGGCGGCCGTGACCTTGGCGCTGACTTCATAGTTGAGCTGCAGGTTGAAGCTGTCCGTGGTGCGGCTGAACGCGGTCGTGGCGGTGTCGGAGTCCTGGCCGATGTCGCGCGCCAGGGCGCTCGTCATGCGCAGGCGCGCGGTCGGCCGCCATGTCCACGAAACGGCACCGCTGGTCGCCGAGAAGTCGCGCGCCGAGAACTGTTCGTACTCGGTCTGGTTGCGGCTGACGCGAACGTTCAGGCTGCTGGCGCCGCTCGGTACCCAGGTGCTGGTGAGGTTGACGCTGTCGGTAACGCGGCGGTCCTTCGGGTTGGCGGCGAGCAGCAGGTTGGGGTAGTCGATGGTGCTGCGGCCCAGGCCCAGGCCCAAGGTCAGGCTGGCGCCGGGCCGCCAGCGCACGCCGGCGTTCGCGGCCTGGGTCTCGTACTCGCGGAACTGTGCAGCCGCCGCCGAGTACGTCACCTTGCGCCAACTGGCGCCGGCTTCCAGCGCCCACGGGCCGGCCACGCCCAGCGCTGCAGCCAGATCCAGCGAGGTGGCCGTCTCGCTGTTGTTGCCGGGGATGAAGTTGTCGCTGCGGTCGCGCAAGTCGGCGCGCAGAGCACGGTCGGCGTTGAGGCGCACGCTGCCAGAGAGCCGTTCGATGGTCTGCCATTGCAGGCCGCCCGCCACGCTGTAGCCCTGACTGTTGAAATCCGGGTTGTCCTGATAGCGGTTGCTTCGCAACGTGGCGTTGCCGGACAGCCGCTGGCGGCCGAATGTCTGGTCGATGCCCGCGACCAGCGCCGTGCTCGATACGGTGTCGGACTTCGACAGCCCTGCAGGCGCCGACTGGCCCTCGCGCAGCCGGATGAGGTTGTCCTCGTGCGAGAAAGTCTGCGACAGGCCGATGTAGTAGGGGTTGGCCTGCGCGCAGGCCGCGCCGGCAGACAGGGCCAGCGCGCTGGCGCCGAGGGCATTGAGCAAGTGCTTCATGGATGGGTGTTTCGGTGCGGTGCCGTCAGTACGCCTGCCGATCGAAGAACACCAGCTTGATGGTGCGGGCGATGATCTGCAGATCGAGCCCTAGCGACCAGTTGCGCAGGTACTCCAGATCGTATTCGACGCGTGCCTGCATCTTCTCGATGGTTTCGGTTTCGCCGCGGTGGCCGTGGATCTGGGCCCAGCCGGTGATGCCCGGTTTGACCTTGTGGCGCACCATGTAGGCCTTGATCAGCTGGCGGTATTGTTCGTTGTGCGCCACGGCGTGTGGGCGCGGGCCGACGATGCTCATGCGCCCTTGCAGCACGTTGATGAACTGCGGCAATTCGTCCAGCGAGCTGCGGCGCAGGAAGGCGCCGAGCGGCGTGATGCGCGGGTCGTCCTTGGTGGCCTGGCGGATCACGGCGCCGTCGTCCTGTGTCCGCATCGAGCGGAACTTGTAGACCACGATCTCTTCGCCGTCCAGGCCGTTGCGGCGCTGCTTGAACATCAGCGGCCCGGTGGAGGTGAGCTTGACCGCGATGGCAATGGCCAGCAACAGCGGCGAAATCAGCACCAGGATCAGCGCCGCCAACACCACGTCCGACACGCGCTTGACGAGCCGGTTGATACCGGTGAAAGGCGTTTCCTGCAGGCCCACGACGGGAACGCCGTTCATGTCCTGCAAGCGGCCCTGGATGATGCTGATGCCGAACACGTCGGGCACGAAGAACACGCTGGCGGTGGTGCCCTGCACCTGCTCCATCAGTTCGACGATGCGCGGCTGGCTGCCCAGCGGCAGCGTGATGTAGACCTCGTTGACGCCGTGCTCGCGCACCCACTGCGAGAGCTGGCGCAACGTGCCCAGGCGCAAGCCGGCGGCGTCGGTGTCGACGCGTTCATCGGCCCGGTCGTCGAAGTAGCCGAGGAACTGCATGCCCAGATCGCCGCGGGCCTGGTAGGCCCGCGCCACCTTCACGCCCAGCGCGCCCGCGCCGACCACCACCGCCGTACGCCGATTGGCCGGCCCGGCGGCCAGCCAGCGCAGCGTGCGCCGGCCGGCATAGAACGCCATCCACTGCAGCACCGGCGTGAGCAGCGCCCACCACAGCAACACGCGCACATTGAAGAGTTCGAGGCTGCGCGTGGCATAGCCGCACAGCAGCAGGATCACGAGCAGGCTCAGCCACGAGGTGCTGATGTCGACCGCGGCATTGAGCGGCCGGTCCGAGAACCGGTTGCGCCCGGGGAAGGTGAGCGCAAAGATCAGCAGGCACAACGTGAGGTCCGAGCGCACGATCGGCTCGTTGAACGCGGCCGACACGGCGAGGAACACGCCGACGGTGAGCGCTGGTTCCAAGAACGCAGCGATCAGCGACGTCACCGATTGCGGCGCGCTGTAGAAAGTACGTTTGTAGCCCCGTTCTTGGAACATCGGTTGCGGCGGTCTGCGCAGCTGCGGTGCGGTGGTGGGCCAGTCCCCGAAAAAGAGAGGGGAGGAAATCAACATCGGCCTTGGAACCCCGTGGCCCCGTTACACCCGCAACATGGAAGCCAGCGATTCTGACGGATGGATATGGCGCCACCACGGCCCAGGCGCGGGGGTTCGTAACAGGTCGGCTGCCTACAATCGCGCAATGTTGAACACTCTTCCCGGCTTGCTGACGCCACCGCTGGTCGAGCGGCTCACGCTGCTTATCAACCATGTTCTGTCGGCCGAGCCCGCGGCCACCGACAGGCTGAGGCCGCATGCGGCGCGGGTGGTCGAATTGCGGGTCACGGCCTGGCCGGCGCTGCTGCCCACCCCACCGGCACTGGCCTGGCGCATCACCCCGGCCGGCCTGCTGGAATGGTGTGGCGCCGACGCCGCACCGGTGCCCGACCTGACGGTCCTGCTGGACGCTGCCAACCCGGCCGCGCTGCTGGCCCGGCTGGCCACCGGCGAGCCGCCGCCCGTGCAGGTGCAGGGCGACGCAGCACTGGCCGGCGACATCAACTGGCTGACGCAGAACCTGCGCTGGGACGTTGCGGCCGATCTCGAACGGGTGTTCGGCCCTACGGTCGCCCACCAGCTGCACCAGGCCGGCCGCGCGCTGGCCAAAGGCCTGCGCGCCGCGGTGGCCCAGGCCGGCGGGCTGGCGCAGCGCTGGCGGACGCGTTGAACGCGCCTGCACGGCTGGACAGTTCGCGCCTTTGAAGGACTTCGCCCGCCTCGTTTTCATCGTCGTCACCGTCTTGCGCTACGGGCTGGACGAAGTTGCACTGTCGGCGTTTCCGCAGCGCTGGGTGCGCGCGCTGGTCCGTGTCGTCACGCTGGGCCGCCGGCTCGATGCACCCCGCGGCGTTCGCTTGCGCGAGGGCCTGGAAAAGCTCGGCCCGATCTTCGTCAAGTTCGGCCAGGTGCTGTCGACGCGGCGCGACCTGATTCCGTTGGAAGTGGCCAACGAACTGGCCAAGCTGCAAGACCGCGTGCCGCCGTTTCCCGCGGCACAGAGCCGCGCGTTGATCGAGAAGGCCTTCGGCAAACGGATCGAAGAAGTCTTCGAAAGCTTCGACGCCGAGCCCGTGGCCAGTGCCTCGATCGCGCAGGTGCACTTCGCCAAACTGAAAGGCGGGCGCGAGGTGGCCGTGAAGGTCGTGCGCCCCGGCATGCTGAAGGTCATCGACCAGGACCTGAGCCTGCTGCACCAGTTGGCCCGCTGGGTCGAACGCCTGTCGGCCGACGGCAAGCGCCTCAAGCCGCGCGAGGTGGTGGCCGAGTTCGACGGCTACCTGCACGACGAACTTGACCTGGTGCGCGAAGCCGCCAACGCCGCCCAACTGCGCCGCAACATGAACGGCCTGGACCTGGTGCTGATCCCCGAGATGGTGTGGGACCTGTGCACGCAGGGCGTGATGGTGATGGAGCGCATGCACGGCGTGCCGATCAGCCAGCTCGAACGCATTCGCGAGGCCGGCGTCGACATCAAGAAGCTGGCCCGCGATGGTGTGACGATCTTCTTCACGCAGGTGTTCCGCGACGGCTTCTTCCACGCCGACATGCACCCGGGGAACATCCAGGTCTCGCTCGACCCGCGCAACTTCGGCCGCTACATCGCGCTTGATTTCGGGATCATCGGCACGCTCACCGAGACCGACAAGGAGTACCTGGCCTACAACTTCATCGCGTTCTTCCGCCGTGACTACAAGCGGGTGGCCGAGTTGCACATCGAAAGCGGTTGGGTGCCGGCCAACACCCGCATCGACGCGCTCGAAGGCGCGATCCGCGCCGTTTGTGAACCGCAGTTCGACCGCCCGTTGAAGGACATTTCGCTCGGCCAGGTGCTGCTGCGCCTGTTCCAGACCAGCCGCCGCTTCAACGTCGAGATCCAGCCGCAGTTGGTGCTGTTGCAGAAGACGCTGCTCAACATCGAAGGCCTGGGCCGCCAGCTCGACCCCGATCTCGACCTGTGGACGACCGCAAAGCCTTTCCTCGAACGCTGGATGAACGAGCAGATCGGCTGGCGCGCCTTGCTCAAGCGCCTGGGCGACGAGGCGCCGCGTTACGCCCAACTGCTGCCCGAGCTGCCGCGGCTGTTGCACGCCAGCTTGCAGATCCGCGGCAGCGCGCCCGATGCAGCGCTGACGCAGGCCTTGCTGGCCGAGCAGCGGCGCACCAACCGACTGTTGCGCGCGCTGATGTGGCTGGTGGTCGGCTTTGTGGCCGGGTTGCTGCTGTCGCGCTGGTTCGTGCGCTAGCGGGTTCGTGCACCAGCTGCTTCGTGCACTACCCACGGGCGGCGGAGCAGCCGGCCACCTATAATCGCGGGTTTTTCGCCTCCACCTGCCGGAAGAGTTCCCCATGCCCATCTACGCATACCGTTGCAGTGCCTGCGGCCATGCGCAGGACGTGCTGCAGAAGATGTCCGATCCGGTGCTCAGCACCTGCCCGGCCTGCGGCGCCGAGGCCTACACCAAGCAGCTCACGGCAGCCGGTTTTCAGCTCAAGGGCTCGGGCTGGTACGTGACCGACTTTCGCGACGGCAACAAAGGCAAGCCCAAGGCCGACGAGAAGCCGGCCGACGGCGCGCCAGCGGGCGGCGAAGCCAAGCCCGCCGACGGCGCGGCACCAGCAGCTGACGCGAAGCCCGCGGACAAAGCCGCCGACAAGTCAGCGAGCGCCGCGCCGGCACCATCGGCTGCGCCCACAGCGTCCCCGGCAGCCTCCCCGGCCGCGGCACCGAAGCCCGCCGGCCCGCCCGCAGCCGGCAGCTGAGATGAAGAAGTACCTCATCGCCGGCCTGCTGGTGTGGATGCCGCTGGCGATCACGATCTGGTTGCTGGCCTGGCTGCTGGGCGTCCTAGATGGCATGTTTGCGTGGCTGCTGTCGGCCGCGCAGGCGGTCCTGCCGACGTCGGCCTTTGCCTTCATCGAACTGCTGCGCCGTGTTCCGGGCCTGGGCCTGCTGGGCGTGACGGCGTTGCTGATCATCACCGGCGCGCTCGTCACCAACATTTTCGGCCAGTGGGTGCTGAAGCAGTGGGACCGCGTGATCAACCGCATCCCCATCGTCAAGAGCATCTACAGCTCGGTCAAGCAAGTCTCGGACACGCTGTTCTCCAGCTCGGGCAACGCCTTCCGCGAAGCGGTGCTGGTGCAGTACCCGCGCCAGGGTTCGTGGACGATCGCCTTCGTCACCGGCAAGCCGGGCGGTGAGGTGGCGCTGCACCTGGCCGACGACTTCGTCAGCGTCTACGTGCCGACCACGCCGAACCCGACCTCGGGCTTCTTCCTGATGATGAAGCGCACCGATGTGGTCGAGCTCGGCATGAGCGTCGACGAAGCGCTCAAGTACGTGATCAGCATGGGCGTCGTGGCACCTCCCACGCGCACGCCACAGCCGCTGACGTCGCCCACCACACAGCCGCCGCTGCCATTGCGAAATTGACGGGGCTGGCGGCGGCTGCGGCAGCCGGCCAGTCCTTAGGCGGCGAGCCCACGTGCCGCCGCCCCGAGTGCCGCAGACCCGATACGACCCATCCAACGAATTCCGACACCGGAGCATCCGCCATGAGAACCACCTACTGCGGGCTGGTCACAGAAACGCTGCTTGAGCAGACCGTCACCCTGATGGGCTGGGCCCACCGCCGCCGCGACCACGGCGGCGTTATCTTCATCGACCTGCGCGACCGCGAAGGCCTGGTGCAGATCGTCTGCGACCCCGACCGCGCCGACATGTTCAGAAAAGCCGAAGGCGTGCGCAACGAGTTCTGTCTGAAGATCGTCGGCAAGGTGCGTGCGCGCCCGGCCGGCACCGACAACGCCGGCCTGACCAGCGGCAAGGTCGAGGTGCTGGCCCATGAGCTGGAAGTGCTCAACGCCAGCGTGACGCCGCCGTTTCCGCTGGACGACGAGAACCTGTCGGAGACCGTCCGCCTGACCCACCGCGTGCTCGATCTGCGCCGCCCCGAAATGCAGAAGAACCTGCGCCTGCGTTACCGCGTGGCGATCGAGGTGCGCAAGTTCCTCGACGAGCAGGGCTTCATCGACATCGAAACCCCAATGCTCACCAAGAGCACGCCCGAAGGCGCGCGTGACTACCTGGTGCCCAGCCGCGTGCACGACGGCACCTTCTTTGCGCTGCCGCAGAGCCCGCAGTTGTTCAAGCAGCTGTTGATGGTGGCCGGCTTCGACCGCTACTACCAGATCGTCAAGTGCTTCCGCGACGAAGACCTGCGCGCCGACCGCCAGCCCGAGTTCACGCAGATCGATATCGAGACCAGCTTCTTGGACGAAGGAGAAATCCGCGCCATCACCGAAGCGATGATCCGCCGCGTCTTCCGCAAGACGATGGACGTCGAGCTGCCGGTCTACGCGCAGATGACGTATGCCGAGGCGATGCACGTCTACGGCAGCGACAAGCCCGACCTGCGCGTCCAACTCAAGTTCACCGAGCTGACCGACGTGATGAAGGACGTCGACTTCAAGGTGTTCTCAGGACCTGCGACCGCCAAGGGCGGCCGCGTGGCGGGCCTCAGGGTCCCCGGCGGCGGCGAGGCCAACGGCGGCCTGAGCCGCGGCGAGATCGACGCCTACACCGAGTTCGTCAAGATCTACGGTGCGAAGGGGCTGGCCTGGATCAAGGTCAACGACGCCGGCAAGGGGCGTGACGGCTTGCAGAGCCCGATCGTCAAGAACCTGCACGACGCCGCAGTTGCCGAGATCATCGCCCGCACCGGTGCGCGCAACGGCGACCTGATCTTCTTCGGCGCCGACAAATCCAAGGTCGTCAACGACGCGCTGGGTGCGCTGCGGGTGAAGATCGGCCACAGCGAGTTCGGCCGCAACAAAGGCCTGTTCGAGGACAAGTGGGCGCCTTTGTGGGTGGTCGACTTCCCGATGTTCGAGTTCGACGACGACGCCAAGCGCTGGAACGCCGTGCACCACCCGTTCACGGCGCCGAAGGACGGACACGAAGAGCTGATGAAGACGGACCCTGGCGCTTGCATCGCCAAGGCCTACGACATGGTGCTCAACGGCTGGGAGATCGGCGGCGGCTCGGTGCGTATCCACCGTGCCGAGGTCCAGGCCAAGGTCTTCGAAGCGCTGGCCATCACCCCCGAGCAGCAGCGCATCAAATTCGGCTTCCTGCTCGACGCGTTGCAGTACGGCGCGCCGCCGCACGGTGGGCTGGCCTTCGGCCTGGACCGTATCGCCACGCTGATGACGGGCGCTGACTCGATCCGTGACGTGATCGCGTTCCCGAAGACGCAGCGTGCGCAGTGCCTGTTGACCGGCGCGCCGAGCGTGGTCGACGAGGCGCAGCTGCGTGAGTTGCATATCCGCTTGCGCAACCCGGGTGCAGCTTGAATAGCTAAAATGGCCGTTCTTGAGTCACGGAGTCCGGCCACTGTCTCTTATACACATCTCCGAGCCCACGAGACTAAGGCGAATCTCGTATGCCGTCTTCTGCTTGAAAAA